>VYLL01000026.1_pt1 | contig 76125 bp, 68 predicted proteins | sample 5114301 | NCBI WGS metagenome assembly VYLL01 (sample SAMN12291809, study PRJNA351875) | freshwater metagenome | isolation source: freshwater lake | place: USA: Michigan, MSU2 Lake | collected 2011-08-16 | reverse complement strand
TGTTGGACAAAGAGAAATCCACCAAAATGTCCAAACGATCAAAACGGTTGACCGCTGCATTGGATGATGATTACAGAAGTTTGGTGCTAAAATGTTAAAAGCGATTTCCCTGGGCACGTTACGAAGTGGTACATCGTGATTATCGAGGGTGTTGATTTGAAATGTTACCGACTGGGTGGTGGCAAAGTTAAAATTCGCAAGGGAAATGTCTGTGGAATCAGGTTTCCCATCGTGCGCGATTTCCCTTACGCATGCGGCACAAAGGACGGATAAAGAAAGAAGTAATAATTTTTTCATGCTACTTGGTTGCTTATTTAGATGGCCGCAAAGTAGCTGATGCCGTAAGCCGCGCACGAATTGTTCGACAAAGCAGATGCTTCTATCGACTAATTGCTTTGTTAATTAGACGAAAGATTAGAAGAAACTCAGTTGATTCATCAATAAATTGCGATAGGAGTCTCCTATCGGAATCAATTTTTTCCCGATAATGATAACCGTTTCTTCTATAGCATTTATTTTGTCGATCCGCACAATATGCGAGCGATGCACTCGCACAAATTCATCTACTGGAAGTTTGGCTTCCATTCCTTTCATTGTGCCGTGAACAATGTAGCGGTCTTTTTCTGTATAGATATTTACATAATCGCCATACGCTTCTACGTAGTTGATGGCCGAAAGACTTAGGTTGATCAATTGATTATTTGCTTTTATAAACATGCTGTCGTTTATCGGCTTGGCAGTGACCGCCAATTTACTTTCGATTCGGTTCACGGTTTTTAGAAATCGTTCCAGCGAAACAGGCTTTAGTAAAAAGTCAGTAACCTCTACTTCAAATGCTTCTAGCGCGTATTTTTCTTTTGAAGAAGAAATGATGATCTCTGGCCTCTTAGTAAGCGTGCGTATAAAATCTAAACCGGATAGTTCGGGCATTTCCACATCCACGAAGATTAAATCCACCGGATTGCTTTGTAGAAAGTATCGCGCTTCTAAAGCGGAGCTGAAAGAGCCTTTCAGTTCCATAGATGGAACGCGCTTGGTCAACGTTTCCAATGCCAAACGTGACATATTATCATCATCAATAATGGCGCAGGTTATCATAGTACTTTTGTTTTAGTAAGTGAAGCCATTCGCTTTTGAATGTTTTCTAGTCGTACTTCCAGCTCCTCGGGATTGAAAGGTTTTATCAGATAGTCATCAGCACCGGCACGCAGTGCTACGATTCGGTCATTACTGGTATCATTTCCGGATAAAACTAAAATCGGGATCTGATGCCATTTGGTAGATGCGCGCAACTCGCGAATAAGCGATAGTCCATCCATGCCTTCCATGGAAATGTCGACCACCATCGCTTGCGGCTTACTCAACTTCAACATTTCTAATGCTTGTTCGCCATTTTCGGCAAGCAACACTTCGTATTGCTTTTTAAAGTACGCTGCCAGTAGCAGGCGCAAGGCAGGCTCATCATCAACTACCAATAAATAAGGCTTAATTTGATCTGTAGATTTCATTTTAGTCTGGATTTTAATTCGGGGATTTCGTTATTCATACTTTCAATCAATACTTCTGCTTGCGCCAGTAAACTGGCCATTTGATCAACATCTTTTCCTTCTCGCGAAATGCTCTCCAACGATCCGGCAATTTCTTTCAACTCATTCACACCCAAGTAGGCACCTTGTGGCTTGAATGAATGTGCTACTTTCGCCAGTGAATTGAAATTTTTAGAAATAAAATCTGTCTTAGCCCGTGCCAAAAATTGAACTGATTGTTTCTCGAACAGACTAAGCATTTCATTGGCAAATGATTGATCGCCTGGCGCAATTTGAGTGAGATAGTTCAAATCAATAAGTTTATTGGAAACACGAATACCCGCTTTTTGTTTTGCAACCGTACCCGTTTTCACTGAAAGCAGTTTACTGATTTTAGCATGAAGCTCTTCTACTTTAAATGGTTTGGATATGTAGTCATTCATTCCAATTTCTTTCACTCGCTGTTCCGGATTATAAAGCACCGAAGCGGTCATGGCCATAATGGGAACGCTGCACTTGGGTTCAGCTAATGTTGATCGAATAAGGCGGGTCGCCTCCAGCCCATCCATAATCGGCATTTGCACATCCAATATCACTAGATCAAACGAATGCTTCTTTAGTTGGTTCAAAGCTTCCTGGCCATTTTCAACCAGCGTTACATTCAAATCCCATTTATTCAAAGTGTTGCGCACAACCAATTGATTGATTTTATTGTCTTCGGCAACCAGCACTCGTTTATTTTTAGAAGAACCGAGTGCACTGAATGGACTTGAAGTAGGAACTATATCTTCGATCGCATGCGCGGCAGGCTTAAATGGTAAGACTACTACAAACGAAGAGCCAACTCCCAGTTCGCTATCGACCAAAACATTTCCTTTCATCAGCGAAGTCAGTTCTCTAACGATACTCAATCCCAATCCTGTGCCTCCGTATTGAATCGAAATCTGGTTATTTGCCTGTGTAAAGCTCTCGAAAATACTTTCTAACTTTTCTTTCGCAATACCAATGCCTGTGTCGCGTACAGCAAACTCAATCACGTATTCTTCTTGTCTTTTTTGCGCATGACACGCCAGTGTTACACTTCCTTCGGTTGTAAATTTGATTGCGTTCGAAATCAAGTTCATTAATATCTGATTGACACGAACGACATCACCCACTAACCAATTGGGAAGTGCCGCGTCTAGTGATACAAGCAATTTGATTCCTTTATGATTCGCTAGAGGATTTAACCCATCTACCAACGTAGTGATCAATGACTTTAAACTAAAGGGTTGATCAGCAACTTGCAGTTTGCCCGCTTCGATTTTAGCCAGGTCAAGAACGTCATTGATAAGCGAAAGCAAATGTTCGCCCGATGCTCGGATACCTTTGATGTATTGATTGTTGGTTGCACTGAGTTCAGATGCGGATATCAGATTGGCAAGTCCCAACACACCGTTGATAGGCGTGCGCAATTCATGACTCATGTGTGCCAAAAATTCTTGTTTGGCTTTCATAGAAGTCTCTGCTTCCCTTTTTGCATTTAGTAGCTCCGCTTCATTTTGTTTACGTGCAGTAATATCGTGATACACCCACATGTGCCCCTTGTATTGCTCGTCTACATAAATAGGCACATAGTCACGATCAAATACACGACCATCTACCAATTTTAATTCATCACCCGATACATTTTTACGTTCGATCAATAAGTGATTGATGCGAGTAACAAAACCTTCGGGGTCAGCAAAATATCCTTTGCTTTGTTCAGCAGACTGACTGCAATCTGCACCTACCATCATCTCAGGTGTGGCAGGAATTCCAAACATGGAGCAAAACAATTGATTGGTTAAAACAATCTTTCGATTTTCATCTTCAACTAACACACCGGCATGCATCGTTTGCAATAACCGGCTCAAGCGAGCAGAAGTAGATTTGATCAGAGACTCTTCTTTCTTACGAAGTGAGATATCGCGAATAATGGCGCTAAAAATATATTCGCCATCAATCTTTGTTTCTCCGAATGAAATTTCTAGAGGCACTTCATGTTGATCGCGATGCAAACCGGGCAACTCAAGACCAATCCAGCTATGTAGTTTACGTGTGCCGGTGGCTACATAATTCGCCATGGCTTTTTCGTGAAGAGCTCGTAAGTAATCCGGAATAATCAAGTGTAACTTTTCGCCTTCCAATTCTTGCTTGGTGTATCCAAATATTTTCTCGGCTACTTCATTGACAAACAAAATAGTGCCGGAACGATCTACCGTGATTACCACATCCGAAATGGTATCAACAATAATGCGCTTAAGCGCTTCCGATTTTTGTAATTCTTTGCGAATGGCTTTGGCTTCGGTCACATTTCGAACCAGTGCCAAACACTCGTCATTGTTCATGTAAACAATGCGAGCTTCAAAAAAGAGTTGCTGACTTTTGTGCTGAGACGTGTGCTCAAAAGTTACCAATTCTTGGGTGGCAATCGATTTTAAAAAATTCTGATGATACAGACTTACGAGCTGCGATTCTATAATAGTTTCTATAGGTCGAACTTTTCCGCTTTTGCTCACCACGAATAAGTGATTATCCTTTTGACGGATTCTAAAAATCGAATCCGGAATGGCTTTGAGAACAGTAGTTTGGGCTTGCTCTTTCTCGCGTAGTTTTTTTATGAGGGTTGTATTATTGAGCGCAAGAGAAGCATACGAAGCAAGAAACTCGGCTGTCTCAAATTCATCGTCCGAAAAGGCAGAATCGGAAATTCGATTAATAACCAATGCTCCCCAGCTCTTATCTCCTTGTTTTAATGGAAATATCATCAACTGTTCTTTCGGCATTAATACATTGGGTGGGTAAAGAGTGCGCTTATCCAAATGCGCATTTTCAATTCGTTCAGCTACTCCAATCGCCAGCACATCTCCTATAATGCCACAACCTATAGGAATTGACCAAGCACTTAAATCCGGGTTTGATACGGTTGGCCCTTCTACAATGATTGGCCGCAACAGATTCTCTTCCGGTATGGCCAGATATACAGCCATCGTATCGTAGTGCATTAATTTACACAGACCTTGCACCAAGCTTTGAGTTACCGCGCTTTCCTCTTCAGCGGCAATCATTTTACGGGAGATCGTCAGAATCTCTTGGCGTTTGTTAGCAAAAAGGGAGTTAGCATTCATTGTGAGATCGTCTCCTTGCAAAGTGCGTGCGAGCAACTGGGTAAGGCTATAAAAAGAGTGAATTAACCGAATCATGCCACCAATTGGTCGAAAAACAACAGTTTTCGATGAAGCCGCCAATACATTTGTTTCTTTGGCAAGCAAAATAAGCAATCAACTGTTCCAGTTTGGGAAAAAAATCTAAAATGGGAGAAGTTGGCAGTCTATGCCTCTTAAACTAAAAGTTATCAAATGAAGTTCGGTTTTTATCTAATGTGTGCAGTGGTTGTTCATGCTTATGGGGGATATGTGCTGCTGGGTGTCTTTTTCAACCGTTTCACTAAACTTTTTAAACATGAAGATTGAAAAAGTAGCATTGGTGGTAGCTTGTTACAATGAGCAGCCTATTTTAAAGGAAAAAATCCAGAATTGCCTGGCACTGAGTTATCCAGAAGAAAAATTAGATATCGTTTTTGTGACGGATGGTTCAACCGATGGCTCGACTGACATGCTGATGCAATATCCTCGCCTCACAGTTTTTCATGAACCGAAGCGAGCTGGCAAGCGGATCGCCATTGAACGTATCATGCCAATGATAGATGCACCTATCATCGTCCTCACCGATGCCAACAGTATGCTCAACAGCGAAGCTCTGAATGAAATTGTGAAACACTATCATGACCCTAAAGTAGGCGCGGTAGCGGGCGAGAAAAAAGTATTAGCGATCGGTACAGGTGCTGGCGAGGGTTTATATTGGCGATATGAGTCATTTTTAAAAAAAGTAGACAGCCATCTTTTTTCAGTGGTAGGTGCTGCCGGTGAGCTATTTTCCTTTCGTAAGGAATTGTTTGTACCGTTGCCTTCGCAAACCATTATTGAAGATTTCGCTTTGTCACTCTCCATTGTTGAGCGTGGTTTCAAAGTAGCTTATGAGCCGAATGCATGGGCAGAAGAAAAACCATCTTCAAACATGGCCGAAGAATGGAAGCGTAAAGTGCGAATTTGTGCCGGGGGCTTTCGCGAAATAGTGAGTTATGCACGGCTGTTTAACGTGATCAAATATCCGTGGCTTAGTTACCTACTGATTTCGCATCGCGTGTTGCGATGGGCGGTGGTTCCATTTATACTTCCGCTCTTGCTACTAGCAACCTATTTCTTAGCGAATACCGATAAGATGTTTCAGCTCTTTTTTGCTTTGCAAATAATAACTTACTTGTTGGCTTTGGTTGGCGTAGGGCTGCGTCACCAGACCAAGCTTCCTTTTTTTATTGGTATTCCCTTTCAGTTTGTGATGATGAATGCCGCAGCTTACGTAGGTCTCGTTCACTATTTACGCGGAGTTGATCATGGCGTCTGGAAAAAAATAAAGCGTGTTGAGTAAAACTCGACACGCTTTTTAAGCTCTTTTTTCTTAAAATTATCCGTTCATAGATATCAAAAACTCCTCGTTGTTGCGGGTGCCCTTCATTTTTGATTGTAGGAATTCCATCGCCTCAACCGGATTCATATCAGCCATGAACTTCCTCAAAATCCAAACACGCTGAAGCTCTTCTTCCTTCATCAACAAATCTTCGCGTCTCGTTCCCGAAGCCGGGACATCGATCGCTGGATAAACACGTCTGTTAGAAAGCTTACGGTCAAGCACCAATTCCATGTTGCCTGTTCCTTTGAACTCTTCAAAAATAACTTCATCCATTTTAGACCCAGTATCGATCAATGCGGTGGCTATAATGGTGAGCGAACCGCCATTTTCAATTTTGCGGGCAGCCCCGAAAAAGCGTTTTGGTTTATGCAAGGCATTGGCATCTACACCTCCAGAAAGAATCTTACCCGAAGAAGGAACCACTGTGTTGTAGGCGCGGGCTAAGCGTGTGATGGAATCTAACAAAATCACCACGTCATGGCCGCACTCTGTCATACGTTTTGCTTTTTCCAACACAATACTGGCGACCTTTACGTGTCGTTCAGCTTGTTCATCGAAGGTAGAGGCAATTACTTCTGCCCTTACGCTACGCGCCATATCGGTTACCTCTTCCGGGCGCTCATCGATAAGCAATACAATCAAATACACCTCCGGATGATTCTCTGCAATGGCATTGGCAATGTTTTTCAATAAAACAGTCTTACCTGTTTTCGGCTGCGCCACAATCATTCCACGTTGTCCTTTTCCAATAGGTGAAAAAAGATCCATGATTCGCATCGACATATTATCATGCGTAGTGCTTAGCTTCAATTTCTGCTCCGGAAAAAGGGGCGTCAAATATTCAAATGCCACACGGTCGCGAATCTCTTCTGTTGTTTTGCCATTGACGCTATCCACTTTCAATAAGGCAAAATATTTTTCTCCTTCTTTTGGTGGACGAATTTGGCCACGAACCGTATCACCCAATTTCAAGCCAAATAATTTTATCTGTGACGGAGAGACATAAATATCATCTGGACTAGCCAAGTAGTTATAATCTGAAGAGCGTAGGAATCCATATCCATCCTGCATAATTTCAAGAACGCCTTCATTAGACACAACCCCGTCAAAATCCTTGACTAGGTTTTCTCGCCTTGCTTGATGTTGTTGATTAGGTTGTTGGTTTGGATTAGAGGGTCGGTCTTCTCGTCTTTCTTGTTGCGAGGGGGTCTCTACATTACCGGAAGGGGCCTCAGTAGGCTGGTCTTCAAAACTAGTGGCGCTCTGGTCGATTTGAAAATCCAACGTTTTAAGCATCTCTTCACTGCTTTCCCCCTCTTCATTTCCCTTTTCCCGTTGCATTTCGGGTGGAGCAGGTGCTACATTTTCGCGTTTGCGAGGCCTCATTTTACGTTCTGGATCACCCCCTTCACTGGGTTTTTTTGGTGCGGGCGAACTGCCTGTGCCGGTTACTGCCTGCTGATCTAGTATCTTATAAACCAACTCTTCTTTCGCCAATTTCTTGGCGTTCTTTACACCGAGGCCCTCGGCTAATTCCTTAAGCTCAGAAATGAGCTTATCATTGAGTTCATCAATTGTGTGCATGTAGGATCAAATAGATAGGTTAGAGAACAAAAAATATATTTTTAATGAAAATGCTGGTAGACAGCAACAGACAAAACATTATACGACCAAAGACTTAAAGAAGAAATAAAGTACCAGAATATTTATTGATTGAAGGTCAGCGAGACCGCATTGACCCTGCAAGTATAAAGCAAAATTTGAATACTATCAAATCAGCTCAAAATTTATTGGCTATTTTTGCCGTCTTAATCGATAGATATGTTGCAATTACAAGTGTTACGTGAGGAAACAGGGCGTGTGCTAGAGGGTTTAGCGAAAAGAAATTTTAAGGAAGCCGAATCATTAGTTCTGGATATCCTGAAAAATGATTCGGAAAGAAGAAAACTTCAGCTAGACTTAGATAACCTAAAGGCACGATTGAACGCTAACTCGAAAAAGATCGGTGAATTAATCAAAGAAGGAAAAGTCGAAGAAGCCACGAATCTAAAAGGAATTATCAGTCAGGATAAAGATCACATAAAAGTTTGGGATCAGAATCTGCTGACTTTTGAAGCGAAACAAAGGGAAATCTTGGTTCAAATTCCCAACGTTCCAGCCTCAAAAGTACCCGCTGGAAAAAGTGCGGAAGATAATAAATATGATGAAACCGTTGGGCAAATACCTGACCTTAACGCAGACGCCCAACCGCATTGGGAGCTGATTAAAAAGTATGACATCATCGATTTTGAGTTGGGCGTAAAGATTGCAGGCGCTGGGTTTCCTGTTTACAAAGGCAAGGGAGCGAAACTTCAACGTGCGCTGATCAATTTCTTTTTGAGTGAGGCAGATAAGGCTGGGTATACCGAGGTGCAACCACCCATTGTTGTGAATAGAGATTCAGGATTTGGAACAGGTCAGCTCCCGGATAAAGAAGGACAAATGTATTTTATCAACGAGGATGGTTTGTATCTCATCCCTACCGCAGAAGTTCCAATCACTAATCTCTACCGAGATGTGATGTTATGCGAAGATGAGTTACCGATAAAAAATGCGGGCTATACACCATGCTTTAGACGAGAAGCGGGCAGCTGGGGTGCGCACGTGCGTGGCTTAAACAGGTTGCATCAATTTGACAAAGTAGAGATCGTTCAGATCAGTAAACCTGAAAATTCTTACGCGTTATTAGAAGAGATGAGCCAGCATGTAGCCGGACTGCTCGAAAAATTAGAGTTGCCCTACCGTAGGCTACTACTCTGCGGTGGCGATATGGGCTTCAATTCTGCCATGACCTACGACTTTGAAGTTTTTTCTGCCGCTCAGCAGCGCTGGCTGGAGGTAAGCTCCGTTAGCAATTTCGAAGCTTTTCAAGCCAACCGTCTAAAATTGCGCTATAAGAACAAAGAGGGCAAAACACAACTGCTTCACACCTTAAACGGAAGTGCATTGGCACTTCCAAGAATTGTGGCTGCTATTTTGGAAAACAATCAGACAAAAGAGGGAATTAAGATTCCAAAAGCACTGGTGCCATGGACAGGGTTTGAATGGATTTCTTAAGCTCAAAAAAATTATTTTCTTCTTTTCTTTTTTCAACAAAAATATATTTTTGCACCTCGAAATGGGATTGAACAATCTGTCAATCTCCAATTAAAAAATTGTATGGACATTAAAATTGAAAATCTCTCTAAGCGGTATGGTCCGCAGCGTGCCGTAGATAACATATCGTTTGAGGTGAAAGCCGGAGAAATCCTGGGCTTTTTGGGGCCGAATGGAGCCGGCAAAAGCACTACCATGAAAATGATCACGGGCTATCTCTCAGTAGGTGATGGAACTATTTTCATTGGTGGAAAAAAGTTGCAGGAGTCAGGGGACGAAATCAAAAGACACATCGGCTATCTGCAAGAAAACAATCCACTCTACCTGGACATGCCTGTGATTGAATACCTTGGTTTCTGCGCTGCCTTGCAGGGAGTAGAGAAAGGTCTGATCAACGAACGTATCCGCAAAATGGTGAGCGTGTGTGGCCTAAATGCTGAAAAACATAAAAAAATTGGTGAGCTATCGAAAGGGTATCGTCAACGAGTGGGTCTCGCACAAGCACTTATTCACGATCCCGAAATTTTGGTTTTAGATGAGCCCACTACTGGCCTCGACCCCAATCAAATTGTGGAAATCCGAAAACTGATACGTGAAATTGGAAAAGAGAAAACGGTAATCCTGAGCACTCATATCCTACCGGAAGTGGAGGCGACCTGCGATCGAATCCTCATTATTAACAAAGGAAGAATTGTGGCCGATGGCACGTCTGAAACATTGCGCAAGCAGGCTACTGGAACGGAATTGCTAAAAGTCAGGATTGAGGACGGAGCCGCTGCTGAAATTCAGAAAGCATTGGTTCAGTTGAGCAACGTGTCAAAAGTAGACCTTACTGATGTCGCTATGAATCGATTTGAAATTCAAAGCAAATCGGGATTGTCATCTACCCGAGCGGTATTTAAACTTTGCGCAGAAAAAAATTGGGTGATCACCGAAATGATTCCGCTAGAAACCCGATTGGAAGATGTATTCAGAAACTTAACGATGAATTGAGATGAGGACGATTTGGATTATTGCAAAGAAAGAACTGGGATCATTTTTTGATTCCTTGATCGCCTATATTTTATTGACGCTTTTCCTTGGGTTCAGCGGGTTCTTTACATGGATGTATGGCAACGATATCTTTTTAGTCGGACAGACTACGTTGCGTGGATTTTTCAATATTGCCTATTGGTCGCTCTTCTTTTTTATTCCAGCGCTCACGATGCGTTTGCTGGCTGAAGAAAGAAAGACAGGTACTATTGAATTGTTATTGACCAAGGCAGTTACCGACCGGCAAGTAGTAATTGGTAAATTTTTGGCCGCCTTACTATTGGTTGTTGTTGCACTGGTGTTTACCCTTCCCTATGTAATCACGTTGGCAAATATTGGTAATCTTGATCAGGGCGAAGTAATCTGCGGATATCTAGGTCTCCTGCTGATTAGCGCCAGTTATGTGAGCATTGGGTTGTATGCGAGCAGCATTACCAATAACCAAATTGTTGCATTTCTGACGGCTTTATTCATTGGTCTTTTCTTTCACATCATATTTGGCGTGTTAGCCGGTAATGTGCAGGGTATTGTTGGCGAGATTTTTAATCAGCTTAGTTTGTCTACTCATTTTGAGAGTATCTCCAGAGGAGTAGTCGATACGCGTGATTTGATCTATTTTATTTCAATTGTATGTGTGGGGTTGCTCCTGTCCGAGTCATCGCTCACTAAAAGAAACCTTTCTTAAGTTGAACTATTATGCACAAGAAATTATATACCAGCCTAGGACTACTTCTACTTATCATCGTTGCCATCAATTTTGTAAGCAATGAATTTCATTTGCGTTTTGATTTTACTGAAGATGGTGAATACACGCTCAGCGAAGCCACCCGCAATATCATCGATGACTTGGAAGATCCTGTTACAGTAAAAGCCTACTTCTCTCAAAACCTTCCACCTGATGTAGCTAAAACGCGTCAGGATTTTCAGGAAATGCTAATTGAGTATTCGAATCGATCAAATGGAAAAGTGGTGTATGAGTTCATTAATCCAAGCGAAAAAGAATCCATCGAACAGGAGGCGAACAAAAATGGCATTCGCACGGTGATGATCAACGTGCGAGAGAAGGATCAAGTAAAACAGCAAAAAGCATTTATGGGTGCTTTGGTTTTACTGGGTTCCGGTCAAGAAGTGATTCCCTTCATTCAGCCAGGAGCAGCCATGGAATATGCGTTATCAACGGCTATCAAAAAATTGTCTGTTAAAGAAAAACCGATCATTGGCTTTTTGCAGGGACACGGAGAACCCGCTCTTGACGAGTTAGCCCAAGCTCGGCAAAGTCTTGATATCTTGTACACGACTCAAGCAGTAACGCTCAGCGATACAACGGATATTGCTCCCACAGCAAAAACACTCGTGATCATTCGGCCAACGGACACTATTCCATCTTCTCATTTTCAAAAAATAGAAAGCTTTGTTGCCCGAGGGGGACGCGTGTTGGTTGCCATCAATCGGGTAGACGGTAACTTTCAAAATGCAACTGGAAGCGCTGTAAATACTGGACTAGAGCAATGGCTACTTGCGAAAGGAATTGAAGTTGAAGACAATTTTGTGATCGACACAAAATGTGGGTCGGTGACGATGCAACAACAAACTTCGTTCGGTATGTTGCAGCAACAGATTCAATTTCCCTACATCCCTGTTGTTTCGCGGTTCTCCAATCATCCTTCCGTAAAAGGAATTGAGAGTGTTATTCTACAGTTTGCGAGCACCATAAAGTACTCAGGAGATACCACTAAAAAATTTACCGCTCTTGCGTTCTCTTCTGAGCAATCGAACGCGCTTCGGGCACCTGTCTATTTTGAACTTCAAAAACAATGGACACAAAATGATTTCCCTCAAAACGGGTTGGTTGTCGCTGCGGCCATCGAAGGAAAGTTATCGGGAAATACAAGATCAAAAATGATTCTGATTGGCGATGGTGATTTCCCTATTAATGGATCCAACGACAAAGCCCGCCAACTTTCCCCAGATAATGTAAACCTGTTGGTGAATGGAATCGATTGGCTTTCGGATGATACGGGGCTGATTTCTTTGCGAACAAAAGGTGCTACCTCACGCCCGATTGAGGCGCTGGAAGACTCCACCAAGACTTTGTTAAAGTATGGAAATTTCTTTTTGCCCATTTTACTGGCGCTGGGCTACGGTATCTATCGTTCACAGCGCAATAAAATGAGACGTTACAAATGGATGAGTGAGAATTATGAAGAAGCTTAACAACAAAATTTTATTCGGATTTTTAATTGGACTGGCTGCCATTTTTGCTTTATCGCGCGTCTTTAGAGCCTCTAAGCGTCAAAGCAATCTGCGCACAGAATTACTGAAGATTGATACCGCTGCAGTAAACAAGGTGCTGCTGTTTGCCGCAGTGGAGAAGGGCAAGGAGATTGCTCTTAATCGAGAAGGGAACAAATGGATTGCAAAAAAGGAAAAAAGCACCGCTCGCACAGAACAAGGATCGGTCAACAATGCAATTGCAACGTTGGCCAACTTAAAACCATTGCGACTGATTACGAAGAAAAAAGAAAAATGGAATGAGTATAGCGTGGGCGATTCAAGCACTCGCGTTCAATTATACAAAGGCGATGTGGTGGTTGCAGATATTCACGTTGGGCGCGTGGGCTTTAACCAATCTTCGGATGGTCAATTCAATCCGGGCGGAATATTTACTTATGTCCGCCTGACGAACGAAAACGAAGTGTATGCGGTGGAAGGATTTTTGGAATCATCCTTCAATCGCAGCTATACCGACTGGCGAGACAAATCATTTTTGCGAATTAAGAAAGAACAGATTACAGAAATCCAATTTATCTATCCTGGCGATAGCAGCTTTGTGCTGACAAAGAAAGACAATGGATGGTGGATAGGTGCTGAAGCTTCAGACTCCATTAAGGTCAACAGTTATCTATCTCAATTAGAATACAAAAATGCCAATGGCTTCGCAGATGAGTTTCTCGCGATGGGTAAAGGGGATGTATCGATCCAATTGAAAGGCGCACCCGGTGTGATCGCTACTGTTGAGGGCTGGAAAAGGCCGACCGACTGGGTACTAAAATCTTCGTGGCAGCCTACGATTTATTTCTCCTCAGAAAATTCAGGGTTAGTAAAAACTCTTTTTGAGCCGAAGAAAAATTTCTTGATAGACAAGAAGTAAAACAGTGTATGCTTTAAAGGATGGCCATTCAGTTCGGCTCAATGTTATCGAACCCAGAGAATACACTCATTTTAAAATGGCATCAGTATTTCTCCAACCTACATAGTTCCCTAATTGTGTCTTTAAGTCATCGTCTCCGCCATAGACAACTATTAGATTGTCAACGGCTTCATTGCTCAGGTGCTGCCAGTATTGAAGATTTGAAAAGTAACTACTGTTGCGTGTCTTGCCCGATTTTATTTCAATAGGTACCAACTGGCTATCGTGCTCAACTAGCAAGTCAATTTCCTTTCGATCCTTGCTAAGCCAGTAAAATACATGCGGTGTTTTTCCGGCATTCAGCCTGCGCTTGATAAACTCATTGATAATAAAGTTTTCAAACAGGCCACCTTTCAAATAATGGGTAGTAAGTTGTGAGATGCTCTCAATGCCCAACAACGAACATGCCACACCCGTATCGTAAAAATAGAGCTTGGGCGACTTCACAAGTCGTTTGTTAAAATTTTTATGGTGCGGTTGCAAAAAATGAACGATATAACTAGCCTCTAATACAGAGAGCCACGCTTTTGCTGTATTGGGGCTAATGCCTGAATCGCTGGCCAATGCGTGTATATTGAGTACTTGCCCCGTTCGTCCTGCGCAAAGTTTTAGAAATTGCGAAAAGCTATGCAGGTTTTCAATATTCTTTAATTGTCGCACATCTTTTTCAATGTAGGTGTTGATATAAGCCGGATAAAAATCGGTAGGGTGTATGCCTTTAGCATGTAGGCGCGGATAACCTCCGTTAAACACTTGCGTCTCCCAATTGGTCGGCTCGTAGGTTGTCTTTTTTAATTCATCAAAAGAGAACGGCAACAGTTTTAGAATAGCCGTTCTGCCCGCCAAACTTTGGTTTATTTTTTCGGAAAGCAAGAAATTCTGCGACCCCGACAGTACCACATGTATGTCTTTCGAATCGACAATGCTCTGTAGATACGAGAATATATCAGGCGCATACTGTACTTCATCGAGTACCATACCATCGGGAAAATTGCCCAGAAACCCGCGCGGGTCTTCAATCGCCTGGCTGCGATTGTCGATATCCTCCAGCGTAACATAAGGCAAATCGGTGTAAATGGACTTTAGCAGCGTAGTTTTCCCCGTTTGACGTGGGCCTGTAAGAGATAACACAGGGAACTGCTTCCGCAACGTTACTATTTTGGCAGAGAGATGCCTATTAATCATGAACCAATTTTGGACAAATATGCAATTTAATTGCCTTTTTGTCTAATTAAAGTCCATTTTTGATAGTATTTTGACTGCATTGACTAACTGCCGGGTACTGGTTATCGGTGGATTCTCCCGCCTAGGCGATCTTGATATCTTCATGGCACCCTGCGGTTTACTTCACTTCAGAAAATTCAGGGTTGGCAAAATCTCTTTTTGAGCCGAAGAATAACTTTCTGTCAGCAAAGAAGTAGCAACCTAATCCTATTGTTAGCAGACTTAAAATCACAAGGAGAAGAGATCCTTCTGCACCGAATTTACCACCTGTGAGCAGATCGGAAGAGCGCGGTGTTGGCCTTAGTATCCCGAATTCTTGATGCCCACTTACAGCAAATCCGAGTACGGAGCCTTGTACAAAATTCCAAGACCAATGCAATCCAATGGCCGCTGAAATAGAATTCGTCTTTAAAGTCAATAATCCCATCAAAAATCCACCAAGTAAGATGGTTGCAAAGCCAACCCATGTGAAATGATCATTGCCGACATGAATAAACCCGAAAAAAAAGGAAGAAAAAAGCAACGCAAAAAATGGCGCCATTCTCTCTTGAAGATTGGTGAGTATGTATCCTCTTACTAAGGCTTCCTCTCCTATCGCCACAAATAAGTAAATAAAAAGGCCAACCAATAATTTTATTGAGAAACCCACGTATGTAAATTCAATAATCCCCAGCAAATAAACTAAGAAAGCAAAAACCACCATGATGATGGCGCCAATAGTAAAACCATTTAACAATGATTTTCCTTCAAATATGAATCGATAAAAAGAAAAAGTTCTGTACTCAATCCCCTTAATCATTAGCCAAGAGGCGCCAACAACTCCTGCCACATTCACGAATTGCATCGCTGTCGTATAAGCAATACTATTATCTAAGACATCCCGTCTGCCTTCTTGCATCAAATCCAAAAAAAAGGGAGCAAATGGAATAAAAAAGAGCAATGCAATAATAAAAACCAGAAAAAGGTAAAGAACAAGCCTCCACCAATTGCTTTCTATTTGTGGCTTTCTGTAAATATCTGTCATTCGGCTGAACCGGCCCTATCGTGTATTTTGATTTTGGATAGATCGATTGCTTCGTCTTCTTCTTCACCATAGAATCCAGGATCGAAATCATCGATCAGCAGCTTCTCTGCTTTTGATTTTTTAGGTTTGTCAAAAGTCATAATGAGCGCAGGAAGTAAAATGAGATTAGTGAACATCGAAATCACTAGCGTAGTAGAAGTAAGTACTCCCAGGGCAATCGTGCCCCCAAAAGAAGAAAAGGCAAATAAAATAAAACCAGCAAAGAGTACAATGGAAGTATAAATAATACTCTTGCCTGTCTCTAAAATACTATCGCTAACAGAAACCGGAACAAAGAATCCATTGGCCAATTGCTCCTGCCGATATTTCGCCAAAAAACGAATAGAGTTATCTACGGAGATGCCAAATGTAATGCTGAAAATCAAGGCAGTGCTAGGCTTTAAGGGGATTCCCAAATAGCCCATGATCCCTGCCGTAATCATCAACGCAATCACATTTGGCACTAATGAAATGATGATCATGCGCACATTGGCGAATAACATAGCCATGGACAAAGTGATCAGTATAAAAGCGAGTAGCAAACTCTCTTTCAAATTATCAATCAAAAATTTATTTCCCTTTATAAATAACTTAGTTGTTCCCGTTACGCTTGTCTGAATATTTGTGCCCTCAAAAATTTGATTCATGCGTGGCTCAATTACCTCATGTACCAAAGAATCCAACCGCTTAGAGCCGATATCTGCAATCTGCATGGTGATGCGCATTTTGGTGAATGTCGAATCTACAAAAGACTTTAACAGACCCGTATTGTCCGTTTGACCTTTCATGTAGCGGAGAATATAGCCACTCTCAGCCTTACTTGGCAATGCATACTTTGCCGGGTTATAATTGTAGAAGGCTTGCTTCGATGCTTTCACCAAGCTAATAACAGACACGGGGCGGGACACCACGGATATCGAATCAATGAAACTCTCAAACTCATCTATTTTTTCTAGGTTCTTAATATTCAAAACACCCCTTCGCTTACCCGTATTTACTTCGATCTCCAATGGCAGTATCCCGCTGAAGTTGCTTTCAAAAAATTGAAGGTCTTTCTTGATCTGACTTCCTTCAGGCACATCATCCATCATAAAAGAGATCGACTCCAGGCGCAACATACCAAATGCCGCGACAACCGTAATAGCCAAAGAAGTAAGATAAATGGCAGGGCGGTACCGATGTACAATGATATCAACGTAGGCTAAAAACGACCCTAGTATTTTAAAATTGAGATGGCGCAAGTGCTTTGGCGTGGGCTCAGGTAGCCAGGAAAAAATACCGGGTATCATAATCAGGCTCACCACAAACAACGCCATGATGTTGATGCCAGCAACAATCCCGAATTCGCGCAACACCAAAATATCTGTTGTAAGTAATGTCAAGAAGCCAATCGCAACAGTGAGGTTGGTAAGGAACATGGCCAAGCCCATCTTGTTCACCACCGCAGCAATGGCCTCTTCTTTGTTTCTGCGCTTGGCAAATTCCAGGTGATATTTATTCAGGAGATAGATCGCATTGGTGATTCCAATGGTCACAATAACGGGCGGTATCAGGCCGCTCAACAACGTAATTTTATAACCAAACAATGCTAATGTACCCATCACCCACACCACCACAATTCCAATAATAATCATCGAGAACAAGACAGCACGGAATGATCGAAAAAAGAAAAACATGATAACGCCCGTTACCAATGCGGAGAGGTATAAGAAAATCTGCATTTCCTTTCTCACCTCCGTGGCCATCATCGCACGAATGAAAGGAAGACCCGCATATCGCAATTGAATGCCCGTGTCTTTTGCAAACTGATCGCCCAACTCAACCAAGGCTTTTGTCATCGCAATGCGCTTAGACGAATTCATCACTTCTTTGGTGATCGAGATCAACATCATGGTTGCGCCATTCTCTTGATTAACGATCTGCCCCATATAAAACTTCTGGTTCCGAATAGCTCCCATTAGGCTGTCGAGCTGGGCTTGATCTTTGATCTGTTTCGGGTAGTGACCGTCTAAGTAGAAACGGGTATTGGCCGTGTCTTTTCGAATGATTTTTACTTCAGGTAAACTCAATAGATCATTTACGCCTGGAATTTCACGAATGGCTTTGTTCAACTCGCGAAAACGATTGAAATTATCGAGTGTATAAATGGCACTATCCCGCAAACCAACGGCTATGATGTTGCCATCTTCCCCAAACTGGGCTTTGAATTTCTGGAGAAAGACCATTTCGGGGTCATCTAAAGGCACCGTACGAGCCAGGTCATAACTCATCTGTACTTTAGTGGCATGGTAGCCCATAAATACGGTGATGAGCAGGATAATTCCGATGAGTGTTAACCTGAACTTAATAATGAATTGAGCGATGCGTGTCCACATATACGACCAAATCTAAGGAATTTTACGGTCTAAGAAACTGGAATTTTCAGGCGATTGAAAGTCGATCTGCTTTGCCCCGTTGCTGTAGCGCGAAGAAAACGGTGGCACTGAATGACAACGCGAAGTAGAAAATTAAAACGGGCACTATGAATTCAAAAAACCGACTCGCCCCAAACCAATCTCCTTGCTGAAAGATGATATAAATACCCAACACAACTCGAATGCCTTCCCAAAAAATAGCCGAAAAATTTTTGTCCATCAAATCCGTGAGTGCATAAACCGTTAGAAAAATAAACGCACCATAGATGAACATATTAGGGTTGCCAATTTTGGCAATGTTGCCAAACAGATAACTCAGAAATAGTAACAACACGAGCATTTGCATCCAGCTCCAAGCCATCAATCCCTTTACATTAGCAGGGTCATATTTTTGAAAATGATACACGTCTTTGATTTTTTCAACCGGGTATTTTTTTGCTACATCAGCTGGTCGCCAACCCAATGGCATAAACCATATTTTAAATTTGTCCTCAAGGCGCTCAGCTCTCCACGCGTCTTTGATCAATAGCCATAAGTGCATGAAGTTTATCTTGATCGGATTCCATGTTTGAACGGGGCGAGTAACTCCATACACTGCTGGCACAGTCGGCATTTCTTCCTGATAGGTTCCAAACAACTTATCCCAAAAGATAAAAATCTGCCCGTAATTTTTATCCAAATATTCAGTGTTGATAGCATGATGCACGCGATGGTGCGAAGGGGTCACAATGATTTTTTCTAAAAAGCCCATTCGTCCAATGTGCTGCGTGTGATACCAGAATTGAGCAAACAAATGAAGTGGTGCTACGATCGCTATTACTTCTTGCGGAACTCCCAAAAAAGCAGCCGGTAACAAGAAAATGGCAAATATTTTTAGAATAGATGAAATGCTTTGCCGTAAGGCACAGGCTAGATTAAATTCTTCACTGCTGTGATGCACGATGTGATTGTTCCAGAACAAATTATATTCATGAGCAATGCGGTGAACCCAGTAGCCGGCAAAATCTAAGGCAATAAAAGCAATGGCATAAGTGATCCAGCCTGACGGGACATGCACGACAGCCACTTTGTCCATCAGCCAGCCGTAGGAAATAATAACAACACTTAACCCCAAAACATCTTTCGTCACGTTAGTCATGCCCGAACTAAGGCTCGAAAGCATGTCGTTAGTGCGAACCGTGTCATTGCCTTTACGCCAGCCCCACCATTTTTCAAATAATACCAACACCAGAAAGGAGGGCATCGCATAGAGTAGAATTCGTCCGTAAGTTTCCATCAGTCGTTAAAACTGCAAAATTCTATTTAATTGGAAAAGCCCTTGATCGTTCGAAAAAGCGAAAGTGCGTGGCGATCAGTCAGGCCTGAAACGAAATCAATTACGTTTCTTAAAACACCATAAGTGTCATTTGGGTTTTGCTCGATGCTATACCGGACTTCTTCAGGCAGCAACAAAACTAGGTTGGCATATTTTCTTGATTCATTTTTGTTTGCCAAATGAAAACCAGCGATGACAAATTCGTTCAATAACCCGGGCAAGACTTCATGGCCGGATGCCTCAATCTGAATCACATGCCGGGAGCGATAAATTTTTTCGACAGAAACATTGCCTATTGAATCTAACGATGTTTTAGAGGGGCAGACATCTGTCAACGCCTTATCAAATTTGCCATCCAAAATCGCTTGCTCTTCTGTCAGGAAAATTTCAGTGCATTCGTCAACCAGCTTACCGATGGCCAACGCTCGCAATACTCCTAGTTTTTCATTCAAACTGATATGCTTCTTTAATTTTTCTTGGTTGAATTGACTTCCTAGTAGTGAAGCCATCATGTCCACCGTTTCATCAAAATCGACTAACCCCATCCGGCAACCGTCCTCTAAGTCAATAATATTATAGCAAATATCATCGGCTGCTTCTACCAAAAATGCAAGCGGGTGACGACACCAAGCGGCTTTGCCTGCAGGTAGTAATCCTAACTGATCTGCTGCCCTGCTGAAATAGTCTTCTTCAGATTGAAAGAAGCCGAATTTCTTTTGACTCTTTCGTGATTTGTTTCGTGATGGGAATAAGGCAGGGCAAGGGTACTTTGTAAATGCCCCCAAAGTGGCCGTTGTCAATTTTAATCCGTATTGCTTCTTATTCAATAAACGAAAGCCCTGCGCATTGCCTTCAAATTTGATCAAGTCATTCCACTCTGCCTCACTTACTTGCTCCTTGAACTGATAGCCATTTGGGTGATGGAGGAAAAAATCAGATAGCGCATCCTCGCCCGCATGGCCAAAGGGAGGATTGCCTAAATCATGCGCCAGTGATGCTGCCGCTACTATTGCACCGAAATCAAAAAGAGAAAAATCAGGTTGCAATTGCGGATGTCGTTGCAGAATTACTTCTCCCACACGTTTGCCTAATGAGCGACCAACACTGGACACTTCCAGACTATGTGTTAATCGAGTGTGTACAAAGTCATGTTCAGGCAATGGATGAACTTGCGTTTTGTCTTGTAGACGTCTGAACGGATGACTAAAAATGATGCGATCATAGTCCTGCTCAAACGCACTCCGCGAAGGCTCGTTTACACCGGGCTTTTGATCAAGTCGCTGTGGAGAGAGAAGTTGAGACCAGATCATTTCAGTAACTTCAAGCCTTCAATGAATTTGAAATCTTTCTTATTGAGTGTATACAGTGAGTAATTTTCCTTGAGAGCAGATGCTGCAACAATTGCATCTTGTATACCTAGTCGATGACTCAATGAGTATCGACTTATTAGACTCCGATGGATTTCGTCAATTGCTGAATCAATTTCAATAAGAATAAATAGGCTTAAGCCTTTAATTAGCTTGTTTCGATGAATCTTGTCTACTGATCCAACCACAACTTCTGAAAAGGTGATAGAGCTAATGCAAAGCTGGTTCATTCCAATCTGAACGAGTCGATCTTCAACCGCTTTGTTTTTACGATCTAAAAATTCAATGAGAACATCCGAATCACAAACTACCAATCCCTCTTCTTCCATGAAAGGCTTCTTAAATGCTCCTTACTTATTAGTTGCCCTCTTGCTATCCCGCCTAAGGCTCTGAATTCCTTCTCAGATTTGAACTTACCTTTTGGCAACTCCTTTGCTTTTAGCTCTTTCACAGTGTCATCCGGTTTACCCTCTAACCGCGATGCGAGTTCTTTTATCAACCTATAATTCTTCTTGCTCTTGAACTTAAAAACCAATGTTTCCATAACTCAAAGATACTAAAATCGAGTATTACTCCTTCAATACCAAATCAATACACATCACGGCAGCGAGTATCAACATCCTCAAAGGATGATCTGCCGGTACTTCTGAACTGATTTGTAAAATGTAATTATCTGCCGAAGTGAAAAGTTCTTTTCCTAAGCCGCTCCATTTTTTTGTAACTGTTGCAAACTCTTTTCCGTCATTGGAAATAAACTTAAAATCCCAACTCGTCCATTTTCCCTTCAACATACAAAGAGGGCGTTCACTGGCATCCAACACTTGAAATCTCCCTCCGATGGAAAAGAACTTTTGCTTGAATTTCCCTATAACACTATCTCGTTCACCCAACACCTCAACGTTGGACAGAAAGATCGAGACGCCCCTGCGAACCGTCAGTATCTTCTGGCCTTCTGGGGTCTTGATCTCCATGTTGAAGGGGGTCATCCGCTTGTAATCTGTGAAGCGAAACATTTTGGTAAAAAAGCCAAGCCCCTCCTCTCGGCATTGCAATACAATCTGTTTTGTGTCCGGATCGATGATATCGAAGCTATTGGCAGCTTTGAAAATTTTAACATGCTCCTTTACGAGAAAGAGGTTCTTATTAATAGAAGGGTGCATATTAGATTTGTTTTAGAAGAGTGGCTATTGAAACTGAATCTTGAATCTTAGATTTTAGTTTTGAAATTGATATTCGCTCCTGCTTCATCGAATCCCTATCGCGAATGGTTACTGTATCATCTTGCAGTGTTTGATGATCGATGGTAATGCAATAGGGTGTACCAATGGCATCCATTCTGCGGTAGCGCTTGCCAATATTGTCCTTGTCTTCGTAAAAGCAACGGAAGTCAAACTTCAGATCGTTAAAAATGGCTTCTGCCTTCTCTGCTAATCCGTCTTTTTTCATTAAAGGCAGAATAGCCACTTTGTGCGGAGCTAAAGCTGGCGGTATTCGCAGCACGACACGATCAGATCCATCTTCCCCGCCTGCCGGACGGGCAGGTAACTTTTCTTCGGTATAGGCCTTTGATAGGATAGACAAAAACATTCGGTCTAATCCGACAGAGGTTTCTACCACATAAGGAATGTAGTTTTGGTTGTCTTCCGCATCGAAATATTGTAGCTTCTTACCGGAAAATTTCTCGTGACTCTTCAAATCAAAATCAGTTCGGCTATGAATGCCTTCCAACTCTTTGAATCCCATGGGGAAATTAAACTGAATATCGCAGGCCGCGTTGGCATAGTGAGCCAGATTCAAGTGATCGTGGAAGCGATAGTTTTCAGAACCGAGCCCAAGTGTTTGGTGCCAACGCATTCGTTTTTCTTTCCAGAATTCGTACCACTTCAGCTCCTCCCCCGGCTTCACAAAAAATTGCATCTCCATTTGCTCAAACTCGCGCATCCGGAAAATGAATTGACGCGCTACAATTTCATTGCGAAATGCTTTTCCTATTTGTGCAATTCCAAATGGAATTTTTAAACGGCTCGTCTTCTGAACGTTCAAGAAGTTGACGAAAATGCCTTGTGCAGTTTCAGGGCGGAGGTAGATTTTATTGGTGTCTTCGGCTACTGAGCCCATTTCAGTAGAGAACATTAAATTAAACTGGCGCACGTCTGTCCAGTTTTTTGTGCCAGAGATCGGATCGGCCACTTCCAAATCAATGATCAATTGCTTCAGGGCTTCCATGTTGGAGCTGTTCATGGAATCTTTCAGCCGTGTGTTTGCTTCTTCTATCTTCTTCTGATACTCCACCACGCGCCCATTGGTGCTCAGAAACATTACCTTATCAAAATTCTCAAAACGCTTTGCTGCTTTCTCTACTTCCTTATCAATTTTATCCTGAATTTTTGCAATTGCATCTTCTGCCAATACATCAGCTCGATATCGTTTTTTGGAATCCTTATTATCGACCATCGGGTCATTGAAGGCATCCACATGGCCGCTGGCCTTCCAGATAGTAGGGTGCATGAAAATAGCTGAGTCGATGCCGACAATATTGTCATGCATCATGGTCATAAACTTCCACCAATATTCTTTGATGTTGTTCTTTAGCTCTGCGCCATTTTGTCCATAGTCATAGACCGCGCTGAGGCCGTCATAGATTTCACTGGAGGGAAAAATAAACCCATACTCCTTAGAATGAGAGATGATGTTCTTTAAAAGATTGTCTTCTTGATTTGCCATAAGGCGCAAAGATATAAATTAGTCTATAGGTGAGTTACTAAAACGATCTATTGGATCATTCTTTTGGAAAAAACTAACCAAGCCGGCCAGTAAGGCGAAAATTAGTATTATTCACACAACACAATTTGTATTCGGATCATATTGTTTTAATTACTTTTTTGGCTGCTTGTTTCAGCGGCTAGCGAGAACATTGAAAATATTCTTCGATAGCAATGATAGGCTATGCCAATTGAGATGCAAATAATCCTTTAACATCTATGCGTTCATAACGCCCACTTCACGGCTCTGTGCGGCCAGTCCAAAAATAAGGATTGAAAGGGTATGTTTGTTACTTCTTTTATTAACTTGACGAACCATGACCGGTTACTTTAAAAAAATAGCATTAGCCATTGGCTTCTCTCCCACTTCACGGGCACTTTTGAAAGAAGCTTCCAGATTAGCCAATTTATTTAGGGCACAGTTAATTTTAGTTCACGTGGGCACTCATGGATCGGAAGAAGAATCAAAAATGAGCGAGCTTATTCAATCTGTCGATGCGGGTGATCTTAATCCTATTGTCCTTTGGAAGGAAGGTGATCCCGTTAAAGAAATTTTACAAGTATGTAGCACCGAGAACATTGATTTGCTGGTAGCCGGGGCACTGAAAAAAGAGAATTTGCTCCAAAACTACATTGGCACGGTAGCGCGCAAGATCATGCGAAAAGCAAATTGTTCTATTCTGATGATTCAAAACCCCAACGAACAAGCGGAATCTGTCAATAATATCGTTGTCAATGCTGAGGACAGTCCATACATTGAAGATGCAATCAAGGCCGGTTGTTACTTGGGCAAAATGGAAAATGCGCAATGGGTACATATCGCTCGCGAACTGAAATTATTAGGCCTCGCTCTTTCCGCCAACGAGCAATGTACCGAAGACGAATACCATGAAAGCATGCAGGGGATGGTGCGCGAAGAAATAGATGAAGTGGAAAAAATACTGGCTCGCATCCCTCGGGAAAACCTAAAGGTCAATATCAAAATGCTCTCGGGAAAATCCGGGTATGAATTAGCGCGGTTTGCTGAACGCAAAAAAGCAGAGTTGTTGATTGTAGGTGCACCCGCCAGAAGATTTTCACTTTTCGATCGGGTATTCCCTCACGATTTGGAATACATCTTTGCTAACCTGCCCTGTAACTTATTAATCATTAATCCAAGGCACAACTAAACCATGGGTAAACTAAGTCATGGAGATGTTGTGCATTTGCTCATTCAACTGAGCGTGATGCTGCTTTTGGGCAGATTGTTATCCGAGTCGTTACGAAAATTCAAACAGCCTGCGGTCATTGGTGAAATCATAGCCGGCATCCTATTGGGTCCAACTGTTCTCGGCATGATCAACCCAGAGTGGTTTCAAGCACTATACCCCGTGCCTAGTGCAACTGCAACCGTTTTAACTGGCATTGTGCAAGTAGCTGTGATCATGCTCTTATTTATAGCCGGTTTAGAGGTCGACCTTCACATTGTGTGGCAGCAAGGAAAACAAGCAATAGCGACTAGTCTGCTGGGCTTGATTGTACCGTTTTCATTTGGTTTTGTTTTCCCCTACCTGTTCCCGGATTTCTTTGGAATTGCCGATCAACAAGATAAACTAACCTTTACCCTGTTTATGGGTACAGCGATGGCGATTTCTGCCCTGCCCGTAATTGTCAGGATTTTGATGGATTTAAATCTTTTCAAGTCTAAAATGGGGATGCTCGTTGTAACCTCAGCCATGATTGACGATCTTATTGGTTGGTTGATATTTTCCGTTATTCTCGGAATGATTGGGAAAAAAGGAGAATCCATTTCGATTCTTAACACAGTTCTGCTGACCATCTCTTTTGTTGCCGTCATGCTGACGCTGGGTCGGGGATTGCTAAACAGAATTCTTCCCTGGATCAACAAAAAATTAGCTTGGCCGGGTGGTGTATTGTCGATTTCACTAGCGTTGTGCTTTTTAGGAGCTGCCTTTACAGAATATATAGGACTTCATGCCATTTTTGGTGCGTTTATCATTGGAGTTGCCTTTGGTGATTCAAAGCATTTCAGCGAACGGGCAAAAGAAATCGTTCACCAATTCATCAATAACATTTTCGCTCCTTTGTTCTTCGTTTCCATTGGATTACGTGTCAACTTCATCACCAATTTTAATTGGGGCCTTACCTTGGCCATTGTGGCAATCGCTTTCGCTGGAAAAATAATCGGGAGTGGCTTGGGTACCCGCTTGGGAGGTTTTTCTTGGCGCGAATCGCTTGCTGCGTCATTTGGCATGAATGCGCGTGGTGCAATGGAAATCATTTTGGGTTTAGTGGCGCTGGAGAATGGGCTGATCAATGAACGTGTTTTTGTTTCCCTGGTCATCATGGCACTTATTACCAGCATGACCAGTGGCCCACTAATGAAATGGGTGTTGAAAAAGTAAATCGCATGTATTTGGCGGATGCCGCGCATTGCGTAATTTTATCGGAATTAGAAGATTTTCTATGCAGCAGGCAACCATCGGAACTCAGACATTTGAATTTACTTCTTCCGAAGGCACTACCTATGTAGATGGTAAACCTTTGAAATGGGACTTTGTCTCACTCGAAGGGAATCATTATCATATCCTGTACGAAAATAAATCGTATCGCGCAGAGTTAGTCAAGATAGATTCTTCTTCCAAAACGGTTACGTTAAAAATTAATGGTAATAATTATACCGTTAAATTGAAAGACAAATTTGATTTGCTGCTTGAAAAAATGGGAATTGCTTCCGGCAATAGCAACAAAATTAACCACATTAAAGCACCGATGCCCGGTCTGATAATTGACTTAAAAGTGAAAGTAGGAGACAAAGTAAAAACAGGGGACTCGTTGCTAATCCTAGAAGCAATGAAAATGGAGAACATTTTAAAATCGCCTGGCGATGGCATGGTAAAAAACGTAACTGTAAAAAAAGGAGATAGTGTGGAAAAGGGTCACATCTTGGTAGAGTTTTAGCACCCAAATTTGGGGGCTTCATCAAATTGCTATTGGTCAATGGATATTAAAGAAACTGTATTTAAGTTTTTGCGCCTGGATAACTTATTCAGTCATCTAACGGGCTTTTTAGAGACACAAGCTGCCCTTCTTAAAATAGAAGTGCGAGAAGAAGTGACTAAAATTCTGGCTCGCGGGCTTGTACTTGGCTCTATTCTTTTGATGGCTTTCTTGTTTTTACTTTTTCTAAGTGTTGGGCTTGCTCATTATCTGAGTGGCTTTTTCCAAAAAGCATACATCGGCTACTGGATCATCGCTGGATTGTATGGGCTGCCTTGTTTGCTCTTTCTATTGTTTAGAAAACCAATTAGTAAATCGTTTGAAAAATATTTCGCAAAACACCTCAAACACAAGGAGAAATAGCATGGAATTATTGGAATCACAAGACCCGGAAAAAATTAAGCTGATAGAAACTTCCGATCGGCACAAACGCGAGCTTGAAAAAGAAATGAAGTCGATGACCGATAAAACAGAAAAAGTTGTAAAAAACGCGTTGATTATAGGAAGTGTTTTAGCGGCCACTTACTTAATTGTCAACCAACTTTCTTCTTCAGGTAAAAAGAAAAAGAACACTAAACCTATGGCGTCTATGATATCTCCAGGCGAAAACTTAAAAGAGGAAGAACATGCGCCAAGTGTTTTCACGCAAATCGTTAGTAAAGCGGCAGATACCGCTACACTCGTTTTGCTCGACCTTGCCAAAGATGCGTTAGCTGAATTCTTAAAAAACAGAAAACAACAAAATGGCGATTCTTAAGAATCTAGAACAAAACTGCGCACAGGGAAAAAAATCTATTGCGGTATTGGTCGACCCCGACAAGATAAGTAGTCCATCCGAGCTAGACCCACTTATTCGGTTGGCCAATGAAAATTGTGTCGACTTTTTTTTTGTGGGCGGAAGTCTGGTAACCACTACAAACCTCAATGAGGTAATCAAACACATGAAAGAGAATGTATCTATTCCTGTCATTCTTTTTCCCGGAAGTTCTCTCCAAATCGACCCATCTGCAGATGCAATCCTTTTTTTGTCGCTCATATCCGGGCGAAACCCAGATTTACTCATAGGGCAGCATGTCATTGCCGCACCTATTCTAAGAAACAACAAAATTGAGGTAATACCAACCGGTTATATACTGGTTAACTCAGGCAAGACCACCTCAGTAGCCTACATCAGCAATACCACACCTATTCCTGAAGATAAGTATTCATTAGCCGCCTGCACGGCACTTGCCGGAGAAATGCTCGGCCTTCGTTTAGTCTATTTAGATGCGGGCAGTGGCGCAGAACGTGAGATCAGCGCGAAAATGATTAGCGCTGTCCGCAAAGCAGTGAGTGTACCCTTGATCGTTGGAGGAGGCATTAACACAAGTCGAAAAGCCATCACTGCACTGGAAGCAGGTGCCGATTTGATTGTAATTGGTAATGCACTGGAAAAAGATCCTAATCTTTTGACCGAAATCTCCGACAAAATTTACGACTGGAACCAAGGTGTAAAATCGGCAGGCTAAAATGTTGAAAAAGAGCCATTATTCTCTTAAATGACAGGTTTCTCAATCCCCAATTAATTCCTATTTTTACAAGCTCATTTTTGGGTAAAAAACCGTTAAATAATGGAAAAAAAGATAGTTAGGGTAGGAAACATCGAATGCGGAAGCGATGAGCTTTTCCTTATATCAGGTCCTTGCGTTATCGAAGAGGAAAAGATCATGATGGAAACCGCTGAGAAGTTGAAGGGCATCTCTGAGCGTTTAAAAATCAAAATCATTTATAAATCTTCTTTCCAAAAAGACAATCGCAGCAGTTTAAAATATTATACAGGTCCCGGTTTATCCAAGGGCGTTGCGCTTCTGGCCAAAATCAAAGAGCAATTCGGCTTTCCATTGCTCACCGATATTCACTATCCAGACCAAGCTGCGGCAGCCGGTGAAGTCATTGATGTGTTGCAAATTCCTGCCTACTTGTGCATGCAAACAGACTTAATGGTAGCGGCTGCTAAAACCAACCGCGTGATTAATATCAAACATGGCCAGTTTTTGGCACCTGATAACATGAAGCATCCGGTTGGCAAGTGTGTTGATAGTGGAAACGATCAAATCATATTAACCGAGAGGGGATTCACCTTTGGTTACAATGATTTAATTGTTGACCCACGAAGTTTCTATCACATGAATAAAATTGGCTATCCGGTAGTATTTGACGTCACTCATGCCATCCGAAAGTATGGCATACCGAGCGCTGATGCAAAAGGAGGAGCTCGCGAATTTTTGCCAGTGCTTTCACGAGCGGGTATAGCCGCAGGCGTTGACGGTGTTTTCATTGAAGCACACCCTGACCCTGACAAAGCACTGTGCGATGCCGCTAGTCAATTAAATATTAATCAACTAGAAGAATTTTTAAAACCACTTATCGAATTACACAATGTGGAAGTGAAATTCCGCGAAAAGTCTCTCATCACTCACTAAAAAAATCAAAACATGGAATTGTATTTAGACTCAGCAGACCTGAAGGAAATTGAAGAAGCTTTTCAACTTGGCTTTTTAAATGGCCTTACTACAACACCCACTTTTATGCACCGCGGTGGTGTAACGGATGTAGATGGGTTGATTGTAAAATTATCGAAGATTGTGCCCGTACTTCAAATCGAGGCATTAGGAAATACTGCCGAAGAAGTATTGGCAGAAGCAAAAAGACAACTCAATCTTGGCCTTGATCCTAAAAAAACCGTTTTTAAAATTCCTGTTTCATTAGAAGGTGTTAAAGCGTGTAACATGCTCCGTAAAGAGGGGCTATTAGTGAATGTGCACTTGGTGTATACGCTGCAGCAAGCCTACATGGCCATGCACGCAGGCGCTACTTATGTTTGCCCGTTAGTTGGTCGCTTACAAGATCAAGGTCATGACGCATTGGATTTAGTTGCACAGTGTGTAAACGCTGTTGATCATTACGGGTACGATACAAAAATCATGTTCTCTTCTGTGCGCTATGCAGAACATGTTCGCAACGCGATTAACATTGGGGTTCACACGATTACCGCCCCTTGGAAAGTGATGAAAGCCCTTACGGATAACAATCTAACAGCGCTAGGAACCCAGCAATTTGTGGAACATACGAAATTGATGACCGTTCGCGTGAAGGATATCTTAAACAGTAAAAATCCTATCGTTTCTGCCGACACCTCCGTAACAGATGCGTTGGTAAAGATGACAGAATACGGCTTTGGAAGCATAACCGTTACAAAAGATAACAAAGTAGTAGGTGTGTTTACTGATGGTGATTTGAGAAGAAAATTGCAGGAAGATGGCCGTGAAGTCTTGACTAAAAAAATCGGTGAGTTTCAATATAAGGAGCCTGTTTCAATTGATGCTGACGCGCTTTTAAATGAGGCGGCTGACCTTTTCAAGAAGACGAAAGTTGACACCATTTTGGTAACTGACGCAGGCAAGCCAGTAGGCATGCTTGATATTCAAGATCTAAAAGATTAATTTTTGTAGTTGGAAGCGGCCAGTATACAATCTCTATTCGCTGAAATTGGCGGAAGGTTTTGTATACCGGCCGTTGACATTCAGCGCAAGCTGGAAAATATCAAGGCTTTTGTTTTTGACTGGGATGGCGTATTTAATGATGGAAGTAAACGCGACCAAACAGGCAGTGGTTTTACAGAACCTGATGCGATGGGAACCAACATGCTGCGCTTTAGTTACTGGCTTAAGTACAAATCATTACCTACCACCGCAATTATTACTGGCGAAGAAAACGAATCGGCCTTGTTCTTAGGGAAGAGAGAAAGGTTTTCATCCCTTTACTTTAAAGCCTCAAACAAGATCAAGTCGTTTGAGCACTTCCTGGCTAACCATCATTTAAAAAGTAACGAGGTGGCCTTTTTTTTCGATGACGTACTAGATATTTCTCTGGCCAGTCAATGTGGTCTTCGACTGAATTCCTATCGACCATCTAATCCTCTATTCAACCATCATCTCACATCTAAACAACTGGTTGACTATTCTACCTCGGGCCAATCTTACGCAGTGAGGGAGGGTTGTGAATTGCTGATAGGGCTTCAGGGAAACTACACCGAGGCCATTACAAACCGGCAACACTTTTCCGAGACCTACCAAAGCTATCTAGCCGAGAGGCAGAAGGTCGACACACAAATTCACACTGGAATTAGTTAGACAACTTTTTTCCGAATTTGCTTGGCATACGTGCGGCTTACCGGAAAACTTTTTCCACTCTGAATCTTTACTTTTCATCATGGCAGCTCAAAAAAATATCTGTTTCCGGGAAGGTGGGCGATAAGGAGACCCGAGAACCCTTGCCCTTTGCGTCCGTGGGAATTCCAGGGAAACCTATCAGCACGATTACAAACCCACTGGGCAAATTCGATTTTCAATCACTAGACAAGGCTGTAGACAAAGCCCGTTTTAATAGGATGAAAAAACACTTTGCATATTCTTACTCTCACTATTTTTTCCTAGGTTTAATCTCATGATTCGTTGGTCAGAGCTTGCGAAAGATAGTTTAGAACAAAAAATAAGTTTGTTGTATCAACATGCGCAGTTTGTAATGGCCATTAGGTATTACCGCTACAAAGTTAACTTGTACTTACTTGGGGACGACTACATTGAAGTTTTCATTAACCATAAGAAAGCCACTATTGAACAAATCTCATTACTTGATCGTGGGCATACGAGAATGAATTTTTATTCTGATCAAATCAAACTATCGGCCTCTTAGCATAAGGTTAGAAATAATAAAGCCCCAAGAATCGAGGCTTTATTTGTTTCCAGAGTAAAAATACCCTTGTGATACTTCAATTATGCAGTAGTGGCGGTTATGCTGTGGCGGTCGCTTCTACAGGTTTTGACTGCTGTCTCAGAACTACCGTCTTCTTGGCTTTGTAGCCGCAATAGCCGCAGAGATAGTGTTTTATGATTTCACCTTCCTGAGTAAAGGAAGGAGTTTTTGTAATTTCTTCCCTCACCACTTTAAAAGTTTGGTAATTACATTCTGGACATTGAATTGCATGTAAGTGCCCTGCATATTTTTCAATTTGGATATAGCCAGATTCTTCGTCCTTCCATACATCATAGTCAACCGAAAATACATTTTCTTCTGCTTGCATGCCTTCATCCAAATAGGTGTCTTCTTCTTCTTCGCTCAAGAGCTTCATAGGTTTCCCTGTTTTGGGAGAAATCCGCGGCTTATAACGGAGAACCTTTAGTCTTTTTTCAATAAAAAAAGGATAGTAGAATTTCAACAAATTCTGAATAACGAGCGCTGCAATTAGCCCAAAAGCGATAGTCATGAAAATACGAACAAAAAAGAGTACAGCGCTGAATTTTACCAAACCAGAGTTAAAATAAAAACAAGCTCCTATAACCAAAATAATAGACGCAATCCACAAGTATTTGATCTCATGTTTGTTAATAAAATCATACTTGTTTTTATTGCCTTCAGTTGTCGATAGCTTAACAAAATACCCGAGTACAATCAATATTGTTACTGCCCAAAATGCATAGGACAAATTTGCCGCCAAAGCATTCCAAGAATCATATTTGTGAGGGTCTTCTTCTAACAAGTATTCGTTCATATTTTAGAGGTTTATCTTAGTCTGTAATTGAAATCCAGTTTTTTAGCTCCCAGTCAAAATCAAATATAGAAAAAAGCTTAAAATTTAAACAAAAAAATAACCGATAAATTGTGGCTTTCTAGGCCTCTAAAATCAGGCAGTTGCTAACAAACTTCCTAATAGCATGTAGCGCCCGCTGCTTATCCTCTAACATCCCCATATGGCCTGAGTGTTCAAGGGGTTGGAAAGCTAATTTTGGTGCTAGTTTAGCAAACTCCATCGACACAGCTACCGGAATTATAGAATCGTGGATACCCGCAATGACCAAAAGGTAAATGGGCGATGATCGAAGAAAATCTACCGATGATTCGCGATCCCGCATGGCTTTTGTATACGAAATAACCGTTTCAAGAGGAGTTGCGGCTGCCATTTTGCTCACCTTCGTTAGGCTTTTGTCTTTCACATTATGAAAAAGGCTTTGCACAAAGGTGCTTGCAAAGGGAGCAACTCCATTCTTTTGCACAAAATCTATCGTTTTGTCCCGATTTGCCTTCTTTTCATCACTGTCGGCAAAAGCCGTAGAGTGAAAAAGGCCAATGCCCGAAAAAGCATCGACCTTTTTTCTGGCCATAGCTAATGTTATATAACCACCCAGCGAGTGCCCAATCAAAATTGATTTTTGAATACCGGATTCTTGCAACCAAACCAACATTTGGTCAGCAATGTCGTCTATAGAAAACGGGGTGGACGGCAACTGACTTTTACCAAAACCCGGCAAATCCGGGGTGAAAACCCGAAAATTCAAAGAGAGTTCGTCAGCAAAACCATCCCAGATCTCGTGGTTCTCGCAAAACCCATGCAACAATACAATGGGGAAACCACTTCCTCGATCCTTATAATAAATTTGTTGATTCACTAAGCTATCGAACGAACAGATTCAAGCATAAATAGAACAGAACGCTCGATCCCTTCCGGATCGAAACCGCATTCCTTATGCAATTCCAGTTGCTCACCGTGCTCCACAATCCGATCAGGTATGCCTAACCTCTTTACTTCACATTGATAATTGTTATCTGCCATAAACTCCAGCACAGCACTTCCGATACCCCCCTCTACACAACCATCCTCAACTGTAAGTACTTTCTTAAAAGAAGAAAAGACTTCATGCAATAAGTTTTTGTCAAGAGGCTTTGCAAAGCGTAAATCATAGTGCGCAATTTGCAGGTCTTGTTTGCTAAGCTTTTCACAAACCTCTACCACATAATTTCCAATGTGACCAAAGCTTAATACAGCAAGTTCGTTTCCTTCTCTTATTTTCCTTCCGGTTCCGATCTCAATTTCTTTAAAGGCGGTCTTCCACTGTGGCATTACACCCTGGCCTCTTGGGTAACGTATAGAAAATGCCTGTTCGGTTCTTGGAAGCTGCGCGGTGAACATCAGATTTCTCAGTTCCTCCTCATTCATAGGAGAGGCCACGATCATGTTCGGCAAACATCTGAAGTAAGCCACATCATAGGCACCATGGTGAGTAGGTCCATCGGCACCTGCAAAGCCAGCTCTATCTAAGCAAAAGTTGACTGGCAAATTTTGAATGCACACATCATGCACTACTTGGTCGTACGCACGTTGCATAAACGAACTGTAGATGTTGCAAAAAGGAACAAGACCTTGAGTTGCCAATCCAGCTGAAAAAGTTACCGCATGCTGCTCTGCGATACCCACATCAAAAGCACGTTCCGGCATTTCTTTCATCATGATATTCATTGAGGAACCGGACGGCATCGCTGGCGTGATGCCCATAATTTTATCATTGTTTCTGGCCAGTTCAACCAAGGTATGTCCAAACACATCCTGGTATTTCGGAGGTTGGGGCTTGTCGTAGACTTTCTTGTGGATCTCACCAGAAATCTTGTCAAAGGTACCAGGTGCGTGCCAGGTCGTAGCGTTGCCTTTTTCAGCCGGCCCGTAGCCTTTTCCCTTGGTGGTAATGCAATGCAATATCTTTGGACCTTTGATCTGTTTTAGATCATTGAGAACGGACACCATATGATCTACATCGTGGCCATCGACTGGCCCGAAATACCTAAGATTAAGAGATTCGAAAAGGTTGCTCTGGCTAAGCAAAGTCGATTTAATGCCTGTTTCCACTTTTGAAACAAGGTCTTGTGCACTTTTCCCTATAGACGAAAGCTTACCAAGGAGATTCCACACATCATCCCTCAGCTTATTGTAGGTCTTCGAAGTGGTAATATCCGTTAGGTAATCCTTCAAGGCGCCCACGTTGGGGTCTATCGACATGCAATTGTCATTGAGGATAATCAACAAATTGGTGTCTGAAACTCCTGCGTGATTTAAGCCTTCGAAGGCCATCCCTCCCGTAAGCGCGCCATCTCCAATGATGGCAACGTGCTGCTTGTCATCCAAGCCCAAATACTTTGAAGCCACCGCCATGCCCAATGCGGCAGAAACCGAAGTGGACGAATGTCCCACGCCAAAAGTATCATAAATGCTTTCCTTTCTTTTAGGGAACCCAGAAAGCCCCTTGTAAACACGATTAGTGTAAAAATTATCTCTTCGTCCAGTGACTATTTTGTGACCGTACGCTTGATGACCCACATCCCACACCAACTGATCATAAGGGGTATTATAGACATAATGAAGTGCTACGGTAAGCTCGACAACGCCCAAGCTCGCCCCAAAATGACCGCCATAAACGGAAACATTGTCTATAATATAATGCCTCAGTTCATCACATAGTTGAACCAGTTGAGCCTGATCCAATTTTTTCAGGTCATCAGGGCTATTGATACCAGCAAGCAGTTTTCCGGGAGTTATCAACATTGCAAAATCAAAGTTATCACGTCTGTCTTTCTAAACAGACACTCAAGGTAAGTTGTTTTTAAAAGATTTTAAGCCTCACAGCAGCAAATTTACGGATTTGTAGATAAGAACGGTTTTATCCAACGGATTTGGATATTTTTGCCATCCGAAATTTATGGAACAAAAGCCTTTTGAAATTCATTTGCCCCTTTTTGAGGGCCCGTTTGACTTGCTTCTTTTCTTTATAGAACGAGATGAACTCGAGATCAACGACATTCCCATTTCAAAGATTACAAACGATTTTCTGGAATATTTGCGTCAGTTAGAAACCATGAACATAGAAGTGGCCAGCGAATTTATTCTGGTAGCCGCCACGCTGATGCGTATCAAATCAAAAATGCTGCTTCCTCGCCCCCAACTAGATGAGCAAGGAAATGAAATTGATCCGCGGGAAGAATTGGTGAAACACCTGATGGAGTACAAAAAGTACAAATCAGTGGTGGAGCAGTTCCACAAAATGGAAGAGACCGAGCTGATGAAGGAGAAGCGAGGTAATTTGATGAAAGAGCTAAAGCAGCTGGCGGAGATCACAAATGTTGAAGCGGAATTACAAGATGTTGACCTTTTTAAGTTATTGATGGTTTTTGAAAAGGTCTTGAAACGACAAGATGAAGAGAAAAATAAGCCTGTTCACCAAGTTATACAGTATCCATTTACCATTGAAGGCCAGAAGGAGTATATACTGAACGAAATCACCAGTAAGCCACGCGTTCCTTTTATTGAGTTATTCGAAAAAGCTCCTACTCGCATAGCCCTGATCTTTAACTTTCTGGCCATTCTTGAAATGCTGGCCAACGGAATGATATCCATACAACAAGGAGAAGGCTTTAACAATTTTTGGGTGATGAAGAAAGACGAGATTGAAGAGACAGCTCTTTAACTCAACGGACGTTATCCACCAATCCACCGGTTAGTCTAACTAACTCAATTCGGCTTGAAAGCCCGTCAAAAATAGCTGCTACTTTCTCGAGCGCAGAAGATCGAAAATTTTCCTGGACAATTCGCAGATCAATGGCACTAAGCGCCCCATTTTTGTAGCGTTCATTGGCAAGTGCAAGGTTCAACTCTGCTGCTTGCAACTTTGTCTGAGCAATGGATACCAATTGTCTTCTCAGGTTGTACAAATCAAATGTGGCCAACAAACTATTCTCCAACGAAAGCTTAAGTTGATCGGTGGTGAGCTTAGCGATCTTCTCCTGAATTTGTGCGTTGTCGATCGTTCGCCTCAATTGACCTCCATTAAAAAGTGTGAACCTAAGAGAGAGGTTTGCATAGCCTCCATACGAATTACCTGTTTGTGTCAGAGGAGCAAATGTTGTTTCGTTTACACTCAGGTAGACAGGTTGATTGGTATCGCGATTGACAAACCCCACCGTATTTTCTATCTGATTGCCAGTATTCGTTCGAAAATTGGCATTTAACTGATCTAAACTACCCGTACCACCTAGATTCAACAACAACGTTGGTGACAAGTTTGCCTGCGCACTACGGGTCGCATTGTGAAACAACTCCTGGCTAATAAACTGGTTACGGAGATTGGTGTTGGACTGTACCATCTTTGCTTTCAGATCATTGTATTGATAAACCTGTTCTTCAAATTCCAGGGGATCTGTAAACTGATAAGTCCTATTAATGTCTTCATTTAGCAAAACGTTCAAATTGCGGACTGAATTCTTAACTACAATTTCTTGTCGCAATACGTTGGCTGAATCAGTGAGGTAATTGTTTTGTTCCTGCAATACATCAAACGAAATAGCAGAGCCAAGACTCTTTTTCAACTTCACATACACATACCTCTCTTTTGAGTACTCTCGATTTTTGACCAACACCTGCAGTCGTTCCATTTCCAAACCTGCCTGATAGTAACTCAATATGATTGCTTGTACAGTGTTCTCCATGACAAACGTTGCGTTGCCTTTGCTTAATGTCTCCAGCTGCTCCAACCGTTTTTTGTTAATAGAAACTGCGAATCCGTCAAACAATGTGAATTGAATATCCAGCTGCCCAAGTACATTGTTTGAAACATTTCGCCCGGCTACCGCAAAAGGATTGGCAGGCTTTCTTTCTACAACACTATTGTTTTGTGATCCTGTGAGGTTAATAGAAGGAAGCAGCCCGGCCTGACCCCAGTTGTTGTTGAGCGAAGCAGCTTCCACATTTAGCTTTTGAATTTGCACCCCAAAATTATTTTGCAATCCGATTTGTACCGCTCGTGCAAGGCTGAGAGTATCTTGAGCATTTGAGGTAGAGAAGGCCACAAGCTGCAAGCCACAAGCAGTAAGCACTGAGGTGACCAACATTACGCTAGAGCTATGAGGTATTAGACTCTGAAGGCTAAAAGCCTGTAGCATGAAGCTTTTGGCTTGCAGCCTACAAACCGCGGCCTTGATTTTATTTAACTGAAACATGCGCGTGCTTACTACTTAAATACGAATAGATGGCTGGTATAACAAACAAAGTGAGTACGGTGGCAAACAACATTCCACCAATTACGGCAATACCCATTGACACGCGGCTTTCTGAACCCGCTCCCAGAGCCAAGGCAATAGGCAATATGCCCAGAATCGTAGAGAGGCTCGTCATAACGATGGGGCGAAAGCGAGAAGCTGCTGCTTCCTTTACAGCATCAAGCACTGTCAAGCCTTGCTCCTTCCGCTGGTTAGCGAATTCTACAATCAAAATTCCGTTTTTCGTTACCAAGCCAATCAACATAATAATTCCTATCTGACTAAAAACATTAAGTGTTTGGTTAAAGTACCACAACGAAATGAGTGCCCCCGCAAGTGCCAGCGGCACCGTGAACATAATGACCAATGGATCTTTGAAGCTTTCAAATTGACCTGCCAAAATCAAATAGATGATCGCCAGTGCAATCAAGAATGCCAGATAAATACTGGAAGAACTTTCCGCAAACTCTCGCGAGGCTCCGTCCAAGCTGGTGGTGTAACTCTCATCCAACACTTCATCAGCAATTTTTTGCATTTCTTTGATGCCATCGCCCAGCGCTACGCCTTTTGCTAATTGAGCTTGCACTTTTGCGGAAGAATACCGATTGAAACGGAACAACTGAGGTGGACTGCTTCGCTCTTCAAATGTGACGAGGTTATCAAGTTGTATTAAATCACCTCTCTTGTTTTTGACGTAAAGTGTTTTTAGATCTAACGGTTCATTGCGATTTGCGCGCTCAACTTGCCCAATGATCTGATATTGCTTTCCGTCCATAATAAAATTTCCAAAACGCGAGCCACTTAAGCCAAGTTGAAGTGTTTGCGAAATATCCAAAACATTCACACCAAGGTTTCTGGCTTTGTCGCGATCAATAGTAATGCTGATTTCCGGTTTGTTGAATTTCAGATCCAGATCAACAAAAGCAAAAAGTGGGCTGGCTGATGCTTTCAACATAAATTGTGGTAATACTTTTTTCAACTTCTCAATATCTGCAGCCTGAATTACGAATTGAAGTGGAAATCCACCTCTGCGATCCCCAATCGTTTGAGCCTGTGTTGTAAAGGTTCTCACACTTGAGTATTTTCTCACCTTGCTGGTGATATCGTCTACAATTTGTTGTTGCGTTCTATTTCTATCCTTTGGATCTTTTAGAATGACTCTGACAAAACCAGAATTGACCCCGGCACTCCCAAAACCGGGAGCGGTAACACTTACCATTCCGCTTCGTTCAGGCACTTCTTCGCTGATAAACTGTGTCAGCTCCTTCACGTTCCGATCCATGTACTCAAAAGTGGCACCCTCTTGTGCTTGTGCTTGTAATCTAAATTCACTCCTATCCTCCAGTGGAGACAACTCGGACGGTGTGGATTTTCCAAGAAAATAAATGACCGCCCCGGACAACACAATAACCACAAACCCCAGCCATCTTCGCTTCATAAAACCGTCCAGTGCAGATGCATAGGCGTTTGTAAGCCCCATGAAAAATGGCTCTGTCTTTCTATACAACCAAGGCTGCACAGCTCTGCGTTTTAGAATTTTTGAACTCATCATTGGCGTAAGCGTGAGCGAAACAAAAGCGGAAATCGCAACCGCACTTGCCACTACCAATCCAAACTCACGGAACAATCTTCCTGTTAAGCCTTGCAAAAAAATCACGGGAAGAAAAACAGCCACCACAGACACGGTAGTTGAAATAACCGCAAAATAAATTTCTGTTGATCCCTTTCGCGCGGCTTCTTCAGGGTTTTCGCCTTGTTCTACTTTCACATAGATATTTTCCAGCACTACAATGGCATCATCTACCACGATGCCAATAGCGAGTACAATTCCCAGTAAGGTCAAGACATTAATGGTGAACCCCAATAAGTACATAACAAAAAAGGATCCTATGAGGGAGATCGGAATAGTGGCAATGGGTATGACGGTCGTCCGCCAGTCGCGCAAGAAAATAAAAATGATGGAAAGAACGAGGAAGAAAGCAATTAGTATGGTCTCGCCCACTTCAAAAATAGATGCCCGGATATACTTAGTGGAGTCATAACTCATTTGGTAACTAACATCGGGCGGCAAATCGCGCGTGATCTGATCTAGCTTTTTATAGAGTCTATCAGCAATGTCAATATTGTTTGCTCCGGGTTGAGCTACAATGGCAAGTGCACAGCCAGGAATGCCATCTCTTCGCAAAATAGTCCGTTCATTTTCTGCTCCCAACTTGGCATATCCGATGTCACTTAGCCGAACGACATTGTCACCTTGCTCCTTAATAATTAAGTTGTTAAAATCCTCTTCACTGTTTAAGCGCCCCATCGTGCGAACAGTGAGTTCCGTATTCTGTCCCTCTACACGACCCGATGGCAATTCGACATTTTCGCGATTCAAGGCTTGCAGAACATCTGACGGGGCTAACTTTAAGGAGGCCAATTTGATGGGATCCATCCACAACCTCATCGAGTATCGTTGTTGACCCCATATCTGCACAGAGCTAACCCCTGGAATCGTCTGAATTCGTTCTTTAAACAAAACCTCAGCTATCCGAGAAGTTTCCAATAGGTTTCGCTTATCGCTTCGTACCGTAAGAAAAATAATTGGGCTGGAGTCTGCATCCGCTTTTTCAACAACGGGTGGGTCAACATCTTGTGGTAGTCGATTAAGAGCACCCGACACTTTATCGCGCACGTCATTCGCTGCGGCTTCGATATTCACGCCCAATTCGAACTCCACGGTAATGCTACTTCGGCCTTCACGGCTCACTGATGTAAGCGTTCGAATACCTGGTACACCGTTAACCGCATCTTCGAGCGGTTCGGTGATTTGAGATTCAATAACATCTGCATTGGCACCAATGTAGCTGGTCTGAACGGTTACTACCGGAGGATCCACACTGGGAAACTCTCGCACACCAAGAAATGAAAATCCAATTACCCCCAATAGAATAATAGCCAACGACATCACAATCGCTAAAACGGGTCGATTGATACTAGTGGTAGAAAGGCTTGCCATTGTTAACTTACTTTACTGTTTCGCGTTTTGAATTTTGCTCACTTCAATGTCGATTCCCTGGCGAAGTTGTAGAATACCGGTGGTCAGCAACGTATCTCCCGCTTTTAACCCAGACAAAACCTCCAAAGAGTTTTCTGTTCGGATACCGGTCTCAATTCTAACTTCCTTTGCCGTTCCCCGATCAGCAATAAATACTTTTTTACCACCCTGATCAGGTATCACTGCCTCCGTGGGAACCAGTAATGCATTCGGAAGAGATTCGAGAATCAATTCAACTTTCACAAACTGACCGGGTAACAAATTGCCGCTTTTGTTATCTGCTTGCGCTCTAATTTTCAAGGTACGGGTCTCCTGATCGATTCTTGGTTCTATGGCATAGACCACTCCTTCGTACACGGTAAGGTCATTCTCTACCCGGCAAAATATTTTTTCATCTGCCTTGACTTGTGAACTGTAGCGAGCTGGAATGGCAAACTCAATTTTTGCAGGAGAAATATTATAAAGAGTCGCAACGACTGTACTAGGCGAAATGTATGCTCCCAAGCTCACATAACGAAGGCCAATCACCCCGTCAAATGGCGCCTTGATCCGAGTCTTCTCCAGCTGCGCTTCTAATATTCGAATATCAGCTACCGTTGTGTTTAACCGATTCAATGCGTTATCATATTCTTCTCTACTGATGGCGTCTTTTTCCAGCAGTTTACGCTGGCGAAACTCATTATCTTGATTCAGCTTCTGATTATATTTTTGCTTTTGCAGCTGCGCTTTTAAATCATCGTTGTTGATCTCTAACAACAAACTTCCTTTGACTACTGGCTTTCCTTCTTGGAAAGAAATGCTAATAACTTTTCCTGACGATTCGCTCTTTAATTCCAGTGACTCGTTAGGAAGCACCGATCCCGTGACTACCAACTTATTATCGAGTTTTGATTCTTGAAGAATCAACGCCTCCACTAACAGTTTCGGTTTTGCGCCAGCAGCCATGATTGTTGGTTTTGGCGATGAACTTGATTTAAACCATCCTAACTTTGGAAGGGCAATTAAAAAAACAACCACCAAAACAATGAAGGCAGTAATTAGAGTCTTTTTCACGGATAGATAATTTCTTAATGATGTGTGTATAGAACTTTTTCAGGTGCGACTATTCCACCCAATTATAAATGATTAAAAAGTTGTTTTAGTTCAGTTTCAAAAATTGATTATGTAAATGCAAAATCTGTGGAACAAGAAGTTGGGTCTCATCATTGTAGACCACTACGTCAGCTACCTTTTTCTTCTCTTCTTCCGGCAATTGAGTGGCCATGATCTTAACGACTTCCTCCCTCAAACGATGAGGATCCCTCGCGAGGACCCGTTTGATTCTCAATTCTTCTGGAGCTGTTACGAGTAATACTTTATCGACCCTCAGGTAAGCTCCTGACTCAATCAACAACGCAGCCTCTCGTACCACATAGGTGGCTTCTCTATTTTGATCAAGCCAACGATCTGTATCTGCTGCTACTCTGGGATGAACCATTTGATTCAGAAGATTTCTCTTTTCTTCGTTCTCAAAAATTACTCGGCTTAGGTATGCTCTGTCCAGACTTCCATCTGAACGATAGGTCAAATCTCCAAATTCTTTCTTGATTTGCGCGATGAGTATTCCGTCAGTGGTCATTATACTTTTCGCTCGGCTATCTGCGTCATAAACGGGCGCTCCCAAGCAGGAAAACATCTTACAAACGATGCTCTTGCCCGAACCAATGCCACCTGTAATACCAATTTGGAGAGACTTTGATCTCATCTTGGAGGCGCGTTGACTACTACCGAATCCATGCGAATCAGTTCTGCATAGACGGGCACATTTCGTATCGTTGGGTTCACAACGCCATCTTTGTCGGCTGTCTGAACAGACGCAATGGCACTCATTTCAACCAATTGGTTTCTGAATTCTTCTTCCCGCTTGGCGGGGATCCGAAACCAAACATCAATGCTATCACTTGGGATGGTTTTCATTTTGCTGGTCAATTTCAAAGTGGCTTTAACTTCAATCACTCGCCCCACTTCAAACATTATTTTGACACTGGCTGGTTCAACTTCTATGCTTTGTCTATCCATAATAATGTCCACTTGTTCGGAAACACTCTGACTTATTGATTCTCCTTGAATTTTTACTGATACAAATTCGGGTATCTGATGAAGTAGACTCTTAGGGCCCTCTAAAACTACAGAGTCAGGGAGGATGACTACGGGGCTGATTCTGCCAAAACCGTCTTCAAAGGTAAATTCACTGAAATCCGGATTGACTTTGAATTTGTGAAAATCTTTTTCATCGATCTGTAGTCGGAGTGTATCCGAAATCAAAAAGTTGATTGTGAGTTTTTCAAGTTGAGGTTGGAATACCGATGTCAACGATTCGCTCACTATTTTTTTCGTCTCCAGTGGCCGATCAAGAGGTATGACCAATACGGGAATCTTTAATCCAAACTGATTTCGAAAAAGATCCCACCCATTTCCGCTGACGTTGATTCCAATACGGCCTGGCAGCTCGTCAATTGGAACAAATTTTTCCTGGTCAAATTCAAACCTAAGAGGAAACTCAATAGTGGTAACGTGGTTCTTGTTGAAAGCATTGAAAAGCCAAAAAATACTGGCGGCTAACACGCAGAGCAAAATGGCCTTCCAGTTGGCTCGGTCAAACCTCAATAAATTGCCTAAAACCCGAAAAAAACTCATGCCTGGTAAAGGTACGGATTATTAGTGTGGTGGGTCTAGGTCAATGGTTTAGAAAGACCCTTTATATGAAGGCGAGTGTCTCCGTTAGAAGACACTCGCAGATTGTTTAGCTCTTGGCTGCTTCCGCCTTTGTCGACTCCATTGAAATGGCGGACTTTGAGAACTTAATTCTTCCGCCACGCTCAACCTCTAAGATAAACGTGTCGCCTTCCAATTCTGCCACTCGGCCATGAGTCCCGCCAATAGTGACGACATAATCACCCTTCTTAATTTCCTCAGTAAATTTCTTTTGGTCTTTTGCCTTTTTTTGTTGGGGTCTTATCATAAAGAAATAAAAGATCCCCACAATTGCCACCATCAAAATAATTTGAGTGTAAGCTCCACCTGGGCCTGCCTGTAATAAAATTGAATTCATTTGTTAATAATTTTTTAATATCAAATTGATGGGTGAGAACTCGGTATCTTGTTGCGACACAAAATTTACACCACCAACTGATCGGTTTGAAAATATTTTGCCTGCAAGTTATCCCATAAAAAGAACATCCCAAACCATTAGGCTTGGGATGAAAAAATGATTCGATGTTTTTCTACGATCTTACTGTGCGGTCGGGCCATTGGCTCCATCTGGCTTTGCCGTAACCATCGCCTTGAACTTTAATGTGGTAGTTTTTGGCCAGGTATTAGCAGTTACTGTGATTGTTTTGTTGTTGATGCCCGGCTTTCCCTTTGTATCAAATTCTGCCTTCACAAACCCTTCTCCTCCAACTGGAATTGGTGTCTTCGTCCAATCCGGTACTGTGCAGCCACAAGAAGGTGCCGCGTTTTGAATAATCAACGGAGCCTGTCCCGTATTTTTCACTTTATAGGTGTAGGTTACCTTCTTTCCTTCGTCTATCGTGCCAAAGTCATGATCTGTAGTGCCGAATTCCATGTTGGGAAGGGGCCCCTCGGGCTTCTCTTCAACTGGCGCTGCCTCAGGAGTTGCTGTTGGCGCGGGAGTAACAGTCGTGCCCTTATTCCCTTCCATTTGAGCCAATCGTGTTTCTAATTCAGCGATTCTTTTTTCCGATGTCTTATCGCGACAACCCATGGCAAGTGCCATTACTACTAGAATGGCCAATAATTTTGTTGTTGTTTTCATAATATGGTCTGTTTCGAGAGACAAAAATAAAATTAATACGTTCAAAAATCCAACCCAAATATTTGTTTAACAAATCGTTAACTGTTTTTAGAGCCTCTCAACTGTTCCAACAGTTCATCTACATCATCTAACAGCCGTTGCGCTTTGTCTTTTGCTTCGGTGACTACTTTTTGCCCTTGCGATTTGGCCTCCGTTGGGCTTGGAGTCTCTATACCAGCCACTAAATCAGAGATGTAGCCCTCTAACAATTTTTTATACTTGTCTAATTTGAAAGACAATTTTTCACGTGTGTTGGTGCCTTTATCGGGGGCATATAATATCCCCAAAATCGCTCCGGCAGCAGCCCCTGCCAGAAAAGCCATCAATGCATTGCTTCCTTTTTTGCTCATAATCTTTTGTCTACATCAAGCGTGGCAAAGATACGACCTTTCCAATTATTTGTTATCAATCAATCCTCGGCCACTTTTCTTCACTGCCCCCGACTCTTTCATTTTCTTCGAAATCACATCAAGAATCCCGTTTATAAACTGGCGACTCTTGGGGGTGCTGTATTCCTTGGCTAATTCGATGTACTCGTTAATCGTAACTTTCACCGGAATATTGGGGAAATTAACCATTTCGGCCAACGCCATTTCCAAAATGACACGATCGGTAAGTGGCAATCTATCAACCTCCCAGTTTTTTGTGTTTTGTGCGATTAATTCCTTATAAGATTCATCCAACTCAATGGTATTTTTGAATAACCTATCTATAAACAGCTTGTCGTCTTCCCAATCTAAAGAAACCTTTTGCAACTCTACCTTTTGCCCATCAAAAGACTTAACGGTCTTTTCAGCCAGACTTTTGATGATGTCCTTGTCTTCCGCCCAGCGAATATCTTGTTCCTCAAAATAGTCGTTGATGGCGTTACTGCCTAAGATTACCTTCCTTAAGAGATATTTTAAAAATGCTTTCTGCGAATCGAGCGCTTGCGACTTCAATTCTATGAACTTTTGATATTCTTTGTCTTCCTTTAGTATCTCTCGAAACCAATCCCGAACCAGGGTTATCTTATTGGCCCATCCGGCAGAGCGCAACAACTCCTTTTTCAACTCCGAGTTGTCGATGAGCGCCTGGATAATTGGCTGATTCGGAAAATTTGCATGAATGGACTTCTTCTCACCACCGGCCACTTCGGCCAATGCTATTATCAGACCTAATGTGTTGTGATAGGTTTCTGTTAGCTTCTGAATTTCGATGGTGATATTCTTTCCGAGAAATTGTTGATCTTTTCGAACCTGTTTTTCAAATAGGCTGGTTGCATCAGCTACGGCACTTGAGATTGCTTTCTCTGTCTGACCGGTAGCCGTTATTTTTTTAAACTGATTTTCGAAAACTTGTTTTGCTTCTTTCTTTTGCTTTCGAAGGGACTCTTTATCCTGCACCTCCATGCTATTCAAGTCGGGGCTAAAACGCTCATCTAACAAGTCAAGAGAGAGAAGGTAATTTGCTTCTTTGCATTGCTCGAAGGCAAATAGGCTTTGCATGATTTTGATGCGGATGGTGCGTCTGTTAAGCATTCGGGTAAAGAACGTTTGAATGAGGCGGCAAATTACAGAAAGATGTTGGAAAACAGAAGATCGCAATGGAATTCAGAAAACAGAAAGTCGAAGTCAGAATTTTATTTTTGACCTGGTTTGATAAGTGGCAATTCTAACTTCAAAATTCTATCTTCTGTCTTCTTCCACGTTTTAAATTTTTTAAGACTTGAACCAAATCAAGTACCTTTCGTTTTTATCGAGGCATGAAAGAACTTTTCTATCTTAATAAGTATCTCCTAAAGTACAAAAAGCTGATGATCCTGGGGCTGATCTGGGTCATCATCTCTAACGCCTTTCAAATTCTCCCCGCGCAAATGGTTCGGTACTCCATTGATTTAGTCACCGACAATATTCGCATCTACAGGTCTTTAGATAAAAGTGTTGCGCAGCAGGCTTTTTTTAACGTGTTCTCCAAAGGTATACTGATCTATGCACTGCTTATTCTAGGTATGGCATTGCTGCGAGGCTTCTTTCTCTACCTGGTTCGCCAAACGTTGATTGTCATGAGTCGGCTGGTTGAATTCGATTTGAAAAACGAAATCTTCGAACATTACGAATCCTTGCCGCTTAGCTTTTATCGCAGAAATAACACGGGCGACTTGATGAATCGAATTAGTGAAGACGTCAGTCGGGTTCGCATGTATTTGGGGCCCTCGATCATGTATGGGCTGACTCTCATCACTTTGTTTATGATGCTGATCCCAATCATGTTTAGCATCAGTCCAAAATTGACACTATACGCGCTGTTGCCCCTACCGATTTTGTCCATCAGTATTTTCTATGTCAACAATATCGTTGAACACCGCTCTGAACTGATTCAAAAAAGTCAATCGAGATTGAGCACTTTTGTGCAGGAAGCCTTTTCGGGCATTCGGGTAATTAAATCTTTTACGCGCGAAGCGGAATCTGTTGCCAATTTTTCAACAGAAAGCAACGAATACAAGAAGCAATCTTTAAAGCTTACCAAAGTGCAAGCTTTATTCTTTCCGGTTATTATGGGACTTATTGGCTTAAGTACCGTGTTCACAGTTTACGCGGGTAGTGTAGAGGTCATCAACGGCTCACTAACATTTGGAAACATTGCTGAGTTTATCATTTATGTAAACTTGCTAACCTGGCCGGTCGCTTCGCTGGGGTGGACAAGCAGCCTGGTGCAGCGAGCAGAGGCGTCACAAAAACGCATCAACGAATTTTTAAAAACAAAGACCGACATTGTTTCTGAACAGAATATTCAACGAGAGATTCAAGGTGAAATTGAATTTCAACACGTTTCATTTACCTATCCCGATACAGGAATTCAGGCTATTAAAAATCTCTCTTTCAATATTAAGCCCGGAGAATCGATTGCCATCATTGGCGGCACGGGATCGGGAAAAAGTACAGTGTCCAATCTCATCTCTAGATTATATGATGTTACTCAGGGAGAAATTAAGATTGATAAAATTTCTATCAAAGATTATAATTTAATCAGTCTGCGAAGTCAGATGGGGGTAGTGCCACAAGATGTTTTTCTTTTCAGCGATACCATCTTCAACAACATTGCTTTTGGTTTGAAAACAGCTGATGAAGGCAAAGTGATTCAGGCCGCTAAAGATGCGGATGTGTACGATAATATCATGGGTTTCCCGAGTGCTTTTGCCACCCGGGTGGGAGAACGAGGCATCACGTTATCGGGAGGTCAAAAACAACGAGTGTCCATTGCCAGAGCTGTAGCAAGAGAGCCAAAAATTTTGATTTTAGATGACGCGCTCTCAGCGGTTGACACAAAAACGGAGAACACGATTCTCAATAGCATGAAGAAGATCATGAAGGGCAGAACGAGCATCATAATTTCTCATCGCGTATCATCTGCGAAGCTGGCGAACAAAATTATCGTGCTTCAAGATGGAGAAATGGTGGAAGAGGGCACACACGAAACTCTGATTGCCAAAGAGGGAGCCTACAAAGAGCTGTATGAAAAACAGATGCAGGTGGAGGAGGTAGAATAGAAAATTCTGTTTTAATAAACTATTTCATCTGTGATTACCAATGTATTTCCTGTCAACGAAGTTCTGTAACGCAACAATGGCCTGAAAGCTGGCCCTCCAGAGGGTCGCCCATCTGAAAAATTGTAGGTAGACTGACATCCTTTCATAAACAGTCCAGACCCATCCACTGTCACAATTGCATCATCCTCCATTGAACAAAGTCGCTCATAAGCGATATAGGTAGTTTCGTCAAGTCGATAAAGAATGACACCCCGCATGCCCACATCATCGACATACTGATACCCACCATCGAGTCGCAAACGTTGATACTGTGGATAGTTGAGGTTGATGGAGACCGGAGGAAAAGAGGCTTGGGCGTTGACTGAATGATGAACAAAGAGCAGTACGATGAAGGCCGCAGGCCACAGACCGCGAGCTGCAAGCTGTTTGCTTCGTTGGTTTCCTCTTTCGGTTGGTGAACTAGGTTTAAAATCTAGCTCAACCAAGCCTGTGGCATGTGGCCTGTCGCTTGTAGCCATTTTATTTCGTGTAATCATAGAAACCCCTTCCTGTTTTTTTGCCCAAATGCCCAGCCATCACTTTTTGTTGCTGAATCCGGCTTGGCCTAAACTTTGGATCTTGATGAAACGCCTGATACAACGAAGAAGTCACCGCAAAATTGATGTCCATTCCTATCAAATCCATCAATTCAAATGGACCCATTTTAAAGCCTGCGTTGCGCAAAAGCACATCGATTTGCTCATGTGCGGCCACCCCCTCTTCCAATAGTTTTAGCGCCTCCACATAATAGTGGCGAGCGACCCTATTAACGATAAAACCAGGCGAATCTTTTACCACCACCGCTGTTTTATTTAGCGATTTGGAAAAATCCATCATGATAGACACTACTGAGTCATCGGTCGAAGTTCCTCGCACAACTTCTACAAGGTTCATGAGCGTGGCCGGATTAAAAAAATGCAAACCAACAAATTGCGCAGGATTTTTTAGGCCAGCCGCAATTTCAGTGATCGAAAGTGAAGAGGTGTTTGACGCAAGAATACTGCCCTTGCTGTTATTCTCTAAAACGCGGAACAATTGCTGCTTCACGTCCAGCCTTTCCACCACTGCCTCTATCACGAGATCCACTTCTACGTCTTCTAATTTATTCGCTACCGAGAGACGACCCAATATCAAATTCCTTTCACTCTCGCTTATTTTTGATTTGGAGACGGCTTTATCTAGGTTGATAGAAATCGATGAGATGGCCTTTTGCGAAAGACTACTCTCAATATCAAACAACTGAGTTGGGTAGCCGCTCGTAGCACAAACCTGGGCAATTCCCTGACCCATCGTGCCGGCACCTAAAACAGCAACTTTTTGAATTTGGCTATTCACTTATACAACCGATTTGAACTGTCGCAAAAATCGAACATCATTTTCCGAGAAAAGACGTAAGTCATTGATGCTATACCTCAACATGGTGATTCGCTCAATGCCCATCCCAAAGGCAAAACCAGTGAACTCTTCGGGGTCAATGCCACCGTTACGCAATACATTCGGATGCACCATGCCCGAACCAGCGATTTCAACCCATCCGCTATACTTACACACGTTGCATCCCTCACCATGGCAGATAAGGCAAGAAATATCAATCTCGGCACTAGGCTCGGTAAATGGAAAATAAGAAGGTCGTAAACGGATCTTGGTTTCTTTTCCAAACATCTCTTTTGCAAAATGATAAAGTGTCTGCTTCAAATCAGAGAAGCCCACGTTCTTGTCGATGTACAATCCCTCCACCTGATGAAAAAAGCAATGGGCTCTGGCGGAAATGGCTTCATTGCGATACACCCGCCCAGGCATAATGGAACGAATGGGCGGTTTTTGGTTCTTCATCAAACGCACCTGCACGTTGGAGGTGTGTGTGCGAAGCAGCACGTCTGGATTCTTTTCTATAAAAAAGGTGTCCTGCATTTCGCGGGCAGGGTGATTTTCAGGAAAATTTAGAGCCGTAAAGTTATGCCAGTCGTCCTCAATTTCAGGGCCATCCGAAACGTTGAAACCAAGGCGCTCAAAAATTTCGATAATGCGATAGCGGGTTAAATTGAGTGGATGCAGGTTGCCTGTTTTGTTAGGAATGACTGGGAGTGATAGATCCATGGTTTCGCGGTCGGACGAACCCGTATTCTCGATCGACTCCTGAAGTGATTTGAATCTATTCTCAGCGAGTTGCTTAAGATCATTGAGGGTTTTGCCCAGCTTCTTTTTCTCTTCAACTGAAGCCAACTTCAAGTCATCAAAAAGAGACATCAACTGTCCTTTCTTGCTGATGAATTTTAGTCGAAATGTTTCCAGATCATCCTTTGACTTTACCAAAAAAGAATCTACTTCTTGCTGTATTGTTTTTACCTTCTCTTCCATGTTTTTTTACGAGGTCAATTTCTGCGCTTTCTTAACTACGAGGTTGACTGCCAAGCAAAGCACGATTATGAGCGGCAAAATTAACGTATCGGATTGGTTTCTCAACCACCAGGCTAGCCCAATGAAAAAGAGATTGATCATTACCAGCACGATCACGGTTTTACTATGCGAGAAACCAATGTTAAGGAATTGGTGATGCAAGTGATTGCGATCGGCTTTAAAGGGCGATTGCAATTGACGCAATCGCAAAATGATCACCCTTAAGGTATCAAACACAGGAATGATAACTATACAAATAGCCGTTGAAATCGAGGCTTGGAATTTGGCTTGATGACCAATAGGAAGTTGAAAATTTAAATTGATAAACTGAATGGCCATAAAAGAGAGGAGAAACCCGATCATCAACGCCCCCGTGTCACCCATGAAGATTTTGGACGGCTGCCAATTGAAAAAAAGAAAACCCAGGATTGCTCCCGCAAAAGCCATGCAGACCAGACTAAAGATAAGGTGATCAATGGAATAAAACCAAAGGCCGAAAAAGGTAAGCACCACGACCCCGATTGAACCCGCGAGGCCATCCACCCCATCGATTAAATTATAGGCATTCGTTAAGATGATCAGTGTAAAAATACTGATGACCCAGATAATCCAATTGGGCACAAATGGTAAATCGATTAATCCGTAAGTTGAATTCAATGTAACGTTATCTAAAAATACAAGTAGCAAAACGGGTAAAAACTGGCTGTACAATTTTTGCTTTGGTGTGAGTGCTAACACATCATCGCGCAAGCCAATCATAAACATGACGGTTACCGAGATGAAAAAATACTTTTGCTCCGACCAATTGATAAGCGAAAGCGACATAAGAAGGGCAAAAATGGCTCCCAGAAAAATAGCCACACCACCCATCGAAGGTTTGAAGTCAGAATGAATTTTGTGGTCACCTGGCGAGTCATACAGCTTCCACTGACTCAAAATTTTGATGAGTACAGGCATCACCAAAAAGGAGATTAAGAACGAAATGGCTGTATATAAAAGAAGGCGTATGATGGTGTTGATGTTTGGTTAGTAAGCTTTTTCACTACCACGAAGCAAACTTACTATAGTTAGAAAGATTATTCTAATATCTAACCAGAACGACCAGTTTTCAATATAGTATCGATCAAGCCTGACTCGGTTCTCCATGTCTGCCAAGTCTTTGGTCTCTCCCCTATAGCCCATACATTGGGCGAGCCCTGTGATTCCGGGTTTTACATAATGGCGCGCCATGATATTATTGATCCTGTCAGCAAACTCTTCATTCAATTTGATGGGGTGCGGGCGCGGGCCAATCAGCGACATATCGTTCGTAATGACGTTGATAAACTGTGGCAATTCATCGATACTGCTTTTTCGCAAAAATTTGCCGAGGCGCGTGATGCGGCTGTCGTTTTTTGTGGCCTGTTTGGTGTCTGATTCATTATTGACAACCATCGTTCTGAATTTGATACAACCAAACGGAATATTTTTTTGACCATTTCTTTTTTGAACGAAAAAAACCGGCCCTCGTGAATCCAGCTTGATCAGCAACGCAATGATTGGGATTAGCCAGGAAAGAACTAAAAGGCAAAAAGCGGCCGAAAAAATAATATCGAAAATTCGTTTGACTAATTGATTCCGTGTTTCATCGAGCGGAATAACCGCCACTTCAAAGGCCGGCTGATGATCGTTGTCATCCAACTTCAGAGCACGCTTGCTAATCGAACCTGCATCGATCACAATTTTTACTTGTATGAGGGAGTTCAGTCCAAAATTCACGAGCCGACTCATTTCCAGTTCAGTAACTTCAGGAGCACAACAGAATATTTGATGCACCTCGTTGACAGCGCAGAAGTCTTGCACCTGGTCGACAAAAGATTCTGACAAATCAATATACCCCACAAATCGAAAGCGTTCCGCAGGGTGTACCAAAAAATACCTCCGCAACTCAAAGGCCAGATCATTTCTTCCGATCAAAAGATAATTTCTCACTACTTCTCCAGTCTTCAATTTTCGCACATAAAAAATCGCCAGTTTTGAAAGAAAGAAAATGGGTACAAACACTATGTAAATAGTACCAATCTGAAAAAAACCATAACTTCTTTTGAAGAACAAAATGAGAGAGGTTACCACCATAAGATGTATAAGAAGAAAAACTATCTGGCTTTTGATTATCTTGGGCAGTGTCCAATTCTTTGTGATTCCGTAGGGGTTAGAAACCAACACCAAAAACAACCATGCCAGGCTGGAATAAATAACCAAGTACACACGATTGGCTTCATCAGCTCCCGAAAATCGTGTTAGGTAAGACACCTGAATCGCCAGATTCAAAAAAAACAAATCCGCAAAAAATAAAAAGACCCTTACCAAACCAGGCATTCAGTACTCGGTTTAAAGATGACCCGAAAAATCACAATTTATTAACTTTCAGTGGTTCTATAGCAGCCGATGTGTCTGGACGTTGTGAAACAAGAATCTGGTGCACTAACGCCAGAAAAACCACCCCCTGGTAGCGACCCAAGAACACCTCGGTTACTCCGTACATTAAAAATGGAAAGTATAACAAGATTCCCAATAGATTGCGCTGCTTTACTGAAACATACAAAGGTCTTCCAAGAACTAGCAGGAGACTAAACAGGCCGACCAAACCATTCGAAAAATACATCTGAATGAATTGGTTATGTGAGTTAAGATTCTCTTCCGCAAAGTGATTCATTTCATGTCCCCGGTAGTACTCATTCAGCACTAGATTGTAATCTCCTGTGCCAACTCCGAAAAGCAGATTTGTGTTTGCCGCAATGGCAGATTTCCAAAGATCCATTCGTTCCCAATAATCATTTTGATTACTTAGTGAACGAAATTCAGCGCTTGTCTGAAAAAACAAAACGATACTAAACATGCAGCCTAGCAATATTAAAACTAAAGCAATTGCAAGCGATGTTCGTTTAGTCTTCTGCTCCAGCAAATATTTTGAAACAAAAAAGGAAAAGATGAACAAGATACTGATAAATACTGTTTGCCCGCCAGTTAAGAGTAGTATAGTAAAGAAAAAAGCAATCAAACTTACGGTTAAAAGAATCCATCGTTTGGGCAAATCATAGTATAATAGATAGAAGCCATAGGTAATTACAAAAATTAAATAATAAGCAAAATACGTTGGGTGAGAGTCGATAACCTCCGTGAAGTTGTTGAAAAAAAATACGGACCATTGCCCGTTTTTTGAAAAAGAAATGGTGGCATTTACCAGGCAAATCACGCTAGCAGTAAATGCACCACTTGCGAAGGCATAAAACGCATTCGCCAACCTTCCTTTAGAAAAATAACCTAAGTTATAAATAAGTAAAGGCACACCAACCAAACTCAAACTAGTTTCGAGGTGTCTAAGACCCAACTCAATGTCAGCAGAATAGGCTAACCCCACTAGTAAAACAAAAACAAGCAATAACAAATCCCAGCTTTGGATTAAGAAGCCCCTAAAGGAAAACTTTTGTTTGGCCAAAAATAAACTCAAAATCACGGTAACAAACAAAACTCGAGAATTCAGGAACTGCGAAAGCGGGAGGGTAAAGCAGAAAGCACTAAACAAGAAAAATTGTAATTTGCCTTTCATTGTTAAAGCTAACAATTACTTTAGTGGTTTGGAAATTATTTTGACCTAATCAAATACAATGGACCTTAACCCAAAGTTCTAATATTCACAACTTTAGTAGAAGTTTTCGCCACTAGCAAACAAGAAAAAAAAGTAAAGAAAACAATCCCTTTTTGCCTTTCCATTACAGACTCTGTAAAGCAAAAAGACAAAAAAACAATGCTAATGCACCCAGCCGTTATGTTTGCTTTCGTAAATATAGTTACTACTAAAAACCCTAAAATAATAATAAAAAATCCCAACCCAATAATTCCCAACGACATATAATACTGCAAAAACTGATTGTGGGCGTTATAGTGTAAGAACCCTTCGTGGATTTCATCCCCAGGATAGATATTCTTTTCAATATACCTTTTAGTAAGAATAGTTTGCGTATCACCAGGGCCTACGCCAATTATCCAGGCATTTTCAGCGTTTACTGCCTCTATGCAAATTTTCCAAATGGCTAGGCGTATGTTTCCACCGGTAAAATGATAGCCTTGGTAGTCATTCAAAAACAATGGATTTTCTTGTTTATATTCATCAAAAAGTACGTCTACAAATCGAGCTTTGACATTGGGTATTAATGCCAAGAAAAAAAACAAAGCAAAAACAGAAGCAAAAGAAGTTATCCATCCCGTTAATTTTCCCTTCAAACGAAAAATCATTTTTAATAGCAAAAAAGTAGAGGTAAGAAAAAAAGATAAAATAATTGTTTTAGATGATAACAAGAGTAAAAATCCAATGAGAAATGAGATTGCTATTATTACTATGGCGCGAATCCATATTGATAACGTTTTCCAATTGTCAACTAGATACTGCCATTGAATATAGATTGATGCGCTTATGTACAGTGAGAAGTATACCGCATGGATATCTAGAGGAGATCCTAATTTATGATAAAACAGATAACTAGAATCGCCTAATGCTAGATAGTAAATTGAATTGCAAAGGCATATAAGAGCAGCCAACAAGCAGGACCAAGAAAAAAAGAAAAGAACCTTCCTAGTAAAGTATTCATTAATGAATGGAGTGGTCGCAAAGATGAGCGGCAATAGAAAAAACGCAAGCTTCTTTTCCAAATCAAAAAATGCTTGTCTGACATCACTAGAATTGAATACTTGTAAAACATGATATAAATAGAACCCAATAAGAACAAGGGCAAACCTGTTTGATTTTAACTGTTTCAATCTTTCTATCCATTCAGGAAGGAACAACCAGTTTATAAATAGCAAAATTATCGCAACGCTGTTGAATTGAATTGGAAAGGGTAGAGTTATGCCAACTAGAATGGTAAGAAATTGGAATCTTTTTTCAGAATCTCTTAAGAAGCCCAAAGTGATTTGATTCATTGCTCCTCTTTTTGTCGTTCAAATAGTATACCCAATTTCTGCAGTAAAACAAGGGGTATAAATTTGGGAGCTTCAATGAAATAGCGTCTAAACAATCGCTTGGGCTCCTGAGAAAATCTGAAAAACCACTCTAATCCGCTTCTTTGCATCCAAATGGGAGCTCTCTTAATCAACCCGGAAGTAACCTCAAACGCACCCCCTACTCCAATCATAATGTTTGCATTTATGTTTTCAAAGTGTTGATGGATCCAATAATCCTGCTTGGGAGCAGTTAGACTTACCCATAATACATTTGGAGCGGCCTCATTAATCATTGAAATCATCTTTGCGTTTTCCTCATTGGAAAAAGACTCAGCAAATGGAGGACTATACTGACCAACAATTTTTAGATTAGGAAAACTACTTGAAAGCCTTTTTGCAAGGTGCTCTGCAACTCCAGCTTTAGCCCCCAAAAAGAAGAACTTATACCCTTCCTCATTCCCAACACGTGAAAACTCCGGAAGTAAATCTAAACCGGTTACCCTACCGCGAATTGGCATTTTTAATAGTTTTGACGCCCAAATTAGTGGAACTCCGTCAGCCAAATTCATAGAAGAAGAGTTATATAGATTAGCCAAGTTCCTATCTTGGTAGGCCCATAAAACGCAATTCACGGGCGTAACACATATTCGTACCTTATCGCCAAGCCTTATCCATTCCTTAAATGCTAAAATGGTTTGCTCAAGATTTAATGTAGAGATATTGACTGATAGAATATTGACGGTGGTATTTTCTGACATAAGATCACACTTTCGCCCTTTTACTTTGAATAATTTTTCTCCTCTCCATAATAGTTTGGAGATTGGCATAGATAAAGTGATAGGCCTTAAAGGATGACCTTTCAAAAAGAAGGATATAAACAAATATTATTAATTGCCTTGGGATAATAAAGACGCTATTCTTAATGAATGAACCAACGGATTCATTTTTCAGTAGCAATAACAATTGATTTTTGACAGAGTGAAATTTGATGTGATCGGCCACGTCAGTTCGAACCTTTAAACTCCCGGGTTTAAAATGGCGAGGATGAATAGCAACACAGTCTGGTGAAAAAATGGTCTTCCATCCATATATATTAGACCGCCACGAGACGTCCCAGTCTTCTTTGTGTGCAAAAAATAATTCATCAAAGAATTGCCCTTTATAACTGATGTCATTTATCATCTCCCTTCTATAAAGAGGCAATGCGCCATCTGCCCCAAAAACCTCCTCGGATTTAAGTGAAACTTCATTTAATACGTCACCATGATGATTCATTCTCATCACACGAGAATTCAATAACCTCAACCCCGAGCTATCAATTTTGCAGTTAGTATCGCTTTCATCCGTTTGCAAAAGAAGGCCACACACTGTCCCTATTTTTGCATCGCACTCGATCATTTTTAGCGCCTTATCCACATAATTTTCTTTCATTATGATGTCTGGATTTACTAAAAGAACGAAATCGCTTTTGGATTGGTTTATCGAAAAATTATGCCCACCACAAAAGCCTGTGTTTTCACTCTTCTTAAAGAATTGAATGCGTTCATCGTTAAATGATTGAACTATATCGCAAGTTTTATCCTTAGAATTATTATCTACAATGAGTAATAGAAAATCCGAAAAAGTCTGATTTAATACGGAACGAATACACGATGCTATTGTCTGTTCAGAATTCCAGGTAACTATTGAGATCAGTAATTTTTCCAAAATAACAAGTTAAATTTGATTTAAATCAGGTTAGATCAACACTTTTCAAAAAAGCATAAGGCTTTTTCACATGCCTTACAGGAGTATAATACTTTTCTCCAGCAGAAAGTTTTGAAATTTTAATTCCATTTTGCATGCCATAAAAAAAACCTAGTACCATTCTTTTATAGTCTTTAAAAGACAATTGATATTGAAATGCATGTTTAAATGAAAGCGTAATACAGTAACAAAATACAAAAAGCATATTCCAATATCTTTTGTATTTAAGATAGAAGATGCTGAGATTAAAAAAATAATAATAAAACCAATTAGCCCTCTTGCCTTTCATTTCCGCTATGTTTCCATTGTGCTGAGGGTAGTGGAACACAGTGATAGAGGCATTAAAGAATAGTTTAAACCCAGACTTGACTATCCGATATGCAATGTCCGGTTCCTCGACCATTGAGGTGCCTTCAAAAAACTCTTCAAAAAAACCCACTTTGTCCAAAACATCCTTTCGAAAGGACATATTCCCACCGTTTAAAGAAGTCACCAATGCAGACGTGGTAGAATATGGCTTGTTAATCAAGCGTCCGTAAAAGGTTGTCCTTAAAGGCATATCAATTGACACAGATGGCTGACCATCTTCTACTAAACGACACGAAACCGCACCAATCTGACTGTCATCAAATGTCTGAACGTGAGTAGAGATGAAATTTCTTGGAACAATTATATCATCATCGCAAAAGAGAATAATTTCACCCGTAGAAAAGACAATACCATAGTTTTTGGCAAGCGATCGGCCTCTATCTTTGATGTGATAATATTTTATTTTGTCTGAATTACTAATTATGATATTCTTCTTTTCTTCCGTAAGAAGTTCACTTTGATCAATCACCAAGATTTCATAATTCACATAATCTTGAATCAACAAGCATTTTAAAAGGTCAATTAAGCACTTTTGCCTATTATACGTAGGGATAACAACAGATACTTTTATCTCTTCCATGTTACTCGTAGCAAAACACCCAATTCAATCAATTTATATTATTCAAATCCTGCATTCAACACTATAACCATACTTCAATATCACCGTATCAAGAAGTCAAAACAAGTTCACTCAAATCAGCTAAACTAACAAACCCGCATGCTATTTCACCTAAACTTCCAGTTATCCGCATAGAGACCGTAAATATAATCTATCTCAAAATTTATGACGTAATTTTCATCTTTACCATCTTCAAAATTGACATCATATACATACGTATGAATATCATTTTGAATCAAACGCTTCAAAAAAGATACATAGTGAACAATATTTCTTCTAGAGATTGCAATATCTTTAACACCCAAGCGCCTCAACGCAGCAACCTTATCTTTCCCTAAATCTTTGAGCACGTTTTCAGAAAGGATTGGCGATTTGATTCCAATAGAAAGACCCTCTTTTACAGCCCCTAGAGTAAAAAGTTCCATCATTAACCTACTTTTGTCAGTAAATTCTCTTGCGAATTTTATAGGTTCATTGACTTTATCCGTAACCAACACTGCATCTTTATGCTTATCAAACCAATCGTTAATCAGGTCTATATTTAAGGGTGTGTATTTATCAAGTATCCGGTGTTTTAAAAACTCTTGCTCAGTGACAGGTAACGATCCTCTATAATGGGTCAATCCCGCCCAGTGTTGCCAATCATGTGCTGCTACAAATTTGCCATCCGAAGTCTTGATGATATCTAATTCAAATAACCTAAATCCTTGCTCGTAACTGTGGTTTAAAGCTTCTAATGAATTGGTATATTTTTTTTCATCAATACTGCCGCCTGCATGAGCAATAAATCTATATATGTCCTTAACATACGAGTCGATGTTTTCAGATTTCTTTGTAAATCGAGTGTCATTGTCGGACCCCAATCCAATGATCCTAAATTTATTTACTATAAATCTGCCCTTTTGAGACCAGTTCCTAAAAATAAGCACTGGGTTTTTCAAAGACCTATTAAAGGACAAACGTACTGAATGATGCTGCTCTGAGTTAGGAATTTGATCGTGTAAGACTATACTGGCAGGAGAATAGGGTTGATCAAATGCTATTACATAGGGCTTTGCATCTCCAATGGTCGAATATTCCAGCTCAATAAATCCTTCCTTAATACTATAAGGAATATCGATCCAATGGTCTAAATAATCTCTTGTAGGAGACGCAGATACTTCAATCAACTCATCATCTTCCCACATAATGAATTTATTAGTATGTTCATCAGAACCTAAGAAAGAAGGAAGTTTAGCAATAGACTCAATTTCGTCTTTGAGAAAAGTAACTGAATTCTTATCTGCTTTTAAAACTGGAAGTTTATACCCCATTTGGAGATACGCATTTAGTGTGTCGTTTTTTAAATAAAAATTCACATCAACATATTCATTGCTAGGTGGAGGGAGTGTATTATTCTGCAGGAAAAGATATTCCTTATTCACAAGCCTTAACTCCTTGCTAAAAGACAATCGGCTAACAAATCTCTCCAATGTATCCTTTGATATCAATATGGAATTATTTCCAAATTTTATCGCTGCGGTATTTGAAGGCTCCAACTCTATTGTCAACTCCCCATCCCAAATTTTCTTTCTTTTTAGACCTGATTTATTTAGTGAAGCAATAAGTGAAGCGTTATTTTCTATATAATCAATCTTATCACCACTAATATAATCAGTCAAAAACCTAACATTATGTTCAATGCCCGCGCCTGCTAAGATAATTTTTGGCAAATCTAATTGATAGATTTTTTCAGATTTATCCAAATCCAAATTTTCGGCTTTGGCATTTGATAGTAAGAACAAATTTCTTGGTCCCGTTCCTTTAAACATTGAGGCATCTCCCATTTTTAGATGATCTGGAAAAATATATATAATCGTATTTTCTAATTGATTTTCCTTTTCAAGAAATTTCACAAATTCGCCAATCTTGTAATCTACTGCCGCCACCATAAATTCAAGCTCCGTTTCTTGGGGAGTAATTTCTCCTTCGAAGCGACCATCATAAATGCCATTTGGATTATGGGTATCAAGGGTCGATATAAATAGAGCAAAGGGTGTAGCTTTCCCCTTATTCTTTATTACCTCCAGTTTCGCTGCTTCAAACAAATCAAAATCGCGGGCCAACTTATAGGCATCGCCATATATAGAGCCGATATTTCGTTTATCAATAATGTTATTTATTTTGAATACTCTAAGAAGATCTTGAGTACCAGCAAACTCAGCGTCTTGAATAAAAAAGCTGGAACTGTAACCTACTTTTTCTAAGACATGCCCTATGCCCGCAATATTACTATCATAAGATTCTTGAAATACCGCATTTCCATCTCCCTTAAAGTATGATGGTAAACCAGTTAAAACCGCATAAAGAGAGCCGCTTGTCCAACCATTTCCTGGCGTTTGGCTCATATCAAAGTAATTCCAGCGCCTAGCCAATGAACGCATATTTGGAGTTAGATGATCCTTTGCATCACTCAAATATCCTTTTTCAAATGATTCCAAAGAGATAACGATTATATTCTTGCCCTTCACGGCATTCACTTCGCTAGCAGAAACATAGTTATTGATGTTCAAATTATGTAGTGAGGCCTTAAAACTTGATTCATTAGAAGCCATGATTTTAATAACAGAATAGGCATTACTTAGTATCCCCATGTTAAAGCACATAATGGCTACCAATCCAATAACAACTAAGTATCGGTAGTGCTTTCGGGTGTACATACTAAATTTTAATACTTTATTTTTCAACCAATGCAGGGCTACAGGGAGAAACAGAAAAAGTATTATTATAAAAACCGCTTGAGGGATATATAAGTGCTTCAGGGCAGCTAAATCTCTCCTATTGAAATGAACAATAAACTTGTAATCAATAAAAGCCCTACTGAGATAAAGGGAGACTAATTGCAAAACAATAAGTAAACTAAAGACATATGCTGCTGGCCAAAAAAGAATTGGGCGCTTTATAGACGCAACAATAAATGTTATTAATGTTAAAAAAGCTATAAGATTTATAATTGCAAATGCCATATTAGTGCTTTGAAGACAATTATTTTTTCAGGTTTTAGCAGTTAGCAAAGCTATTTCAACAAACATCTTTGATGTAATCATTTGATTCTAAAAAAAAGATATGTACAAGAGGTGAAATTTCTTTGAATCGGGTTCAATAAGTTTACAAAGACATTTCTTAAAGAGGTCTTGTTCATGGCGAAAGTATCATTTGTGCGTAAAGGTACGTTCTACCAAAATAATTTCTATTAAACGGTTTTATTAAGTTTTTCACTAAATCCTTGATAGACATGTTTCCTCCAATTAAGGTAAATTCAAGTGGCATTGAATACTTACTTCCTTAAGGCCGGCTAATCCAGCCATCAGCGGCATTTTTAAAACAATTTGCGTGCTCGAGTAGGCTAACCGGATTAAAAGATTTTTCTAAGCCATAAAATCTATTTGTATCCCTTGGCCATAATCCACTCGCGGGTTTTCTGACTATAATCTATTTATGTAGAATTTTATTCTCAACCGTACGAGCCGGAAAGAATGCAACAGTGTCTGTTTTAGAAAAAAATAGTTACTCTTTATCACTCCCAAATATAAAGATTTAACTTTTTTTTCCTCCTTAAATGCTTTTAACCAATTCCTATCGCTAAGTCCGCCCAAACTCATATTGACAAGTACCCCATGTATATTATAAAATGATTCCTGATTAAAATAAAGACGGGTGATAAACTCATAGTCCATCGCAATTTTATAGTCTACATTAAATACTCCATACTTTTCATACATACTTTTCTTAACAAAAACTGCAGGATGAGCCAAGGTCATCCCTTTCTTTAGCTTAGAATGATCAGCGTAAGTTCTGTGTTTGATTTCACTATCCTTCCAAAATTGTACATCACCATAAACCACAGAAAATCTATTAAAGTAAGGAACAATTCTTTCTATCGTGTCAGCATTGTACCAATCATCGGCATTGACAAAGCCAACAATGTCGCCAGTTGCTTGTGCTATACCTTTATTAAATGCATCCGAAATCCCCTTATCGGGTTCGCTTTTCCAATAATTAATGTTATGTTGATATTTTTCAATTATATCAATTGTGCCGTCAGTCGATCCGCCATCAACTACGATATATTCTACTTGGGGGTAAGTTTGATTTATAATACTGTTAATAGTCCGTTCTATAGATTTCTCTCCATTGAATACAACAGTTATAATACTAACTAACGGTAAATTCGCTACCAATTTTTTGTTCTCACCTTTTTCCATTATACCGCAATTTGTTCACCGTCTTGGTAGTAAAAGAAAAGAATCTTCAAAGCAACTGCAAATGTCAAGAAGAACTGTAAATCAAAAATCAAATCCGTGACCATGGCAAAAACGATATAGTTTATTAAAAGAATTGTAATAAATAACGCAACACGTTTCTTCATTTCCCCAAATCGCATTGACATCTTGTAATGAAGCCATGTCAATCTAAAAAGAAACCACACAAATAAAATCAATGCAGGAATCCCTAAAAGATAGGCAATACCGAAAAATGTATTGTGCAAGCTACCTGTAACAAGAAAATCATTATGTAGAATGTCTGTTGGTATTTTCTGAAATCCCTGCATTAAATCACCTCCAAAGTTATAATCAGCTTTCGGGGCATCAAAACTATTTCCGATTAGTGGATGTTCGGCAATTTTTACTGAAGCCCTTGACCAGATATCTTGTCTAAAGCTACTGCTGGATGCAGCTGCAGATTCGGAAAGATGCGCAAGCTTGCCCGTATAATACTCTGGCGGAAACAAGATAACAAGGCGCTGATATCTTTCCGGTACTAAGAGTATAACTGGTGAGAGTAACAAATAGAAAAATCCAAATGCCGAAATAGTGAGTATCACTATAGATTTTCCTAACACTTTCCGCCTGACTACAAAACTCATAAAAATCATTACCAATCCTGCCAAAAAAGAAATTCGACTTCCAGAAATCAGTAAAGCCAATAAAGACGATAAAACAAAAAACAGAAATTTCCATTTATTCGTAACAAAGATCAATGTGCACATCAATACAAATGAACCCGCAACACCTGCTATCGGCATCTTCTTTGATCCCTCATTCTCAAAAATCAATGACCACGAAAAAGTATTAAATAAGGGAAATGGCCCTATCTCAAAAAGAATAATAAGCATTGAAACGGCAAGAACAATTAAGTAGAACCTGAAAAAATATTTTGCCCATTGCTCCGATTGTTTAGGGTCGAATAATACTAAGCCATTAATAAAAATAACAACTGAATTAAATAAGTTAAATCGGTTTAGTAATCCTGAATTTTCTCCGTCACTTGCATTTATGCCCGGAATTTTAATACCATTAAAAACCCCGATAAAACAAAATGTTAAGAAAAGAATAATACTAAAAAGAAGTGGATGAGCATACTCTTTTTTTATATGCAGAAATTTTGGTGCGAATCGTACTAGAGAGAAAAGAAGAAAACCTATTGGTAAGATAAGTTCTAATTCCCTTTGAGGAGCGAAGGGAATTGTAATACTCATAGCAGTGGTAACAAACAGAAATAAGAATATTTCATTTCTGCTTCCAAAAAGCAGTATTAACAATAGCATAGCGAGAGATAGAAAAAAAGCAGTAAACGAAATTAAAGGTGCTGAGGAGGAGAACAATTGAGATAAAAACCAAAACAACAAGAACAGAATCAAAAATTGATTGAGCTTAATTCCTGTTTTCGTTATATTTAATGCTGTCGTCTCCACGAGTCATAGTTTACTGCCTACTACTATTATCTAGTTTTGATTTTGAGTATTGAATTCCTATAAGTGACATGTAGAGCACCTCAACTGCCCATCACACGTCTATAAACGTTGACATACTCTTGACCAACGTTTTCCTCCCTGCACTCTTCAAGTACTGATTTAGTTGGTGTAAAGAGTAGGGGATTAGCCGTTACTTTCCTAATCCCATCTACAATTGCATCGATTGATCCAGGCGATACGCACATCGCATTACGATAGTACTTTTGGCGGGCATAAGCTCTGTCTGCAATGAGTAATGGTTTTTGAACCGCAACAGCCTCCAATAAGGTAATGGGTTGTTGTTCCACAAAACTGGGCAGTGCTACAATGGCACAATTCTGATAAGCCGATACCAACTCTGACGAATTGGATGACAATCCTCTAATCCATGTGATATTCCTATTTTTCTTTATTTCTGCGTCTATTTGCTCACCATACGATTCCTCTCCTTCTAGAAGCCTTCCAATAATCACGAGATTACGATTCCCCTTCACGCATGCGTAAGCAAGATTTAGTTGATTTTTTCGAGAACAAACGCTTCCTACTGTCAGCACATAGTTGCTTACTGGAAACTTCTTAACAAATGAAGTATCGGGAGGGCTATCAAAAAAAAGTGAGTTAACAATATTTGGAATTACATGTATCTTCTCGCGTGGCACTTTAAAGTAACGTCTACAAGCCTCAGCCTGCAATTCATTTACAACCACTACAGCATCCGCCATATTGGCAATTTGTATGTAGTACTGAGCCTTTTTTATGTGAGTAGATAACAAGTGCCTTAATCTTTCGTTAAAATTTTCATAATAGGAGAGAAGGGCAGTTAAAACTATTTTCTTTTTTGCATGCTTTGCCCATCGCATGTTTTCATAATGATGAAATCCAAGGCCCCAACAATGAAGAATCTCAAAATCACTATCTTTACTCCAGACATCAATTTTTTCAGCTTGTACACCAGCTTTTATAACGGCATCTAAAGCCCCTAACATTTGAATCTCAAATCCTCCAAAAGCAAAACAGTGTGGTTGGTAGGGTACAAACTTTACCTTCATAGTACTCTTTTAAACACGCGATTATGGCCCACGGCAAGTATCTCCTTAAATCTGCTCGCATCGATCTCTTGTGCTAATGTTGATGGTCCTGGATGGCCAGCTGTAGAATAAGAGGATGGCTTATAATCTGTGTAAAGGGCTGAATCATCTAAAACGATCAAACCATTTACACTAATGGATTGACTACAAGCCTCAAAATCTTTTTTAACAATTTCATAGTCATGATTACCATCAATGTATATCAAATCCCAAGACTGTGATTTAATTAATTGTATCATTTTTTCATCCGTTGAATAGCCCATATGTAGGGTTGGAAGCTTTTTATTGAAAACAGAACAGTTTTTAATAACGTCTTCGTAGTAGTCTATATTTTTCAGGTAAACTGAAACATGATCGCCCGCGGGAGAAAAAGGGCTAATTCCATGAATATCCGTCTCTAGGCAAAAATTTTTCGATAGCAAACCCCAAAGGGAAATCACTTGTCCTCGGTAAACACCAATTTCCAAGGCCTTTTTTGGTGAAAATTCGTTGAATATTTTGAACCACATAGCATGAAAAGCATCCTCACCGAATCCTCTGAAATCCTTTCTAAAGTAATCTCTGTGGTCATTAAGCCATTTTGGCGACAAGTTCCAAAAATAATGGTGATAATAGCTGTAAGCTGTATCGGGAGATTGGTTTAGCTTCGAACCAGGTTCAATAGCTATCTCCTCATCAAATTTTTCATTTCTTTTTTTACTGCGATTGTATGCAAATACCGTCCATTTAGCATTCAACCTGCTTTTAATTTTACCTAGAAAGTCCATAAGTTAATGATTTATTCAATACTAATTTGATGGTCTCATAACAACCACGGCCTGATCTCCCCAACCTTTCATTGCTAAAACCTTATTGATTAACCTGTCTAAAAAGTCAAACCGACTAAAAAATCTAAATCTTGTTGAGTTGTATTGCTGGATCTTAATAATTGAAAGTCCAGCTTTAGTGGCAAATAAGCCAAGACTTTTTGCATTGAAAAATTGACAATGAGTTGGCGGAGCAACCATCGACCATTTGGTTTTCCAAAATTTGGCAAATAAGGAATCTGCAAACGGTATGGAGAATATTATAAATCCATCCGGTTTTACATAATGCTTAATTACGTCTACAAATTCGTAAGGAGTTGATTGGTGCTCCAATACATCCGTTGCTGAAATAACATCAAATTTTTTACTAAACGTATCTTTTGATAAAAAGCCTTGAATGATATTTATTTTTTTGTCAACCGCAGCGATTTGCCCCCAACCTCCAGGTTCAATTCCTACGGCTTCCCATCCTAGCTTTGAAACTTGATCAACTAAATACCCTGATCCGGATCCAATATCAAGCCATGACCCTGATAAATTATAGTTTAGATTTCTTAACTCGTTCTTTATATTTCTGAAAGTAATATTGGTGTGCAGTCCATCTTGCTCACCTGCTTTAAGATGATGATAGTAATCTGCATCATTTTTCATCATATTATTTGTAATAATTGCCCTGAAATGTTCTTCTGGTAGTTCATTTAAAGAACCTTCTATTTTGGATTCAGTGTCCGCGAATATATGAGTGCATGATTTGCATAAATGTAGGCTATAGCCATTTTTAACTCCCCACAGATGTAAGTCATCTGAATTGCAAACTGGACAACCTTTCATTTCAAATAGATATTTTTTTTAAGAAAAACTTCGGAATTATAAAAACTGACGGCAATATATAAAAAGCTGTATAACTGATCACTGTACCCCAAACAACACCAGCGATTCCAAAATGCTTGCACAAGAATATTTTTATTGGTATCGATAAAAGTGATGAAAAAATAATGAGAGGGATTTGCCATTTCAGTAAAAAACTAGAATTGTAGACGATAGCGAAACTGCCAACAACGCCATTGGTAATGATATAAAATGAAAATCCTAAAAGTATGCTTTGTGATGGCGCCAATAGCCCGCCTGTCCATAATGAAATAGTCCAAGAGCCAAAGAGCGTAAGAACTACTCCTATGGCAAACCCAAAACCTATGTTTATGATAATTGTCCTTTTTATTGCCTTCTTCACCCAGTTAAAATCTTCTCGTGCTAAAGCTTCCGTATAAGCGGGCCATAAGGATGTGGTGAAAGACCAAATTACTAAAGACAGTAACGATACTTTTTGAATAACGCCATAAAGGGAAACGGACGAAGCATCTAACATATTAGTGATTATGAAATTATCACTATTGTAGCCAATCACATGAAATATACTAATAACAAAAAATAGGAACCCTGGCTTCAACAATTCCGGAATGACAGCCCTATCAATATCTCGAACAGATGGAAAAACCCAACTATTTTTTAACTTAAATTGAAAAACAAAATTAACAACTCTTACTAAAACCGGTATTCCCAAAGTAGCAACAACAAGGCCTACTAATCCAATTTCAAAATAAACTACGACAAAAATTCCAACAAGGCTTAATACATTTCCAATCGACTGCCAAATATTGCTAAGATACCCTTTTTGACTTCCTTCTAAGAATTTTTCAACGACAATGAAAGGTAATCCCAATGCAAAAATTATAATCAATAGGTTTGTCGCTTTTGTTATCTCTTGACCTGTGCTGGATGTCTTCGTATTAAAAATTGATGGCCAGTTTATAAAAGGGCTGACGAGTGTAACAAAAAGGATCATGACAAGTGCCGCTATGCAAAGAATAAAAATTGCATTCGAGGTATAAGTTCGCAAAAGCGAATATTGCTTCATCCCGGTTGTCTCGGATACTTTATTCATATATGATAGTCCAAGTCCCAAATCAGAAAAGGTACTTAGAAAAAGCAGAAATGAGCTTATTATCATCCAAAGTCCAAATCGTTCCTGGCCTAGATAATTAATAGTTAATGGTATAGAAAATAACATGACAAGTGTTGACACTACCTTTGAAAAAAGAATAGATGCCGATGTTAGAATCGACCTCCGATATCTTTCATTCGACCTACCTTCCTCGGTAGAGGTATCAAATGGCACAAAAGTCAGCAACGCGATAAATCTTTTGAGTTTTCCAGTCCCTAAATAATCAAGTATTCTAATCATTTTGGCTTTCTTCCCCTATATCATGTGAGATCATCCTGCTGTATAAAATAGCTGACGATCGATAGAAATTATGACTCTCCTTAATTATAAAATTCCTATCGACATGTTGCTGCTGCAAACTATTGAGTCCATTCATACCTTCAGCTGATAAAACCCAAAGTTCTTTCTCATTACTTACGAAATCAATAAAGGGCTGTAGTTCGGCTTCTTCATTGGATGAAAAAGTACCAGCTACACTTATGCGTGGCTCTGTTGTATAAAAATAAAAATTATACCACCACTCAAGATTCGAGTACACTTTTACATCATTCTGTTGCCTAGAAATAACAACTTTTGCCGCTTCTCTCCACTGGGCTTTATCTATTCTTCGATAATGATTGTTAACCGCAAACAAATTAATGCCAGCAGACAATGCCAAAACAATCACTACCGCATACCTTATTTTTCTTTTCAATAAATCAAACCCAAGAGCCATAACAAGAAAGATAGCCGGCAAGGTGATCACTGTATAACGGGGAATTAACACTGGTGTAGAAAAGATGGATTTAAAGTAAGGCACAGCGTAACTAAGAAATATCCATAAAGCCAACAAAATACCTATGAACATTTCAAAATTTTTGAATTTTTTTTGTTTCCAAAGAGTATACCAATGTTGAACGTATGGAAAAACGACAAGCGCCAAAACGATGCTTGTGACAGCGTCTTTTCCCCAATACAGGTAATAGAATACGAGGATAAAATGAGGCTCGGGTTTCCCTATCCAGTAAGAACTTATGGTTAAATCATAAAGTATTATAGGTACCCAAGGAAGAAAAGAAACCGATACTAAAACCGCCAAAAATATTCCCGTTAAGATAAACCTAACCTTTTCCTTAAACTGAAATACGAAGACCAAAAAAATTACCCCTTGGATCAAAAAGATTAGAATGCCAAAGTATTGCGTATACAATAAAGCGCTTGTAGAAAAAAAGTATCCAGTATAGCTGCCGAATGTTTTATACTTTAGACTTCTTATAAAGAACGTAAAAGAAACCACTGTTAACAGGAAAAGTAGTCCGTAAAAACGCGCCTCTTGAGAGTAATAAATAGCAAAGTAGTTTATACAAACCAAGAAGCTTGCCATTAATCCAACTTGCTTATTCTTGATCTCCTTACCCAAAAAATACATGGCAATTACTCCCAGAATGCCGATAAAAGCTGAAAATAATCGCGCAGAGAAAGAAGTATAAGTAAAGAGCTTAAACCAATAGTGCAAAAGAATAAAATAAAGGGGAGGTTGGTCAGATTTGCAATAATTAATAATAAAATCAATCGAATTAGCAGGATTGGTTGGTATCACAGAATAGAGTTCATCAAGCCAAAGGCTTTTAAAATCCAATTTATACAACCTCAAAAATGTCGCTAACAATACTATTACCAATAAAACAAAGGGCGTAGAATATTTAACTATAAAATGATTGCCTTTATTCTCTTTCAATGACATCATTAACCCATTTTTCTTTGGAATTCTGATTTAAAAACAGCAAGAAGGCCTGTTTGTAATGGTATCTTAAATTTCCAGCCGAGATTGGCTAGTTTTTCAACATTCATTAATTTACGAGGTGTTCCATCGGGTTTTGTACGATCCCAAATAATCTCACCCTTAAAACAAACTATTTCTCTAATCAATTCTACCAACTCTAGTATGGAAATATCATTTCCTGATCCAATGTTGACAAACTCACTTTCATTGTAGTTATGCATTAGAAAGGTGCAAGCATCCGCCAAATCATCCACGTGCATGAATTCTCTCATTGGCTTGCCCGATCCCCATACCTCTACCGAAGGAGCGTTGTTCACTTTAGCTTCATGAAACTTCCTAATCAAAGCGGGTATAACATGCGAATTATTTAAATCATAATTATCATTAGGGCCATACAAATTAGTTGGCATGGCACTGATAAAGTCACAGCCATACTGTCTTCGATAATTTTCACAAAGTTTGATGCCCGCGATTTTTGCTATCGCATAAGGCTCATTTGTTTCTTCCAGATATCCCGATAAGAGATACTCTTCTTTCAATGGCTGCGGGGCCATTTTAGGATAGATACAGGAAGATCCTAAGAATAATAATTTTTTCACCCCATGCACATAGCTTTGGTGAATCACATTACTCTCTATCATGAGGTTTTCGTAAAGAAAATCTGCACGATAAGTATTGTTGGCCATGATGCCACCGACTTTCGCAGCAGCTAGGAAAACGTATTCAGGCTTTTCATTGGTAAAAAAGTTTTCTACTGCTGCCTGGTTGCGCAAGTCCAGTTCAGTAGATGTTCGCAGTGTTAAATTGTTATAGCCTTCCGCCCGCAACTTTCTCACAATGGCAGAACCAACCATGCCCCGGTGACCCGCCACGTATATTTTCGATGAGTTTTCCATCATTCGTGATATTGGAAGATTTTATGGCCGCCTTGCTTCAGGTAATGATCGCGTTTGAATAACTCTAAATCGCTTGCCACCATTTCTTTCACCAAGGCATCTAGATCGTATTTTGGTTTCCATCCTAATTTTGATTTTGCTTTGGTTGGGTCCCCAATCAGTAGCTCCACTTCGGTTGGCCTGAAATATTTTGCATCTATTTTTACTACTTCTTGCCCCTCCTTTACATTAAAGTCTTTGTTGTCAGATTTAACAACCACAGCAGTCTCATTTATTCCTTCACCAGAAAATTGAAGGGTAACTCCAAGTTCATTGAATGCCTTGATGATAAATTCTCTCACAGTTGTAGTCACTCCTGTGGCGATTACAAAATCATCTGCTTTGTCTTGTTGTAGCATGAGCCACATTGCTTCTACATAGTCCTTAGCGTGACCCCAGTCGCGCTTGGCGTCTATGTTACCCATGAACATCGTTTGCTGTAGCCCCAACGCTATGCGGCAAGCCGCCCGCGTTATTTTTCTAGTTACGAATGTCTCTCCCCGCAAGGGCGACTCGTGATTGAATAGGATGCCATTCCCAGCATAAATGTTGTAGGCCTCTCTGTAATTCACAGTGATCCAATAACTATAGAGTTTTGCGACTGCATAAGGTGATCTGGGGTAGAACGGTGTTGTTTCGCTCTGCGGCACTTGTTGTACCAATCCATAAAGTTCAGAGGTAGATGCTTGGTAAAATCGGGTCTTTTTTTCCAACCCAAGAATTCGAATGGCCTCTAGAAGGCGCAAGGTGCCAGTGCCATCTACATCTGCAGTGTATTCGGGTGAATCGAAACTAACCTTTACGTGCGACATGGCTCCGAGATTATAAATCTCATCTGGCTGAACTTCTTGCACAATACGGATCAGATTGCCGCTATCCGACAAGTCTCCGTAGTGAAGTTTTAGTTTTAAGTTTTTCTCGTGCGGATCTTGATAGAGATGGTCTATCCTATCGGTGTTGAAGAGAGAACTTCTTCGCTTAATACCATGGACTTCATAGCCTTTGGAAATCAATAAATCAGCCAAGTATGCTCCATCTTGACCGGTAATACCGGTAATCAATGCCTTTTTCATCGAATTATAAAATGCAAAACTAACGAATACTCAAGTACCAATCTATCGTTTTTTTTATGCCTGTATCAAATACTTCTTGGGCCTTCCAACCCAATTCCTTTTCAATTTTCGAAGCGTCAATGGCATAACGTTTATCGTGACCAGCCCGATCTTTTACGAAGGTGATTAACTCCTTGTAGGAACTGCCGTTTTTACGTGGCTTGGTTTTATCAAGCAGTGAACAAATTCGATCAACAATCTGATTGTTATTTCGCTCATTTCTCCCACCAATGTTGTAGGTCTCGCCAGCCCTTCCTTTTTCAAAAGCAAGAGCAATGCCCTTGCAATGATCAAGCACATACAACCAGTCGCGCACATTTTTTCCATCGCCATAAATCGGAATAGGCTGCTCGGCCAGGGCCTTCCGAATGATGGTGGGAATCAATTTCTCTTTGTGCTGTTTCGGGCCATAGTTGTTAGAGCAATTAGTAGTGACTACATTCATACCATACGTGTGAAAATAGCTACGTACCATAAAATCGCTGCTCGCCTTTGAAGCTGAATACGGGCTGTTAGGTGCATAGGCTGTTGACTCTGAAAACAAACCTTCAGCACCGAGGGACCCATATACTTCATCTGTAGATACGTGTAAGAATCGACTCAACTCTGAACCTGACTTAAACTTAAATGGTGCCTCCATCCAGGCTTTTCTGGCCACGTCTAATAAAGTAAAAGTTCCAAACACATTGGTACGGATAAATGCCTCTGGTCCTTCAATTGAATTATCCACATGTGACTCGGCTGCAAAGTGGACGACTCCGCTAAATTGATACTTGCTGAACAGATTTTCTACAAATGAACGATCACAGATATCGCCCTTTTCAAAAATGTAACGCGAGTGCCCTTCCACTTCTTTTAAATTGCTCAAATCGCCTGCATAGGTTAGAGCATCTAAATTGACAATCCGGTAGCTTGTGTACTTTTCCAAAAAATGAACGATGAAATTGGAACCGATGAAACCTGCTCCGCCCGTCACTAATAAAGTATTCATGATACTAAAAGTTGAAAATTGCTTTCTCTAAAGTTGGATGATTCAGGTCGCGCTGCGAAAGAATGAGGTCTTCTTTTTTCATGACCCAATCTATTTTCAAAGCGGGATCATTGTACATGATACCACCTTCTGCCTCGGGGTTATAAAACTCGTCACATTTATACAAAATTTCTGCTGCCTCGCTCAAAACCAAAAATCCATGCGCAAAGCCTTTAGGCACTAGCAATTGCTTTCTGTTCTCCCCAGATAACTTGATTAGAAATGACTTACCGAAGGTTGGCTTCTTTCTGCGCAGGTCAACCACCACGTCCAATATCTCTCCCGTCAAAACACGCATCAGTTTTGTTTGAGCATAGGGCACATTTTGATAGTGGAGTCCCCGAAGTACCCCCTTCCTCGATTTGGATTGATTGTCTTGAATAAAATGGATATCGATTCCCTTGGATTTCAGGACATCGTATCGATACGACTCCGTAAAATAGCCTCGGGGGTCTTCAATCACCTTCGGCTCCAAAACCACTAATCCGTCAAATTCGGTTTCAACAATATTCATTAGGCAGACTTGATTACTTTTTCGTTAGCTATTTTCACAAGGTATTGTCCGTATTGGTTTTTCAATAACGGTTTGGCTAACTCCAATAGTTTCTCTTTGGAGATATATCCTTTGCGGAACGAGATTTCTTCCAAACATGCAATTTTCAAACCCTGCCTTTCTTCGATGGATTCTACAAACGTAGAAGCCCGTATGAGCGACTCGTGTGTTCCCGTATCTAGCCAGGCCATTCCCCGGCCCAATAATTTAACCTGCAAGGTGTCTTCGGCTAAATAGAGTTTATTCAAGTCGGTAATCTCCAGTTCGCCCCGTGGCGAAGGTTTAATGGTCTTTGCTTTTCGAACAACCGTGTTATCGTAAAAGTAGAGCCCGGTTACAGCATAATTTGATTTAGGTTCTTTTGGCTTTTCTTCGATGGACAATACTCTTCCATGATCATCAAAATCAACCACGCCATACCGGTGCGGATCGTTGACATAATATCCGAAAACGACTGAGCCCTTCGTTAACTGACTGGCTTGTTCTAGCTGTGAAGAAAAATTATATCCGTAAAAAATATTATCGCCTAGGACCAGACAAGCCGAATCATTTCCGATGAACGATTCTCCAATCAAGAATGCTTGTGCCAATCCATCGGGCGAGGGTTGCTCTCGGTACTCAAGTGTAATGCCTAAGTCAGACCCATCACCTAACAGGTTTTTGAACAGCGGCAGATCTTGTGGTGTGGAGATAATTAAGATTTCTCGAATATTGGCCAACATCAATACCGACAAGGGGTAGTAAATCATCGGCTTATCATAAATGGGTAGCATCTGTTTCGATACCGACTTGGTCAATGGATAAAGCCTTGTGCCTGAGCCGCCTGCCAAAATAATTCCCTTCATCTGTTGAATTTTAAACCGCGAATTTACGAAAAGTTATTCGCCCTTTGACTGCCTTAATTGGTAGGCTAGCTCGATAGATGGCCTTGCTTCTGCTAGTCCAAAACCCCTTCCTGCCAATATTTCGCTATAGCTGTTGGTATGCAGTTCCGTAAAACCATCACTGAACTCAATCTCCATTCCATCCATTTTTAAGGATCGGAAAGTGCGCTTTCCCTTGGCCTTCAGTTCATCTGGCAAATGGTCTTCATTAATGCTCAAAGACCAATTAATGCGGGCCTTTTCTAGTTCCAGGTAACCGGCTGCATGATCAGCTTCATACGCTGAAACCGAGCTGCTTTTTACTTTTCCAAAAACCCACAACAGCATGTCAAAAAAATGGATGCCAATGTTGGTGGCTATGCCGCCAGATTTAATTTCTTCACCTTTCCAACTATGGAAATACCATTTCCCACGTGACGTGATATAGGTCAAATCAACATCAAAAACCTGACCGCCTTTTGCCTCGTCCACTTTCTTTTTCAATGCCTGAATATTGGGATGTAAACGCAATTGAAGTATCGTGTACACTTTCTTGCCCGTTTCTTTTTCAATTTCTGCCAATGCATCCACGTTCCACGGATTCAATACTAAAGGTTTCTCACAAATAGCATCTGCCTGATTACGTAACGCAAATCGGATATGGGAATCGTGCAAATAATTAGGCGAACAGATACTGACGAAGTCGATTTTCTGTCCTTGTCTTTTTAGCTTATCGATATGACGATCAAACCGCTCGAACTCAGTGAAAAAATCCGCTTTCGGAAAATACGAATCCATGATGCCAACACTATCAAAACGATCCAAGGCTGCCAACAGATTATTTCCCGTGTCTTTGATGGCCTGCAAATGTCGCGGTGCGATGTAACCAGCGGCCCCTATCAATGCAAAATTTTTCATTTTGTCTTTGAAACTTTTCCGGCTTTCAAAATATAATTTTCCCCACTTTCAGGACAAGTCGCTTCACCGTTTTTATCAAACGAAAGTTTATGCCCATACTCGCTCATCCAACCGGTTTGCTTTGCAGGATTGCCCATCACCAATGCGTAATCAGGCACATTTTTGGTAACGACTGCGCCCGCTCCGATAAAAGCAAATTGACCGATATCGTGACCACAAACAATCGTTGCATTGGCGCCAATAGATGCTCCTTTTTTCACCACCGTCTTGGCGTACTCATTTTTTCGGTTGATGGCACTGCGCGGATTAATCACATTGGTAAACACCATCGATGGCCCCAAAAAAACATCGTCTTCACAAATGACCCCGGAGTAGATCGATACATTGTTTTGAACCTTCACATTCTTACCCAAAACTACTTCGGGAGAGATCACCACATTTTGTCCAATATTGCAGTTCTCGCCAATGATACAGCGCGGCATGATGTGTGAGAAATGCCAAATTTTTGTTCCCGCGCCTATTTCGCAGCCTTCATCAATCACGGCCGTTTCATGTGAGAAATAATTCTTGTCAGGCATGGCGAGGATATTCGTTGACAGTCTGACAAATGTACACCAATTCTTCCGAGGTCATTTCCGTATGGATGGGTAACGAGATGACTGTTTTAGAAAGTTGCTCCGTAACCGGAAAGGATCCTATTCCAAAACCAGGCCGCTGATACGCCTTTTGCAAGTGCAAAGGCACCGGATAATAAATCATCGATGGAATGCCTTTGCCTTCCAGATATTCTTTGAAATCATCTCGATTGATACCTTCTGCTTTGAGCGTGTATTGATGGAATACGTGGGTGGAATATTTTGCTCTTGTAGGTATTTTTAAAAAGGTGCAAGATGCTAGTTCGTTATCGTAGAAATTGGCTGCTTCATTTCTTTTGTGCGTGTATTCATGCAAATATTTCACCTTCACGTTCAGAATGGCCGCCTGTAGCGTATCCAATCGACTGTTGATACCAATTACATCGTGGTGGTATTTCACTTTTTGACCATGACTGGCTATCATCGTCATTCTTTCTGCCAGCAAAGAATCGTTCGTAAAAATTGCGCCACCATCTCCATAAGCACCTAAATTCTTAGACGGAAAAAAGGAAGTCGTGCCGATGACTCCCATTGTTCCCGCTTTCTTCACGGTGCCATCAGCAAATGTATATTCCGCACCAAGCGCTTGAGCCACATC
>VYLL01000028.1_pt1 | contig 77198 bp, 52 predicted proteins | sample 5114301 | NCBI WGS metagenome assembly VYLL01 (sample SAMN12291809, study PRJNA351875) | freshwater metagenome | isolation source: freshwater lake | place: USA: Michigan, MSU2 Lake | collected 2011-08-16 | reverse complement strand
TAAGTAGTGCCTGCCGTGAGGCCTGTATTGGAAAAGGAAATCGCATTTGCGGCTGTTGTAGTGACCAAGGTGAAGCCTGTGCCCGTTGTCAACGAACGCTCTATTTGAAAGCCTGTCTCATTAATTGAGCCATCCGCCCAAGTTAAATTAATCTGAGTGGTATTGACAGCCGTTAGTAGCAATGAAGTGGGCACTATCAGGCTTGTGGTCGCACTTCCCTCGTTCGTGTAAGTAGAAATACCTGTCGCGTTCACTGCACGTACTCGATAGTAATATTTAGTACCGGCCGCAAGGCCAGTATTTGAATAGGATACCGCATTGGCCGCGGTTGTAGCTAACAACGTAAAGCCTGTACCGCTAGTAAGTGATCGTTCTATCTGAAAACCTGTCTCGTTAGTTGAACCATCCACCCATGTTAAATTGAGCTGGGTAGTTGATGCCGTAACTGCTGCCAATATGGTCGGAGCGATCAGGCTGGTTGTAGCATTGGCTTCTGAAGTGTAGTTGGAGTTCCCATTGGCATTGGTGGCGCGGATGCGGTAGAAGTAACGCGTGCCCGCAGTGAGTCCTGTGTTGGAGAACGACACTGCATTGGCTGCCGTTGTGGCCACCAATGTAAAGCCTGTAGCTGTTGTTAAAGATCGCTCGATCTGGAAACCTGTTTCGTTTGTGGATGCATCGGCCCACGTCAAATTGATCTGGGTCGCTGATGCAGCAACGGCCGCCAGCGTGGTCGGGGCAACTAAGCTCGTGGTGGCATTTGCCTCAGTTGTGTAGGCTGAGTTACCTGTCGCGTTGACCGCGCGGATGCGGTAAAAGTAACGTGTGCCCGCTGTAAGTCCTGTGTTGGAGAACGACACTGCATTGGCTGCCGTTGTGGCCACCAATGTAAAGCCTGTTGCTGTTGTTAAAGATCGCTCGATCTGGAAACCTGTTTCGTTTGAGGAGGCATCGGCCCATGTCAAATTAATCTGTGTGCCGGAGGCTGCTGTTGCTACTAACGTAGTAGGCGCTGCCGGAGCAGCAACCGCTGTGGTGGCATTCGCTTCGGCCGTGTAGGCTGAAGTACCACCCGCATTGATGGATCGAACCCGATAAAAATATCGGGTGCCCGCGGTAAGGCCGGTGTTGGCGAACGACACAGCATTGGCAGCGGTGGTACCGACCAACGTAAAGCCTGTCGCGGTTGTCAGCGACCGCTCGATCTGAAAGCCTGTTTCGTTTGTGGAAGCATCGGCCCACGTCAAATTGATCTGGGTGGACGAGTTCGTTGTGGCAGAAAGCCCTGTCGGAGCTGCAGGCACTTGAGCATAAAGCACTGATGAATAAAAAAAAGAGAAAATGCCAACGATCAGCGCTGTCAACTGATGCCGCTGCAACGGGAACTTCCCGAAATAAAAAATCGCGTACTTCATATAAGGCGACTATTCTCTTTTGCTAACCATTCTCTAAATTCCATGACCCGTTGATCTAAACCCACACTATTTTTTTAAGGTGTCACAAACTCATAACCACTACAGCTCAAATCAAAGATTGACCTCGATGCGCCTTCCAAAATAATCATCGTGATAAAAAACTTTCCGCCTGTCCTCTTAAAAATAAGTTGTCCTTTTTGTGCCCCCGACTCAATCTTTAGTGTAGCCCCGCCATCTTGATCTATGTTATCCCAACTGCCATTGCTTCCAACCACCGCCATTGAAGCTGCCAAGACACCATTCTTTGAAATGAAATCAACCTTTGTTGGAGTCGAAATCAGTTCTTTGAAGTGATCCGTTGGCCTGCCCGCTACGACATCCTGCACACCACTCACTTTCCATTTTATGGTGCGCGTTGCAATCTGCGCAGAGCAGATGCCTACGGAGATTAAAAAAAGAAAAAAATATGTAAATCCTGCTTTCATTTATTTCAAGTTTATTGTCCACCCCCCGATCCGCTGTTTGTTAAAGGATTTTGATCTCCGTTCCTAAGCGCCTCAATTCCATGCCGCATACTTGCACGGTAGAGTTCAATGGGATCCATCATAACAGCTGTCTGGACGGTGGCAGCGTCTTGTGCATTTGGTATTTTGATCTTATGGAACTGATTCGGATCAAGTGATGCTGTAGTGGGGATCATCGTTCGTTCATAATATTCTAAAATCATCCCGAACACATCTTTGCGCACCGCGCTGCCACTCCCCCCATCATTTCCCGGATCCATATTCGTGTCTGGATGGTTGATTTGTGTAAGCCAGCCGTGGATGTTGTAAACAAAGTCGATGCCTTGTAGATTGGTAGCGAGTACCACACGCTTAAGAGGGCCGTGGAGGTAGTAGAAATATTCTGCTTGCACCGTTTTCTTGTTGCCATCTAAACTGGTAGAGACTTTCACAAGCCGTTTGTTTTTGTCGTATTCATAGTGATGGAAGAATGCATCACGAGAAGTACTGCCACTGTATGCCTTGGTAAAGGTAGTCAACACATTGCCTAGAAAGTCATACACATATTGAGTAACAAAGGCATAGGGAAATGTGGTAGGCTGTTGCGCCATCCACACTACACGGCCAAGTTCGTCATAGCTGTACCAGGTTTTCGTATTCGCATTCCTGGTATAGGAAACAGCCCCTCTCACATATGTTTGCGTAAATCCTGAAATGGGTGAAAAGTCTGGAGTGGTAACTGGGAAATCATAACCTGTTTGTACCCAATCTTTTTTTACAGCACCCGCGCCCATCCAACTAGAACCGATGGACTCTAAATTGACTTTCAGATCATTGAAGTTAGCTGTTTGGTAACTAGACTCGCCTGATTCAATGGGCCGTCCGAGATCATCGTAATTAGTGTAAGAATATTTCTTGGTAAGTAACTGTTCGGCATTTTGAGAGAAGCGAATCTTACCATCTCTTCGATAAAGGTAGTTAGTTGTGCCAGCGTCCTTCTCAGTCATAGACAGCAACCAGCCTTGGTGGTTGTAGGTGTGTGTGCTTTTGTCAATGTCAGCATAGGGAGTGCCGCTCATCCATTGCTCGTAGCCATTGGGAGAAACACTTACGACCAATCTGCCCGCATCGTTGTAAAATTGATAAGCGATGTCGCTGAAGTAGTTGCTATACGAAACCTTTACGTTACCACTGTTTGGCAGCACACGGTAATACCCCGCTGAGAGGTTGTATGTATGCGGCAAAGCAGAAGCAATTTTGGTTACTAACGTGTTGCTGATTGTGTTTTCAAGGACATAATCTGAGGTTCCGGTGATCGTGACTGTTTGGGTGGTTGTATTGGGTGCGCCTAATACATAAAAGTAAGCCATCTTATCAGATGATATGGAAGAGGCGAAAGGCTTCGTGCCTTTCCGTGCCGTCATCAACACCTTGCCGGATTTATCTGTTACACTGACAACAAAGCGTTCGTTTTCATCGCGTACCACCGTTTGTACACCCTCTATTTTTTTTAGTGCGCTACCTCCAAAAATGATGGCGCGCTTATTCAAATAATCTGTAAGCTCATTGTCTTCGCCAGGCGCATCGCTATTCCCAACAGGGAAAGTGCCCTTCAGTACTTCTCTGCCCGATCCAATAAAATGTGTATCACCAGGCTGTGCAGATTTTCGCTCCTCCCCTGTTCCGTCTTCATAGAAATCGGTACGGGAAAATAAACGCTTGGCGTTTGGCACATCCTTCTCGTTCCATTGGTTTTGCGCACTATAATAATTGCCGAGCGTACCTTTTTGATCGGTACTCAGTGGAACAGTTTTATCAAAATCGACATACGAAAGAGGTTTACCAACATCATTTAAAGCAAAAGCGGCCTTGTATCTAAAATCATTCTCTAAGATTGGTGCTGACAGTGTACCGCCTACCGTTCTGTCATACTTATCCTTTAACGATTGCGAGGCAAATACCACGGGTAAATTATTGTGAAACGTTTTTGTTTGAGACTGAAGAGATTGGCCTCGCTGGTCAAAAAAACTTTTGCTTTCAGATAAGACATTGGTTTCGGACGAGCCAAGGCCATCATAACTTTTAGTATGAACCCAATTCAAGTCGTTGTCTCCCCGAAGTAGAATGGTAACCGGCAATATTGGGCCCCATGTTTGACTGGCGTTGTCGATACCCCGGATGAAAACCGTTTTTTCTTCGTATATAGAGCTTTTATCCAAAAACGTGCTAAGAGCACTGCCGCCTGCCGTAACAAAATGATAGGTGGCCAATTGCCGGATTCGCTCGGCATCATCGTTGGTGAGGTACAATTCGTTGTAGCCAAACCTTTTTATCTGAGATATCTTGGCAAGTGGAGGTGCAACACCCACTTGCACCTGAACTACGTTGGAAGGGGACGTCCAGCAGCCAGTCGTGCCAGTAATAGCTGGGGGCAAATATGATCGGATATAATAGTAGCCTGAGGCGTTCGCGCTGTAGGGCTCCACTACGGAGAGTAGTGGCATGTCAGTAGCTGTGCCATTGAGGCTACTCGCATTGGGGGCTATTTGCCAATAATGACGCTGAAAGTCATTACCTTGCGACTGAACGATTATCGTTGAATTGCGATATTCTCCATTGGTTACCCTCAGCGGGCTAACGTTGGTCTTGTACACTTCAATTGTTTTTTCGGCCGGTAAAATACAGATGTTGGCATTCTCCAAAATGAATTTTGTGGTTTGGGTTAACCCGTTTGCCTGAAGGCTGGCGCCAGTGCCGTTGAATCGGGAATCAGCAGGAACAGATCTCCAGCGGTATTGTTGCTTTATATGTTCTAGAACTGCGCCTAATGCCGGAGCTGATAGCGTTACGCTGCCTCCATCGCACAAGGCGTTCGCAGAGGAGGATAAATCTAACGCAGGCAAAAGTTCTCCTACAGTAATCGTTCGGGTAACGCGGCACCATTGACTTCTGGAGGCGGTCGTCACTTGTGATTGGCCTGCAATTCGATTGACTCCATCCCTACCACCACCGCCATCACCACCATCTCGTCCACCGCTAGGGTCAAACGCAACTTCCAGATCATGAGACCCACTCGTGGAAAAAGTTAGTGTTACAACACTGTTATCGTTCCCGATACGAGCCCCATCCAAAAACCAGGTGTAAGAACCACCGTCCTGGTTAGAATAGAAAGTGTACTCCCTTCCCACACAAAAATTGTTAGCATCAGTTTCAATAGAGCAGGGTGGATCTGAATAAGTAACGGTCAGACCTGATCCAGGGGAAAAGCAGCCGGTGCCGGTGTAACTCAGGTTGAATGTGGTAGTGCTGCTCACGTAAAAATCCACGATAGCGCCTGTTTTTGTTTGTCCAGTACTTGACGTCCAGTTAAGATATTGTTGCTGATCACCAGGGATAGAAGCGGCATCTGGAGTTGAGAGCGTTACAGTGCCAGGGCCAACTTGGTTTGTTGTAGAGGCTTCAACCCTAATAGGGCTAGTATTGCTGACCGATACTGTAATATCCTGCGGGGTGCAGCTTGTGACGATGCTTTGCGCACCCAGTAGTGCAGTATTTCTTACTTTGCCTCCACCGTCTCCCGTTCCACCACCATCTCCCCCTCCAGAGTCTTCAATTAATTCTACTGAAATGGTCTGGGTTCCAGCCCCATTAAATATAATTGACGCAGTCGAGTTAATGTTTTTACCGGTGTTAATATCCGAAACGGAAGTTGTTGTGCCGGTGGCGGGATTAGTCACATACCAAGCATAGGTATAAGAGGCTCCGGAAGTGCTTGTGGCAGAGGTGCTAAAAGTGTATGCTTTGCCTACACAAAATGCAGTGGAGCTTGTTGTAATCGGGCAAGGGGGTGGCTCAACTAAAACATACACGTGTGAGCCGAGATAACACTCCGGGCCACTGTAATCAAGATAAAAAGTGGTGGATGCCCTAAGGTTAGTAGCTGTAAATGTACGGCCGGGAGCATAATACCCTGACGGGGTCGAGCGCCAACTCAGGTAAGTATCAGGCACTGGAGCAGATGTTGACAAGTCAACACTTCCCCCTTCATAGATGACTGTTTTTGAGGCCTCTGCCTGTAAAGGAGAACTTTGATTTACGTTGACGGTCAGGGGCTGTGGCACGCATCCCAGACTCGAAGCCGTGGTAGCCACCAGCCTATTTCTGCCACCGCCCCCCCCTCTACCTCCATCCCCTCCGTCCCCTCCATCCCCTCCATCCCCTCCATCATTGTTTGCTTCAAACGAGATTGTGAATGTACCAGATCCTGGAAAATTTATTGAAGCAGAAGAAGAACTAGTGTAGCCAGGTACATCAACGCCATCAATTTTCCACCTGAAAGCGCTTCCGTTTGCAGAAGTTTGAAAGTTATACGTTTTTCCCGCACAAAATGAGGTCACATTCGATGAAATGGTGCAAGGTGGGTCGGTGTAATTTACCGTTATTGACTGCCCAGTATAGCAGCCAGAACCGATATAAGATAAAGTAAAAATTGTGGTTTTGTCGACATAAGCATCTACACCTGTTTGACCAGCTGGAAGGGAATGGTTTTGATTGGATGTCCATCTCAGGAAACTCGTTTCACTTCCCGGAATATTTGTTGGGGTAAATAAACGAACAGTACCTGGTCCAACTTGGTTTGTTGTAGAGGCCTGTGCTGAGAGAGTGGTTGCATTGTTGACAGTAATGGTAATCGCTTGAGGAGTGCAGTTGAGGCCGGTGCTTTGTACAGCAAATTGTGCGATACTCCTGACATCACCACCACCACCACCACCGGTGTCTTCGATTGGGATTACTGAAATGGTCTGGTTTCCAGCTAGAGCCTGAGTAAAGGTAATGGATGCAGACGACCCGGTGTTATAGCCTGTGGCAACGTTAGTTACTAGTACCCCCCCCACATACCAACGATAGGTATAAGAGGAACCCGTGGCTGAAGTATCAAACAAATAGGTGTTGCCCACACAAAACGAAGTGGCGTTGGTTGTAATAGGACAAAGGGGTGGCTCTACTGAAACATATACCTGTGAGCCTAAATAACACTCGGGGCCATTGTAGTCTAAATAGAATGTGGTGGGTGTGGTGATGCCTGTAGCAGTAAATGTGGGGCCGGATGCCCAATTGCCGATAGGATTGGAGCGCCAGCTAAGGTATTGACGTTGATCGGCAGGCACCGCAGTGTTTGTGGATAAGGTGACATCGCCCGATCCATATAAAACGGATGTTGACGCGGTAGCTTGCCATGGAGAATAACTACTCGATACATTTACATTGATGGCTGGTGGAGTGCAGTAGTCAGAAAAAAACCTCGCAGCTTGTAATTGTATACCTCCACGGCCACCCCCATCTCCGCCATCACCTCCTCCCCCATTGTCCCCACTGACTGCTACAGATACCTGATAAGACTGGTTACCAGAAGTGTTGGGGAAGGTGATATAGGCAAAGGAACTGGTGTAGCCCGGCACAGGAGTGCCATTCAAATACCAGGTGAAAATACTACCATCCGAATCGGTACTAAATCCATAAGTCTTACCTGCACACATAGTGGCGGAACTTGGCGTGATCGTGCATTGAGCCAACGTGTCAGAGGAAAGACCCGCTATCAAAAGGGCTACCGCAAAGGAAAAAAAGATATTTGCTCTCATCGCCTTTCTTTCGTTGAACAACCCGAATTATTTGAATTGGTACAATCATTCACTGTATTCCTTATGTCGTCTGGGAGCTGGGACTTAATCCTTAAGCCCGGCTCTCGGACGAAGATTCCACATTCGTTACGCCAAGTGGACAAGATGTACATACCAGTATAACATTCACCGTCCATCTCACAATCCGCCTGGTGAAGGATCAAAGGAGCAGGTCCAGGGCCTTCAAACTCTGCCTTCACGGTGTGATCGCCTAGTACACCAGTGAGTTTACACACGCCTCCATCTATGTAGGCTTTGGCTCCATCGTAAAGTGTAACCATAGAGCCGTAGGTGTTCAAAAGCAATTTGCCATCTGCATAGAAGCGCGTGGTCAGGTTGTCGCATCGATTGGTTGCGCTAATGGTGGCATTACCACCCTGCAATACTTGCACAGTTGGGCTTATCACCCCACTGCCGCCTATTTGTGGAACTCCTGAAGTATTGGTCGCCACCTCTGTTGAAATGGTAACTTTGAAAGGCGTGGCATTCTTCAATCCATAATTGTAATTGATCTCACTTATCTTAGACACACCCAGTGTATTGGCCTGAAAACTTTCTTTAAATGTTTCCTTCAGCCTGCCCATGCCATCGTATTTATACTCAGTATAAAGGTTGTTGTTGTCTAAGATGTGCGTAAGCTCGCCCCAATTGTTGTAAACATAGCTGGTCATAGCGGCCTGGTAAGGATGGATGCGGAAGTCATCGAAATTGGTGAAACCGGTACTTGCCTCACACCATATTTCCATTGGGTCAGAAGAGTCTGTCACAACAATGTCAGCCTTCATTTGGTGCCAGGCCCCTGCTGTTCCGACCTTAGTCGCATCTATTGAAACAGGCGAGTTCGACCCGATCTTATACTTCACCTTTGCCAGCGGTGCTGAACTCCAGAAGTTAACCGTGTAATTTTTTACATTAGGATAAAAGTAATACTTAAATGCAGGGGCGTTGGGTTCTTGACCTACCGAGTAGGATCCTGTATGCGCCATCCCGTTTGTACGCGTACCAAAGCAATACACACCACCACCAAAGGCTAGTAAGCCAAATTGATCGACCTTTGGCTCCTCCTCTGCTCCCGAATAAGCTATCTCATCGTACTCGGCATTCGCAGCCGTAGCAAAGACTTGAGCATGGTCAAAAGAGAATTTAGTGGCGGCAAATTTTTCATTAATGTCCTTTGCTTCGATGGCGTGTGAATTGTAATCGTATAGTGTTACCTCTGAGTTCTTTTGCCAACCGTTGGTAGTTGTAGCATTGTTTGCCCACGCATCGAATGGCGTAAAGTTCGGCAATGGCAAAAGCCCATCGTTGCTCATCGCAGAGTAACTGTCACCGACAAAAGAAAACGAAGACTTCATACGCCATATGCCAGTTTGCTTCGCTGCTCGATTATTGCCACCAACCCCCATCACTTCAGATTGATCTGACCATGTTTGGGCGTTGGCCGAGACGAGGGCGAGTTTGTTGGCAGGATTATCCTGATCTGTCTGGTAGTTATCATTTACCTTAAAGGTGATGCTAGCAGATTCTTGGGTGAGCATATTTCTGTTCTTTGGATTGTTCACCTTTAATCCCATACCTGAAAAACCAGCCTCTATCTGGACTGATGCCATTCCCGAATAACCGTCTATGGTATAGGCAGCAACTGACTCTGTCACGTATTTGTTTCCATAGCTATCAGTAGACAATACTTTATTTGGTTTACCGCTATAGAAATCAAATGACAAATTTTCGGTTATTGTGTTTATTCCCTTCACATAATCTGATTCTTCAACAGAGGTAACAACATTGGATCTATCCACTCTTTTTGTTACCAAGCCCCTAATCTTAGAATATCTGGGATTTGGAGGCAAGGGCACACCACTCGATAGTGATACATACCCGTATTCAGTGACATTGACATGTTTATGGAATGATTGTTCTATCAAACCTTGTTTCATCTCCAAAATTCGAAGCTCATAGTCCTTTACGTCACTATCGTGAAGATATCCGAACTTCGTCATTTTTAGTTTATGTCCCTGATTATTAATTGTAGAAATGCTTAAAGCATTACCCACATCCACAGCATTATTTATTATTGTTACTTGACGTATATCTGGATCGTTTCCACGGCTTAGGTCAGGTGGCAATTGACGAGTCACCATCGTCTCATCAAAAGGAAGAAATTGATGAACTGTGTAACTGTCACCTTCCAACTCGTTAAATTTATGCTTGATCGTAACATAAGAGTACAACGAGCCTGGAGCTGGCGCCTCGCGTGTAAACATCATAATCTTCTCAAAAGGTTGATTGATTATCTTTTGAAAAGAGTATCTAAGACTATTCAAGGCTTGCTGCTTATCTTTCTTATCATTTGTTTGCATGTTGTCGAAGAAAGGGATGCCATCCGGATATCTTATGCTAGGTTCATTAAATGGCTTAAAAGAGGTAACCCCAGAAGAAGCTACAGAATTAGGTAAATTATACCCATATAAAGTTGTATTGGGTTCAAAATTTTCATTAATCATGGTAAGCTCCTTAACCCTAATACTTCCTGTGAACTTTAGATTGGCAGGATCATTCGCTTTAAAAAATCCGGTGATAAAATAGGGCGTACAGTTATATGTTACGTCTATGTAACCGCTTGGGTCGTCTCTGCCACGGCCCGCACGTCTTTCTCTTATTGTTATTGTCGTTCTGGTTATTGCGTTTCTTAGCTCGGGGCTATTGATAAGTAAGTAATCAGAACCAATTTCCGTAACAATGTCTGAACTGCCAGATTCAAAATTTACAGATTTAGAGTTAAAATTATTCACATCGTAAACAATGAATGATTTTAAGTCTACCCTGTTTCCATAAGTAAACCATTTGCTAAGATTCAGGCCTTTTTCTTTAAACGTTGCTTTTACATTATTGCCGTTAGATGGTTCTAGTTTAGCAATTGAAAAAACACTAAAGTCATTATAAACCGATTGGCCATAAGTATTCGGCTCATAAACAATTTTAACACTCCCACCTATTGGTGTATTGATACTGCTCAGCGACCAAGCATCTGTATCTTCAGATGAAGCCTCCGTAATTTTTCGAGTATGGTCAATAATTGAGGAGTTATAATCTGATTTGTAATAGCCCCATTCATCATATTTATCCGAATAACTAGGATTGATCGAGTAAGAGAATGTTGTTGGTGGGATAATGTCAGTACCGCTATGTCCAAATATTTTTAAACCGGTCAAAGTCAATTTACCAGTTCTAAAATACGAAACCAAATCGCCAACATAGGCAGCCTCAGACCCAGAAATCGTGCAAGGGCTAATGCCAGAGTTATAAAAATATCGTGCCAAAGGATTCGAAGAGTAAAACAAATCATTTACCGAACAACAATCATAGCCATTTGGGTATTCAACGATGCAAGATTGCCGCAATGGCCTTTCATAATCTTGGCCTATTCTACTATCGAGTTGATCGCAATTAGCATTGTTGACACAAAGTCCACTAGGGTCGCTAACGGTAAGGATGTCTTTCAAGTACCCAATACTGTTGGGGACATTTGTTGAAAGAGAGTAATCCGTGTTAAACTCGATTATCCTAGAAGCTTTTTGCTTAAAGGTAGGAAGATTTTGGATATCGTCATCGTCAAAAACCAAATCACCGTTATGATATTTTACATAAATGAAATCTTCATCTTGTGCTATTCTGGCTCCGTACCCTTCGTAAGGAGAGGTGTTTCCATTAGCGTAACGAAAAGGATATGCATATGGAGTAGTTGTACTGGCTTGATTATATTTTTCACCCCTTGCCTTATCGACAGCAAGCGCCTCTAGATTATTTTTATCAAAAAGGTAGATTGCATCCAGCTTCATTGTACTGACAGGGCTGACAGAGAAATTTAAAAACCCAAAGTCGATGTTGCGATTTGGATCGGTCCAACCCATCCTATTGTATCGCATCGAATATTGACGGGGGTTACTTCCTCCTTCTAGCCTGCTTGTTACACCTTTTCCATCCTTGCGCTTCGATTTAATAAAAATTGCTTTGTGTGATCTTGTTTCAACTGCGTCTAAGTAATAAAGTTCTTTGATGCCATACGAAAAGGTCTGGTATCCACCTTCGATGTCATCCATATAACCACTGTGTGGCGTACGCCATTGATATGAATCTGCCCAACGGCCGTAATCAAATTTCACCCAATAACCCCAGTCGCCATCATCAAGTGTTCCGCTATTGTTACGATCAACAAAGTCAGGGCCTGTAATTGCTGTAAGAAGCCAAGTATAAGCATAAGGTTCGTTATTTTTGGTTTCCGTAAATGTGGCAGCTCCTTTAAAAGGGTTCTTCAATTTTGTTTTGGTGTATTCATTTGAGTTGTAAACTGGCAAGCCATAATGATAGGTTACACCAGTTTCATTGGTGACCATAAATCCACCTATTTTCTTTCCAAGACTTATTGGTGTAGGCTTTAATGATTTAAAGGCGGGGCCAAGCTCAGGCGGATACAGATTGGTATCTTTATACTTATCTGTTGTAAATGAGCCAGAGCCCGTTCCATAAGTTCGATAGCCACTATAGGGCGCACAAGCTTCGGGTTGCAAATAGTTGTCGTATAAGTTAAAAATCAATTGTCTGTCGCCTCTATTCTGATAACAATCAATAAAACCTAGAGTCTTAGCATCTCCATCTACAATTTCTTGGTTGCTAAACCATTCAACATGGCGTGAACCAGCTAATTTCTGATTCCTTCCCGAATTGTTGAACCCTTTTTCTAAAGCCTGAACAGTGTTTGAATTAGTTGACAAGTTCGTTCCGTCAGATAGAATAGGGGGAGAATCAATCTTAAGACTGTTGCTAAAATCATTTAAAAATCTAAAACCCACCTTTTTGTCGGGAAACTTTCTCAGAGTCTTATACAAAAGACTAGGATATCCCGTCAATGGCCCTCCAAGAACTGGATCTCTTTCGTAATTATTTTGGCCAAATAAATCCCCATTATCAAAAATTATTGGTTGCATAACTCCGCCTATACCTTGCCCCATTACATCAAATCGATCGTAAGCAGGAAGTGATCCGCCCATATTTTTTGAAGGATCATTATCACCAATGTCATCTGGTGATCCATCATATAAATCATATTTATCAAATGCATAAGAGACTAAGCGAGATGAGCCATAAGTATTCTCATAATGATCCTCCCCAATATAATTGTTTGCAACCGATGGGTAAATAGTTCCAAAAGTTACAAGCTCTTGATTTTCATCGGACCAATATCTAGTATAATAATCCTTGATTGATAGCTCACCAAATTTTAATAATGGAATTGATCCACCATCTTTTTCAATGGTATAGCTTGATATTTTACCCGCATTTAGGTTATTCTGATTAAACGATTGCCCCGCGACACTAATGTTCGTCTTAATTCCTTGGGAGTTTATGGAAAAACCTAAGTTAACCCCCCCACCAATAAAATCGGATAGGTGATTGTAGGCATTTAAATTGAATAAGTTAGATGACTTTGTCCCAACACCACCACTCAAACCATTATTTAAAGCTTCACGTTTTGCAGCCTTTTTCAGAACAATACCAACAGGATCTATTGACACACCAAATGACGATGCTGTACTAAATCCTTTAAAAGTGTCATTAGTTCTCGCAATAGAATAGTTAATGCCTATACCACTATTTGGTATTGTTAAACCAAGTGAATAAGTCCTAGTCGTTTGTTCTCCTCCTCCCCAATAATCTTTTGTTTCCCTTTTTGCCGAAATATTGTCGTCTGGAAAGCTATTTACTGTTCTATTTAATGCTCCAGGATTCAAAGTCCAACCAAGTCCTACCCATGACGCTTCTTGGTCTACTTTAATACCGGCATGGTAGGAAAGTGAAAGTGGATACCCCCCATCTGGTCCTGGAATTTCAATTAAAGGGGTATTATAGACAAATTGCCCTGTGGCCAGATTAACCATATCTGTAGTATCCACGGGCTCAAAACTAGTAGCCTCTGGTGCAGTTGGCCCAGAAGTCAATGCCCAGGAAATGGTGGGAGCTAAAACATTAAGAAGGTTGGCAAGAATAAATACAACAGCCCAAGGGCGCGCTAGTTTGCGGAGTGAGGAAATCATTTAAGGCTTCGGCTTTTGGTAAAGCAATAAAACAAAACCCCTATAAATTAATAATTTAATTTGAGTTACAAAAGCACGTAAAACTTACATGCTTCAAAGTGTTAACTTAGGGCAGCCCTCTAAATCTTTGACTTTGAACCGCATACGACTATTGCCCAGGTTCATGCCAAATTCATTAAGATTGAATTGAACCCATTTTTGGTCGATGGTCTTCTCTTTATTAAACACAACGAGTACATCGGTTGAGCTGCTAAATCCATACGTGCGGTTCAATATAAAATCGGCTACAGATATGGTGTCACTGGCACTGGTGGTCATGTTAACAAACTCTGGAACACGGAACGAAAGCCTTTGTACCATTTCGCTGTACTGGCCAAAGCCCTGCGATTGATCGAGCGCTTCTTTACCCGATTTGGAGAGACTAAGTATGAAGTAATAGTAGTTTTGGTATTTCTTTCTGGCTTTATCTACGGCTTCTTTTGTGGGCTTCTCCCCTACCTCCTGTTTGACTAATAAATCGGTAGGGCGGTAGGTAACGGCAACTTTATAATCGCCCACGTCATTGGTCACCTTCAGTCCATTTTCTTCGTCTTGTATATAGGCAATCAATTCTTTTTCAGTAGAGAAACTTTTGGGTTTGCAGCCTATCAACAGTGCTAATAGCAAAAATGGCAATACTTTACAGATCATTTGTGGATTGCTTAGTCGGTCGATAGTTCATGGTCGATAGCCGATAGTAATCGGAGTGTAGATAGACGGTTGTAATCCGCTTGGTCACTTTCCCTGGTATTCCGAGTTAAGACCCTCCAACACTTCTTCTGTAATGTCCATATCGTCTTCGGCATAGGCAATATTGCCATAGTCTGTAGCCGCGAAGATGATGCGGTATCCTTTCTTCTTCCCATACTTTTTAAGATAGGCATTGATCTGGGTAATCACTTGCGTGGTCATCTGCCCATCTTCTTGTTGTGCTTTGGTATTCATTGCTTGTTGAAATTCTCCCAACTGTTTCTGCTTCGATCTGAGCAACTCTTGCGTCAGCGATTTTTCCTTGGCGGTCATCTTCCCTACTTCTTTCTCATATTTCATGATAGCCGCCTGAAGTTCTGAAGTGAGTGTGTCTACATTGGCTTTCCACTGCGTAGCCTTTTGCTGGTACACCTTTTTGGCGTCTTGCATGCCTTTGTAGCCATTGACTAGCTTATTGGAGTCGACATAAACAGTTTTCTGAGTGTCTGTAAATCGTTGCGCATAGAGAACAGCGACCGCTAAAATAAGGATGACGATGGCGAGCCATTGAAAAGAGAACTTCATGAAATTGGGTTGTTGGTTATTTTAATTTCCCGAATAAGGTGCAAAGATAACTATTTGTAGAAATCAAATAGTCAAGATTAGTCATCAATCCTTCTTATGCGTAAGACCATTGTGGGGTTATCTCTTTAGCATCACGATCAATTTTAAGCTGAATATTTTCCTTGCTGAGCGGACACCATTATCGATACAGTTTATGGTACCGAAACCAAATCACTTATTTGCGATTTTACAAATTTTATTATCTTGAAAATTGGTTGTACAGACAACTCCACTTTTAGCAATAGCAACGCCAATTAAACTTTTTAATTCTCCGCCTTCTCCGAATTAAGTTGAAAGTCCTTTTTGGTTGGCTTCGCCAGTTTTTTACTAGCGTTAAGGTAATCAATAGCTACTTGGGCTCGAGAGTGTAGAAAGAGTGGAAGATGACTGGGGGAAGATTAGGTGAGCAAAAGGAATCATCTGTATCATGAAGCACAACCTTTATTTAAAAAAAAGTCTCAAATCCTTAAGCTGCCATGATAGTCCAAGGTCCTAAGCCCCAGGCTCCTAGTCCTACTCTACTTTTACTCCCAGGTTATCGCCCAGTAAATTGAATTGACTGATCCATTCTTCTGGAAGATCTTGCTTCTTACTACCCTTGTTTTCTACAGACATTTCAAAATATAGATTCTGGCTTTGATGAAGGTTTGGGTCGAGTTTAAGCTTTTTCATCACCGGAAAAAGCCGGTTTAGGCGCTCAATTCTTTTCACATTGTAGCGCTCGGCTCTTACTCTTTTGATCTCTTTGAAAATACTGTCGCCAGCAATTCGTTCGACTTTGCCAGTGTCTTCAATTTTTAAATTCCAATGATCCAGCTCAGTAACTATTCTCTCCAACGATTTTATATTTATTTTGTCAGGTTGAAAGCATTTCAATAGATCTGCGTTGAGAATATACTCAAATGTTGTGCGGTACGCTTTTGGAATGGGGATATCATTATTAGATAATGCATTGACCAATGGATAATCTCTGTTATATGTTCTGCGGAGTGAATTTTCAATATCCTCCATCCCTTGGTGCGAAATGGCATCAAGTATCTTCCTCTTTTCCTCTTTGAAAAGTGACCAGATGGAGTATTTCTCCGATCCGAAGTAAGTTTGCATAATGCTGATGACATCTGCCAAGCGCCCTTCTTCAAAAGCGTTCACCATCCTAAACTGCATCCCAAAAAAATTATCCAGCTCAATATCGAGCGAAAGGTTACCTATTAGATCATGTTTGCCAAGGTAAATTACAGCAAATGCAAATTTCTTTTCGGACCGTGTTACCAGCGACTGTACTTTGGTAATACCCATAACGAGTTTCTGTTCTCCAGCCTCCTTTTTTACAAAAAAATCGTTGGTAGCTTTGTAGTTGAATAAGGGTAGGTTTTCAGGATCATCTTCAAAAATAGAAGAAACAGCATAATGCATTCCCACCCTTGTCAAATTGGTCTTTGAAGGCAATACGAGTTTGCGAAAAACGTTTCCACCATTTTCATAAGTGGCCACATTACTTGGAGCCAACTCCAACCGTGTTAAAAATTCAGCCTCTAAGTCGTTTTCAGTAAGCTGCTTGGAAAGCTGAATTGCGCGGCAAGCATATTGAATAACCTGCACGGTTTCGATACCCGAAATTTCATCAAAGAACCAACCGCAGCTCGTGTACATCAGCATGGCATGGCGCTGCAACTCCATCAATCGCAAGGCTTTGTTCACATCGATCTGGTCGTTTAGTCCCTGCGATCGAATAAACTTGCTAACGTTCTCATCTGTACGTTTCAATACAACTTTTATGTATTCATTTCTTGCCTCCCATGGATCTTTAAAAAACTTGCCGGCCTCAGACTCAAAGATCACAGACAGCGTATCCCTCAACCAATCGAGCGCATCCCGCAGCGGCTTTCGCCACGTTTGCGTGTAGCCAGGCTTTCCTGAGTTGCATCCACAGTTTTCGCGCCAACGCTCCACGCCATGCACACAACTCCACGAACTATCCTCAATGATCTGAGCTTCTAGCTCCGGCTCAAATTGGGCTGCATAAGATGCATAGTTGATTAAACTCACATCATTATGTTTTTCTATAAAATCGAGAGCGAAAGCAAGTGCCATTTCGCCATGCTTATGATGGTGACCATACGTTTCTCCATCTGTAGCGATGTGTACCAGTTGATGTGATTGGTCATTTTGATCCAATGCGTTAATCAATCGCTCTGCAAATGCACGTCCATCGTTGAGCAATCCGTTAAAAGCAACCGACTGTGAGATATTTCCGTCATAGAAAAAGAGGATGATACTTTTACCTGACGGCAGAGTACAACGATATGCCTTGCGTGTGTTAATGGTCTGATCAGTTACCGCAGTCCAATCCATATCTCCGATTTTTCGGATCGATTTCGCTTGACGAGGGGCCAGCACCGTAAATGAAATTCCCTGCTCCGCCAAAATCTCCAATGATTCTGTATCAACAGCCGTTTCTGCCAGCCACATACCTTCCGGTTTTCTGCTGAATCTCTTCTCGAAATCACGGATACCCCAAATCACCTGCGTCTCCTTATCTCTCCGATTGGCCAACGGCATAATCATGTGATTAAATACCTGTGCCATCGCTGAACCATGTCCATCGAAACGTTCGATACTCTCTCGATCCGCTTCCAAAATGCCCTCGTAGGTTTCTTTGTCATAAACTTCCATCCAGGAGAGAAGTGTTGGTCCAAAGTTAAAGCTGATGCGAGCGTAGTTATTTGTAATGTTCTTTATCACGCCCCCTACTTTATCCAGTATTCGGGAAGCGGTGTTGGGACCATAGCACTCTGCACTAATCCGCTCATTCCAGTCGTGATACGGATGTGCGCTATCTTGAATTTCAATCACCTCTAACCATGCGTTCTCGCGAGGTGGTTGGTAAAAATGACCATGTATACAGATAAATTTATTGGAAGTCACTCGTAAAATTAATTAGGTGAAAACAGTACAGAAAATGACGTCATTACTCAATCTAAATCGAATTCAGCCATTTCCTCATTGAGCTTTAAAATCGTCATTCCCAAGGGTGGCAGGGTGATGGCAACCGAATTATCCTTTCCGTGATACTTAACAGGCGTTGTGTACAGCAAGCCAGAGTTTAACACTCCACTCCCACCATACTTGCTGTCGTCTGAGTTAAATACTTCTTTCCAGGTGCCACGATAGGGTACCCCAATCCGATAAAGTTGTCGTGTGGCTGGGGTGAAATTACAAACCACCATCATCAACTCCTCTTTGCTATCCGCTTTCCGGATATAAACGATCACACTATTTTCACGATCTCCATAGTCTGACCATTCGAATCCTTTTCCATCGAATGAATATTTATAGAGCGCTGTTTCATTCTTGTAAAGAGCATTTAGATCTTTGGTTAGCTTGAGAATTCCCTGATGAGGCCCATAGTTCAACGCATCCCAGTCTATACTTCGATCATGATTCCATTCGGAGGTCTGGCCAAATTCGCCCCCCATAAAAACCAACTTAGTGCCAGGGTGAGTAAACATGTAAGAAAACATCAACCGCAGATTGGCAAACTTGCGCCATTCATCTCCCGGCATACGGCCTAGCAATGAACCTTTTCCGTGAACTACCTCGTCATGCGATAGCGGGAGCATGAAGTTTTCGGTAAAGGCGTAGATAATACTAAACGTAATTTCGTCCTGATGGTACTTACGGTGAATGGGATCTAACTTAAAATAGTGGAGCGTATCATGCATCCATCCCATCATCCATTTCTGTCCAAATCCTAATCCTCCCAAATAGGTCGGCTTTGAAACACTGGGCCATGCTGTTGACTCTTCTGCGATCGTTACCGCATCAGGATGATTGGCATAAACCACTTCATTGAACTCTTTCAAGAACGAAATCGCTTCCAGGTTTTCGTTACCACCATATTGATTAGGGATCCACTCCCCTGCTTTCCTGGAGTAATCCAGATAAAGCATTGAGGCTACTGCATCAACACGCAGCCCGTCTGCATGGAAAACATCTATCCAAAACAAAGCATTGCTGATCAAGAACGATCGCACTTCGTTTCGCCCGTAGTTGTAAATGTAACTGCTCCAATCAGGATGAAATCCTTTTCGTGGATCGGCATGTTCATACAAGTTGGTTCCATCGAATTTATACAAGCCATGCGCATCTCCTGGAAAATGAGAAGGCACCCAATCTAAGATCACTCCTATTTCGGCCTTATGTAAAGCGTCAATGAACGCCATGAACTCTTGAGGATTTCCAAATCTGCTGGTCGGTGCAAAATAACCCGTCAGTTGATAGCCCCATGAGCCAAAAAACGGGTGCTCCATCACTGGCAGTAATTCGACATGCGTGTAGCCAGCTTCTTTCACATAATAGACCAGTTCATCGGCAAGCTCCTTGTAACTTAATGAACGATTTCCGTCCTCCACTTTCCTTCGCCAACTTCCTAAATGCACCTCATAAACGGAGTACGGCTTCGGTTTTCCAATTGATTTTTTTCGTTCATTCAACCATACGCTGTCTTTCCATTTGAATTCATGATCCCACACGATAGAAGCGGTGGCCGGAGCAATCTCTGCATAGAAAGCAAATGGGTCTGCTTTTTCTAAATACTCGCCTGTATTGGAATGGATTGCATATTTGTAGGCTTCACCTTTACCAATGCCTGCGAAAAAACCTTCCCATATTCCCGACTCATCCCAACGTGGAGTAAGTTGATGATCATTATTGTTCCAGTGGTTAAAATTTCCGATTAAAGAAACGGCTCTGGCGTTAGGCGCCCAAACCGCGAAGTAGGTACCGGACTGATCTTTGAAGGTGGCCGGGTGGGCACCCAGCTTTTCATATAACTTAAAGTGTTTGCCAGATCTGAACAAATGAATGTCAAAATCAGTCAATAAACTGAAGTATTCCGGCTCTTCAGTCTTGCTTTTTGATGCTGCTTTTTTGCTCATAATATTGGAGTTAACACTATTTCTTTTTCTTATTCAGCTCTTTCGCTTCCATGTATCTTCGCATCTGATAGCGAATACCTCGCAGCGGTATATTTACCCAATCAGGGCGGCCGTTTAATTCATAGCCTAATTCATAGACAGCTTTTTCTAACAGGTACGTTCGAATTAATACCTCACCCTCCGGTGAAAGAGATTTTTCCATACCCATTTTTTCGAGATAGGCACCCAAATAGAACCGACTAACATAATGCTGCCACTGCTCGGCCCATTGCTCTAAAAACTCAATGTCTTTTTCCCTATAATTTTCGTTCAGTAAAATCTTTCCAAAAGCGGCATAATGGAATGAGCGCATCATGCCAGCAACATCTTTCAACGGACTCTTTTTTAGTCTTCGTTCACTAAAACTAAATCCCGGTTCGCCTTCAAAATCAATAATAATGAAATCCTTTCCTGTAAAAAGTACCTGCCCCAAATGGTAATCTCCATGGATACGGGTTTTGATCGCATTAATTCGGGTTTGATAAATCAGGCTAAAACATTCCAAAATGGTGTCTTCCATCTCCAATACTTCCTTACCTAATTTTTGTGTCTCAGGATCTAACTTGGGCATTGTTTGCTCCAAAAGTTTAAATCGATCGCGCAATAATTTTCGCAAGGTTGAATAAAGCGAACGTTGGTAGTTCGCAGTGAAGTACTCTGGTGAAAAGGCAGGAGTAACACTGTCGGAAGCGAGCGCCAAATGCATTTCGGCAGTTCGTTGACCTAGCCGGACTACTCTCTCATAAAATCCTCGCCCGATAAACTCTTGTATCAACTCAGGAGCTTCCTCAAACTTAATTGCATCCCTGTTGATCAGCTTGGGCAACTTTTCTTTCTTCGCTTTTGCAATTACCCGTTCGTAAAACCGGCCTACTGAATCAATAGTCATTACCCATGAATCTCCTTGATTCTCTACTTTCTCTTGCAAGAGTCCGAACACCGTTGTCTTCCCTTCATTGTCGCGATACTCGATGCTTCCTGCATACTTTGGCGCGTTTCTAAAACTTGTGTTTTCTGAAAGGAACCGAACAATTTCCAAGTCGGGGTTGATTTCATTTTCAATCTTTCGATAGAATTTGAAAAAGAACTGATCATTGTAAATAATGGCCGTATTGCTCTGATCTGCTTTTAAGATTTTTGATTCTATCTTGTCGGCATTCAGTTTGGTATAGACGCTTGAGTTAAACTCGAGCGTGCCGCCATCATCCTTGATTCTTACTTTGCGATCCATACTTCCGAACAAGAAATCGCGGAACGTACGGTCATAGCTACTATCTAAAATAAACCCTGCTTTACCCTGTATTTCGGCTCTGCTGATAACACTCTGTGCGGTGTACTCTACCTTGTCAAACATGCTGTCCGAGGGAACAAAACACATGGGCAAGAAATACAATTCCGGCAAGCGTTGCACATAGTCAACTTGAATGATCGTCATAAAATGAGTCTCCCCCTCCACCTTCACTGGAATAACTTTATGAATGTTCATCTTGCTGATGACCTTCGCTTTGCCGCCAAACCACCGGCATTTCTTCATGAAGGGCTGCAAAATTTTTCTCTCAAGTACTCTTACCTCATTGTAATTATTAAACAACTTCTCCCAAGAGATGTCCGTCTCGAATAGAAATAATTCAGTACTGGTGTTAGATATATTTTTCTTTTCCGACACATCTGCCTGAAACCAAAAGTAACCGTAGGGGCCAATGGTAATCGGATATTCGCCATCCCCCACATTCAAAAATCTGTTTTGGCTAAAAACCTCGGTAACGTCACAATCCTTATAATCGGAAAGATTAAGCGTTGTCGCTTGGGAAAACTGGGACAAATTCGCAACCACAATGATTTTTTGATCCTGATATGTCCTTGCAAAAGACAGGACCTTCGCATTGGAACTCTCAATAAATTTTAAATCTCCACGCCCGAATACGTTTAATCGCTTGCGCATGGCCAGCACATTTTTCACCCACCACACTAGTGAGGAAGGATTTTCTTCTAACGTAGCAACGTTAAGCGATTCATAACGATAAACGGGATCAGTGATTACCGGTAAGAATAATCGCTGTGGGTTGGCGTCTGAGAAACCGGCATTGATGTTAACATTCCACTGCATCGGTGTTCGAACTCCAAATCGATCGCCCAGGTAGACATTATCACCCATACCAATCTCATCGCCATAGTATAAAACAGGCGTGCCCGGTAACGAAAACATAATCGTGTAGAGCAATTCTATTTTGCGTCTATCATTATTAAGCAAAGGTGCAAGTCGCCTTCGGATACCTGCATTGTGTTTTGTATTTGGATCTTTTGCGTACGCTTTAAACAGGTAGTCTTTTTCCTCTTCGGTCACCATATCCAGACCAATCTCATCATGGTTTCTTAAAAAAAGAGCCCACTGACTATTGGGTGGTGTTTGAGGTGTCTGTTCAATGATATCAATGATCGGATAACTATCTTCTGTACGTAAGCCAAGAAATAGCCGAGGCATCAATGGGTAATTAAAGCTCATGTGACACTCTTGGCCTTCCCCAAAGTATTGCGCAGCATCCTCAGGCCATAGGTTTGCTTCAGCGATTAGTACACGATCTTCGTAATGCTTGTCGATGTGCAAGCGCAGACGTTTTAGAAAGGCATGCGTTTGCGGGAGGTTCTCACAATTTGTTCCTTCCTCTTCAAATAAAAATGGTACTGAGGGCAACCGAAATCCATCTACGCCCATCTTCATCCAAAAATCAACCACCTTAATCATTTCCAACTGCACTTCCGGATTATCAAAATTTAACTCTGGTTGGTGCCTATAGAAACGATGCCAGAAGTAGGCTTTTGCTTCATTGTCCCACGCCCAGTTAGAAGCTTCATCATCTTGAAACATGATGCGTGCTTCTTTGTACTTATCGGTCGTATCGCTCCAAACGTAGTAATCTTTGTATTTCGAACCCGATCGTGCCTTTCTCGACTTCTGAAACCATGGATGCTGATCGGATGTATGATTCAATATCAGCTCAGTGATAACTTTGAGTCCCCTGCGATGGGCCTCTTTCAAAAATAATTTGAAGTCTGCCAGCGTGCCATAGTCCGGATGAATATCACAGTACTCGCTTACATCGAAGCCATCATCCTTCAACGGAGAAGGAAAGAACGGCAAGAGCCAAATGGTGTTTATGCCAAGATCCTCAAGGTAATCGAGCTTTTGAACAAGGCCTGGAAAATCACCAATACCGTCACTATTACTATCATAAAATGCCCTGACGCTCAGCTCATAAATGATGGCATCTTTAAACCAAAGCGGGTTGTTTTTTCCAGTCGGCATACATTACATGTTTGACTCGTGAATTTCCAGCTGCATTACATGAAAAGGGATTTTGTTCGGGTTCAGCTCCACAAAATTCCACTCTTGTGTCCATGTATAATATTCGCCAGTGATGAGGTCTTTCAATTTTAGATTGATCTTATCACCGAGTCTGAGACGCGCTTTTGGCAGTTGCACGTAACCAGATTGTTTTCCATTTGGATCTAAGTTGACCACGATTAAAATGATGTTCGACAAGTCATCGGTGGCTTTTATATACGCTATCAATTGATCGTTTTCGATTGGGCAGAACTGCATATTCCAGGTAGATTGAAGTGCCGCATTTTCTTTTCGCACTTTGTTCAGCAAGCTCATGATATCGGTCATTCTATTGGTTCTTTTCCAATCGTAATGACGCACTTCATATTTTTCAGAATTATAGTATTCTTCTTTGCCTTCTATCGGCATGTTTTCCAGAAATTCGTAGGATGGTCCGTAAACGCCATAGTTAGAAGAAAGCGTAGCTGCAAGGGCGTAGCGAAACAAAAAGCTATTCTCTCCTTTCATCTGTAAATGATAGGGCAGAATATCAGGCGTATTGGGCCAGAAGTTCGGGCGGAAATAATTTCTTGACGGTCCATAAACTAAATCATTCATGTACTCAATGATTTCGGCTTTACTAACTCGCCAGGTGAAATAAGTATACGATTGAGTAAACCCAACTTTCGCCAACGAGGCCATGATCCTTGGCCTTGTGAATGCCTCCGCGAGAAAGATAATATCAGGATGTACTTTTTGTACTTCGATGATCACCCAATGCCAAAATGGAATCGGTTTGGTATGTGGATTATCAATTCTAAAAATGGTAACTCCTTGTTCTATCCAGTAGAAGAACACAGACCGAAGTTCGTCCCACAAATTCTTCCAATCGTCTGTTTCAAAATTGAACGGATATATATCCTGATATTTCTTTGGCGGATTTTCAGCATACTGAATAGAGCCATCTGGTCGCTGTTTAAACCAATCTGGATGTTCCTTCACATATGGGTGATCGGGGGCACACTGAAAAGCAATGTCCATCGCAACATCAATTCCAAGTTTCTTTGCCTCCTCAACTAATTTTTTGAAATCCTCCAACGTACCTAACTCTGGAAGAATCGACTTGTGCCCTCCTTCGTCACTGCCGATAGCCCACGGTGAACCCGGCTCGCCCTTCTGTGCCTTCACATTATTATTTTTTCCTTTTCTATTGAGTTTACCAATGGGGTGAATGGGTGGAAAATACAACACATCAAAACCCATGGCAGCTACCCGTGGCAAAAGCCGGATGCAATCTTGAAACGTGCCATGCTTACCAAGTTCGAATGAGCTGGATCTTGGAAAGAACTCGTACCAGGCACTGAAGTTTGCTTTTTTATGCTCAACCACAATTTCAACCTCCTCATCCAGGCGCGTTTCATTTTCCTTGAGGGGATAATCTTTAACAATCTGCGAAAAACCCTCGCTGAGTACCAGGTCAACCGCTTCTTTGTATTTACTGGTGTCCTCCAATTTCGTGGCGAGGTTAAGCAAATTCGCCTTCCCTTTTTCTGCCAGTGTCTTTAGGAAAATGGCGCCCTCCATCAATTCCACCTTCACATCGATTTTGGCGGCTGCTTTCTTTTTGAATCCATCATACCAGGTATCAAAATGATCGACCCAGGCATGTATCGTGAACATGTAAGTGCCTTGCTCTTCTACCAAAAAAGAAGCAGACCAGTCGTCATTAAATGTAGGTTGCAGTTCAACCACATTCCATTGATTGGCACCTGCTTTCTTGTAAAGAACAGAGGCACGGATATGATCATGACCATCGCCAAATATTGTGGCAGAAACATTAACTGATTCACCAACGGTTCGCTTAGCAGGAAACAATCCACCATCAACTATGGGTTGAACATTCTCAATAATTACTCTTGACTTCCCTTGCATGAACTATTTAATTTTTAATATGAATGAACTATAAGCAGGCAGCTCGAATTCAGCAACCAGCGATTCATTGAATCCAATTTCAGCTCCACTTCGCAATAAATCTCGACCCACATAAGCCTTCCCTTTTTCCAATTTCATGGCTGAAGCCAACTCATCGGGTATGGAAACTTTAACCTTCTCCAGTTTTGAATTAAAATTTGAAATGATGACAAGATTTTCTTCTCCCTCCCACCGAGCGAACACACTTACAAAAGGTGAAATGGCAGACTGCTGGACACTTGGAATCGTGAGGTCAAAATAACTGCCACGAGCAATCGCCTGATTGGCCGAACAGAGTTTTAAAATATCACCATAAAATTGACGCAGTTGCTTTTGCTCAACGCTCAACTGGCCTCCATCAAACTTTCCATTGTTCACCCATTTTTGATGTTGAGGCACACCCCAATAATCAAAAATAGTTGTGCGTCCGTCTTCACCACCAAATCCTTCAGCTCCCGCACCGGGTTCACCAACTTCCTGACCAAAGTAAATCATTACCGGAGATTGATCGATCGTTGCGCTAACTACCATCGCTGGCACAGCCTTCCAAGGATCACCGGCAAAGGCTGGTGAAGCAATTCGCTGCTCATCATGATTTTCCAGGAAATGTAACATCTGGTGGTTCACGCCTTTTAAGCTTTCTTGGATTTGCGGAATACCAACAGCATTTGCGTGTTGATTGACAAGTAAACGAAGCGTATCGTACAACTGCACTTTGTCGTAGAGGAAATCAAAATGCCCGTTTATTAAATAGTTACGGTATTCATTCGGATTATAAATCTCCGCAACGAAAATGATGTCTTGATTAATCGCTTTCACCTGAGGTATTGCCCAATGCCAAAACTCCACAGGCACCATTTCGGTCATGTCGCAGCGAAAGCCATCCACTTTTTTGTTTGCCCAAAAGACCAGGATATCTTTCATTTTAATCCATGTATCGGGAATGGGATCAAAGTAAGTTTTTCTATTATCTTGAATATCAACACCGTAGTTGAGCTTGACGGTCTCAAACCATTCGTTGATTCCCGGAGTAGCAGTGAATTGGTCATTACCGGTTACTTTAGCAGGCTGTTCTGTGTATTTCTTATCCTTTGTAGGAAAAGTATTAAGGCCCAACGAATTGTATCCTTCCGGAGGCTGAAAAGATTGTCCTGGCAAGTAGTAAAAGTTATTGGTTGGCTTGAATGAAACCGTTTTGTCATCGTCATCGCCCAAGTCCTTCGTGCCTTCTGGTCGCGCATCACTTTTGTAGGTTCGTGCCACATGATTGGGGACAAAGTCAATAATCACTTTCATTTGAGCCTGATGCGTCCGTTCCACTAATTGTTCAAACTCCTGCATCCGGTTCTTCACATTTACTGCTAGGTCAGGATTGATATCGTAATAATCTTTAATGGCATAGGGTGATCCGGCCCTGCCCTTGACCACATCTGCGTCATCTAATGGAATTCCAAATTCAGTATAATCTGTGAGCAATGCATGTTCGATTATGCCGGTGTACCAAACATGGGTAACTCCCAGCTCTTTGATACCCAACAGTGCAGTCTCGTTGATATCATTCATTTTCCCAACGCCATTCTCTCGGAGAGTTCCGTAGGACTTGTTGGTAGTATTGGTGTTGGTGAACAACCGTGTCATCATCTGATAGATGATCATCTTTTCTGATTTTCCGGGCATAGCTGGTGTTTCGGGGATTTTCTCTTTTCGTGTGGAACAAGATGCCAAAATAATAAGCAACCCAATGAGTAGTAAATTTGACTTTGACATAGGCTTATCAAAGTTCCAAGATAAATAATACTTGGAGATTACAGCAGTACTTCGTCCAAAATTATAGGATATCTATAGCGTCAGGTACCGGAAGAAATGACCTTGATTTCCTAATGAACAAAAACCGCTTTTCAATAGAGGCTAAAAGATTGCTCCAGCGATAGTAGCCGTCATCATGGTCGCAAGGGATGCAGCAAGCATAGCTTTCAATCCTAGCTTCGAAAGATCTCCTTGTCGCCCGGGAGCCATGCCACCAATGCCCCCAATCTGGATGGCTATAGAGCTGAAATTGGCAAAGCCGCATAATGCGTAAGTGGCAATTCGAATGGATTTTTCGTCAAGCAAACCGGCTGCCTTCATTTGCGACAAATCCACATAAGCAACAAACTCGTTGATGACCATTTTTTGCCCCAGCAAACTGCCTACCTGCAGGGTCTGACTCCACTCAACACCCATCGCAAACGCAAACACCCTAAATACCTGACCCAAAATGTATTGTAGCGAGAAGCCATTGAATGCTCCGTTTGTACTCGATACCACAAACTCATTTAGCCCAGTGACTGCTCCCACAAAATCAACGAGTATCCAATTTACTGCATAAATAATAGCAATGAAAGCGATCAACATGCCGCCAATATTCAAAGCTAGTTTCAAGCCGTCAGCCGCACCGGTAGCAAGAGCATCGACAAGATTCACACCAATCTGTTCTTTGTTTACCTTAAGACGGGAGTCAATTTTCTCGGGTTCATCTTGAGGACAGAATATCTTCGATAAAACGATCGCAGCGGGTGCATTCATGATGGAAGCACAAAGCAAATACGTTGCGAAAAGCGTCTTCTCTTCAACACTTCCTCCGCCCAGCAGGCCAACATAAGTTGCCAACACACTTCCCGCGATGGTGGCCATCCCTCCTACCATCAAACAGAAGAGCTCAGACTTTGTCATGCCAGCAATAAACGGTCGCACTAAAAGTGGCGCCTCCGTTTGTCCCATGAAAATATTGGCAGCAGCGGAGAGACTTTCACTTCCCGAGAGCCTCATTGTTTTTGTCATCACCCAGGCAAAACCAAAAACGATTTTTTGCAGAATGCCCAAGTAGTAAAGACCGGCTGTTACAGCTGAAAAGAAAATAACAGTGGGCAATGCTTGAAAAGCAAAAATGAAACCGGTGTTAGAAGTATCGGTAGCGAGTGAACCAAAAACAAATTTGCTACCTTCTCGAGCAAAGCCCAGAAAAAGAACAAACTTCTCGCTGGCAAATTCAAACACATAACGAACGAAGCCTACTTTTGCAATCGCCAAGCCTATTACTATTTGTAGGGCGATGCCAATGGCCACCAATCTCCAATCTATTTTTTTTCTATTCCCTGATAAAAGAAACGCAACACCGATTAAGAAAAGTAATCCGAGAAGCCCGCGTACATAGTCCATTTAAAGAATTTCAAGTGCGATCGATACCTTTCAATTTCTCTTCCCCAACTCATCTCTGATTTTGGCGGCCTTTTCGTAATCTTCTTTATCGAGTGCGTCTTTTAACAGGTCTTTAAGTTTATCCATGCTATAATTTTTGTAGTCATCGCTACCCTTCTTCACCGTTTCTTTCTTTGCTTTGGGTTTGGTCTCCTTTGGTTGCGCTTTTTCTTTATCGTCCTCCTCCTCTTGATCTGTTAATACAATCCCTGCCTCGGCCAATATCGTTTCATAGGTGTAAATCGTTGCATCAAAACGCAGCCCGATAGCAATGGCATCTGAGGGTCTCGCATCAATTTCAGTTTTATTCAATCCATCGCTGCAAACAATTTTTGCAAAGAATACACCCTCTTTCAAATCGGAGATAATTATTTCCTCCACATGGAAATGAAATGAACTCGAGAACGACTTAAACAAGTCGTGGGTCATCGGGCGGTTTGGAATGATCTTTTCAATTTCGATCGCAATGGCCTGTGCTTCAAACATTCCAATAATAATGGGCAACCTGCGATTTCCTGACACTTCGCCAAGCACCAACGCAAAAGAACCGGTCTGTGATTGGCTCGATGATAATCCTAAAATCTCTAACTTAATCTTCTTCACTAAATCTAAATTACTATTTCGCCAACACTATTTATGAACTATTCAGAAATTCTTTTTGCTAATGGCTGGCTTTAACAGCGGCCGTCAATTTTGGCAGAATATCGAAGGCATCTCCCACAATGCCATAATCGGCTGCTTTGAAAAAGGGCGCGTCCGCATCTTTGTTAATCACTACAATTACTTTAGATGAATTGACGCCAGCCAGGTGCTGAATCGCACCTGAAATACCCACTGCTATATACAGCTGAGGAGCCACCTTTACACCTGTTTGGCCTACGTGCTCATGATGTGGTCTCCAGCCCAAATCAGACACCGGCTTACTGCAACCCGTACCAGCATGTAGTGCTTTGGCGAGGTCTTCCAGGATGCCCCAGTGTTCAGGGCCTTTCAATCCACGGCCACCAGAAACTACGATCTCTGCTTCCGGCAGTAAAATATCTCCTGTTGCTTTTTCCGTGGCTGTAGTGGTCGTGTTAAAATCAGCGTCATTTAATGAGATGGCGTAGGGTGTTACTACAATTGTGTTGCCTATTTCTTTTGCTTCAGCCGCATTCTTCTTTAACGCCAACACCTTCTTTTGATTTTTTAAATCAACGAACGAAAAAGCTTTACCTGTATAGATGCTGCGTTTAACAACAAAGCCATTGGCCGTATTCGGCAAGTCCACTACATTTGATACAAAGCTGGCGTTGGTTTTGATCGCGACTTTCGCAGCAACTGGTGTACCCAGCGATGAATTCGCAAGTACTAGTATGTCTGCATTCTCATCTTGCATAGCCTTCGTTAGCACCGATGCATAAACCTGAATCACCGGCTTGTCTAATCGAGCATCGGTTACATGAAGCACTTTCGTAGCTCCATATTTTCCAACAGACGACAACTCCGCTGCTTCAATTGAACCCAGTGCCACCGCAACTACCTCACCCGCTTCGAGGGCATTTGCATACGCAACGGCCTCCAATGAGGTCTTTCTAATTTTTCCTTCTCCTACTTCTACAAATACTAAGACTGACATATCAATAAAATTAATTATGTTAAATGCTGCTTTCTTCTAACGACCTATTAAAGAACTTTTGCCTCTGTTTTCAACAGAGTCACTAGCTCGGCCACATTATCAGCACTGATCATTCTGATAGCGCCTTTGGCCGGAGGTAATTCAAATTTTTGAACGACCACCGTCTTATCAACCGCTTTTGGTTCAACCACTTTTAGAGGTTTAGTTCGTGCTGACATAATTCCACGCATATTCGGGATCTTCCATTCAGCAATAGGCTCCTGGCAGCCGGCAACCAAAGGCAAGTTGGCTTCCACGTTTTCATGACCACCTTCAATTTCGCGCTCCATCTTTACTTTAGATCCGTCAATTTCCAGTTTCATTACAGGAGATAAAGACGGGATGCCTAACATTTCACCTACCATTGCGTGAACTACTCCGCCATTGTAGTCGATCGATTCCCTTCCCATCAAAATAAGATCATAGCCCTTGGCGTGCTCTGCAATCTGGGAGGCAACAAAAAAAGAATCTGTAGGGTCTGCATTGACACGAATGGCATCATCAGCGCCAATCGCAAGCGCCTTCCGAATGGTTGATTCTGTTTCAGCAAGCCCAATGTTAATTACTGTAACCAGCGTTCCGGGTGTTGCTTCTTTCAATTCGATCGCACGCGCCAACGCGTAATCGTCATAAGGCCCAATAATAAATTGGACACCCGTAGTGTCGAACTTCGTACCATTTTCAGTAAAATTGATCTTTGAAGTGGTGTCGGGAACATGAGAAATACAAACTAAAATCTTCATAAAAAGGATATGGGAAATGATTATCAGATGTTTAACAAAGGAAACTTAAATTTGGCTCAAGATAAAGGATAAAATTTTAATAAGAGTTGTTGGAAACCGAAAAAATGAAATGAACTACGAGCGGGTGAAAAACTTGGAGCAGTGGATACTAGAAGACCCTACCGAGCCCTTCAACAAGTATGCGCTGGCGATGGAACTTAATGGCAAAGATCCTCAACGCGTTGGTTTGTTATTTCAGGAATTGCTGACCCAACATGCTGATTATCTGCCGACCTACTACATCGCGGCTAGTTTCTTTCTAGACCAAGGGGATCAGCCAAAAGCAATACAGGCGCTTGAAACGGGAATACTCATTGCCAAAAAACAGAACAATTTGAAAACCGAGAAAGAGCTTACTTCTTTTCTGGATGAGCTGCTTTTTGAATAGTATTGCTTCGATCAATACTGTCCAGTACTCAACATCACTAGCGTACAAGCCTCTAGAGCTTCTGCGCCTGTTTCCTCTACCTTTTTTTCAAATTCAGCATTTTCGGTACCGGGGTTGAAGATAACACGCTTTGGTTTCAGACTTAGGAGATACTTGTAGTGTTCCTGTTGGTGTTGTGGGCCTATGTAAAGTGTAATCGTGTCTACATCTTCAATCAACGGCCTGCTTCCGATATTCAAAATCGGTTCTCCAAAAACCTCTCCCGATTTAACACCAATCGGCACTATTTCATGGTGGTTTTCAACGAGCTTTTCGGCAGCCATAAAGGCATACCGGCTTGGGTTCATTGTAGCACCCACAATCACCGTTTTCTTGTTCGTCTTATCCATTCACATTCAGTTCAAAAGAGTAACGACAATTCATTGAGAAGAGTTCTTTTTGTAATACAACTTGGCCATAGCCTCTGCACAACGTTCGCCATCCATTGCTGCCGACACAATACCGCCTGCATACCCTGCCCCTTCACCACAAGGAAAAAGATGCTTCACAGACACGTGCTCAAGTGTTTCCTTATCTCTTGGAATGCGCACGGGAGAAGACGTTCTGCTCTCCACTCCTACTACTTGTGCTTCGTTAGTTAAGTAGCCCCTCATCTTACTTCCAAAATTCTTAAACCCTTGCCTCAAACCATCTGCAATAAATGGCGGTAATACATCATCCATGGTGATACTCTCAAGTCCCGGTTGATAGGATGTTGGCAACAAACTGGATGAACGTTTACGATTTACAAAGTCAATCAGCCGCTGGGCGGGAGCGACCTGCGTTCCACCCGCCAGTGAGCATGCTCTTTTTTCAATTTCAGACTGAAAGTGAAGACCCGCCAAAGCACCATACTTGCTAAACTTCTGATAGTCGGATTCTTCAATCGACATTACTATTCCTGAATTGGCAAATTTGGAGTCTCGTCTTGATGGACTCATTCCGTTGACGACCACTTCACCGGGGGCTGTTGCTGCCGGCACAATGAACCCACCTGGGCACATGCAAAAAGAGAATACGCCTCGCTCTTTGCCACTGACTTTTGCTTGGTGAACCAGAGAATAAGAAGAAGCCGGCAAATAGGGACCACGATCTGTCTTACAATGATATTGAACCTGGTCAATCAGCGACTGCGCATGCTCCACCCGCACGCCCAGTGCAAAAGGTTTTGCCTCAATAGTGACGCCACGCTGGTTGAGTAATTCAAAGATATCTCGTGCTGAATGACCTGTGGCAAGAAGCACCGAGGCCGCTTCCCATTTTGTCCCATCTTCGGTGATAACGCCCAACATTTCATTGCCTCTCAGTAGAAAATCGGTCACTTTGGTATTGAAATGAATTTCTCCTCCCGCATTCTTGATACTCTCACGAAGCTCGGCCACCAGCAACGGCAACTTGTTCGTGCCAATGTGTGGATGGGCATCGTACAAAATTTCCTCTTTGGCACCGTGGGCAACCAGGATTTCCAAAATGCGCCTGATATCGCCCCGCTTTTTTGAACGGGTGTATAGTTTGCCATCAGAATAGGTGCCGGCACCCCCTTCTCCAAAGCAATAGTTTGATTCAGGGTTGACGATATCGGCTTTGTTGATTGCCGCAATATCCCTTCTTCTCGATTGTACATCTTTTCCCCTTTCCAGCAAAATCGGTTTGATCCCTAGTTCAATTAAACGAATGGCAGCGAACATTCCGGCTGGTCCCGATCCAACAATAATTGCTGCAGGAGCATTGCTCACATTGGGATATGATTTTTTATAGGCAATGACTGAACCAGCCTCTTTCTTTGGAATAACTTCGACTAAGAAATTAATAATTACTTCCTTGCCTCTGGCATCGATCGATCTTCGCAATGGCTGCAAGAATACTCCGCCATCATCTGTTAAATGTAGTTTTTGAAAAAGAGCTGGTTTGACAAGTGCCTCGTCAAATGCCTCCTCGGGGGTTAAATTAACTTCAACTTTCTGATTCATAGGAAAGGTAGTTATCCCTTCAATTGGATGACAGATTAACAAAGGCGCAAGTTACGAGTTATTGTTGGTGCTGGATGATGTTTGTTTACAAATCGTTCGCGTTATCTTCTTCCATCAAAAGAAAAAGAATACCCAAAGTTGATTCCGAAATTAGTACTGGTGGAGAAGGACGATTGGTTCAGGGATGAAAATGAATTTTTGTACAAATCATCGACATCAAAACTTCTAAATCCAATGTTGTAAGCGCCAAATATGTCGATGGTGAATCCATTGCCGTTGTTTCGTTCCATCAGGCGCAGCCCAAGCAACACGCCCCACTCAGCTCGTTGCTCTGATGCGCTTGCAGTGACTTTCGTAAGCGGAGAGATCGGTGAGAAGACATTGTTGAAATGACTGATATTTGTGAACCTAACCTGATGCCCAAAGTACCACATTCCTGTCTTCAATGGGTTGTAAAATTTCTGCCGTACAGAGATAACATTTCCCCGCTGAAACACTTTGTTCTCAGGCACTTCAGCATCCGCGGTAAAGAACGGATCACGTAATCCTTCAAAGGCGAACTCATGCCCAAGTCGTTCTTGATTGTAAAACTCAATGGAAAGTGGAATCGATCCAATGAATGCAAAAACAGGATTACCCCCAACAATCACACCATGATACTCAGGAAACAGAGGTGCAAAATAATTGAAGCCCTTACGCTTCGTTTTTTTGGGAACAACGATGGTACTGTTTTTATTCCGTTTCAGGGCAGCATCGACCTCATTGGCCAATGTCTTGTCTTCGTAGAACGGCTTATAATATCCGGCTAGTTTCCCATCGGGTTCGTAGAGCTCCCAGGTGCCAACTCTTAGATCATCTTCAATCTGCCCTTTTGTTTGCAATGAACCATTTGGAAAAAAACCGGAATAAGTCCCTTTGCCGCGATCAAACGTGCACTCCCCTTCTATTTTGCCATCTTGAAAATAATATTGCCACTTTCCCTGATTCTTCTCATCAACAATTTGTCCTTTTACTCGCAGCTTACCGTCTTGATAGTATTCGCGGTATTCCCCCACACCATTTTGATAAGTGATCTCGCTTCGCTTACTCCCACCTTTGTTGAAGGTTGACCAATACCCGTTCTTTTTACCATCAACAAATTCGCCTCCCGACAGAGTGGTGCCATCTTCAAAGAAATAGCTCCATCTTCCGCTCGGTAAATCATTCGTGTACCACCCGGAAGCCGACAATTTACCAGAGGGATAAAACTGCTTCCATTCACCATTCTTCTTTCCATTCTCATAATTACCTTCACTCTCCAGTGCACCGTCTTCGGAAAAGAAACGCCACAGCCCTACGTTACGAGAACCGGCTTTCGGCCCTTCACCCAATACTTTACCTGAGTGATAATACTCTGTAAATCGACCGTAGTCATCTTTGTATTCGATCTCTCCACGTAGCGTGCCGTCTTCAAAGTACATCTTCCATAAACCGGTTCTGTTATTTTCTTTGTACTCTCCTGTTTCCTTTAAATCACCATTTTCGTAATAGATTTTCCAAACACCTTCCTTCAACTTTCCATCAATAGTCCCCTCCATACTTTTTTGTCCGCTTTCGTAAAAGTATTCCCACAATCCATAGTTGGAATTAGCGCGAAGAATTCCCTTCATGCGCAAATTGCCGGTCTCAAAATAAAATTCCCAGGCACCGGTGGTCTCATTGTTTACAAATTGACCCTTAGACTCAATATTGCCATTCAAAAAGTAAGAGATATAGCGACCTTGCAGAATGTTACTGATGGTATCTTTTACCTGATACACTTCCTTCACATTTTTCTTGGCGGCATCATGATAAGTCGTGCGGGTAATACCCTGCGCGAACGCAAGAATGGGAAGTAACCAAAAAAAAAGTAACGCCAACTTTTTCACTTGACAAAGATAGATATTCAGGATGATTGGCTGCACGCACGGGTTCATGCATAGCCGATACGGCAGATCGCCTAATGCGCCATGTTCTTCACCACGCCTGCCTTGCCCCAATCTGCTTTTTCCTGATCCGTCCACAGATAGGGGAAAAACATTGTCTTCTGAAAACGAGGTGGTAAATACTTTTGCCAGTTTGTACCGCCCGTTGCTTTGATATCTTCCGGATCGCGTTGTAGGTACCGGCCAGCTGATTTCAAATGCGCCAGCGGCCACAACACGTTTGCCAATTGATCAAACTCACGGAGACGAGAGATCACATCGGGCGAGCCTTTGAAATGTTGTTCGTACAGTTTCGACAAATTTCGGTCGCGAAACTTCATACCAGTCGACTTAAAAAGCTGCAGGTATTTTTCTTCAAACTGCTGCAGCGTCAAGGTCTTTTTTCCAGATGCAAGTTCAGTAGCTCCACTTCGCCAGTATAACTTCTCTACCTGGAGGTCGAAGTCGCTATATGCTCGCAACGCCTCCCGCTCTTGCGGGTTGACCAGATTGATCATATCCGTTGCACAAATTTCGATTAGTCGATATTGTGCTGATTGAAAGCCAGAGGAAGGCAACAATGACATTCGAAATTTCAAGAATTGCTCGCGTTCCATGCCATCGACCATTACGGTGAACGAACTTTCTAACAATTGAAAATAGCGAATGACCCGATCCAGTCGGGCAATAAAGAAAGCTTGATCCACAGGTTGCTTTTCCGAAATCTGTTCAAGCTCCCATAAAATCAGGTTAAAATACAACTCAGTAATCTGATGGTAGACGATAAATACTTTCTCGTCAGGAAATTGTGTCTTGGGGTTCTGCAAACTTAGCAGGGTATCGAGGTGAATATAATCCCAGTAAGTCAGGTAGTCGGCATGCAACAACCCATCCAGATAGGAAGACAGATCTTGCCCCATCACCGCATACTTTTGCTGCAGTTTTTTTACTTGTTCTACTAAATTAGGATCGAGTGGTTTTTCCATTAAACAAAAGATGAATGGTGTTCTTTATTAACGGCTCAAAATAGGCTGTACTTTGGACTTTTGTGTAAATTTGATGCTTTCAATAAGAATAACCAAACAGCCATGTCAAGCACCACTTCAGCCCCTGCTTCCGCTAAAAAATCCTTAAAGCAAGATCTGTACGATCATCCTGATTTTTATCAAATCGATGACTTGCTCACCGAAGAGCATAAGTTGATTCGCAGCTCTGTACGCGACTTTGTCAAAAAAGAGATAAGTCCCTACATTGAAGATTGGGCCCAGCGTGCACACTTTCCTTACGAAATCGTAAGAAAGTTTGGCGAAGTGGGTGCCTTCGGACCTACCCTGCCTGTAGAATATGGCTGTGGCGGCCTGGACTATATTTCCTATGGAATTATTATGCAAGAGATCGAGCGCGGGGACTCCGGCATGAGGTCGACAGCGTCCGTGCAAGGATCACTCGTGATGTATCCTATTTATAAATTTGGCAATGAAGCACAGCGCAAAAAATATCTGCCGAAACTGGCCAGCGGAGAATGGTTGGGTTGCTTTGGTTTGACGGAGCCTGATCACGGTTCCAACCCAAGTGGAATGGTCACCAACTTCAAAGACATGGGCGATCATTATTTGCTGAACGGAGCAAAGATGTGGATTTCAAATTCACCGAAAGCAGATGTAGCTGTTGTGTGGGCGAAGAATGAAGCGGGGCGAATTCATGGACTTATTGTCGAGCGCGGAATGCCCGGTTTTACCACACCAGAAACACACGGAAAGTGGAGCCTTCGGGCAAGTGCTACGGGAGAACTAGTATTTGATAACGTGAAAGTTCCAAAAGAAAACTTGTTGCCAGGCAAAAATGGTCTTGGCGCACCCATGATGTGCTTAGATTCCGCGCGCTATGGAATAGCGTGGGGCGCATTGGGTGCAGCTATGGATTGCTACGAATCGGCCAGGCGATATGCGGCTGAGCGCATTCAATTTGGAAGACCGATCGGTTCCTTTCAACTGCAACAAAAAAAGCTGGCTGAAATGCTTACTGAAATAACGAAAGCACAACTACTTAATTGGCGATTGGGCGTGTTGATGAATGAAGGAAAGGCGACAACCCCTCAGATATCATTGGCGAAGCGTAACAATGTGAACCTCGCTTTGGAAATTGCGAGAGAAGCACGTCAGATGCACGGAGGCATGGGGATCACTGGCGAATACCCGATCATGCGCCACATGATGAATTTGGAATCAGTGGTAACCTATGAAGGCACGCACGACATTCATTTGTTGATTTTAGGAAATGAGATTACCGGGATACCGGCTTTTGTGTAGATGAGAAAGATCCTTTCATATATTTTCGTTTCTACATTGCTTTTTTCTTGCAAGGAAAATGATGATAAGGTTTTTCCAGTTGAGCCGTTTATTGAATTCAAGTCTCTGATTTTTAAAAAAGGTCTTCCAAGCCAACCAGATTCACTAAACTTAGAATTTTACTATAGAGATGGTGATGCGGATTTTGGACTCCCAAGCTCGTTTGTGGCGCCTTATAATCTCAGAAACTATTTCTTCAAGTCTAGTGGAAGTAAATACACAGGTAGTTTAAGTGCAGTTAATGCTTCGGAATTAATTAGATACAAAGACAAACGGCTTAAAGTACTTGACACGTTGCCAAAATTCACAGCCCCTTTTGACTGCAATAATTGGGAACTTTATAGAAGCAATGGTAGAGTAACCGATACAGTTTACTTCCAAACGAACCCAAATTCCTACAATCTCTTTGTTGATATCTACACAAAAGACTCTAACAACTGGGCTCTTTTCGATTTTAGTTCGGTCTCCAGTTTTCCAAATTGTTCACAAGGCATTCATGCGAGAGTTCCAAATCTTGAAAATTTCAGTCCGCAATCTGGGGTTCCTTTTAAAATCGTAAAAATTTCGTCAAAAGAAGGCGTTATTACCTACAGGGTCGTTAGTTATAGCCTTTCGTTCCTTTTTGCAGGCAAAAAAATCAAGCTAAAAGCAAGGATTCAAGATCGCGCGTTGCACAAAAGTAACGAAATCGAATCTTCTGAAATTCAGTTGTAAAAATGAAAATCGTAACTGTACTCGGTGCTCGTCCGCAATTTATCAAAGCCGCTACCGTATCGCGTGCGCTGAAGAAGTCTGGCATTGACGAAATCATCGTTCACACGGGGCAACACTTTGATGCCAATATGAGTCAGGTTTTTTTCGATGAGATGGAGATCCCCCATCCCAACTATAATCTCGAGATTCAAGGCCTCAATCATGGCGCCATGACGGGGCGGATGATGGAACAAATTGAACATGTATTGATTAAAGAAAAGCCAGCATGCGTTCTGGTGTATGGAGACACCAATTCAACTCTTGCTGGCGCTTTGACAGCTGCTAAACTGCACATCCCTGTAGCGCATGTGGAAGCGGGGCTGCGGAGTTTCGAAATGAAAATGCCGGAAGAAGTCAATCGAATACTGACAGACCGCATCAGCCAATTGTTATTCTGCCCTACTGAAACCGCAGTTGCCAATCTGGAGAAAGAAGGCTTCAAAAACTTCCCTTGTGAGATTGTCCAACCGGGAGATGTGATGTACGATGCGGTACTTTACTACCAACAAAAAGCAGAAACAGTTGCAACGATTGTAAAGAAGCTTAATCTTACTCCTAACGGCTTCGTTCTTTGCACCATCCACCGCGCAGAAAACACCAATGACCCGGAGAAGCTTAAAGGCATTTGCGAAGCCTTGAATGAAATCAACAAAGAAATGCCGGTGGTACTCCCCTTACATCCGCGCACAAAGGCTTACTTGAATTCGCTGGCAATCTCTCTGGATGTTACGATGATCGAGCCACAAGGATATTTTGACATGTTGTCGCTATTGAAAAACTGTAAGTTGGTAATGACAGACAGTGGGGGTCTACAAAAGGAGGCTTTTTTCTTTCAAAAATTCTGCCTTACTCTTCGCGATCAAACAGAGTGGGTGGAGTTGATCGATGCAAAAGTAAACTATATCGTGGGCTCAGAAAAAGCTGCCGTTCTTTCCATGTTCAATAGGTTAGAGCACGAACCCTATCCTACTACTGGCGCGCTGTATGGCGAAGGCAACGCGGCAGAGTTGATCGCAAAAAAGTTAAAAACGAAGTTCAGCTAATTGTTCTTGCGTCAATCTTCCTATCGAAGCATTTCAATTATCGATATACCCTTTTACCAGTATTCGTTGAACGGGATTAACAGGGTCATTTGCATAAATAGTAAGCGCCTTGTTTTGCAGCCCTTCACGTCCGGTCGGATCGAAGCGAAACTCGATTGTTGCTTCTTCATTTGGTTTTAGTTTCATACGATTAAAATTGACGACCAAACAGGTGCAGTTGCTTTGAATATGTCGAATGATCAGGTCCTTTTTCCCTCTGTTTCTGGCTTTCAACGACCTTGTCACTTCTACTCCGTTTCTGATTTTCCCAAAATCCAATTGGTAGTCGTTAACGACCAAAATAGGCGCGGCCAACTGCTCATCGGGGGTGAGCGGAGCAAAATATTCTTCGACCGTGGCGTACACCGGAAACTGTTTTTCAGGCAGCATCTTGTCGGTGGTTTTGATAGTTAAACTATTAGAACAAAATCCATACTTACCCTCAACTTTGGCGCGGTAAACAATACTGAATTTTGTCAATAGCTTTGGCGGCAGCACTTTAGGATAAACTAACTTAATGTGTGGGGGCGCTATCACTGCCAGAATCTTGATCGAATCATTGCTATTGTTATAGAGCGGGAATTCAACAGCCGGATTCTCTTTGTTGAGAAAAACTTTGCCAACGTTAAATGACGTATTTCTAAATCGTAGATTTCCCTTTTCTACCACCAAATCGTAAGGCCCTGTTTCAGCCTTCTTATCAATTACATTTCCTTTAATCTGAAGAATGATTGCAGTACCCTCAAAGTCGGTAGTAACAGTAAGTGATTTATTGAAATAGCCTGGCCGTCCTTTCGGGTCAAAGCTGGCTTTAATCAATCCTGACTTACCAGGGGCAATAGCTTCCTTTGTCCATCCGGGTGTTGTACAGCCACAAGATGGCTGAACAGCTAGAATTGTAATCGGCCGCGTGGATTTGTTAAAAAAAATAAACTCGTGCATCACCGGGCCATTCTGTTCAACAACATCACCAAAGTCATGGCTCTTGTCTTGAAAAAATAGCGGCTCTGCTACTTGGCCAAAGCTAAGCTGGCAGCCAACCAGCATCCAAAACTGCAAAAGAAGTACTCTAGTTATCCCCATTTTCTATTGATTACCACAAAGTTAAATAAGAATTGCCAGCCCATCGATGGTTGAATTTTGGTTAGTTCTGTTTTTGCTTTACATTTACTATTGCCTCCTAACTCTGGTTTAAGTGAATCCACAAAATTTCTATTGGTTCGTCCAAAACTACAGCTCTCTGTTGCAGGAAGATGCCAATCACCTGATCGAGTTAGAACGCCAGTTTCCTTATAGCCAGGTCATTCGCCATTTAATAGCGCGTGTTGAACAAGATTTAAATCTACCCGGAAAAGATGAAGCGCTCCGTCAGAGTGCAATCTTTGCCACCGATCGTGCGGTGCTCAAATCTATTATGACTGCTCCGCGGGTTGAACGTCAGGCGGAGATTATCGAAGAAGCTTTCGATGATCTTCCCAAACCTCCTGCAGTCGACCAAGCCAGTCATTCAACAATACCTAAGCCAGAGGCTGCCTTACCAAATGCAGCTTTCCATTCAGCGGATATTTATGAGGAAGTGGAACGCGATTTGGAACAGCTCTCTAAATCCATGCATCGGTTTGAAGAGGTGGTCGAGCAACTAGAAAATGGGGCTCATCAGCTACCCACTGGCTCAGCGCTACCCCCCATTGAAAGGGTAGAGTTAATAGAGACAGAACTCATCGAACAAATAAAAAGCTCGAAGCAGCAGATCATCGCAGAAGATGTAAAGCATAGCGAACAAATAGAAATCATCGACCAATTTATCAAAACTCAACCCACTATTAATAAGCTCAAGCCCGTGTCCGAACCAACCGATTTGACCGAAAAAATTGAGTTGCAAGAGACACATATCGTTTCGGAAACCCTCGTGGAAATTCTACTCAAGCAAGGAAAAACGGAGAAGGCGGTTGAAATGCTCAAAAAGTTGATTTGGAAGTTTCCACAAAAAAAGGCTTACTTTGCAGCCCGAATTGAAGAGCTGAAAAAATAAGTTATGTGGTATACTTTATTCATTATTCTGGCAATTGTTTGCGCAGTGTTGTTAGTCCTGGTGGTATTAGCTCAAAACTCCAAAGGTGGAGGTTTATCTAGCCAATTTGGCGGGTCGGGCGCAAGTAATCTGATTGGCGTAAAAAAAACGGGTGATGTTTTAGAGCGTCTTACCTGGGGTTTTGCAATTGCCATCATGGTTTTCTCACTGGCGACTAATTTTACAGCACCAAGTACAAGTGTGGTTACTGACGAAATTTTGGAGCGAGCAAAAGAGCAACAAGCGGCTCCCGGAATTGATATTAAGAAGGCAGCACCTGCAGCGGATAGCACCAAGAAATAAGGCGCCCTTATCCTGGTCTGGATAGGTCCTTTTGGAAAAAATCTATTCTTTGCTTTCTATTTTTAAAGGTAACTTGGTTGTTGGTGCCCTACATAATTTAGTTGCTAAGTGCACAGCGTTACAATTTCAACGAAACTAACATCGGCAATTAATGGATTACCCAAAAATGCAATCCATGTTACGCTGCCGTTAACTTACTGCCAATCTGCCAATAATTCCATTTTCCTATACAGATTCTGTCAAAAATATCCACAATTGCTGCCGCTTTAGATTAATTGTGTCAAAAAAAAACGACTAAACACCTCTGGCATAATAGTAGCTACGCCACGATAGACGATAAGTCACATTCACAACTAAACAACTAAAATAGTTATGTCAAAAATCAATTTCAAACCTAATGAAGATCGCGTGCTGGTAGAAGCTTCTGCCGCAGAAGTAAAGACTGCTTCAGGGCTTTATATCCCAGATACAGCCAAAGAAAAACCACAACAAGGAAAAGTAATTGCCATTGGCGATGGATTGAAGGACAAGCCTGTTACTGTTAAAGTGGGCGATAAAGTACTTTACGGAAAGTATTCAGGTACTGAAATCACTATTGATGGAAAAGAATATTTGATCATGCGTAACTCTGATATATTCGGTACTATTTAATTCAAAATCACTACTAAACAAGATATACTATTATGGCAAAAGAAATAACATTTGACACAGCAGCGCGCGACAGAATCAAAAAAGGCGTGGACAAATTAGCGAATGCAGTAAAAGTAACGCTGGGGCCGAAAGGACGCAATGTGATCCTTGACAAGAAATTCGGCTCCCCTACCGTAACAAAAGACGGAGTGTCGGTAGCTAAAGATATTGAATTGAAAGATGCGATTGAAAACATGGGTGCTCAACTCGTGAAAGAAGTAGCTTCAAAGACTGCCGATGCAGCTGGTGACGGAACCACCACAGCCACCGTATTGGCTCAATCTATCTATGGACATGGAATCAAGAACGTAGCGTCTGGTGCCAACCCAATGGACTTGAAGCGCGGCATCGACAAAGCGGTAGAAGCGGTTGTAGAAAGTCTGAAAAAACAATCTAAGCCTATCAAAGGCTCACAAGAAATCACACAAGTAGCTACCATTTCATCCAACAACGATCATGAAATTGGAAAAATGATTGCTACTGCCATGGAGAAAGTAGGCAAAGACGGAGTCATCACGGTAGAAGAAGCAAAAGGTACTGAAACCGAAGTGAAGACGGTAGAAGGTATGCAATTCGACCGCGGTTATTTGTCACCTTATTTTGTGACCAACACAGAGAAGATGGAAGTGGATTTAGATAGCCCCTACATTTTGATCTACGACAAGAAAGTATCGGCTATGAAAGAGCTTCTTCCAATTTTGGAGGCAACAGCTCAAACAGGAAAGCCTCTTTTGATCATTGCTGAAGAAGTAGAAGGCGAAGCCCTTGCTACCCTGGTAGTGAACAAGATCCGCGGTGCCCTACGTGTGGCTGCTGTAAAGGCTCCAGGTTTCGGTGATCGCAGAAAAGCGATGCTCGAAGACATTGCAATCTTAACCGGTGGCAAAGTAATCAGCGAAGAGACTGGAATGAAGCTAGAAGATGCCAAGTTAGAGTATCTTGGAAAAGCTGAGAAGGTAAACATTGATAAAGACAACACGACTATCGTAAATGGTGCTGGCAAGAAGTCAGAAATCACAGGTCGTGTTAATCAAATCAAAGCTCAAATTGACGTCACTACTTCAGATTACGACAAAGAAAAGTTGCAAGAGCGTTTGGCTAAGATTTCCGGTGGCGTGGCCATCCTATACATTGGTGCGGCTACCGAAGTGGAAATGAAAGAGAAGAAAGATCGCGTGGACGATGCATTGCATGCCACACGTGCTGCGGTTCAGGAAGGTATTATCCCTGGTGGCGGTGTTGCATATATTCGCGCCATTGAGGCATTAAAAAATGTTGCCACTGACAACGATGACCAGTCTACTGGCGTAAACATTATTCGTCTGGCGTTAGAATCACCGTTAAGAACCATTGCTGAGAATGCAGGCCAAGAGGGCTCGGTGATAGTAAACAAAGTAAAAGAAGGCAAAAAGGACTTCGGCTACAATGCAGGAGAAAATAAGTTTGAAGACTTCTTTAGTGCAGGTATTATCGATCCTACGAAAGTAGCTCGTTTGGCGCTAGAGAATGCTGCTTCTATTGCTGGTTTGTTGCTTACTACTGAAGCGGTTGTCTCTGACATTGCTGAGGAAAAAGAGGCGCCTGCGATGCCACATGGTGGTGGAATGGGCGGAATGATGTAATTCTGATAAAGCCAATGGTTTTGAACCCATTCCAACAAGTTGGAATGGGTTCTTTTTTTGAATTCCGCGTCAATCGCTCAATCAATTGTGTTTTTGATTAACTTGCATTTGTAAAAACTCACACCCACTATGGTCATCCATAATAATTTCCAAGACTTTGTTCTGTTTCTGTATATCCACATGGCTTTAGCAGATAACTATTTACATCCGGCTGAAGAGGAAGTAATCCTGGGTAAAATGGCAAAGCTATTTCCGACAGAGACGAACCCAAAGCAGAAGTTTGATGCGGCCTTACTAAATTACAAGACATTGCTACACAATGAAGTAATGGACATCATACGCGGTACCTTCAAACAATTTGATCACGTTAAATTTGCACAGAAGTACAAAGTGTATACAGACATGTATGACGTGATTAACGCGGACGGAAAGGTGGAGGAATCAGAAAAAAATGCACTAGACTTACTGAAAGAAATAATCGATTTGAATGCGGAAGTAAAGCATTAGACCAGATTGTCATGTAGTGCCATTCGCGTTTTTCTCAGTTGAATGGTGGAAAAGTAACTTACCTCAAAAGCAAAAAGCCTCTATTCTTTAAGAATTAGAGGCTTTTTGCGGTCTGGACGGGACTCGAACCCGCGACCTCCTGCGTGACAGGCAGGCATTCTAACCAGCTGAACTACCAGACCATCCTTTTTAGGAGGCGCAAAGATAGCCGTGTGTTTGATTAATCCAAAGAAAATAACCGTTGGAAGACCATTTTACGCAACAAATTATCCACTGTTTGGCTTCATCCTTTCTGAAGCGCGCTTTCTTGGCGCACCTACCTCGCGAAATCGGTAACCCAAAACAAATCGAAATCATACCCAACAAAGTAAGGCAATTCAATAAACGTAGGATGTACTCCTACTAAGTATACAAACCCATCGATCTCAATCACTTTTTGATCTTTTCGATATCCTCCTGATCAATGACCCGGGATCGTATTTACAGGCTATCAAACCATCTTGCGCACGCAAAAGTTGACCTGTAACTTTATCCTTCAACATAGCCCATCGTGTGATGCCCTTCTTGACCAAACAAATTAAACCCAAATTTTGAAGTAGCAAAATTTGCATGCGATTGACGCAAAATACTTGGCATTTTGGTAAAGTAAGATGCCTGCTACAGTCAAATTAGACTCGTAGGGAGTTAACCCTGAGAATACAGACGGTATCAGTTCAAAATGGCACCCACGAAGAAGTGTTCACCTTTGCTTTGATATCATGAAGCAAATTGTACAGACCAAAGTAGGTGCGATTGATGTAAATGGCGTGCTTCACTCCCCTTGCTTTTTTCGAGTCGCGTAGCTCCTTCATGCCAGTCAAACGCTCACCAAACTGGTAGATGGATTCAAAGTACTCTTTGTTGTCAAAGTCGAACTCTGCACTGCGGAAAGGCCTTCCCAGAAGGTCCACCAATTCGGAAAATATGCCGATAAAAAACTTACGTTCTGCAGCCGAATCATCGTCAAAAATAAAGCGCAAATCAGAAAATGCTTTTTCAAGCTTTGACTCATTGGTCAAGATATCTTTTTCCAATAACTGAAAGTACTGCGGGTAAAAATCAGCAGGGATGACTTTCACACAACCAAAATCGATGATACCAAGTTTCTTGTCTTTCGTGATAATAAAATTACCAGGATGTGGATCGGCATGAAGCTCCTTAAGTTGATGAATTTGAAAGTGATAAAAATCCCACATCGCCTGGCCAATACTATTTGCCTCTGCCTTTGTGAGTGCTTCTGTTTTCAAAAATTCTCCAAGCGGTTTTCCCTCCAGCCAATCCATCGTTAAAATTTTCTCTGATGACAGTTCGGGATAATAGGTTGGGAAAACCAAATTCTCAATCTCACCACATCTTACGGAAAGATTCATTGAACGTTCAAGTTCGAGAGAATAATCAGCCTCTTCCATCATTCGGCTCTGCACCTCTTGTATGTACTCGTCATATTCAGTCGGGTTTAACTTGAACATCCGCAGCGCAATTGGCTTCACCATAGCCAAATCACTCTTAATGCTATCTCCTACCCCCGGGTACTGAATTTTTACAGCTAGCTTCTTTCCATTCAACGTTGCTTCATGAACCTGCCCCATGGACGCTGCATTTCTGGCTGATTGACTGAAGGTGTCAAAGATTTCGTTGGGTCTTTTCTTAAAATATCTTTCAAATGTTCTCACCACCAATGGGTACGACAACGGGGGCGCACTGTACTGCGCCATGGCAAACTGGTTTTGGTAGGCGGTAGGTAGCAAATTCTTGTCCATGCTCAACATCTGCGCAACCTTTAGTGCGCTTCCTTTCAACTGGCTTAGTGATTGATAAATATCGGTGGCGTTGTCCTCGTGCAGCTGATCTTTCGTCAACTCAGGATTTACTAACTTCTTTCCGTAGTGCTTTAGGTAGTTTCCACCAATCTTCGCTCCAGTGGTGATGAACTTGGTAGCACGTTGAACTTTACTAACCGGAATACTTTGCTGCTCTTTTACTTTAGCCATTTCGTCAAATTTTTACACTCCTCCCCTTCCTAAATGGTTTTTATGATTTTGAATTTTGATATAAAAATTTTCCGAAATCGAGCGCATTATCTAAAACGCCTTTGCCGATCAAGTCAAAAGCAAGAGTCACCGACTTTTCAATGGCCACATCGGTCTTTTCGAAATTGGGACTATCGTCACCAACCCAAAAATTGAGAATAAACATAAGATGCATCCAAAAAACATTCGAATACCGATCGTCAATAAAGGGTCTTTTTGCTATTTCTCCTGTTGATTTTCCTTCGTTCAAAACACCTTCAACCCATCCCTCAAAAGCAGACTTAAAGCTCTTCAAAAACGTGGGCGTGCCACCCGTAAATTTTGTGCCCGTCAATTGATGCACAACAAAACTGCGATCTGATTTTAGCAATTCAGCCAATGAAAAATAGAAAGTCAATAATTTTTCGCGTGCTGTGAATAGGGCAAAGTCTTTGTCTCCGGCAAGACGGGCAATTGTATCGGATACATAACTCTCCCAAATTGTTTTCTCGACTCCTTCAAACGAACCGAAAAAGGCATAAAAATCGGTCTCAGCCATTCCGTTTTCTTTGCAAAAGGCAAAGACGGAAAGGGGCTTCTTACCCTCTGTTAACACATATGTTCGATAGGCATTTCTAATCTCAATCGCGCTGACTGGATTAGCCTTTTGTGCTTTGACTTTTTTCTTAGTGGTTTCCATGGTATCAGAACAAAAAAATTCAGAAAAGGTTGGGGTTTTACCAGGCAATTTGAAAGGAAGCCTGAAAGCTCATTACTTCATCAACCTGAGTTTGATGGAATGGCGAATGAAAAGTTATCGGCAGGCAGTAGTCAATTCAGACTCACTACGGTGGCGGGTTGAATGAGCAATTAGAAAAAGCAATAATGCAACATTTCATTGATACCTTAATGCCCGATGTAATTTCTCTTGAAGAAACCCGTATTTGTTTTGAGGTATTCAAAATAGAAAAAGGATTCTCCCTTTATTCCTGCTTCTCGATTTGCCTTTATCATTTTTAAAAGCAGTTCCTCATCTATCCGATAGCCGTCAGCCAATGACACCAGAATGCCCGGAAACACCTTTCGCAGTTGGTGACGCCCAACCTTTTCAACTGTCTCATTCAGAATAAATTGATACGCCTCGAGGTTATACCTATAAAGCTGTGGCATAACAATATCCGCATAACCCTCCATTAGCCAAACAGGCCAATCTTGAAGGTAATTTTGCTTGCTCCAAGGCCAAATACTTGGCGAGTAGCTAACTACCACTTCGGGTTTTAAGTGCTTTACTTCGCGATACAATTCTTTAGCAAAATCATTTAACTTTTTACACCGCCATTCCACCCAGTCACTATCCAAATGATTGGCTGGCGGATAGCGTCCATTATGTTCGCCTCCGTAAAGACCAACAGTGTAATCATCATAGCCACCCTTAGCCGGAAGAGCTGGTAAACGGTCATCACCCTGCACACCATCTACATCATAATTTTTAACAACCTCCAGCACCAGTGAAGCAATAAAGTTTCGAACCTGAGGATGGAATGGATTCATCCACGTAAAGCCATTTTCTTCCAGTACTATTCCGTGGACGTCTTTACTTGCCCAATGAGGGTACTTACTTAAAATATGTTTACCTGAATCCTGGTAGGCACTGCTAAAGCCAAATTCAAACCAGGCGATTACCTTTATGTTCTCTTGATGTGCTTCCTCAATCAATTCTTGCAAAGGATCGCGACCCAAGAAAGCGGGGTCAATGGCACATCCGAAATAGGTAAGCATGGCGTGGCTGGTGTATTGCGTATAGCCTCTGTTCCACGCAACGGTAATTAGGGTATTCAATCCACACTCCTTGGCCACCAGGACAGCGTTTTTAATATTCGTCCTTGAAGCTAACACATCACTCCCTACATTAGTAAGCCAGGCAGCTCGAACAGGCTCATTATTAAGTTGAGCCATGCAGCTAATACTGACTATAACCAATTGTGCGATGGATACAAAAGCTGCAAGCACGACCCTCACTTAATTTGACAGTTGAGCTACATCATTCTCGAATGCAGTCTTTTTGAGAGGCTGAGTATGTCCTAGTGTACTGTAAACCTGATACAACCCGCGCGGTATATGAAAGCACCCTTTCCATTTTCCACCTTTCAGTGGCAACAGTACTTCTCCTCTTCTGTTGAGATAGCCAAACCACTCCAAATACTCAGTATCCTTAAAGTGATGCCAAGTATATTTGTGAACTTTTTCAAACCAATGCTTAGCCCTTGCGTCACCTGTAAGGGTGTGTGCCTTGGCCATGCACACCAATGTTTCCACATGCACCCACCAAAGTTTTTGATCCCACTCTAACTGCTGAGGTGGGTAACCTTTGCTGTCGAGAAAATAAAAAATTCCTTCATGTTGGTTATCCCAACTATAATCTAAAATGGAATAAGAAATAGCTGCAGCCTTCTCAATAAGCCTTTGGTTTTTTAAGCGGAGGCCCAAGTCCATGATAAACCACATGGCCTCAATGCCATGGCCAGGATTTAGAAGACGGCCTTCGAAGGAATCTGATAATGAGCCGTCCGAAGTAACATTTTCATAAATGAGGTTTTCATCTTTTTTGTAGAAGACTTCCATCACTTCAAAAATCACCTCCTCGATAAGGACACTGACGGTATCTTTTTCGAGCAGGTGTTCTAACTCAAGCGAGAGATTGCATAATATCATTGGCAATGAAAAATTCTTCAGATGCCGTGTGTAAGGATATGCCTTGTTGTAAATGCCCTTTGGATTATCTCTTCTTTTAAGGATGTTAGAAAAGGTTCGCTTTGCGATCTCTGCATGTTGTTCATCTTTAGTGCATTTATACAAAGTCCCAAAGGCCATGGCAGCAAAGCAATCAGAGAATATATTGTAAGGCTGCGTAAGGGGCTTGCCGTGCCTGTCTAGTGAAAAGTGCCAGTTTCCATCTTTATCGCGGCCATGTTTTTGCAAAAAATCTGCCCCATGCAAGGCTGTAGCCAACCACTCTTGCTTTTTTTCTACCTTATCGTAAAGCATCGCAAAGGTCCAAACTTCGCGCCCTTGAAGCCAAGTGAATTTATCGTTGTCGAAAACTTTTCCGTACCTATCAAGGCAGGAAAAAAATCCACCATACTCATTATCGATACTATGCTTTAGCCAAAAAGGAATAATATTAGAAAGAAGCTCAGATTTATATTGTTGTGCATATTCACGCATAGATTCAAAGATTAATTTAGATGGCAAGGCGATATTCTTGATAGCGGTTATACAGGTGCTTAGCTTGCAAATAGGCACTATTAGGGCTCATAAAATGAGAGAACTCGAAGGTTATAGCATTCGATATACCTGCCTGTGCCGCGGCCTCTAATTTAAGTTTTAGCTTGTCCCACTTAATTGGCAAAAATTTGATTGGCATATCGCGGTCAAACGATTCGGTATTCGTCCAACATTGCAAACCATAAAGATCAGCCAGCCTCTTGTTCACCCTGAGAAAATCTGGCAGCTCGCTATATTCTACCTGACCATCTTGAAACGCAACTACATCTACTACTTTTTGTAACGCATCGAAAATTTCGTTCCACTCTTTTTCGTGTGTTTGCAGAGAAACTGATTCGGTGCGATGGGTAACATTGCTGTATTGCGATACTTGTTTTACGCCATCAATATAAGGCGAGATAAGCGTAGTGAGGCCATTTGAAATACCCTTACAATGCCTGCCTAATTCAATGTAAGTATTAACAACGCCAGTATTCTTTCGGCTCAGTTCCTGTGTGATATACCAACCATTAAATGCAGGGGAATGTCCATACTTGCCCCACACTTCATCTATTACCTTCTTATTGATGTCGACCTCTTCGAGAAATTTACCACTCACCCAATATTTGCCGGAATCGTACAGGCCAAAATAAAAGTGCATCGAATATTTTTCGCAAAGGCGCAAAAACATTTCTACTAAATCAACGGAAGGCTTATACCCCATTTCCTCATTCATCAATACTTTAGATGGATAAGTCAGCCAACGTTGATAACCACATCTTATCAAAATGACACTTTCAATGCCCATTGATTTCATCGACCTAAAATCTGAGTCCCACTCCTCTTCTCCCCAATTCTGATGTGGTATATCGTGCGATATCTCGTCTAAAAATGTTGCTTTGATTAACGTCTTCATTCTATCCTTTATTCATCGAATCTTTGTTCATTCAATCTTTATTCATCTGCCAACGGCAGTTTATCATACCAATTCAATTTAAGCGCTACAGATGTAACCACCCAGACACACAAACAAGTAACGGCCTGGGGCCATTGGCGGAAAATTACAAATAGAGGCAAAGCCACCATCGCCATTTGCCAAGTAATGCCGATCAAAACGTTTATCATATCTCTGTATGGATGTGTCTGAAAATCCTGGGCAGGCATCACTTCCAGTAACCGTGCTTTCATCTTTCCCCAAAAGCCCCAAGGCTTAGTTTTAACATAAAATGCAAGCAATGCGCTTTCGTCTACCGGAGATGTGAGTTTACACGCAATGATGCTGACAGCCGTGGACAACGCCAAAATAATGAAGAAGGCAAACAAGGGTTGCACTGAACTATTCACCCACCCACCGTAGGCAGGGAAGTAGGCTGTAACAAACCATTCCAAGCAAGGAGGGGTAAGCAAAGCGAGCACGATCCCGCTCATCATGCCATAAAAATAACCGTACCCATTAAACCTCCACCAAAACCATTTCAACACATTGGCCGCACAATAACCTCCATATAGTGCAGAAGTAATCCAGAGCACTATACTATTTAGCGACTCAATGAAAAAGCCAACGAAAAGACCAATTGCCACCACTACTATTGAAAGTAAGTAACTCCACCTGATGTAATGCCGCTCAGTTTGATATGGCCGCCAATAGCGCTTATATAAATCATTCACCAAATAGGCGGGCGCTACATTTACGAATGCACTGAAGGTACTCATAAAGGCTGCCAATAGGCCGGCAATAATCAGTCCCTTCATGCCCACAGGTAAGTACTGCGATACTACTATACTAAGGATACGCTCGAAGTCGGGTGTAGTCTGTTGCTGCATTAGGGGCAGCACATATTGAAAAGCAATCAGGGCAAGCCCTCCTACCATCAAATAAAGCGGTATGAATAAAACCAAAATAGTAAACCCACTCATGCGGGCAGCATCGCGGGGCGACTCTGCACTTAACATGCGCTGCATGTCGAATCCCGGAACAGGCCCAGCCAGGCTGGCAAAAATCCCCTTGCCAATCATCATAAACAAAACTGCCTGAAATAAACGAAACCCGTCTTGATCAATTTTAATGTCGGCAAACGGAAGCTTGTCTTGCCATGCAATGCTCAAGGTTTTCTCAGGCCAGAAATTAAGCCAATGGTCGGGCAAAAGGCCGTTGATGTAATCTATATCTACATGGGTGAAAGCAAATACCACTATCAGAATGCAGCTGACAACCATAATGGCAAACTGCATTACTTCTGTGGCTACCACACTATAGATGCCCCCTTTGATGGTATACAGCGTGGTGAGAAAACAAATCAATAAAGAATAGGAATGCTCACTGCTCATGTGATAGCTGCCTATTGAAAAGGCCATGTTCCAAGGCAAAATGCTTGCAGCAAAGGGGCCGATACCCACGAAAAAATAGGCGATAGAAGCCACAACTGTTAGCACGGCAAACACTACAACTATCAGGTGGCTCAGGCGGGCACCCCTGCCATCGCCAAACCTGAATTGAATCCACTCGGCACCTGTCATCACTCCACTCCTGCGTATCCAGATGGCCATAAAGATCATCACAATAACCTGGTTCCACACAGGCCATATCCACGGTATCCACACACTTTGAAGACCGTAAATAACAAGCACGGCCACGCGCCATGCTGCCCCGTTTATGTCGAACATACCAGAACTATTACTAAACCCCAACCAGTACCACTTCATGCTATTGTCGCCCAAAAAATACGACCGCATGTCGCCCTTGGCTTTTTTAGATATCCAAAAGCCCAGAAAGATGCTAAGGAAGATGTAGGCTAATACAATAGTTGTATCCAATAAAGAGAGTGCCACAGGATATTTTTATGTGTTATAAAAGCGTTGTTTATTCATTGACTGTACTGATCTCTTTTGCGTTGATAGAAAAAGACCTGACTTTATGGTTCATTATGCCAATCAACAAATTAACATTTTTGGGAGAGCGGATTATCTTCAATCTTTGGATATCGCCCATCACAGAAAGACCACTTTTGGTGGCGGGCAAGTCTTTGAAGTTACCATTACCATCGTTGATGAGAACTGTTCCATAAGAAGCGTCTGATTTGCCGATGCGCACACGCACCATTGTTTCATTGCCACCTAAAACAACATCCAAATCGCCATCATTGTCTATATCGGTGGAGCACATGGCGTGTATAGGTGAAAATTGAGTACTGATTGGTAGGTTGCGTTGAACAAAAACTCCGTTCTTATTTTCTAAGTATACTGTTTCTAAAATGTTCGCTGAAAGAGTTTTACTGTCCTTAAGTTCCTCCGGAGTAAAAACATCCTGAAGGGTTACCTTCGAATACGAACTATAGTCAGTAAAACGCTTTTGAAGAAAGTTTACCTGCCCCAAAGCTTCATCGCGGCTTGCGTAAGGGTATGATTTATCACCGATGTAATAACAAAAGAATGGATCGGTTTTTCCATCTGCATTGAAATCTTTGAAGGTAAGGGAACCCGGGTGGGTATCTGAAACCCTATAATGACTGTTTCCCCCGTAGTTCCCCACCAACAAATCAATATCCCCGTCACCATCAAAGTCCCCTCCCGAAATACAATTCCACCAGCCTTTGTAATCGTGATCAAGAAACTTCTCCGTGCTCTTTACTAGCTTCCCATCCTTGTTTATAAAAAACTCTATGTTGGTCCATTGGCCCACAACTATCAAATCCATTTTCCCATCTCTGTTCAAGTCGGTAGATAGTGCATCTGTAACCATACCGATTTTTTCCAGTTCGGGAGCAACGGTTGATATTGAATTTGTAAACTTTCCTTTTCCATCGTTTATTAATAGCTGACTGAGTGGCGCTTCTGGATAACGGCCCGGAACGAAACTGCTGCCAATAAAAAGGTCATCATATCCATCCATGTTTACATCCAGTATTTCAATGGCACTCCCTGCATTCGTTTCGGCTGGCAGCGCATTTGATGACTTGGCAAAATTTCCCTTCCCATCATTTAAGTAAAGGCGGTCTTGCAACAGCTTATCATCTGGTTCGAACATATAGCCACCACTCGCCACGTATAAGTCTAAATCACCATCCTTATCGACATCTACAAATTCTGCATCTTCATCCTGAGCTTCTTTATCCTTTAAGAACTCCATAATCACTTTTTCTTTCATGGCACCATCGGGCAGTTGCATAAAAAGCGTACTGGGTTGATCTTTGGCTCCTCCCAGATAAACATCATCCCATCCATCGGCATTCACATCGCCCACAGCCATTGCAGGACCTGAATAAGAAAACATTTTGGGAAGCAGGATCTGCCTTTTGAAATCATTCACCTCCGCAGAATGGTGAGACCAAGAAATCAAACCAGACTCTTCCAACAAAGTGCTTTGCTTAACTTCTGCCGATGGAAGGCTGAGAGAAGGACGGCTGATGAATACTGGTTTATTTAAATCATAGGTTACAACCCGTTTTCTATCGGGCCAAGTTATTTGTACAGAGTCAACTTTAGAAGCTGTTGCAATGCTAATGGGCACGTACATACAAGACTGATATCCGCGTGTGGGTGAAAATTCAAAGTATTGAGAACTATCCCTTTTAAAAACCTGCACTTTAGTTCCGATTATATTTTGACCTGCACTCCACTTGGCTAAGTCAAGGACAAAAAACTTCTTGTGGTACTTCTCTACCGATTGGTTTTGGTGTATGATAGCCGTTCCGTTCATTACGTTGGCGAGCAAGTCAATGTCGCCATCATTATCCAAGTCGGCATAAGCCGCCCCGTTAGCTTTGTAGTTTCGTCTGGCAGACCATGCTGACCCCATATTTTTGAAGGTAACGTTGCCATTGTTTTTAAAGAGATGGCTTTCCCCAGGAATCGTTGGCATATTTTCTAATATCTGGCTCACGTTTGGGGCGATACCCGTCTGGCGGGCTTTCACCTGTTCATCTACAGTGTACTTAAGAAACTGCATATTGGTGTAGTCCTTTTCATATCCATTCGTCACGAACAAATCTTTGTAGCCATCCCCGTCAAAATCGGCTAACAATGCTGACCAACTCCAATCTGTGTTAGCTATGCCAGCATATTGACCGATTTCAGAAAATGTGCCATCTCCGTTATTAAGCTGAAGCATGTTGCGCATAGATTGGGGGTGAAACCCAGCCTCTATCAACATCCTGTATTTGTCATAGTTATCATCACCTGAAGAAAGCTTTATTCGCTCGTTTGTTTCAGGTAGCATATCGAGGGTAATTAAGTCGGGCAAATTATCGTTGTTAATATCTGCCACATCAGAGCCCATAGAAAAAAGCGATACATGGCCTATCGATTCCTTAAGCTTATTGGTAAATGTGCCATTGCGATTATTGATATAGAGATAATCCTCTTCATTGAAATCGTTAGAGATATACAAATCCAACCAGCCATCACTGTTAATATCTGTTACTGCTAAACCCAGTCCAAAACTCAATACATTATTTACCAATCCTGCCTTATCGGTGGCATCTATAAATATTCCTTTGTCATTGCGAAAGAGCTTGCTGCCAAACTTAGAAGACCGCTCTATTTTATAGTTTGCTAGCAGGCGATTGAAGCCTGCATATTGCGGCAGGGAATGGTTCAGCACAAACAAGTCGAGGTCGTTATCATTATCATAATCGAAAAATGCGGCTTGGGTAGAGTATGAATTGTCCGCAAGGCCATATTCCTTTCCCCGCTCAGAAAAAGTTAAATCTTTATTATTGATGAACAGTAAATTTTCCCTTAGTGTTGAATCCTCCATTGCCGAACGGCAAACGTAGATGTCCAGCCAGCCGTCTTGATTTATGTCGGCCATGGTAACTCCCGTCTTCCAACCGATAGGTGCTGCAACGCCAGCCTTCTCGGTGATGTCTTCAAAGGCCAAATCCCCTTTGTTAAGATAAAGCTTGTTAGCAACTTGGTTGCCTGTAAAATAGACGTCCACCCATCCATCATTATTGATGTCTCCCACAGCTACCCCTCCCCCATTAAAATAATAAGGGTAATTCATCACGTTGTTGTCGCCAGATTGCACGACACGATTTACAAATGAAATGTTAGAGCGTGTTGAGTCGACCTCTGTAAAGAGAGGCGTATTCTTCTTCTCCTGGCATGCAGTGAGCATTACAAGAAAAAAAAATGAAAACATTAACCTGTGAACCATAGGCGTGCAAAATTGCTATTTAAAATAAGGGTCAGCATTGTGTGCTGACCCTTAATATACTAAATCAAAAATCTTACAACTTTAGTTTTTATCCCACCAAAGTGGGGTCGTTACTTTGTCACCACCGGCACCTAGTAATTGCTTAGCTCCCTCGACTCCAGATTTGTTTGTCTCAGACTCACTAATAAGGAAGGTAATGCGTCTTACTCGTTGCGTAGCCAAATCAGGAACTATGATATCGGTGTTTTCGGAATTAGCAACGGGATATAGTTTAAGCTGCCCAGATCTTCTCAAATCCGCCCATGCCTCCATACCGTCAGGATAAAGGGCTAACCACTTTTGGGTCGCAACCTGCTCTCTTGCCCTTGCTGCATCATACTTGATAGGTACAGTAGAAATGGCAGGTGAAGACAGTAAATCGCCAGGAGCAATCGGAACCGCGGTTGAGCTAATGTAACCATTGACAGCTGCTACATCGGTAATGCCCCACTGCGACATTGAACTCTTAATACCATTCTCATAGTTTCCTTGGGCCGTGCCATTCATGTTCCAACCATTCAAGGCACCCTCTGCACGTAGAAAATACGCTTCAGCGGTAGTCATTATCACTTGCGGGTATGTAAGCCTTGAATCTGATGTCCACCTCGTTCCTGGCTTGGAAAATACTTTTGCAGCGCCATCTGTACCTCCTTCCGTTCCAATCTGCGCCACACTAAGTCCGTTTCTAATTCCCTGAAACTGATTACTTTTTTCGGCCGGTTGAAAATATTCTCCCATTCTTGGATCAGAATAACCCTTTAGTACGGACTCCATACTAGCACTCATACGAAACTCATTCCAAGGAGTCATAATCGATAGACCGTTGTAATCATCTCCCTTGAGGGATTTTGTTAACCACGCATCGTCAGTCGCTTGTGCAGTCATAACGCCATCTGCGACAGCTGTTTCTGCTTGTATTTTTGCTTTAGCCGCATCCACTTTGGAAATCCGTAGGGCCAGTCGAAGCTTTAAGGTGTTGGCAAATTTCAGCCACTTGGCTGCATCTCCGCCAAATACAAGGTCTGATGAACCGTAAGGCCTAGCAGAGGTATTAGCCTTTAGCGTGGCAATAGATTGATCTAACCGCACAAAAAAGTTGTCGTATATTTCCTGTTGAGAATCATATGCAACCGTAGATCCTGGCAATCCTGCCTTCGAGTAAGGAATGGGGCCCCAATAGTCCGTCATTCGATGAAAAGTCCAAACCCACCACACATTTGCAACGGCATACTCTGGCGTATTTGGATCAAAGGAGGATAATAGTGTCTGCAACTGAGGCAAGACCTGTGAATAAGTGGGTTCCCAAATGCCACCTTGCAGCCAGCCGCTTACAATAAAATACCGATCGGATCTAAAGCCGGAGGTTATATTGGCAAAATATTGCGCATACAGGTCGGCAAAAAGATTTTGACCTATCTGATAAAAATAAAAAGTCATTGCCGATTGCGATTGTGCTTTACTAAATGCCTGTGCCAGTTCAGCTTTGCCAGGATTTGAAATTGCATTTGGGTTCTTATTGATCTCCTCAAAATTAGAAGTACACGAAAAGCCGATCAATAGACCACTAAGTAGTAAAACCGAAATTAGTTTCCCTATTCTTATATTGGTTATCATAGATTTGATTGTTAATTAAATTTAAAATACTAGATTCAAATTAAACCCAACGCTCCGGGTCGATGGCATAGCACCATACTCTACACCTTGGTAATTCCCGTTACCCAAAGTCATGTCAGGATCGAACCACATAGTTCTCTTTCCAATCCCAGGGATATCCAGCTTGGATTCTCCTCTGTAAAGCCAAAACAGATTTCGGCCTACTATGCTTATCCGGGCAGACTTAATAAAAAAGTTGCCTGGAACCGGAATATCATAGCCAATAGCAAGTTCACGTACCCTAAAACTCGTGGCATCATAAATAAAGAACTCAGCAATATTATCACGCTTGCCTGTGGCAGTCTGCCAAAACTGCTGCGCAGTAATTGCTTTGTCAACCGCAGCACCAGTGCTATTGACGCCACCTAAATTTAATCCACCGCCTCTAAACTTGGTAGTCTCTTCAGTAATACCACTGAATGCCAAATTACTTTCTGTGCCCGAAATCATTTCGCCACCAATACGACCATCAATCAACACACGTAACGATAAAGAACCAAACGTAAATGTATTGGTTATGCCCATTGTAGCTTTCGGATTGAAGTTGCCGAGGATAGATCTTTGAGATGATCTAACAGGGGTACCGTCTGCAGTTACCACATATCTTCCATCCTTTCTTTCCCAACTATAGCCTTTTATATCTCCATAGCTACCGCCCACCTTAACTACGGGGTCTGCGACCCTTTCAGGGGCATTATTCCTAAGCGTGACCTCGTTCAATTCAGGGCTTAGCTCAACAATTTTGTTTCTATTAATCCCTAAATTATAGCTTACATCCCATGAGAACTTACCAGATTTAACAGGAGTGCCAAAGACTACTAATTCTATACCATTGTTCCGTATAAGGCCGGCATTAATAAACTTATTTGCAAAGCCAGTTGCTACAGCCTGCGGAAGCACCAGCAATTGGTTCTCGGAATCCGTAGTGTAATAAGTTAAATTAACTCCGAGACGATCCTTAAGGAATCTTGACTCAAAACCAACTTCAAAAGTAGTAGCGAGTTCTGGCTTTAAATTAGTGATAGCTTCTGTTGTACCTCTCGAAACAAATCCATTTCCTGCACCTTGCTGAAAGTTATAGACATTAAACCGAGCCTGCGGTGCTCCCCCACTGCCGGTGCGCGCATAGTTAGAATTTACCTTTAAAAAAGAAATTGGCTCCGGCAAGGTCATTAGCTCAGATAAAACAGCAGAAACACCGACCGAATAATACGAAAAGTTATAGGGAGAAGGTAGTGTAGAGGACCAATCAATTCGGTACGTTCCTTCGAAGAACAAGGCATCTTTGTAACCTAACGAAGCCTGTGTAAATCCTGCATTGAGTCTAGACTGCACAAAATTTGACGAAGGGGTTGGATTGGTCATGAAATTAAGGCTGAACTTATTCACTACGTTAAGCCCGTTTGACTGAACCCTGTCAATTGAATTAATTATATCCTGATAAACTGCGCCAATCTTATAGCTTAATTGAAAATCACTCGAAAGCTTATTACTGCCCTCCAAAATGACGTCAAACCATTTTTGGGTAGAAGTATTGTACTGCTTGGCGAAGAATCCCCCGGAATTATTCACATAAAGTTTAGTTCCCTGAGAGTATGATTCATCTACCTGATCGGCAATTCGATCAATACCTGCACGGCCCTGTACATTAAGCCAGTCCGTTATCTTATACTTAACCGCTAAGAATCCTATCGCCCTGTTTCTTGACTCATTAATACTCGTTCTGTTAAGTAACCAATATGGGTTTTGATAAATTGCATTATCAGTTGCGGGCCATGCCGTTGGCTCGGGGATTCCGACACTATTGATCGTCTCATATCGCTTTGCATCATCAAGACTCACATTTCTAGGTATTTGATAAATATCAATAACGGGTGCATTTTCCTCACCAGTTCTTGGCTTATTGTTGATGTCTTGAAAAATGTAATTCACTTTGGCGTCTATCGACAGCCTATCACTAACCTGCGAAGACATACGAACATTAAAATTATGCCTATCCAAGTCGTTTCTTGGAATAATACCTTGCACTTGATTGCGAGCGTACGAAAAATAAGTCTGCACTTTTTCAGAACCTACCGAAACACCCAGTGAATTATTTACGCTAATACCTGTGCGGAAGAAGTCGCTTACATTATCGGGCTGGGAGGTATAGTTTCTCTGCTCTCCGAGATAATTTGTATAAGACTGACCGTTTAATGCGGCACCCCAACTGTCGCCAACAGAAGGATTTAGCACTCCACCTAAACCTTGTCCAAAAGAATTTTGGAACTTGGGAAGAGAAAAAGGGGTCTCAGAAGTCACGCCAGTATTAAGTACGACCGAAACACCGTTCTTTTTGGCTTTCTTTGTAGAAATCAAAATTACACCATTTGCACCCTGACTGCCATAGAGCGTAGACGCAGCTGAGCCGGAAATCACCGATAGGGATTCAATATCATCTGAATTGATATTTGAAGCACCATCCGAACTTTGGATAGAACCAAAATCATTTGCTGCCGCACTGAATGTTGGGTTCAACAATGGAATACCATCGACCACAATTAAGGCATTATTAGTGCCTTGAATAAAGCGGTTGCCACGCAACACCACTCTTGCCCCGCTGCCGGGTCCACCAGAACCCTGTGAAACTACCACGTTGGCAACTTTACCCTGCAATGAATTCAGCACATTGTTGGCGTCCCTCACTTCAATTAATGTCTCGGGCTTTACCAATTGTGTTGAGTAAACCAGAGTTTTGGTCTCACGCTCAATACCAAAGGCAGTAACCACTACCTCGCCCAAACTTTCTGCATCTTCTACCATGGCAACATCAATCGAGGTTCTGCCGCCCACAGCGGCATCTTGCGTTGCAAAGCCGATGAAAGAAAAGATCAGCACAGGTTCACTGCCTGAAACTGAGAGAGAGTAAACTCCCTCCGAATCGGTAGTCGTTCCTGAAGTTGTTCCCTTTAAAACAACGTTAACACCTGGCATCGGCTGCTGTGTGGCCGCGTCAGTAATTTTACCTGACACCACTCTTTGCTGAGCAAGCGAAGGTAAGGAGCATGCTACCATTAGTAGCAATAGCGTAAATTGCTTGGCGGACACACCAGTCCACCAATTGTGCACCATTCGGGCTTTGTAACGAATTAACATAGGCGATTTTTTTAATTGAGTTAAATGAACTAGCTGTAAGTAAACTATTTAGTTTGAATTATTAAAATATTTTAATAAGTTAATGTTAATAAATCATTAATGATTTTTTAACTCACAGTAATTCAACAAGTTAAATTTTGAAAAATTTAACCCGTTTGCGCGCAATCGATTGATCTAAAAAGGGATAATTGCCAATCTTGACTTCAGTTGGGTGTCTTTCATCTCTGAAACCAACTTGGTCGCTGTTATCCAAGAAGATTAAAACGTGTTGCTGGTGTCCGATAAAGTACAACTAAATCTTATTTCAAGACTTTCTCCGTAACCAGTGAAAAAGAGCCTAACATTACTGCCTGCCCGCCCAAGGACGAAATCTCAACCTCACAATCTGCAATTAGCTGAGGCAAACCCTGCAAGGAAAATCCTTTTATAATCGAGTACTTCATAAACTCTGCTACATGCGTAAAGCTCCCGCCTATCACAATCATCTCCGGATTGAAGATATCCACCACCGTGCCTAAGGAATTGCCTAATTGCTCGCCCATAGATGAAAGAATCGCTTTTAAAACCTTATCACCAGTTTCCATTTTCGATAGTATTTGCTCGTAGGGTAAAGACATGTTATACCTTTCCTTATAAATTTCTTCTAATGCCAAACCAGATACTACTGTCTCGAGGCAGCCCTTCTTACCACATACGCAAATACGCTGATTCTCTAAAGCGTGAATATGTCCAAACTCTCCCGCAAAGCCTGAATGGCCCCCGTGGATTAATCCGTTTGAAATAATACTAATCCCTAAACCCTGGCTCAAGTTCACAAAAATCACATCAGACTTGCCTTTTGCCATACCAAATCGCCTTTCGCCAAGAGCCATAAGCCTTGTATCATTTTCAATAAAAACGGGTATACCCCACTCATTCTCCAGCGATACAGTCAAAGGGGAGTATCTTTGCAGGTAGGTATAACTGATGCCACTTTTGGAGTCTACTCGGCCCGTAATAGCTATAGCGATTCCCAATATTTTATCTCGCGGAACTGCCGAAGATTGAACTAATTCCCTGATTTTTTTTGCCAAAAATCTATAAGCCTCATCCTCCTTACTTATATCAAAGCTGTCATTCTTAAATTCAAAAACTACTTCATGGCGCAGGTTGAGAATGTTAATACGGATAGAGTTAAGCAATAGCTCCACCCCAATCACATATCCAATGGAGGGATTCAAATCAAAAACAGTTGGCTTTCTTCCGCTTGCTGAATCTCGCTTTCCTGCCTCCAAAAAAATCTTTTTATCGATCAATTCCTGCACTAACTTCGTTCCTGTGGGCACGCTCAGGCGCATGTGTTTGCAAAATTCAGTGATGGATTTTTCCCCCTCGTGAAGAGAAAACTTAATCGCCTGGCGAAGCATTTGATTCTTTCTGGACCTGTTACTTCCGTTCTGCTCAATTTCCTTTAATAATGCCCGCATGCTTTTGAGAATTTGTTACCACCTGGATCCCTAACAATTACTTTTTGAATGCTAAAAAAGAAATTCATTGCTTAGGAAGTTTATTAAAAATATATTTGAAATTAATAAAAACATTTGTTAACTAAAATGCATTTCTCAAAATACCTTCCACTGATTTTGCTTACACTAATTCAGTGTAAGTCGACAAAAAATAGTGATAAAATAGCAAACTACGTTCACCCTCTCATCGGAACCGGAGGTCACGGTCATACTTACCCCGGTGCCACGGTCCCGTTTGGTATGGTTCAGTTAGGGCCAGACAATGGAACTCAAGGCTGGGATTGGAGCAGTGGCTACCATTACAGCGATTCTGTAATTAGGGGATTTAGCCATACCCATTTGAGTGGAACGGGAATAGGCGATATGCTTGACATTAGCGTTATGCCATATACTGGGTTAATACCAGACACTTCTATAATACGAAGCAAGTTTTCGCATTTACAGGAGGAAGCCCATCCAGGATACTATTCTGTTTTCCTGCAAGATTTTAAAGTGAAGGCCGAGTTTACAACTACAGAGAGATGTGGGTTTCATCAATATACTTTCTCTGATTCGGGAAAGGCGATGATTAGATTTGATTTGGGTTTGGCCCTGAATTGGGACAAGCCAACGGATACCTATATGAAAAAGGTAGATGACAGCACGTTTGTTGGATATCGTTTTTCAACAGGTTGGGCTAAAGACCAAAAAGTGTACTTTGCTGTGAGGCTAAATCGACCCGCGCAATCAACCACCTTCATAGCCGATAAGATAGCAATCGCTAAACAGGAAGCACAGGGTAAAGACGTAAAAACATGTCTATTGTTTTCCGCTCAAAGTCAAAATGTGGTGCGCATGAAAGTCGGCTTATCATCTGCAAATATTGAAGGGGCTATAAAAAGCCTGGACGAAATCAGAGGCTGGGACTTTAATGCTGTCCGAAAATCTGCAGAGGAAAAATGGGAAAAGGAACTATCGAAAATTACTATAAAAACCCAGGATGAAAGCACGAAACGGATTTTCTATACCGCACTGTACCATACATTTTTAGCTCCTGTACTTTTCTCGGATAGCAATGGCAATTACAAGGGCACTGACGGACAAACCAAAGAATCAGCAGCCGACATGTACACCACGCATTCGCTATGGGACACATTCCGTGCAGCCAGCCCGCTGCTTACCATCACACAACCCGAACGTGTAGATAATATCATAAATTCATTTTTAGCTTTTTATGATCAGTATGGGTTGCTGCCAGTATGGGATATTAGTTTTAATGAGGCTAATACGATGACGGGGTACCATGCAATACCCGTTGTTGCAGATGCCATATTAAAAGGGCATAAGGGCTTTGATATTACAAAAGCCTACGAGGCCATGAAGAAAAGTTCAATGCAGCAAATCAGAGGCACGGATTCTTATATGCAATACGGCTATTTGCCCCACGATAAACACACTGAAAATGTAACCATTACGCTGGAGTATGCTTTTGATGACTGGTGCATTGCGGCCGTGGCCAAGCATCTTGGCTACTCCAAAGATTTCGAATATTACTCAGGCAGGGCAAAGAATTTCAAAAACCTGTTTGATCCTTCAACTGGCTTTTTCCGCCCCAAGCTGTCCGATGGAACCTGGCTTACACCATTTGACCCATTCCGATCTGAATTTGGTGTTAACCCTTACACTGAAGGAAACGCCTGGCAACATACTTTTTTCACACCTCATGATGTGGAAGGATTGTCAAGGCTTTATGGAGGGCGTCAGGCTTTGGTCGCCAAAATGGATACGTTGTTTACGATCGATTCAAAAATAACAGGAAACGCAGTGCCTGATATTAGCGGACTCATTGGCCAATATGCACATGGCAACGAACCGAGCCATCACATACCTTATATGTACACTTATTTGGGGCAGCCCTGGAAAACAGCAGACCGCACCCGTGAAATTATGACTACTCTTTATACCGATAAACCTGATGGCTTGTGTGGCAACGAAGATTGCGGACAAATGAGTGCTTGGTATGTCTTTAGTGCTTTGGGATTCTATCCATGTAATCCTGCCAGCGGTGAATACATTTTGGGTAGCCCGCTGATTGATGAAGCAACCATACGTTTGCCAGGAGAAAGGAGCTTTAAAATAAAAGTGAGGAACAATTCCAAAACTAACAAGTACATACAAGAGGTTAGACTAAATGGCAAACCCTACCCCAAAGTTTTCATTAACCACAGCGCCATATTGTCAGGCGGGATTCTTGAAGTTACCATGGGGCCTCAGCCCTCTAAAACGTGGGGAGTTTCACCAAATGATTTCCCCCGTTCAATGACAGCAAATCATTGAGATTTTATGCTTCCTGAAATATCACCTTTCATGCTGACTTCAGTTTTTAGTAAGTTGGAAATTACGTAGTCTGAAAGGGCTGCCAACTCTTTTCTCTTAACTGGTCTGCCCAATTCATAGTGTGATAGATTTAAAGTTTGAACCCAAAAAGTTTGAGTGCCAAAACCAGAATCGTATTTCTTAATCTCACGATTGTTCTTTAACCCAGATTTTGCAGTAGGCTGCAAAATCTGCCCGGAGGGCTGAAGAAAGCACAAAAAGGGCTTTTTCAGGGTTAACCTTGACCAAAATGCAATGCATTTTGCGTCAACCGTAGGCAACTTTTGCTACTGCAAAATTTTGGGTTAAACATTGCGTTGCATTTTACAAAAAAATAGTTCAAAACGTCAGCCACGCTATCGGCTGCCGTGCCGCAGGCCTCATCTCAAAAACCGGGCTGCATGGAGGCTTGTAGAATTGGATGCTTAATCAATCAATCAATCAAACCACTTGGCTTGCAAAAGCCCCTGACTTGTATCTACCGGATAATCGCCAACAAAAACGCCCGTCCGAACTAATTTTTCGTAGGCGCAAAAATTGGAGATTAGGATTGACTGGAAGGTGACGAATGGTATCTGCAAGTAAGACTTCTACGTCACCTTCAATCTCGCAAAATCACACTTTTTGTCAACCCACTTTTTTGACATCCTTATGCCTAGTTCAATATGTGAATCAACATACGCTTTCCTAAGTTTGGATTTAGAGAATGGTCGCTCTTTATACAGAACTTGGATTAACTTATCTACATCCAAAGTAATGCGATTTAAATCCAAGATTGCTAAAATATGAAGTGTTGATAGTACCTTGATATTTGGTTCTTTCATTTTCAAAGCAATAGTAAATCTGTGATCGTCCGATAAAATATAATTTGCGTTGACTTTCAAAAACTGTGCGACTGCTTCCGCTTCACCAGCATCGATATCTTTTACAGTTTGAATTGTGCATAAGACAATACTATCGTACCGAGTACAAAAAGAGTAAAATCCAGCATTGGGCTTTAGCTTCTCTAAAAGCCAAGCTCGTTCAGGTTTATGGCGAAGCATAAACTCGTATTCGCTTTTTACCTTAGTAGGAATATGTATCTGGAAAAAAAGATTCTTTAGAAGATTGAATATACTAAAATCCCTAAGAATCGTTAGGTTAATCAGAGCTGTATTATCAACGACTACAACCTTTCGCATTCAAGTTTTAGACGGCAACGCGCTTCAAGGACTTCTTTGATTCCTTTAGGGGTTTTCTACGAACTACCTTTGGTTTTTTTTGTCTATTAGGAATTTCGGGGGAATCTAGTGCACTGAGAGTAAACAAAGCAATGCCAGTCAAGAGTAAACCACCTAGAACAGATAAAAATCCGTTCTCGGCATTTCGTTTTACTTGAACTTTCTTTATTTCTTCGATAATTTTTTCAACAATTGACTCAATTCTTGAGGATCGATTTATGCCGACACAAGTGAATTTATCTTGATAGGTCTTACTTATACCAACGCTTTGATCATAGATCACTAAGATTCTCGCCTTACTTTGTAGATGAGCATAAGCGAGTGATATTTCCTCATAAACCACACGACTTAACTGCGTAGTAGAAAAGAGAATGAAGTAGTCAGCTTGAAGTATTCTGCTTTTAGTCTCCGCTGACATAATTTTGTCATTCGCTGTTCTATCTGGCAATATCATATTAAAGCCATGAACAGATCCAATAGTATGCAGCCGAACAGCTAACGTTTGCTCAACGTCTGAATTTGGATTGTAGGACACAAATACCGAAGACACCATTTTTGTTACAATTGAATCCAAATCTACAAATCAATTCGATTAAGTTTATTAAGTAACCCAATGCAGCGTTTGGGGCTTTACCGGATTCTCAAAGGGTTCGTTGTTCTGTTGTGAGATGGCCCACAATCGCTTGATTTCATAATACCATCTGGCTTGCAAATCAGGTTCGCCAATGAGTGACAGCGTTGGCTTCGATTTTAGCCCCTCATTGAGTTTCTTGAACACGCCCAAGTCTTGACCGATAAATTGTTTACCTAATCTCTTTAATGGAAGCCACAGCATATTTGCTAACGCTATATCCGTATAGAAAATATGGGTTAGCTCCGTTTGGTTTTCATTTACCGGAGTGAGTATAGTTATCGAAACCACTTGGTTTTTCTCGCCCACCAAAATGTGTTCTGTACGAATGCCTGGCACTTCGAAGGTGATCTCTGTACTCGTCCCACCTTTAAGAATTCCATACCCCTTTGAGTTTCCAGATGGCTTATGTCTTACCATTTTAAAACCCCGCGCTGTGGGTTCAAATTTTTTCTCTTTCAGCTTTAGTTTTTTGGCCGATCGCCAATACCAGGATTGATGAACAAACGTAACATGTGCCGGATCGATCAACCCAATCACCGCATGGTCGATGTCGGCCGGCATCATTACCGTTTCCACATGTTTAAATTTCTGATCCACATTCAAAATCAAACTGGGAGGCGGCTCGTTGAGTACCGTAATCGGCAGCTTTTTTTCAGGGATGTAAATCCAAATGGTGTCGTTGACTTCAGCAATCGGATATTGGAATACTTTTATTTTTGACGGGTCAAAAGTAGCATCGGGCGACATAGCAGGAATGCCGGTGCAAACTCCCTCGGTGTTGAACATCCAGCCATGATAACAACACTGAATCGTATTATCTTTAAACCATCCTTGTGACAGGGGCACTCCTCTGTGTGGGCAATTGTCTCGCAATGCAAAAGGCTTGCCTTGGGCATCTCGGCCGAAGACAATTTTCTCCCCTAACATCTCTTTACCTACCAGTTTCCCCTTCTTTAGAAATGAGCTGTGAAAAGCAAGATACCAGAGGTTCTTGAGATAGAGTGAAGCGTCAGCAGCCATACAATTGATTTGTACACAAAAGTAATGGTTTTTACTTTGTCGGATCTGGTGGTCAATTCAGTAAATACCAAAGTTGGGTTTGGCACTCAAACACAGAATTGACTGAACTCATCTTCTTTATTGGAGTTCAATCGACTTAAAGTAATTCATCAAATCCAACTGATTTTTAAATTGCCTTGAACCTTTTAAATACTAGTAATTTTACGTTATACTAAATAGCAAGCATCAATTTCACTTCAGATCTAGCTGCAGGCCCACCGGGCAATGATCAGATCCATAATACTCATTGTAAATCATCGCGTCTTTTAGCCGATCTTGAAGTTTAGTACTTGTCAGGAAGTGATCAATCCTCCATCCAATATTTTTTTCGCGTCCATTAAAAATCTGATTCCAGTAAGAAAATTTTACTTCATTGGGATGGAAATTGCGGAACGTATCCACAAATCCAGCGTCCAACAATTTGGTAAATCCGTCAATCTCTTGTTGTGTGTAGCCTGCCGATTTGTTATAGTTTTCCTTGGGGCGCGATAGATCAATGGGCTGATGTGCTACATTAAAATCACCACACGCAATGACGGGCTTTCTTTTATTTAGCCACAACAAATAATCTCTAAACGCATCATCCCACGACTGGCGAAAATCCAATCGTGCTAACTCAGATCCGGAGTTGGGTGTGTAAACCGTAACCAGAAAAAAAGTTGAGAACTCAGCCGCAATCACTCTTCCTTCTTGATCAAATTCGTCAATCCCGATGTCGTAAGATACAGAGAGTGGTTCCTCTTTTGTTAGAATAGCCGTTCCCGAATACCCTTTTCTAGCCTTTGACGAGTTCGCAAAAACATGATAATCCGGAAGCAACTCCAGGGCAGAGAGCGTCTCTTCTTTGGTGGCTTTCGTTTCTTGCAGGCAAAGTATGTCTGGGCTCATCGCCTCCACACTTGCCAGAAAATCCTTTTTCATGATAGCTCGAACGCCATTGACATTCCAACTGACTAAGTGAAGTTTGCTCATGCTAAAAATGATAACGGACAAATGCTTCCATCGCCTCGTACTCGGCCAGTCCTAATTCATTGTAGCCGTGAGCGGTGGCATGATTGCGGTCTTCCGCGCGCACCCAAAATTCTCGCTTGTCGTTACCTGGAAACACCGCACTGTCTTTCTGTGATTGGTGCTTGAACACCGCCCTTCGCTTACGCATGAGTTCATCTGGGCTCAACGGAACAGCCATTTCAATTTGATCAATATCCCACTCCTGCCATGCCCCGCGATACAGCCACAAATAGCAGTCTTTCATCCACTCTTTGTTCTTGAGTTGATCTACTGCTTGAAAAATTGCAGCCAGGCAAACACGGTGTGTTCCATGTGGATCTGACAAATCTCCAGCGGCATAAATTTGGTGAGGCTTGATTTGCTCAATTAAGTCTACAATGATTTGAATATCTTTTTCTCCGAGTGGCTTCTTTTTCACCGCACCGGTTTCGTAAAAGGGCATATCCAAGAAGTGAGCCTGAGAATCAGGAATACCTGTATAACGGCAACCTGCTTTAGCCTCTCCCCTTCTTATCAACCCTTTAATTTTCATTACTTCTGGGCTGTCCACCTCCCCGGGTTTTTTCTCCTTAATGGCCTTGACAATCTTGTTGTAAAAGTTTGCCCCGTCCTCTTTGCTCAGCCCAAAAGAAACATCAAAGTCGCGAACGAAATCAGCAAACCGAATGGCATCATCATCGAACACAGCAATGTTTCCTGAAGTTTGATAGGCCACATGAACTTCGTGCCCCTGATCTACCAACCGAATAAATGTGCCACCCATCGATATCACATCGTCATCAGGGTGAGGGCTAAAAATAATTACTTTCTTTGGAAATGGTTTTGCACGCTCTGGGCGGTTGGAGTCGTCTGCGTTTGGCTTGCCTCCAGGCCAACCAGTGATGGTGTGCTGCAACTGGTTGAACACCTTAATATTTGCTTGGTACGCGGAGCCAAATTCCGTCAGGACGTCCCCCATCCCATGCTCCATGTAATCATGATTGGTCAATTTTAGAATCGGCTTTTTTACGGTTTGGCACAACCAGACAATTGCCTTACGAACCAACTTATCATCCCAATCGCAACTATCTACCAACCATGGTGTATTGATGGCGGTTAGCTGAGAAGAAGCTGCGTCATCTAAAATCACCAAAGCATTTGGATGCTTCTGTAAGAATGTGGACGGGATTTGATCAGTCACCGGACCTTCGACAGCTTTCTTCACAATCGCACCTTTGCCCTCGCCCCAGGCCATCATGATTACCCGCTTGGATTGCATGATTGTACCCACGCCCATGGTGATCGCCTTTGTAGGTACATTCTCTTCTCCATAAAAATCACTTGCGGCATCGATGCGTGTTACTTGATCAAGTGTAATCAAACGGGTCGTTGACCTTTCAGAAGAACCCGGCTCATTAAATCCAATATGCCCTGTACGACCTACCCCTAATACCTGAAGGTCGATACCACCTAAGGAAGCAATCTTTGCATCGTAGGCTTTGCAAAATTCAGCAATGCGATCCTTCGAAAGTGTTCCATCTGGAATATGAATTTGCTCCTTCGGGATATCAATTTCATTAAACAGGTGTTCATGCATAAACCGAACATAACTTTGCAGTGAGTTGGGCAACATCGGGTAGTATTCGTCCAGATTGAATGTATATACATTTTGGAAGCTAAGTCCCTGTTTATGAAGAGATATCAATTCGGAATACACGCGTGTGGGTGTGGAGCCGGTTGCCAATCCCAACACACAGGGTTTCCCTTCCTTTTGTTTCGATCTGATTAACGTAGCAATTTCATTTGCCACGAAAATTGAGGCTGCCTCGGATGTCTTAAAAATTTGAGTCGGAATCTTTTCAATTTCTTTCTGTGAAAGCATAGTTTCGCGTTTAATTTAGAAGCCTAAAAATAGATACTTTTGTTTGTAAACGAATTGCCGTTTGCAAAAAAATCTGTGGCTGCGATGAAAGAATGGAAGACTGATTTGAATGTGCTATTGGCTGATCGACCGATTCACCTCAATGACCCAATCCTAACAATCGGCTCTTGCTTTTCACAGGCCATCGGCCAATATCTGAACGAGAACAAATTTAACGTCACGATCAATCCTTTTGGAACTGTGTACAGCCCACTTTCTATCCACCACTTGTTGAAGGTAGCGTTGAGAAAAGGCGAGGTATCTAATGGGGATTTTTTGGTTCATCAAGAAGTTCATTACCACTATCAGTTCCACTCCAGTTTTGCGAGTCTCAGTCGACAAGAACTAGCTGAACAAATCAGTCACGCAGTCAACAAAGTGAATCATTTTATCAGTACGGCTCGTTTTGTTATTATCACTTACGGAACGGCATGGGCTTACAAACGAAAGGACTCGGCACAGTGGGTAGCTAATTGCCATAAGGTTCCATCCACTTACTTTTCGAAAGAGCTTTTGTCAATAGAGGCTATGGAAGATTCTTTTTACGAAGTTCACTCTGCATTAAAAGAAATAAATCCCGCCCTCAGTATAATTGTGACAGTGAGTCCAGTGCGCCATCTCAAAGACACTATGGAACTTAATAGTGTCAGTAAATCCACTTTACGACTGTTCTGCCATAAGCTATCACAACGATCGGGAGTTGACTATTTCCCAGCTTATGAAATTATGATGGACGATTTGCGCGACTACCGATTCTATCAACAGGATCGTATTCATCCAACTAACGAAGCGGAAGAATATATCTGGCAAAAATTTTCACAAAAATATTTCGAGCCAGAAACAAAAACATTTTTAAGCCAATGGCAAGAAGTCAAACATGCATTAGCCCATCGATCGTTGTTTCCTTCCACTACTCACCATCAATCTTTTTTGAAGACAACATTAATTAAGTTACAGGAACTACAACATATCGTCAATGTCGATAATGAAATTGCCTTGGTCAAGAATCAGATCACCACGCCATGAATTCGCCAACGCTTCAATATGCCAACAAAAATTACTTGTTGAAAGACTTACCCAAAATAAGTCAGCCTTTCACATTCGAAGAACGGACAATCGACTTTTGCCAGCGATGGTTGTCAGGTCAACAGCAATTTGAAATCCAAACATCCGGATCTACGGGTATACCGAAAAAGATTTTCATCAACAGACAAAGCATGATCGCCAGTGCCAACGGCACCATTCAGGCACTTGGAATACGAGCGAATCAAACTTCACTAGTATGTCTAGATACGTCATACATTGCCGGAATAATGATGCTGGTGAGAAGCTTGGAAATGGGCATGCATATCATTGCAGTAGAGCCCTGTGCCAATCCCTTCGAACGAATTGAACCCGAAAGAAAGATAGATTTCACAGCTTTGGTTCCGTATCAGGTGAAGGCCATTCTCCAATCACCTCAAAAAATATTCCTGAACCAATTAAGGTCTGTTTTAATTGGCGGTGCGCCTTTGGATCACTCGACCAAACTCGAGTTGCAAAACTGTAAGAGTCTATTTTTCGAGACTTATGGAATGACGGAGACTATTTCGCATATCGGATTGAAACAAATAAACGGGTCGCTTAAATCTAATTTCTTTACCACTCTCCCTGGTGTTTCTATTCGGCAGGACGAACGTGGTTGCCTATGCATTGTAACATCCTACCTCGAACATGAAATAGTCACCAATGACATCGTTGAAATGGTAGACGTAAACAAATTTATTTGGTTAGGGCGCTGGGACAACGTAATCAATACAGGTGGCCTCAAAGTTTTTCCAGAAACAATTGAAACAAAAATCGAGGGAATATTTGTTCAGCTAAACATCACAAATTGGTTCTTTATCACCGGGTTGCCTGATGAGCGATGGGGACAAGCTGTCTCACTCATCGTTGAAGGTAAGTTATCAGAACATCAAGAAGAAGAATTGAAACAAAGCTTAAAAAGTAAGCTATACAAATTTGAAGTGCCAAGATCTATCATTTGCCTACCATCGTTTATACGGACTGATTCGGGCAAATTAAACCGCGTGAAAACCCATGCGTTGTTGAACGCAGCAGAATGATTGAACGAATTCTGCATGTAAAAACCCTCGCTGCCTTCGTGGCTTGCGTGACACAAAGCACCGGAGAACAGATTTTGGCAACCCTGGAAAATCAACAAAAAAGAAACGACATCAAGGATTACTAATTCTACTTCATTTTCATCTGTGCAAAATACGGATGCTCGGGATTTACGATCAGTTGCTGGCGAAGTGGATCAATCAAAACGTCCATATCTTCTAACGGGATTGCACCTAATAATACCTCCGAATCTGCAGGCAGCACCATAGCATGAGTCAGTGTTCGTCTATTCTTAAATTTCAATTCAATAGGGCCAACCACATCACATTCTTTTATAGAACCATCTGCAAGTTGGGCTTTGCGTGTTTCTAGAATAGGTAATGAAAGCTGCTCTTGAATCGACTCATTAATGGCAAGCATGTATGAACCTGTATCGACTAAGGCGTTTACTCGAATTCGCTTTACGTCATCTACATCCATCAAGTTTCTTCTAGCCATCTCAACATCTCCTGCGTTGATAAGCTCTATTTCCGCATAAATTAGTCCCATACACAATTTAATAAAGTCGATTCAATACAAATATACAAACTGAAAAGTTTGCCTAACGATACAATAGTTCACCCAACAAGTAAACTAATTAGATTTAAAATCTTGAATCTAAGCACCCTCACTGCCTCCGTGGCTTGCGTGCACACAAACCACCGGAAAACAGATTTTGGCAACCGCTAAGTTAATTCTCTTTATTCTTACCTGACTTCAACTGAAAAATCTCTTTCTGCAAATCCAACACCACGCCTGCCAGTTCCTCAACTGACACATCTTTCTTGCTTTCAACATCCGGGAACTGAACACTGATATAAGCCTTCGCTGCCCACGCCTCGATTACTTCGTGACCATCTATTTGATAGGGGGAATAGTGCCTGTTATCTGAAACTAAAAAGAGCTTTCCACTGTCTTCGAGGTAGTTAAACACCCTTTTGTAGACGACTCCTTCTCGCTGCGAAACAAGGACGTAGGTTTTGCCACTTTTAATGTGTCTAATATCCTCAACATGTTCTCCAATCACAATGGTGCCAGGTAACAACGGCAACATGGAATCCCCGCTAATTTCAAACGCGCGGTAGGTGCCATGTTTCAAAATGGGCAATTGAAACTTAGGAAGCTCTTTCACATACTCTGCATCAGCATATCCATTTAGATACCCGGCTGCTGCTTTAATAGGAACCAATTCGATATTGTCTTTTCCGCCTGAATCAGCTGTGACTACCAAAACTTCTTTGGTACGAAGCCCACCAGCAGAGGGAGTCATCAAACTATCCGGGCCGATGACTGACAAGTCTTTACCAATGAGATCATCTACTGTAACATGAAATACTTCAGCAATCTTTTGAAGAAGTTCCAATTTGGGCTCGGCACGTCCCTCTTCGTAGGCACCAAGCAACGATCGCTTGATATCCAGCTTAGCAGCAAACTGATCTTGGGTAAGCTTCAATCGCTTACGCAAACTTCGCATGTTTTCATTGAGCTTTACCATACTATTTTTGAAAGATTAAAATTCGTCCATTATTAATTTCTCGATTGCCGAGGGAAAACAAATTGCGTTGAAAATACCTCGGGCGATTACCCATTGAGGCAACATGGCGATGTATTTTTTCGATCACATCATTTAGAGGCGTAAATGGTTCTGCCAGAAGATATCCATAAAAAGCGGGCTGACTTCCCTCGGTAGAAAAGTCTACCTGATACTTCCCCGATTGCAATTTCTTGCTTTTTATCTTCAATCTTGCTTCCTCCATAACTAATATTTTTAGTGAAGTAACAGGTATTGCGATTACAAAGCAAGAAAAAAACTAAAATAATTAGTTATCTACTACTTCAGATTCTTTCTCTGGCGGAAAAATAGAGCTCAAATCCCAGTTAATCAATTGATTATAATGGAGCTGCCCTTTATGGACAGTAAGTGGAGATTCAATGTTGTTTTCATAAATCTGACCGGTACCCAAACCTTGGGGTAGGTTAATCGGATAGGTTGACGTGAATTGAGCAATTGCATTCAGTCCAAAGGAAGATTCAAGTGCGGAGGTCATCCACCAGCCTATTTTTAATTCCTCGGCCAAGGCAATCCATTCTTGACAGGCAAAAAGTCCACCGTGTAAAGAGGGTTTGAGTATAATATAAGCAGGCCGTAACTTTTCTAAAAGCCGTTTTCTCTCCCCGGTAGTATTCACTCCGATAAGTTCCTCATCAAACGCAATGGGAATGGGTGATTGTTTACAAAGTAATTCGGTTTCCTTGGCTCCTGGCTTCAAGGGCTGTTCAATAGAATGAATGCCAAAGCGCGACATATCCAGTAGCTTGAACATGGCCTCGTCCGGTTTGAAAGCTCCGTTGGCATCCAATCTGACAACTATATCTTCCCGATAGTATTTTCTTCGGATGTATTGCAGGATATCACACTCCTTTTCAAAATTTAGACTGCCTACTTTTATTTTAATGCATCGAAATCCATCCTTTATCTTGATATCGATTTGTTGCAGCATGTAGTCCAATCCTCCGATCCATATCAAACCATTAATGGGAATAGGTACACCCTTCAGGAAATCAGTTTTGAATAGCGTTCGCACTCCCCCATTTGACAAGTCAAGCAGCGCAGTCTCCATGGCGAAGCAAATAGACGAAACATCGGAACTAAGTTGGTATTGATGTAGAAAATGATTGATATCGCTGAGTGCTGAAAACCCTGACGAATGCAACTCAATAGCTTGGTTGTTGATTTTTAATTCTAAACTGGCGAGGAGCGAGTCCATCTCGGCTTCTGTCTCTTTGCTCAGGCCCTCTAGCGGTGCACATTCTCCCAATCCAAAAGTTGATGAATCAACTACATCCCAAAGTTTTATAAACCAGGCAGTACGATTCTTCATTGGGCCTCGTGATGTCCTGGCTTCGAAATTAAAGTGAAAAACTTGCTTGTGAATGCTAACTCTTAATGCCATGAACAAAATAAATTGGATAGCTAAAGTTCGCGTTTAAAACCCCCAGATTACGCATTAGAGAATTGAAAGGGGAAGGAGACTGAATTCGATTGGTTCCAAAGTCCCTTGCACCATTCCCTTCTTTTCATGTTCAATGCTAGTTTGAGAGTGAATTGGCTCCCTATTTTTTCAAAGTATGCCCCTATTGCAAAGGTCTTGTAACGCAAGGTTGACAGGGTGTGCTGGGTTTTGCTTTGCAAGATGAACATCCTGAACAAGGACATTAAATTATAACTCAACATGGCAAAAGTGAGTGCCGCTTCTGTAGCATAAAAGTCATTCAGGTTAAAACTACTGAAGCCAAAATCGTATTTCAATTCTTTGATGCGGTTTTCTGCATCCGCACGGTTTCTATATACCCTCCATACTTCGATGGCCGGCAGTGTAAGGCTTGTAAAGTAGGCGGTATAGCGATAGTGTTTATAGATACTTTCATCATCAAACAAGGTCAGCGTTTTTCCAATGGCGTTGGGTCTGTCTTTGATCCGTTGCCTTACAATAACCATTCTCCTGGACTGTTTCCAATTGGCAGCCTTATAGTTTACTTCCGATATTTCAATCCCATTCGCTATCACCACCCAAGCCTGTTGTTGTGAAATGATATGTTGGACAGGTTGATAGAATCTTGCGGCCACTATATAATCAATACTTTTTTGTTGGAGGTAGTCAAAAATTTCATTGCTGCAAAAGCCACTGTCCAAGCGGATCAGTCCAATGGTTTTGTTTTTCAATTTTGATAATGTGTCTTCTAAAAAGGAAAGGAAATTATTGGAGGAAGACGTATCGCCACTTCGTAGCCACATGTTCGCTACCAGTTTTACATCTGCGATGAAAGCAATCAACGGGTGATGGGAAGGCCGGCCGCGTTTTGCCGGGTTGTAACCTTTCTTACTGCCTTGCTGTGTTCCATAACGTGTCATCACTGATGAATCACAGTCCAGTGTAAAGTTGTCAAACTTTACATTGTCAAATATCCAGGAATAGAAGTAATCACTCACCCGTTGGTTGGTGGCCTGGGTAAACTTACTAAAAAAACGTTTGTAGGTATCTTGTCCCGGTGTGCGCTTCCAATTGAATATTTTGCTTAATGCATTGTCGTGACGGGTTACTTCAGTGTGCAGAAAGCGGTTTGCCCCGCACCAAATACTTACCATGAAGGCTTCAACAATAGTGGTGGCCGCATAGCCCCGGTTAGAGCCGGGAACAGGAAGGTCCCCTTGCGCATTGACCACCTTCCTAAACCCCATCTTTTCCAACATCTGACGCATGAAAACCATCCCTCCCCAAGGGGTGATTTCCTTGTCTGTATAGCCAATTTCAAACTCCATAACACTAAAATAGCTATTGCTACGCATTAGAAAATCCTATTGCGTAATTTGGG
>VYLL01000025.1_pt1 | contig 79083 bp, 66 predicted proteins | sample 5114301 | NCBI WGS metagenome assembly VYLL01 (sample SAMN12291809, study PRJNA351875) | freshwater metagenome | isolation source: freshwater lake | place: USA: Michigan, MSU2 Lake | collected 2011-08-16 | reverse complement strand
GCAACGCCCGCAGCACCCGCCGCCGCCCCGCGTCCGGCGACCGGGACGCCGATCCTCGTCGGCCATTACGCCTCGCTCACCGGCGCTGAGGCGACCTTCGGCCAGAGCACCAGCGAGGGCATTCGTCTGGCGCTCAAGGAAATCAACGCCGCGGGCGGCATCGATGGGCGTCCGATCGAGCTGCGCGAGTACGACACCAAGGGCGAGCCGAAAGAGGCAACGCTCGCAGTCACGCGTCTGATCAAGAGCGACAACGTCGTTGCGGTCTTGGGCGAGGTGGCTTCAAGCTTGTCGCTCGCAGGCGCGGAAGTTTGCAAACGCGAGGGAGTGCCGATGATCACCCCCTCGTCCACCAACGTTCGCGTCACCAAAGTCGGCGACATGATCTTCCGGGTGTGCTTCACGGACCCGTTCCAGGCCAGCGCCTGCGCGCGGTTTGCCTCGGGCGATCTGAAGGCCAAGACCGTCGCGATCCTTCACGACCAGAAGTCCGCGTACAGCATCGGGCTTGCGGAGGAGTTCAAGGCGGCGTTCAAGAAGCTCGGCGGAAACGTCGTTTCCGAGCAGACCTACAGCGGCGGTGACGGCGACTTCACCACCCAGCTCACCAGCATCCGCTCGCGCAAGCCCGACGTCCTCTTCGTCCCCGGCTACTACACCGACGTCGGCAACATCGCCCTGCAAACCCGCAAGCTCGGCATCACCTGCCCCATGCTCGGCGGCGACGGCTGGGACAGCGAGAAGCTGGCGCAGATCGCCGGCAAGGCGATCGAAGGCTCCTTCTACTCCAATCACTGCGCGCCTGATCAGCCCGATGAGCAACTGCAAACGTTCATCAGCAAGTATCGCGCCGACTACAAGGGCAAGACGCCCGACGGCTTGGCGGCGCTGGGCTACGACGCCGCGATGATCCTCGCGGATTCGATCAAGCGCGCCGGCAGCACCGACAGCAAGAAGCTCCGCGACGCGATCGCATCGACCAAGGACTACAAAGGTGTGACGGGCATGATTACCATCGATGCCAATCGCAACGCGACCAAGAACGCCGTGATCGTTGAGATGAAGGGCGCGCCGCTGACACCGAAGTATCGCGCGACCATGACGCCGTGATCGCGCGTGCGTCTCGCGCCGAGGCTTGATCAGGGCCCAGGAATCCGCAGACCTTCACTCGCACCCCGCGCGCCCCGACGCACGCGGGGTGTTTTGCTACACTGGGCGTCCCCTGAATCTCAGGGCGACGCCGCTCCGTTTCCTCATCGCCGACCACCCACGCCCCCCCCGCGCCCCCTCGCCCGCACCGCACCACCTCGTGGCCGACTTCCTGCTCATCCTGATCACCGCGATCGCCGTGGGCAGCCTGTACGCGTTGATCGCGCTGGGCTACACGATGGTGTACGGCATCCTGAAGTTCATCAACTTCGCGCACAGCGACATCTTCGTGCTCGGCGCGTGGACGAGCCTGACCACGAGCGTCTGCGTGATCACGTGGCTGAAGCTCGACGCGCAGAAGCCCCCGCCGTGGCTGGCGCCGGTGGTGCTGCTGTGCGCCATGGTCGTCTGCGGCGGCGTGGCGTACATCGTCGAGCGGCTCGCGTACAAACCGCTGAGAAAGTCGCCGCGACTGAATGTCCTCATCACCGCGATCGGCGTCTCGCTGCTCTTGCAGAACGTCGGCCAGCTCCCGGGTTTCACCGTCGCGGAGTCTGACGGACGCACGCTTGCGACCGTGCCGTTTGGCCCCTCGCCGGCGCGCATGCCCAGCCTGCTGCCGGATGTCGCGGTCGCGACGATCCCGTTCACGAACCCCGCGCCGGGCGATGCGCCCCCCACCGTCAATCTCATCGACGTGTTCATCTTTGTCAGCGCCATGACGCTGATGTTCGGTTTGCAGTACCTCGTCTATCGCACCAAACTCGGGGCCGCGATGCGGGCGGTGAGCTTCAACACCGAGACCGCGGCCCTCATGGGCGTGCCCGTCGATCGCGTCATGTCCTTCACGTTCGTCACCGGCGCGGTCCTCGCCGCCGCGGCGGGGTTCCTCTACTCGCTGAAGTACCCGGGCCTGAACCAACCGGCTCACGAGATCTGGGTCTTGCTGGGCTTGAAGGCGTTCGTCGCCGCGGTCGTCGGCGGCATCGGCAACGTGCGCGGCGCGGTGCTCGGCGGGTTCCTCATCGCGCTGATCGAGTTCATGGGCATGTTCCTCTTCTCCAACTACCTCGACCCGCTCATGGGCACGAACATGGGCACCAACCTGCGCGATGTCTACGTCTTCAGCGTGCTGATCATCGTGCTGCTCGTCAAACCCAGCGGCCTGCTCGGCACGCCGGTCCGTGAGAAAGTCTGAACGTGAGCGCACTGACCGACCTCATCCCGGCCCATCGTCCCACGCTGCTGAGCAGCCTGAGCCGCGGCCTTGCGCTGCCGGTCGTCTGCGCGATCACTCTCGCTTCGCTCACACACTTCATCGTCGGCCCCGTGCTCGGTGAATATTGGTCATCTGTCGGCGTGCAGGTCGGCATTGCGGTCATGCTGGCGGTCTCGCTCAACATCGTCAACGGCTTCACCGGCCAGTTCTCGATCGGGCACGCGGGCTTCTTCGCCATCGGTGCGTACGTCGGCGCGGGCATCTCGTACTACTCGGCGCTGCTGATCTGGAATGACGCGTCGACGCTCCCGCACGGCGCGCCGCTGACGTGGGAGGGCTCGCCCTCGGGGCTCTTTGGCGCGGGTGACTGGATCATGGTCGCCGGCGCACTCATCGGCGGCGGCGTCGCCGCGGCGTTTGGTTACATCGTCGGCCTCCCCTCGCTGCGCCTGCGCGGCGATTACCTCGCGATCGTCACGCTTGGCTTCGGGGAGATCGTCCGCGTGCTGCTGCAACAGTCTCGCCCGCAGATCTTTGATGCACAGGAGCTGCGCGAGCTCCAGGGCGCGGACCTGATCATCCCGCCGCTGGGCGGCGCGACCGGATTTTCCGAGATCCCGAAGTACGCGACGCTCTGGTGGGTGTGGTTCTTTGTCGCGTTCGTTGTCTTCTTCGCGTATCGCGTGAAGCGAAGCAGCACCGGTCGAGCCCTGCTCTCGATCCGCGAGGACGAGATCGCGGCTCGCGCCATGGGCGTCAACATCACCAAGTACAAGGTCCGCGCGTTTGTGCTTGCCGCCGGCCTGGCGGGGATTGCCGGCGCGCTCTACGCCCATTCGGGCAACGTGTTGCAGCCGCGCGACGCGGGGTTCCAGCGTTCGTTCGAGTGCATCATCTTCGTGGTGCTGGGCGGCCTGGGTTCGATCAGCGGCGCGGCCTTGGCCGCCGTGGCGCTGAGCATCATGACCGAGGCGCTCCGCGGGCCGGAGCCGATCCTCGAAAACTGGCCAGTGCTTGTCGGCCTCGCGGTCGCCGGTGTTATCGCCGCGGCGGTCCTTCGCGCGATTGGCAACCGCGGCTGGCGGATCACGTTTGTACTCGCGATGACGCCGCTGTCGTTCCTGGCGCTCGGCCTCGCCAGCAAAGCCTTCAACCAAGTCACCGGCGTTGACCTCGCGGCGTACCGAATGGTCGTCTACGCCCTGCTGCTCATCGTCGTCATGCTCGCGCGTCCCAACGGCCTCTTCGGCATCACGGAGATCTGGGACTATTTCGGCCCCGCCCGCGCATCGAAGCCCGCAACGGCTGCGACACCCACCAAAGGGGACGCGTCGCCATGAGCGAGTTCCTCCTTGACGTGCGCGACATTGGCATCAGCTTCGGCGGCCTCAAGGCCTGCCAAGGCCTCACGCTGCAAGTTCCCGCGCGCGGGCTTCACGGTCTCATCGGCCCCAACGGTGCCGGTAAGACCACCGCCTTCAACCTCATCACCGGCGTGTATCAAACCCAGACCGGCAGCGTCGCGCTCGACGGCGTGCCCGTCAGCCACCTTGCGCCGCATCAGATCGCCAAGGCCGGCCTCTCTCGCACGTTTCAGAACATCCGCCTCTTCGGCGACCTCACCGTTCTGGACAACGTCCGCCTTGCCTGCCACGTGCGCGGCTCGCACACGCTGCTGGGCACGCTCTTTCGCACGCAGGCGTTCGTCGCACAAGAACGCGCCATCCGCGAGCGGGCGCTCCGGATGCTCGATGTCTTTGACCTCGCGGGAGCCGCGGACGAGCAGGCGCGGAGCTTGCCGTACGGCCATCAGCGCCGGCTCGAGATCTGCCGCGCGCTGGCGACGGAGCCAAAGGTGCTGCTGCTGGACGAGCCCGCGGCGGGGATGAACCCGAGCGAGAAGGTCTCGCTGGCGGCGACGATCCGGCAGATCCGCGATCGCTTCGGCTTGGCGATCCTGCTCATCGAACACGATATGGGCCTGGTTATGGAAATCTGCGAGCACATCACGGTGCTCGATCACGGCACGCCCATCGCCACCGGCACGCCACGCGAAGTGCAGCAGAACCCGAAAGTCCAGGAGGCGTATCTGGGCGAGCCCGGCGCGATCGTCTGAGTCACCATGAGCCAGAGCGAAACCATCCTGGAACTCCGCGAGGTCAGCGTCAAATACGGCGCCATCCGCGCGATCAACAACGTCTCGTTCAGCGTCAAACGTGGCGAGATCCTCACGCTCATCGGCTGCAACGGCGCGGGCAAGACCACCACGCTCCGCGCCATCAGTTCCATGGTCCGCGTCGCCGGCGCCGGCGGCATCACGTTCAACGGCCAGTCGATCGCGGGTGAGCGGCCGGAAGACCTCGTCAAGCGCGGGCTCTGCCACTGCCCCGAAGGACGCGGCATCTTCGCCAACATGACCGTCGAAGAAAACCTCTCGCTCGGCGCGTTCACACGCACCGACCGGGCCGCGATCGAGCAGGACCGCCAACGCGTCTTCACGCTCTTCCCGCGCGTCAAGGAACGCCTCAAGCAAAACGCCGGCACCCTCAGCGGCGGCGAGCAACAGATGCTCGCCATCGGACGCGCCCTACTCAGCCGCCCGCAACTGCTCCTGCTTGACGAGCCCTCGCTCGGCCTCGCCCCGCAGCTCGTGCAGACGATCTTCCGCATCATCCGCGAGATCAACCAGCAGGGCGTCACGATCCTGCTCGTGGAACAGAACGCGCACATGGCGCTGCAAGTCGCGCACACCGGCGTCGTGCTCGAAACCGGCTCAGTCGCGATGCAAGGCCCCGCGGCGGACCTGGCCAAGAGCGACGCGGTGCGGAAGGCGTATCTCGGGCATTGAGATAGAAGAAACCGTGCCACCAACCTCGTTTCGAGGTCGGTGCTCGTTGACGAAAGGCTGTCCAAATGCACCGCCCTCCAAGCGAGGTCGGTGGCACGAAACCAGCACTGCCAAAAAAGGCGAACACCACAGGGACAACCCGTGGCATTCGTGAGAAAGGTTCGTGTTGGCGTGCGTGTGTTCAGCGACGACGGCGTGAGCCGGCAAGGCCCGCGAGGCCAAGCAGCGCCAGCGCGCCGGGCGTGGGGACGATCTGGTCCTGACGGCCAGCATTGACAAATGCTTCAACGCTGACCTGCGGGCCGGTGCCGTCCAACGCATCGAGATACGCCTGCGCGAGCGTGCGTGAGGCGTTGTTGCCCGCGGTCACCTGGAAGTCACCGCCGGAAAGGTCCACGCCGTTGTCGTACGCGATCTCCCACACCGCCATCTGGAACGCGGCCATGTCGGTCGCGCTGCTGAAGTTCACGACGCCGATGTAACGTCCGAAGAGCTCGTTGAGCAGCGCCGCCCGGGCGGCACCCATCGGGGCGGTGTTGGGCGCAAACTCTGGAGACATGACGTCGTACGTGTACGAGCCGCCGCCCCCGACGTTCTCGGTGATCTCGGTGCAGAATGTCCAGAAGCTGGTGCTAACGCCGGTGTAGTCGCCGCCGGTGCGCGTCCAGTTCATGAGCCCGGCGTGCACCTGCGTGGTGTTCGCGCCCGCGTTGAGCGTCACGGTTACGACCTCGCTGGGGCCGACAGTGTTGAACGTCGCGGTCACCACCGACGCCCCGGCGGCAGACGTCAGGGCCAGCGCGACGGCTCCGGCGATCGCTCCAATAGACACCGTGGACTTCATGCTCTCTCTCCGTGCACGTAGAACGCACCGATCGCCGTCGCGATCACACGATCACGAAGCGACCGTCACTCGACGGCAGACATATCAGGTTGAGGGGAGGCTCTCTCTCCCACGCTGCGCGGGAATCGCGCTCGGCCAAGAGCATGCATCCCCGCCGCGTGTAAACAAGTCACACAGCGGGTTCTCGTCCCATTTCTGGGGTTTTTATGGTCAATCTAGCGAGTTTGCGTGTTTCGACAATGTCAACATGGGCAAGCCGTCTCAAACTGGAAGGTGCAAGAAAATGGCTCCGTATGAGCGTGGCATCCTTCGTCATCAATCTTATTGTTTTACCCGCCGCGAACTCACGCAATTGACTGCTCACGCACAATGACGCGTCGCCCGCACAATCCGATTGTGCGGGCGACGGCGCTGCTCGCAAAATCACCACGCCCAACAGTTCAGATTCAGGCCCGCCGGCGACGCGACGCGCACAGCCCGCCCAGCGCGACCAACGCCGCGGCACCCGGCGTCGGCACGATGTTCGCGTTCGTGCGGAAGCCGATGCCCGACTGCACCTGGTTGCGATCGGCGAAGAAGATGTCGATCGTGTTCCAGCCCGCTTGCACCATGCTCGTGCCGAGCAAGTTCGAAACGTGACCGATCGCTTTCACGCCGCCGTTGTCCACGGCGAGCGTGTTGTTGATGAAGACCCACGCGTCGTCGTCGGCCTGAAGCGCCATGGTCAGCGACGCGATCTCATTCTGGGTAATGAAGAACGAGCCCGACCAGCGCACCGCACGGAAGCCCCACGCGTTCGACGTCTGCCCGTCGGGGAAGAAGTTCTGCAACATCGTGAAGGGTGTCGGGTCCGATTGCGTCTTCTCAAAGAGCACCGTGCGGTCGCCAGTCCGACCGGTCGTCCACCAGAGGATCTCGTTGGTGTTCGGGTCAATGTCCTGGATGTTGCCGCTGCCCGCGACACGCGTCATCGCGAGGTTGGTCGCGACGGGCAGGCCGTTGGGCCCAAGCGTCGATTGCACGAGGCCGGTCACGATGCCGCCGTCGATGCCGCTCTGGACATCGATGTGCCGGGGCGTGTTGGGGATGTTGTTCGGCAATACGTAGTAGTTGCCGACAAGGTCGGCGTTCGCGCCGGCGGTCAACGCCGCAGTCGTGAGCACGAGGGTCGCGAGGGTCTTCATGGGATCTCTCTCTTTCAGGTTTGGTGTTGTGGGACTGGTTCGCAAGAAGCGGGAGGACCAGCCGGCTCGTCGTGCGAGACTGCCGGCGGCATCCTGCAATGAATCTGCCTTGCACCGAGCACGCCCGCCATCGCCTTGAGCGCGTCGAATGACGCACGCCCTCGGCGTGTTCCGTCTGGCGAATCTGGGCAAGTCTCGCTCGTCACGCGAGCTTCCGAGAACGCGCCGGCTCGCGCATTTCCGGGCGTGCCGAACGCCAGCCCAGCGCTACCATGGGCCTCCTATGCCCAAGATCACGATCAACGGTCGCGAGCTCGAGTTCAAACCCGGCCAGGTCATCCTTCAGGTGGCCAATCAAGCCACGCCGGCGATCGAGATCCCGCAGTACTGCTACCACGACGGCCTGTCGATCGTGGCCTCCTGCCGCATCTGCCTCGCCGAGATCTGGATGCCCGACAAGGCCACGGGCAAGCTCATGCCGTACATGGGCGGCAAGCTCATGCCCACGTGCCAGACCGCGTGCATTGAGGGCATGGTCGTCTACACCGACAGCCCCAAGTCCGTCGCCAACCAGAAGGCGGTGATGGAGTACCTCCTGATCAACCATCCGCTGGACTGCCCCGTCTGCGACCAGGCTGGCGAGTGCGCCCTTCAGGACTACAGCTACGAGTACGGCCGCGGCGAGTCCCGCTTCGAAGAGGCCAAGGTCAAGAACCCCAAGAAGGATCTCGGCCCGAACATCTATCTCTACTCCGACCGCTGCATCATGTGTACCCGCTGCGTCCGCTTCACCCGCGAGGTCAGCGGCACCGGCGAGCTGCTCGTCGCGGGCCGCGGCAACCGCGAAGAGATCGACGTCTTCCCCGGCAAGCCCATCGACAACGAGCTCTCGGGCAACGTCGTCGACCTCTGCCCCGTCGGCGCGCTTTTGGACAAGGACTTCCTCTTCGCTCAGCGTGTCTGGTTCCTCAAGAGCACGCCCTCGATCGACGGCATCACCGCCAGCGGCGACAACATCTTCGTCGAGCACAACGACGGGAAGGTCTACCGCATCAAGCCGCGCACCAACATGAGCGTCAACAAGTGGTGGATCACCGACGAAGTCCGCCACGGCTGGAAGTTCGTGCAGCGCGAAGACCGCCTCAGCGGCGCGGCCCACAAGCAGTTCGGCGTGCAGCTCAAGACCGACTGGGAGCGTGCCTACGCCGACGCCATCGACGGGCTCAAGGCCGTCATCGCCCGCAACAAGCACATCGCGCTCTTGGCCAGCCCGATGCTCAGCTCCGAGGACGCCTTCGCCCTCGCCCGCGCGACCACCGCCCTTGACCCCCGCGCGTTCCTGGCCCTCGGCCCTGTGCCCGTTCAAGGCGTGGACAAGACCTTCCCGGCCAACAAGCCTGACGGCTTCAAGCTCTACGCCGAGAAATGCCCCAACAGCCGCGGCGTCCGCCGCACGCTCGAAGCCCTCAGCAAGCAGGGCAAGCACAACGGCTATGTCGCCAACTTCGAGCAGTTCATCAGCCAGGTCCGCTCCGGCGAGATCGGCGGCGTGATCATCACCGGCAACTTCCCCAGCGACTGGGTCACCCCCGCGCTCATGGACGCGCTGGCCAACGCCTTCGTCGTCGTCATTGACACGCTCCCCAGCGAGCTCAGCGCTCGCGCCGACGTGCTCCTGCCCGGCGCGACCTGGGTCGAAAAGACCGGCTCCTTCGAAAACGCCCGCGGCATGCACCAGGCCTTCGAACGCGCTATCCCCGTTCGCGAAGGCGCACGCCCCGAGGCCCAGATCGGCACCGACCTCCTGGCCCACATCAAGTCCGGCCGCCCGGGCCTCGCGCCGGCGTACAACGCCGACACCCTGCGAACCGAAATGAGCCGCGTCGCCGGGCTGGAAATGTTCGCCACCAGCGTCTCACTGCCCACAGTTCCCGTCGAGCAGCAGCCGGCAATGGCGATGGTGGAGTTGTAAGTCAGGCGCCGGCGTGCCGGCGGCGCAGAGTGCTCACTGGCCATGTCCGACACCTGGATCATCGTCGCCGTCGCCATCCTCTTTCCGCTCTTCGGCGCGGCGGTCTTTTTCTACTGGCGCATCCAATACGGGGTGGGCGTGCCTTGGCTGACGCGCCGCGCCTCGCGCAGTCAGACCGACGACGCGGACGTTGTCGTCACGCGGTTTCAGCCGGGCACAGACGGGCCTTCAAGCCCGCGTGACCAGGGCGCCGCCCGCCCGCCCGAGTGATCGCTCGTCATCTCGAACAACCGCGAGCGGCGAACGCGAATACGCTCCGGCATGTCTGACCCCGCCGCGAGCGACCGCAACCACTCCGACCACGCGTCAACCGCTGCGTCGCCGCCGCCGTTCGTCACCGCGCCCGGCGAGCGCGTGCACACGCCCGACGGCGATTGGCAGCGCCGCCTCGCGGAGATCGACGAGCTCATGCGCGAGATGTCGCTTCAGTCCGACCCGCAGAAGCTCGTCGCGGCGTACGGCCTGCGCGTCCGCAAGCTCTTCGGCAATGACGGCTTCGTCGCGGTCTCACGCCGCAATATCGAATCACCCAAGTTCCGAGTCACCCGCTCCAGTATCTGGAAGGAACAGCCCGACCCGTGGCGCGAGACCCACAAGCTCCCCATCCACGACGGCGGGCTCCTGGGCCGCCTGCTCTACGAGGGCAAGCCCACGCTCATCAACGAGCTGGACATCGACCCGACCGACCCCTGCGCTTCGTACCTTGACGGCATGGGCTCGCTCTTGGCGATCCCGCATTACGAAAACGGCGAAGTCCTGAACATGGTCTGCTCGCTCATCAAACGCCGCAACGGCTTCGTGCTCGATCGCGTGCCTGAAGCGGTGTGGCTCAGCAGCATGTTCGGGCGCGCAACCAGCGCGCTGGTACTCTCGCAGCGCCTCGCGGAGAGCAACGAGGCACTGGACCGCGAGATGCGCACCGTCGCCGAGATTCAACGCTCGCTGCTGCCAGTGACACTGCCCACGCTCCCGGGGCTCGACTTCGCGGCCCACTACCAGACCAGTAAGAACGCCGGCGGCGATTACTACGACTTCTTCACGCTGCAAGACGGCTGCGTCGGCATGTTGATCGCCGACGTCTCCGGTCACGGCACGCCCGCCGCGGTCCTCATGGCAATCATGCACGCCATCGCGCACGTCACGCCGGCCGACCGTCACGACCCGGCGCGTTTCGTCGCCTCGCTCAATCAGGAACTCAGCCGTCGCTACACGCTCTCGACCGGCGCGGGCTCGATGTTCGTCACCGCGTTCTACGCGGTCTACGACCCCAAGTCGCGCATCATGAAGTACAGCAGCGCTGGGCACAACCCGCCGCGCTTGCGCGTCGGGTTCGTGGGCGACAACGGGCCAGTGCTCAGCATCGATGGTGCCAGTGGCTTGCCGCTGGGCGTGCTTGACGACGCCGACTACGAGAGCGCCGAAATCCGCATCGACCCCGGCGACGCGCTCGTGCTCTACACCGACGGCATCACCGAGACTTTCGGACCCGAGTCGTCAACGAAAGACACACAAGGCCGAGGCTCACGCGACATGTTCGGCACCGACCGCCTCGACGCGATCCTCGCGCGACGCCACTCCAGCGCTCAGGGCCTGCTTGAAACCGTGCTCAAGGAACTTCACGAGTTCTCCGCCGGGCACCCGCCCGCGGACGACCGCACGATGATCGTGATCACCGGCTCAAACGCGCTCTAAGCAACTTCCCGTGAAAGAGACCGTGCCACCGACCTCGCTTCGAGGTCGGTGCACCTGGACGGCCGGTCATCGCAAGACACCGACCTCGAAACGAGGTCGGTGGCACAAGGCCGACCCGCCACGGAGTGGCGGGCCACCCAGACTCAGTGATCGACCTTGTGCCCCAGCATCGGCGCGATCTTGCTCATCATCGCGTCCAGCGTCTTCTTGTCGCTTGCCTCAAGGTTCAACCGCAGCAGCGGCTCGGTGTTGCTCTTGCGGACGTTGCACCACCAGCCGTGCTTGCTGAAGCAGTCGATCGTCACGCCGTCGAGCTCGTCCATCGAGCCCTGGCCCGCGAACTCATCCTTCAAGTTCGCGATCGCGGCGTCCTTGTCCTCGATCTGGAAGTTGATCTCACCCGACTGGTAGTACTTCTGCATCGGCGCCACCAGCTCGCTCATCTTCTTGCCCGTGCGCGCCAGCACCGTCAGCACCACCGCCATTGCGATCGCGCCGCTGTCGGCGTTGAAGTTCTTCGCAAAGTAGAAGTGCCCAGAAAGCTCGCCGCCGAAGCTCCCCTTGTGCTCCGCCAGCGCAGCCTTCATGAACACATGGCCCACGCGGCTGCGCACCGGCTTGCCGCCAAGCTTCAAGATCTCCTCCTGCACCGCCTTCGTGCTGCGCAGGTCGTACACCACGGCGCTCCCCGGCGCCTGCTCCAGGAAGTGCCGGCACAGCGCGCCCGTCAGATGATCGCACCCGATGATGCGCCCCTTCTCATCCACCACCACGCAGCGGTCCGCGTCGCCGTCGTAGCAGAACCCAACATCCGCCTTCTGCGCGATCACCGCGTCGCACGTCTGCTTCACGTTGCTGGCCACCAGCGGGTTCGGCTCGTGCACGAACTCGCCCTTGCTGTTGTCAAAGTTGATCTCGATGATCTCCAGCCCGTCCACGGCGTGCTTCTTGTTGCCAAACACCTTCGGCACCATCGTGCCCGCCATGCCGTTGCTCGCGTCGATCACGCACTTCAGCGGCTTCTTGCCCTTGCGTGCCGACAGATCCAGGAAGCTCAGCACGTGCGCCTTGTAATCCTGCCACAGGTCGCGCTTCTCAACGCGACCGCCCGCGGACTGGAAGTTGTTGACGAAGTCCACCGTCGCCGCGAACTTGCGGACATCGCCGAGCCCCGTGCTCTCGCCGACCGGCTTGGCCTTGCGCTTGCTCACCTTGAAGCCGTTGTACTGCGGCGGGTTATGGCTCGCGGTACACATCACCCCGCCGGCGCAATCAAAGTGGTTGACCGCGAAGTAGACGAACGGGGTATCAACCATGCCGACATCCAGCACATGCCCACCCTGATCGGTGATGCCGCGGATCAGCGCCTCGGTCAGGCTCGGCGAGCTCTTGCGCATGTCGCGCCCGACCACCACGTTCCGCATCATCGGCGAACCCTCGCCCGCGCCCGCGGCGTCCTGCAGCAGAAACCTCGAGCAACCAAACCCGATCTGCCGCGCCATCGGCTCGTTGAGCGGGTCCGGATACGTGCTGCGGATGTCGTACGCCTTGAAGACTTTGCCGAGCATGGAAGGCTCCTGTTCGGCGATCGCAGCGCAAGAAACCCAGACCGCGTCCGCCGGAAGTCGGCGAGGATAGCCAGCGGACAACCGGATTTCGCTTCAGGCCGCGCGGACCGTATCAACAACGGTCGTCGGTTCAGGCACCGGCTCATCGTGTTGCCGGAGTGATTCCAGATGCAGGGCGACCGCCTCGCGAATACTCGCCCTTGCCTCATCCTGACTTGAGCCAGTCGCGACGCAGCCCGGCAGATCGGGCACATACGCGGAATACGTCCCATCCGCGGCCCGCTCAATCACCACGACAAAATCTCGTTGAGTATCCATGCGTTGCTCACTTCATGCCAGCTTGCTTGAGAATGCTATTCAACGTGCCTGGCGGAACGTCGTGGCTGAGTTTGCCGCCCGCCGGTACGGTCACCGTTCCAGGTCGAGTCGGATGCCGAAGCTGCATGTGGCTCTCAACAACCCGTTCGACCTTCCAGCCAGCACTTTCGAGTTGCTTGATCAGATCGCGGTACTTCATCGCCATAAACGTGACCCCATCTCAGAGAGATCCGCCCGCTCATCCCTCACGGATACTCCTGACGCGTCGGCCGCACCAGCAGATCGCTCACGTGTACATGCGCCGGCTGCGAAACCACGAACTCGATCATCCGCGCGATGTCCGGCGGCGTCAGCATCGGCGCAAACTTCTCTTTCATCGTCTCGAACCACGCGTCGGCGTAACCCGCCACCTGCTGAAACTCGCTCACCACAAACCCCGGTTCGATGAGCGTCACGCGCACGCCGCGCGGCGCCAGCTCACGCCGAACGCCCTCGGTCATCGCGTGTACCGCGAACTTCGTCGCGCCGTACAGGCTCGAAAACGGCGACACATGCCGCCCCACCACCGAGCCGATCACCACGATGTCCCGCGGCGTCTCCACCCACGCCCCCGCCTGCCCGCACTCATTCGCCGGCACGCGTTTGAGCATCCGCTCGCCCGCGGCTCGGATCAGCCGCGCCGCGCCGAGAATGTTCGTGCGGATCACATCCTCCCACTGCGACTCATCACTGCCCATGACGCTGCCGTTCAGCCCACGCCCCGCGTTGACCACGACCAGATCCGGGTCCTGGCCAAAGCCCCGTTTCGCGTCGTCCAGCATGTCACCGATCACCGCCGGATCCGCGCAATCACCGACGACCATGCGCACGCGTTCCCTCCGCCCCTCGTTCTCCAGCCCGCCATCGCCGCCCAGCACCTTTGCAACATCGTCCAGCCGCGGCGCACGGCGTGCGTTGATGAGCACGCTCGCGCCCGCGCTGTGCAGCCGATGCGCCACCGCCTCACCAATGCCCGCGGACGCCCCTGTAACCACCGCGACGCGCCCGGTGAGCGGAGGGTGAACAACGATTCGTGCTGTGCTGCTCATGCGCCAAGCGTAGTGGCGCAGGCGTGACCTGCCACCGGCGCCGCTCACCTCGTGCCGACATCACTCCGCCGCTCCAAGACTCCCCGCGCGTCCCGACCAGCGCTCCCGCTATCCTCAAGTCAATGTTCGGAAGCCACCTCTCCATCGCCGGCAGCATGGTCAACGCGCTCATCACGGCGCGGACCCTTTCGCTCGATTGCGTGCAGGTCTTCACGAAGAACCAGCAGCAGTGGGCCGCGCCACCGCTCAAGCCGGAGGAAGTCCTCGCCTGGCGCCGCGCCCTGATCGAAATGGGTTGGGCGATGGACAAGCCCGGCGCCTCGCGCCGCAGCGACGCCCACCCGTCGCGCGTTGTCGCTCACGCCTCGTACCTCGCCAACCTCGCCTCGCCCGACGACACGCTCCGCACACGCTCGATCCAGATGCTGCTGCTCGAGCTCAACCGCTGTCACGAGCTCGGCATCCCACTGCTCGTCTTCCACCCCGGCGCCGCCACCGACGGCGAGCCACTCGCCGGCGAACGCCGCATCGTCTACGCCTGCGCCGAGCTGCTCGCACAAACTGCCGGCCACCGCACCGTGCTCTGCTTGGAAAACGTCGTCGGCGCCGGCACCACCATCGGCCGCGAGTTCGAACAGCTCGCCCGCATGCGCGATCAAATCATCGCCCTCGCCCGCGGCGGAAACGAACGCATCGGCTTCTGCCTCGACACCTGCCACATGCACGCCGGCGGTTACGACCTCTCCACCGCCGAGTCCTCCGCACGCGCCTTGGAACACGCCGAGAACACCCTCGGCCTCGTCAACGTCCGCTGCCTCCATCTCAACGACTCCAAAGGCGCCGCCGGCTCGCGCCTCGATCGTCACGCCCACATTGGCGAGGGCACCATCGGCGTCGCCGGCTTCGGGCCGTGGGTCACGTCGCCGCTACTGCACAACGTCCCCAAGATCATGGAGACGCCCAAGGGCGAAGGCCCCGGCGGCGTCGATTGCGACACGGTGAACGTCGCTCGTCTGCGTTCCATTGCTCGAAACGAACCCGTCACCATCACGCCACTGGCAACGCCCGAAACCGCAAAGTCGCAGTCACGAAACCCCAAATCGCCCACGGCGTAATCCCCGCATTCGCACGCTTCACGTGCAAACGTGCTTGACGCCGCGAGCGCAATCGCGCACAATTCATTCCCTCGCGTGAGTTCTCCGCGGCCACCTCACCCCACCCTGCAGGAGACTCAACATGATGACGCCCCCCACCACCGAGCACGCCTGGTTCAAGCAGTTCGTCGGCACCTGGAAGTTCGAAAGCACCTGCAGCATGGGCCCCGACCAGCCGCCAATGAAATCCGGCGGCACCGAGACCGTCCGCATGCTCGGTGATCTCTGGCTCGTCGGCGAGTCCACCGGCATCATGCCCGACGGCGACGCCATGACCGCCATCATGACCCTCGGCTTCGACCCCACTACCAAGAAATACCGCGGCACCTGGGTCGGCTCACCCATGGCCCACATGTTTATCTACGAAGGCGACCGCCCGAACAATGCCAACCGCCTCGACCTCTACACCGAAGGCCCCAGCATGGCCGGCGACGGCACCATGACCACCTACCGCGACTCCGTCGAACTCATCTCCCCCGACAAACGCGTCCTCACCTCGGGCATGAAGTCCCCCGACGGCAGCTTCCACGAGTTCATGCGCGCCGAATACACGCGTGTGAAGTGAGTTGTCAGTTGTCAGTTTCCAGTCGTCAGTTCTCAAACTGAACGTCCCGTGCCACGAACCGTGCCACCGACCTCGCTTCGAGGTCGGTGCATCTGGTCTCCCATCGTCCACGTGACAACAGTCCAAGCCTCACGCCCCACGCCTCACTCACCCCCGCGGCTTCTTCTTCCGAAACTCCAACTCCGTCTCCGGCGGCAGCCGCTCGATCTTCGTCGCCACCCAAGGCGGCGTCTGCGTCCACCACACGCTGAACGACACCTTCACCTTGTCCCCCACATTGAGCTCCGACACGTCCACGCCCTTGGCCGGCGGAAACTCCATCACCATCGCGCTCATCCCCACTTCTTTGCCCTCGCGATTCTTGAAGTCGTCGATCGCCTCGTGCTTCACGTTCAGCTCGGTCCCCGGCCGCCCAGCCAGCGGCAGCGACATCACCTCGCCACGCACCACATACGTCGCGTCCGGCGTCGCCGACGGCGGCACAAGATCGCTCACACGAACCGCCGGCTTGCCCCCGGGCGCAGACGCGTTGCCCGCCGCGGGCACCGTCGGTGTCGCGGGCGTCTTCTTCTCACACGCTGGCAATCCCGCGACGCCGGCAACCACCACTCCAGCGCACGCCACGCGCATCGCGCGGGATCGCAGCGCTCCCGCGCTCGCCAAACCCACCACTAGTCGAGTCGTCAATACGCCTATGCACATGCAAAAGCTCCTTCAGCCGCACTCTACGCACGCGACGAAAGAACCGTCCACCCAAACGCCGAAGCGCTCGAGCGTTCTGCCGTTAATTTGAGCTTTGCTGCTTGGCGATTCGAGCCTCTCGGCCCTGCCCGCTCACGCCTTCGAAACGCTCAGGAACTTCTCGACGGACTGCAGGTCCGCAAGCAGCACCGGCGAATACCGCAGGCTGAACGACTCGCCCTTGCCGACGGTCACGATCCGGGCGCACGACTCACGCTTCACCCAGTCGCGGTTGCCGCGGTTGTACGTCGTCATGCGCGACTCGCGCACGCGATACGCACGTCCAAGCGCCTTCTTGTTCGTCGGATCAAGTCGCATCAGACGCTGCAACGTCGCCTTGTTCCCCGCCGCGCGCGGCGAGCCGGTGAGCGTGAACGTGATCATCTGGCCGGCCTTGAGCGTATCGAACATGGGAACCTCACTGCGGTGCATCATCTTTCCGCGCCACGGCTCACAAGCCGCGACCGCGTCCGGATGGGCCCAGATACTACGCAACCCGACAACTCAGGTCATCTTTTCTCACCGCCTCGCGCACACGATCCCGCCCCACCCACTACACTCTCCTCCCTATGACGACGCCTGATTCCCCACAAAGCCCGAACGCCGCATCCTCTGCTACCGGCGTCGCCTTCAACAACAACCTCGACCATCACACCCGACCCAAGATCCGCGGCATCCGCGGCTTCCCCGTTCAGGCCAAAGCCCCGGATGGCTCCGAGCACCAGATGCTCGGCCTCGCCGACGCGCGCCAGATTTCCGATCGCGTCGCCGTCGTCATGCCCGGCGTCAGCATCGTCCTCCCGCTCATGGACGGCTCACGCTCCGTTGACCAAATCGTGATGGAAGTCGGCCGCGGCCTCACTCGCCCGATCATGGAACAGCTCATCGCCCAGCTCGACGGCGCCGCCCTCCTCGAAGGCCCCGTCTTCAAAGAGCTGCTCGCGAAGCTGCAGGCCGACTTTGACAGCCAGCCGATCCTCCCGCCCGGCTCGACCGCCGCGTTCGTGGATGCTGTGCTCGCAGAAGACACCGAAGCCCCGGCCGACGAGCCGGCGCGTTCCGAATACGCCGCGCGCCGCGTGCGCACGTACTTTGACTCGCTCATCGCTGAGGCCCTGAGCGACGTTCCCGACCCTGCGTTCACCGCGCTGCCCAAGGCCATCGTCGCCCCGCACCTGGACTATCCACGCGGCGGGCTCAACTACGCCGCCGTCTACGGCCGCCTGCGCGTCGCCGATCGCCCCGATCGCGTCGTGATCCTGGGCACCAACCACTTCGGCGTCTCCACCGGTATCGCCGCGTGCGACAAGGGTTTCAGCACCATCCTCGGCGCCTGCGAGATCGACAGCGACCTCGCCGCGGGCATGCGCACCGCGCTGGGCGACACGCTCTTTGCCAACCGCCTTGACCACGAGCGCGAGCACTCCATCGAGCTGCAGATCACCTGGATCCAGCACGTCTTCGGCACCGGCAACGACGGCAAGTTTCCCAAGGTCTTCGCCGCCCTCATTCACGACCCGGTGCTCAAGAACGGCGAGAGCTACGACGGCAACGGCGTCGCCCTCAAGCCCTTCGTTGACGCGCTCAAAGCCCAGCTCGCCAAGCTCCCGGGCAAGACGCTCATCGTCAGCTCCGCCGACCTCTCGCACGTTGGCCCCGCCTTCGGCGATCAGCAGCCGCTGATGGTCGAGGAGGGCAGTGAGCACGCCCAAGCCGCGGAAGAGTCGCGCAACCGCGTCTTCGCGATGGACGACGAGATGCTCGGGCTGGTCGTGCAGAACAAGCCGTCGGACCTCGTCGCCAGCATGGCCTGGCAGCAGAACCCCACACGCTGGTGCAGCGTCGGCAACCTCGTCGCCACACTCATGGTCGCCCAGCCCAGCGAAGTCCGCATCCTTCGCTACGGCCCGGTCATGGACCCGCAAGGCCTCGGCATGGTCACCAGCGCCGCAATGGTCATGACCTGATCGCGTGAGTTGAAGTTCCCCCCGCATTCACCCGTGCCCCCTTGGTTTCCCTGGCTCGTGATCGCCCTCGGCGGCGGCCTGCTCACCGCCGGCGCCGTCGTGCTCTTGCGCGCCCGCCGAAGTCTTCTGAAAGACCGTTGGCAAGCGGCCCAAGACGAGCTTGAAGCCGAACGCCGAATCGTCCCGCGCGTGAATCCTGACGCAGTCGCGCACGAGCCGTGGAGCTTCGCCTCGCACGCCGCGCTGGGTTTGGCGCTCATGGGCACGGGCTACCACCTGATCGCCTGGGCCCTGCCCAGCCACACGCTCCTGGCGGTGCCCGCATCGATTTGGTACGCCGTGCCGATCGCCGGCGTCATCATGGTGACGCTCAGCCGCAGCCTGGATCGAATGGAGAGTCGCACCTGACGTGCCACCGACCTCGAAACGAGGTCGGTGGCACGGAGATCCAAACTCGCGACTCGGAACTCGCGACTCGCGACTTAGTAGTTCAAGCCCGCGCGCACCAGCCACCCGCCGAAGACCTTGCCCTCCAGCTCGTGGTATTCCGCGAGCTGGCCGGTGTAGCCGTTGCGTGTGCCGGTGGTGCCGCCGAACTGCCCGTCGCGGACGGTGTCAAAGAACGACTCGGCGTGCCCGTCGGCAAAGCCCATCTGCCCGATGGTGGACTTGTGGTTGGCGTTTTCGACGGTGATCGTCGAGCCCTTGCCGTGGGCGGTGCCGAAGTCGGTGTAGTTCTGGCGGCCCCAGACGATGCCGCTGCCCAGCGCGCCGCGCTCCGGCCCGTCGCTCAGCGCCTTGGCCCCGGTGATCACCTGACCCTTGTACGTCACGGTGTCCTGCAGCACGAGCGAAGTTCCATCGCCAAACAGCGGCACCTTTGACGGCGTCGTATTCCGAATGCTCGCGTCCTTCAGCGGCCCGACGTTGAACCGATGCAGCTTGACGTCCGACGGGTTCACCGGCCCCGGAGCCGCGGGGGCGCGGGTCTTGGTGTCGGTGTGGGCCATGTACCAGCTCTGGTTGTAGTTGGAGTTGTAACCCTCGTCGATCAGCCGATCGATGTCGGTGGGGTTGAAGACCTTGTAGCCGTTGTCGTTGATGCGACCGATGTTGAGATTTTGGCTCGCCTGCGAGGGGCTGGACGGGCACAGGAGCTGGCCGGGCTTGCAGTAGTTGCCATTGACGTAGTCGGCGATCCAGCCCTTTTCGTCGAACGCACCGTTGCCGTAGTCGCGCCGGTTGTCTGAAGCGCCCGTGCTGAAAAGCCCCTTGCGATCAGCCGCGTGCGTGCCCGCCGCGATCGAGAGCTGGCGCAAGGCCGAAGAGCACTTGCTCTGCTTCGCGGCGTCACGCGCCGCGGCCAGGCTGGGCACGAGGATCCCGATCAGCAGCGCGATGATTGCGATCACCACGAGAAGTTCTATAAGAGTGAACGCCCCGCGCGCGCAACCACGGCCGACACACCCTTGACCCGACCGCTGCGATGAACTCATGGGCATCACCGGCTCCAGACGCAGTTGGACAACTCACCCCACCAACCGGCGACGACGAGACAACCGCCGACCGGGGTGATTTCCCGAACAGGCAAGATAGTGAGCGGTCACTTTGAAACCCAGTGGCGACGTGTCAAGTTCTTGTGAAGGTCTAGCGAAGGGTTCATCGGGAATCGCCGGACGTCAGGGGTCAGTCGTCAGCTTTCGGTTGTCAGCAAGCGGGAAGTAGCGAGCCATCGGTCGCGCATGACGCGCCGGCGGGTCGAGTGTTGAAAATGAAACCGCCCGGCGCCGATGCGCCGGGCGGTGTGTCTGGCTTTCCACGATTGCCAACTGCTGATTGCCGGTTGCCGAACTCCAGCGGGAAGGCAGGCGAGACGCCTGCCCCACTTGCGATCTCCCGCGCGCCCACTCGGCCTCGGCCCTGAAACCTAGCCCTTCTGATCAGGCCGGGCAGCCGTCGAAGAAGATGCTGAAGAAGAGGTTGTAATCGCCTTCGGTCACGCCGTTATTGGTTGCGAGCGGGCCGAAGGGCGGCAGCGGCGAACCATCGTCGTTGGCGATATCGCAGATGGGCAGCGAGTCAAAGAAGTTCGCGAAGAAGACGTTGTAGTCGGCTTCGGTGACGCCGTTGTTCGTGCCGCCGGGCTGACCGAGCGGCGGAAGGGCCTCGCCATTGTCATACGCGATGTCCGCGGCGGAGCAGCGCAGCACCGGATCAACACCCAGCGAGCCGTCGGCGTTGAGCCGCTGCACGTAAATGTTGTTGCTGCCGTTACGGTTCTCGTGCCAGGCGAGGACGATCGAGTTGCCGTCGCGTTCGCTGACCATGCGGCCCTTGGCGGTGGCGTTGCTGCTGACGGTGACGATCGGGTCGGGCGACCACGCGTTGCCGCCGTCGGCGTTGATGCGCGTGGCCCGCACCGTCTGATTGATCGCGTCGGTGTAATCAAACCACGCGACGGTGTACGCGCCGTCCGCACTGGCGAGACCTTGCACGAAGCTCTTGTCCGTTGCGCCCAGCGGGAGGATGGTGACGCCGGATGTACCCCACTGCGGGTTGCCGTCGACATCGAATCGCTGAGCGCCAACGCCGGTGAGCGACTGGTTGGAGTTCTTCTCTGGCCAGCAGAGGAACATGTCGCCGGTGGCGGCAATGAAGTCGGCGCTGCAGTTGGCCTGGCTGCCGGTCGTGCTGCCCTGCGGCGGCGTGGCGTAGCGGATCACGCCCGCGCTATCGACGCGCTGCACGCGGTTCTTGAAGTTGTTTGACGGGCCGCCGTACCACGCGGTGAACAGGCCGCCCTCGCCGTCGGCAATGGCCGGGGGATAGAACGCGATGGAAAGGCCGTCGGTGTTCCAGAGCAGCAGCGGCATGGGCGCGGTCGTGTTCGGAAGCTGCGCGACGCCGGCGCCGTCAAACTTCTGGCAGTACACATGACGCCCGGAGGAGAACGAGGTGCCGGTGGCGCGTCGAATGGTGAGCCAGAAGTTATCGCCATCGGCGCGGGCCAGGTCGCCCGTGTTGTACGGACGCACGGGCGAGGGCTCGCTCTGCGTGACGCGACCGGAGCCGGCCCAGACGTTGCTGCCGTCGGCGGTGTTGAGGCGGTAGAGCTCGATGGCGGCGTTGGTCGGGCCGGTCAAGCTGGCGATGTACGCGACGACGACCGAGCCATCACCCATGACCAGCAGGCGCGGGTCGTTGGCGGTGCCGGCGGAGGCGAGGTTGCGCTGCCAGAGGACCGTGCCGGCGGGATCAACCTTGGCGACGGTCGCTTTGAGCGGCGAGCCTTGGCGATCATCACTGAAGCCGACGAAGGCGTTGCCCTCCGCGTCGATTTCCATGTCGAAGTCGTTGGTTGAGCTCTGGTTACGATCGGCGATGAGCACGCCGTCGGCGGTCCACTCGGGCACGCCAGCGCTGCTGAGTTTCTGGATATAGACGTCGTAGCCGCCGCTGCGGTTGTCAAACCACGCGAGGCGGAAGCTGCCGTCGGGAGCGCGCTTGAGCTTGGGCTGGATCTGATCGCCGACGGCGGTGCAGACGGGCGTGTTAAGAGACGCGTCGCTGGTCCACTGGGCGAGAGCCACGGGCGAACCGGCGAGGGCAATGAACGCGACGAGGCAGCCGCGACGCGCGGCGGAGAGGGAACGATCGAGCATGGGCGAAACCTCCAGTAGTGACCGCAACCCGCGAGTGCGAACGGTCAAGGCTTTACGCTACCGCATCGTGCAGGCATACGCAACGAGAACCTGCTGAGAATCGGGTTTTTCTGCCAGAACAGCATGAAAAGACAGACCCCGGCGCGGCTCGCCGGGGTCTCGGGGTTTGGACTTGCACGATTGCCGACGACCGGGTGCCGGTGGGCAGGTGGGCAGGCCGGACGCCGCTTCGCGAGCTTCGCAGCCAGCAGTCAGCTTTCAGCGGACCAGCAGATGGGGTCGTTCTCGTGTTTTCGCCCGGTGCCTGGCCTTCCGCTCAGAATGAACAGCCGTCAAAGAAGATGCTGAAGAAGAGGTTGTAATCGGCTTCGGTCGTACCATTGTTGGTGGTGAGGTCGCCGAAGGGGGGCAGTGGCGTGCCGTCGTCATTGGCGATGTCGCAGATCTCGCCGGCGTCGAAGAAGTTGGCGAAGAAGACGTTGTAGTCGGCTTCGGTGACGCCGTTGTTCGTGCCGCCGGAGATGCCGATGGGCGGCAGGAAGTCGCCGTTGTCGTAGGCGATATCGGCGGGATTGCAGCGCGCCAGGGCGACTTCCGGGCGGACGCGGAACCAGTAGTTGCCTGAGCAGTCGACGTCGGGCCGCTCTGCCTGCACGAGCACGTAGTGGCGGCCGGAAACTACGGGCGTGACTTGCAGGGAGAACGACTGGCGGCAGTCCCCGTCGAGGCGGTTGATCGCCAGGGTCTGGAACTGAGCATTGCAGACGGTGCGAGTGCCGATGCGCACCAGGCCCGCCGTCTCCGACTGGCCCTCGAAGACGTACTGCTGACCCGCGACGAGGTTGATGGCGTAGTAGTCCTCATCGTTGCCGTACATGTACGATCCGAGGACGGGCGTGTCCACGCCGACCAGGGCCACGTTCGCCAGCGTGTCGTAATCGGCCCCGCAGGCGTCATTGGTGCGGATGCCTTCCACGCAGATTTCCGGCTCCGGGATGAAGCCCGCGGGCGGGGAGAACGGTTGGGGATCGCGCCGCTCGATGGTGAGCTGGCCGGTCGTCAGGCCGATGAAAAAGTGCTTGCCAACGCGGATTGTGTACTGCTGGCCCTCGTTGACGTAGAGGCATGTCTCCGAGGCGTCGGCCCCGTTGGGAAGGAGATTGGTGAGGTTCGAGCACGCGACGGCGTTGTTGGTGTCGCAGCCCAGGTATATCTCCGCAACGAAATGTCCGGTCGTCACGACCGAGATGCGGCCGGTGAAATCGGGCGTGTACGAGTACCACAGGTCGTCGTACCACATGGGCTCGTTGGAGCCGCGGATCGCTTCGTAGAAGCAGGCCAGCGGGTCGGCGCTGGTGTACGCGCCGGAGGAGTACACGGTGGCGTTGAAGTTCGTCGTGCCCTCTTCAACCTTGGCCGCGCCGGCGCACTCGTCGTTCGGCGCCGGGTCGGCGACATGAATCAGCCGCAGCGTGCCGGTGCCGGGGTCGCTGGGGTGCGTGGCGACGCGCATGATGTACGTATGGTTGGAGGAGGCGGCGAACCACACTTCCGGCAGGTCATTGAGGTCCATGTCGTCGCAGGCGAGCACTTCGCCGCCGCAGGCGTCGTAGACGGTCAGGATGACCGGCCATCCCGACTCCGACGGGTTGGTGCCGTAGCCAAGGGCCGCCTGAATGTACATGTTGGTCGCGGGCGTGAAGGAGAAAAAGACGTCGTTTGTATCCGGCTCCGTCGAGCAGGGCGGCACGGGGTAGTCGCTGGTGCTGGCGAAGCGGGTGTCGAAGGTGTTCAGGCCGAGCTCAATCGGCTGCGCGCCGGCGCAGGCGTCGTTGGGCACCGGGGATTCGCAGGCGAACTGGATGCTGAACGTGCCGTAGGCGGGGACGAACCCGCCGCTGTCCGCGAATCCGGCGAAGCGCACGAGATACTGCTGGCCCTGCACCACGGGCCAGGTCACGCGGGGCTCGGCGAAGATGCCGTCGGCGCACGCCAGCGTCGTGCCGCCGCACGCGTCGAGGACTTCCACCATGCCGTAGGGGAGTGAGCCGGGGAGCATCGCCGCCGAAGCCTGCCCTGTGCAGGTGGCGGTGTAAGAATACCAGAGATCGCCGGCGGGCTCGCCGAAGAGGAAGCAGGGAGGAATGGCCGCCTGGCTGTTGGTGGCGGTGCCGTTGGAGACAATGTGAACGCCGTTGGCGATCGGCTGAGGGTTGTCGCAGTTGTCGTTGGCCGGGGGCGGGCCGAGGAAGGGCGTCAGGGTGAGCTGCGTGGTTCGCAGATCCTCCGCGCCGACGCTCACAGCGATGAGGATGGTCTGGCCGGCGGTCACGGGCCAGTTGTAATACGCGCCACGCGGCTGATCCCCAGGGCAACCGGAGTTCTGGGCCATGCACATGACCTGCGTGGAGCAATCGGTCCAGAAGCTCAGTGCGGCCTCAGATCTGCTGGCACACAGGCTGACGTCGATCAGCCCGCTCTGCGTGGGCGTGTAACTGAACCACACCGTGCGGCGGTTCAGAGCGCATGAGACGTCAGGCGTGTCGGCTGTTGCGTTCGTCATGTCCACCAAAAATGCTCCCCCCTGCACAGGCAGGGGGCTGGCGTTCATGCAGAGGTCGTTGGCGGGCTGAGCGATCGCGGAGACGACAGGCATACACAGCGCAGACAGACAACAAAGCAGCACGGATCGCATGGTCATATGGAGGCTCCCATCATTGTTGCGAAAATATTTTCGTGAAAACGAATGAAGACCTTGAGAATCTACCTCGAAAAAGGAGGCCTGCAAATCAAAAAGGTGAATCGCAGGAGTATTATTTGTTTGTATTTTGTGTGGACAAGTGTGTCCCAAGGCGCAAGAGGGTGCCGACAACCGGGTAGTCCACGTGCATGCGGTGGGAAAGCGATTTCGCGACGGGCCAGGAGATCGCTTCCATGACCCATTGCAGGGCGGCGCGGTGGGGAGCAAGCACCGGATCGTCGTCGGCGAGGGGGTCCAGTGCCGAAACGCTGGAGTGGATGTCCATGATGTCTTCGGGGCGGTAGACGGTGGCGAAGCGGCCGCCGCGGTTCATGTAGACCGCTCCGTGCGTGGTTGCAGGCGCGACGAGACCGGGCGGGGTGATGAAGTCCAGAACAGCGGCTTTGGCGGGAATGACGATGCCGTGATTGAGGCCGATGCTGTTGCCGGGGGATTGGCGCGCATCCACTGCATAGTTCTCGATCGAGAAGACGTTGTAGTCGGCGGCGACGAAGAAGAGGTCGAGCGAACCTTGGCTGCCCAGGCGGCTGCCGCGGAGTTCGGCGCTGACCAGGCCGTTGTCCTGGGCGAGATGGATCTCGGAGAGATCCTGCGAGTTCACTCCGGGGACGAGGCCGAAGCCGAAGCCGGGGGAGATCTCGTCGAACACGGCTGAGCGCCGGTGACGCTCGTCGAAGCGAAGTTGATTGGTCGTGACAAGCTTGGCGGAGAAGAGGGGGATGACGGTCTGAGGGCGGAGGCGGCGGATTCCCAAGAAGCCGTAGACCTGCACAACGTCGATGGCGTCGCCGTCTGGGGAGAGGCGCATGAGGCAGGCGCGGGTGTAGGCGTCCATTTGCATGCCCAGCAGGTGGCTCATCGCGCGGAACGCGGCGCGGCGGTGCTCGAGCTGGATGGCTTCACGGCCGTGGGCGCCGAGGTTCGCGACGATGGAGTTGAAGCTGACGCGATCGGTGGCGTGGTCGGCGACGAACCGCTCAAACTCGGCGACGGCGGCGTCGACGCGGCGCAGGAGCGCGGGGGCGATGCCGACGGCTCCGGCCCGCTCGAGGAACCGGCTGAAGGAGGGCCGGCCGGGGACGTGGGCGGCGACGGAGGCACCGTCGGGCGCGCGGGCAATTCGGACGATCTGGGTGCTCAGGCGGGTGTCGATCGTGAGGATGCGGCGCAGGTCCGCGGCGTTGCGGACGGGCGCGGGCATGGCGTCGACGACCGCCGCGAGCGCATCGCGCACGGCGGAGATCACCGGCTCAAGGGCCAGGACGAACTCCTGATCGTCGAGCGGGCCGGCGACTCCGGCGGGGAGGATGGGCGGGGATGGCGGCTGACGCGGATTCAAAGGGTATTGGCGCGGTTCTTCCACGCACACACTCTACCCCGGCGGTTGCCGTGATGGGGCGGGATCGGCCGCGGCGGCGGGGCTGCGAGGCTCAACCCCGGGCGTGGGTGGGGGTGGCGAGCACCACCTGGAGGTCCACGCCGGCGCGCAAGGCAGCCGCCTGGCGGATCGCCTTCGCGATGCCCGCGACATCAATACCGACCAGCGCCTGCTGCTTGGCGCGTGAGTCCTGATAGACCCAGGCGTCGGGCAGGCCGAGCTTGATGATGCGCGAGCAGTCCAGGTGCATGTCCGAGGCCGCCTCGACCACGGCGGCGCCGAAGCCGCCGACGACCGAGTGATCCTCAACGGTGACGATCGGCACCTTGGCCTTGAGCAAGCGAGCGATCAGGTCCGCGTCGACCGGCTTGGCGAATCGCGCGTCGTACACGCACGTGCGGATCTCGCCCTTGAGCGCCTCGACCGCGTTCGCGGCGTCGATCGCGCAGGTGCCAAACGCGAGCACCGCGACCTCCGGCACGCCCGCACCGTTGTTGCCTGGCGCGCCGAGGTCAAACTGCGGCGTGAGGCAGCGGGCCTTGCCGAGTTCGAACGCCGGGCAGCCGCCCTTGTTCGCGAAGAGGTCGCTCACGCTGTCGCGCGGGTAGCGCACGCTGCTGAGGCCGTCTTCGTAGGTGCGCATGAACTCAACGGCGGCGCTCAGGCTCTCCTCGTCCATCGCGGCCATGATCGCGGCCTTGGGCAGCACACGCAGGATCGCGATATCGCAGAAGCCGTGGTGAACCGCGCCGTCGCCGCCGACGAGACCAGCGCGATCGAGCAGCAGTCGTACGGCCAGACCCTGAAGGCTGACCTCCTGGAAGCACTGGTCAAACGCGCGCTGCAGGAAGGTCGCGTACACCGCGAAGAAGGGCTTCCAGCCGGTCTTGGCCATGCCGGCCATCATGTCCAGCGCGTGGCTCTCGCAGATGCCGGTGTCGAACGAGCGATCGGGGAACTTGGCGAGCGTCTTGGCGATGCCGGTGCCGTCGGGCATGGCCGCCGTCGCGGTGACGATCTTGGGGTCCTTGGCCATGGCCTCGACCATGATGTCGCCGATGGCGGCGGTGAATGAGCGACCGTCCTTCTTGATCTCGACGCGACAGCCCTCGCTCTCGAGGCGGCTGGAATCCGGATCGCCGATCACGGTGAACGACGCGGGCGAGTGGAACGTGCTGGCGTCGCGCTCGGCGAACGAGAGGCCCTTGCCCTTGATGGTCTTGACGTGCAGGACCATCGGGCGGTCGAAGTTCTTGGCCTCGCGCAGGACTTTGATGAGCTCGGGCAGGTTGTGGCCGTCGACGGGGCCGACGGTGACGAGGCCGAAGTGCTCGAACCACGCGCCCTCATTGAGCACGGCCTTCATGCCCTCGCCCATGACGTGGTAGGCCTCGCGCATGGCGCTGCCGCCGGGGACGCTGGCCAGGAGTTCTTTGGCAGCTTCCTTCATGCCGGTGTAGGCGGTGGAGATGCGGAGCTTGTCGAAGTAGTGGGCGACGGCACCCTGGGGCTTGCTGATGCTCATCCCGTTGTCATTGAGGATGACCATGAACTGGCGCTTGAGCGTGCCGGCGCCGTTGAGGCCTTCCATGGCGACGCCGTTGACGATCGAGGCGTCGCCGATGATGGTGACGGCGCGACGCCCGTTGGGAGCTTTGACAGGGTCGAAGCCGTCGCCGTTGAGGGAGTCGCCGCGGGCCATGCCGACGGCGGTGGAGATGCCGGTGCCGGCGTGGCCGACGGAGAAGAGGTCAAAGTCGGATTCGCGGGGCTCGGGGAAGCCGGCCATGCCGGCGCTGGTGCGCAGGCCGTCGAGCATCTTGAGGCGCCCGGTGAGCAGCTTGTGCGGGTAGCACTGGTGGCCGACGTCAAAGAGCAGACGGTCGAAACCAAAATCGAAGACGTAGTGGAGAGCGATGGAGAGTTCGACCACGCCGAGGTTGGGCGCAAGGTGGCCGCCAGTCTTGGAGACCTGGTTGAAAATCGCCTCGCGGATCTCGCTGGCGACCTGCGGGAGCTGGTCAACCGAGAGCTTGCGAAGGTCGGCGGGCGACTGAATCGTCGGGAGGAGTTTCATAAGACAGACCGGCTCCAAAGGGGGACTTTCAAATCTTCTTGAAACAAATCAGACTTGTTCACACGCATGCGGGAAAATCCCGTCTGAGCGCGAAGCAGGAAGCATAGCCAATGTTCGAATCGCGCGAAGGTCGTGCGGGAAGTGCGGTTTGATGCTTGTTCGCAATCGGGGCGACGGTCAGATGCCGGGCTCAAACGAACGGTGGGGAGAAAAGGTGCGGCAGAGACTGGAATTTCGAGGGTCAAGACGGGACCGGGGACAGCGTGCAGACGTTGACGACAGGAAGACCGCGCCCGGAGTGAATGGCGGGGCGCATTGAGCGAGTGAGTGCTTACTTCGTACGGACCGCCATGTACTCCGCGATCTGCGTGAGCGGCTGAGCCGCGGGGCCGAGGGACGCGGCGGACTCCAGCGCGACGCGCCGGAGGTCTTCCACGCGGGCGTTGGAGGCTTCGAGCCCCAGCACGCCGGGGTAGGTGAGTTTGCCGGCGTCGATGTCCTTGCCGGTCTTCTTGCCGGCGTGCTCTGGCGGCTGGGTGACATCGATGATGTCGTCAACGATCTGGAACATGAGGCCGATGGCCTCGCTGTAAGTCGTCACCGAGCGGAGCGCGGACTCGTTCACGTTGCCGGACATGGCGCACAGCGCGCCCATGCGGCAACTGGCGCGAAGGAGTGCGCCGGTCTTGTTGGTATGGATGGTGATGAGCTTGTGCTCAGCGTCCATCTGCGGCGGGAAGCCGCCGAGCGTGTCGTAGACCTGGCCGGCGATCATGCCGCTGGTGCCCAGCGCCAGCTCGGAGACGAGCGTGCCGAGCAGCGGCGGGTTGGTGATGGTCTGAGCGAGGTGGGCGTAGGCGAGATTGAGCATCGCGTCGCCGGCGAGGATGGCCATGGCTTCGCTGGTGGCGCGATGGAGCGTGGGGCGGCCGCGACGCAAGTCGTCATCATCCATCGCGGGCAGGTCGTCGTGGACGAGCGAGAAGGCGTGAACGAGTTCGACGGCGGCCGCGGCGGGGAGGCTGGCTTCACCGGCGCGCGGGCCGGTCTTGCCGGTGACGGCGGCGGCGGCCCACCAGGCGAGCAGAGGGCGGAGGCGTTTGCCGCCGCCGTAGAGCCCGTAAGCGATGGCGTCGCGCAGGTTCGTCGGGAGATCGAGGGCCTCGACCATGACGCGGAGGTATTCGTCAACGACCTGCGCGGGCGCGAGGACTTCGGGCGCGAGCGTGTGCGCGGGCGTGGCGGAAGCGGCGGCGGGGCGAATGTCGGGGTGGCTCATCGGCGATGGGTTGGAAAGGTCGATGCCGACGGGGCGGGCGGGCGCGAGGCCGGCGCGTGACAACGGGCGATCGCCGGTTGGCGCGCCCGTGCTGGGTTCAGATGACGATGCGGCGCTCACGCGCCCTCCTGCGCCTTGATGATCCCGTAGAGCTCTTCGCTGGTCTCAGCGGCGTAGATCTGCTCGCGAAGTTCCTTCGTCATGAACATGCGGCTGATCTTGGCCAGGACCATGATGTGGTCCTGCCCGCGATCGGGCGGCGAGGCCAGCAGGATGATGAGCTTGACGGGTTGGCGGTCGATCGAGGCAAAGTCCATCGGCTGCGCGGGCTTGCCGATGGCGATGGCCAAAGCGGGGATGCCGGGGCACTTGCCGTGCGGGATGGCCAGGGCGTTACCGATGCCGGTGGTGCGGGTCTGCTCACGCGTCCACACGGCGTCCTTGAGCACGCCGGAGTCAGTGATGCGGCCGGCGGCGGCGAGAACGTCAACGAGTTCGTCGATCGCGGCCCGCTTCTCGGTGGCGACCAACGGCACCTTGACGCACTCGGGTTTGAGATAGTCGAGCAGATTCATGCGGCGTCAACGGAAGAGGTGGACGAGAATGGCATTGACGCGGAGTGTAGCCGTGGTCGGTCGGGCGGACCGATTCGGCGCGGCGCTGGAGTGAGGTGAAGTCACTTGACGGTGGAGACGTCAAGGCCGACGACGTTGAAGCTGACGCTGGTGACTTTCTCTTCCTGACGACCGCCCGGGAGCATGCGTGTGCGGCTGACGTTGCCGGAGTGAACGCCGATGACGTGGAGCGATGAGTCAAAGGTGGGGCCGCCGCTGTCGCCCTTGGTGCTGATTGCGTCGATCTCGATGCCGTTGCGCATCTGCCCGCTGGGCAGGACCTCGCCCTGGCGGATGCGCGGGGTCGCGGGGTCTTTGAGGCCGAAGCTCACGGCCTGTTCGCCGGTCTTCGGCGACGTCTTGGCGATGCTCACGCCGGTGGCCCACGAGGGCGCGGTGATCTTGGTGAGCACCGAGACGTCACGCGAGGGGAACGAGACCAGGTTGCCGACGGTCGGGTCAAACGTCGCGACCGTGCGCGGCTGGCCCGAGCGGCCGCCGAAGATGACCTCGATCACGGTGTAACGGCTGACGACGTGGCTCGCGGTGAGCACGCGCCCGGAGCCAAGGTAGACGCCGGTGCCGGTGCTGGTCTGCATCATGCCGTTGCCGAGGTCGGTCTTGACGACGATCTGCACGACGTTGGCGTCAACAGTCGTGGTGTCGATCTTCGCGGGCGTGGTGGCGGCGGGCTTGGCGGCGGGCGCGGGTTTCTTTGCGGGTGTGGCTGGCGCGGCGGGGTCCGTCTTGGCGGGCGCTGCGTCGGGTGGTGGCGTGGGTGCGGTGGGCGCGTGCTCAGCCGGCGGTTGGGTCGTGTGCGCGGGGGTGGGTGCGGGTGCGAGTGGCGCGGGGGGTGCGGGGGGTGCTGCCGTTGCAAGCGTGGCGAGTGCGAGCAGGAGCACGGCGGCAGCGTCACGCGCGCGAGCACTGCGGACGCTCAGTGGAGTCCGGGGGGAGTTTTCGAGCGCTGGCCACATGCACGAGCGTATGTGCGTGCGGCCGCGCGGCTGCACGGGGCGCAGGTGCACCGACCTCGAAGCGAGGTCGGTGGCACGGTGAATGGCACAGGAGCGGGCTTACGGCAGTACGAGCATCGAGTCACCGAAGGAGTAGAAGCGGTACCGCTGGGCGATCGCGTGCTCGTAGGCGGTCTTGAGCTGCGGCACGCCGCCTTCCATGAGCGACGCGACCATGGCCATAAGCGTGGTGCGTGGCAGGTGGAAGTTGGTCATCAGGCCGTCGATGTTCTGCCATGTGTGGCCGGGCGTGATCAGGAGCTTGGTCCACTTGCCGGCCTCGGTTTTGCTCTCGGCGATCTGCGCGATCTCGGCGCGGGTGAAGCTCTCGAGCGTGCGAGCGCTGGTGGTGCCGACGGCGAAGATGCGGGCGCTCTCGCGGCGGGCGTGCTCGATGGTTCGGGCGGCGTCGGGCGGGATAGCGCACCACTCCTGATGCATCGGGTGCTGCTGGACGAACTCGGTCTCGACGGGTTTGAACGTACCGGCGCCAACGTGCAGCGCGACGCGGGCGATGCGGACGCCGAGTTTGTCCAGAGAGTCCAGCAGCGCCGGCGTGAAGTGGAGGCCGGCGGTGGGGGCAGCGACGGAGCCGACGCGGGCGGGGTCGGCGTAGACGGTCTGATACCCGGCGGCGTCGGCGGGAACTTCCGCGGCCCCGCCGGCGCGTTTGCGAGAGGAGACGATGTATGGCGGCAGCGGCGCGTGGCCGATCTGTGCCAGGGCGTCAAGCGCCGTGGTGCCAGGCGGGAAGCCGCGCAGGCGGAGGATGCAGGCGCCACCTTCGCTGAGGTCGTCCAAACGTTCTATCACTTCGAGTTCGGCGTCCGCGGGAGAGCCATTGCGCTGCTCGAGCTTGATGGTGATTCCGGGGCGGACGCGTCGGCCCTTGAGCATGGCGCGCCAGAGGACGGGGTCAGTGATGTCGCCGCCGCCGGTGAGCGGGCGCTCGGGCGGGCCGAGGTAGAGGCCTTCGACCTTGCCTTGGGTGTCGGCGCGGTGACCGAAGAAGCGTGCGGGGATAACCCGGGAAACGTTGAGCACCAGCACGTCGCCGGCTTTCAGGAAGCTCGGAAGATCGCGGACAGTCTTGTCTTGGAGCGGCACGCCCTCGCGGCGCGAGCAGACCAGCATGCGGGCGGAGTCGCGCGGCTCGGCCTGCGTGGTCGCGATGAGATCGTTCGGCAGCGTGTAATCGAGCGACGAAGTAGGTAGCAAGTGGGGTTTCTCAGCAGATGGGCAACGTGTGTTGCCCTTGATCGCGTCGTGCCGCGCCATCACGCGGCATAGTGAGCATCGAGCGCGCGTGCCGAAAAATCAACAGCCAAGGTGCGTACACGCATCGAGAATGTTGCATTTGCGGTGTTCACCCGGCGCAGTGGTGTTCCGGCTTGTTTTCTCGGACGTACGCGGCTCAAGGCGTGTGGCGCGGGCTTTGCCTCGTGATATCTCATGCGAATACACGACCTTGTTGCGCTCTCGCTGGGCACCAGTCCGCACTCGACGGGTCGAAAGGCGCGAGAGGCCGGCGCGGCGCGACAGGGTGCGGAGGATCAGTCGGGCGGGCGCGGGCGGCTGGCGAGCCCGAAGGTGAACTTCAGAGCCGCGCCGTCTCGAGACGTGACACCGGACAGCGTGCCGGCGACGCGACGGGACACGGTTGAGCTTTCCTCGCCCGGCACGCGTGCTTCTCGCGGGGCGGCGGCCCGTCGAGGCGCGTCGGAGCAGACGCAGGCTCCAGCTCCCAGCACCGGCGAGGCACCGCTTGCGGGTGTCACCGACGAGTTCACCCGGCAGCGAGCGGTTTATATGTACACCATGCCGATCGCCAATGGCGGGACATTCAGCCTCACATATGAAGTCGAAAGCAGCTATCGCGTGATCCGGTTCTTGGAGCCGGGTCAGTTGATCGACGCCGAAGCGTGAGACGACCGTTCACATCGCGACGGTCGTGAAATACACTCGGCGCGTGGAGACACCCGCGCACATCAACCTGAAGCACGCGGCCCGCCAGTGGCTTGTCGAGCTTGGCTGTGCCGCCAGCGCGACGGAGGTACGCGTGCCGCACTCAGCGCAGCGGGCGGACGCAGCGGGGTACATGGATCGTGCGCCGCGCGAAGGCGGGCCGGCGTGGCTGCGCCAGCCGACGCGGGCGTCGTCGCCGACGACGCTGATCGTCGAGTGCAAGCAGTGCCGCTCGGACCTGCTGCGCGACGCGGAGATCAAGCCGGAGCTTCTGCGCACGCGGGCGGCGCTGCAGCGTCAGCTTCGGGAGGTGGAACAGGAGTGCGTCGCGCAGTCGGAGCCGGCGCTGCGTTGCGGCGCGGGATATCTGTTCCCGGAACTGGCGCCGTGGGACTTTGAATCGTCAACATCCGCGTGCCGGAAGCTGCTGGCACGCTCGCTGCGGCGGGTGGAGGAGCAGATCCACGCGGGGACGAAGTTTTTCATGTTCGCGCGGTATCACGTCGCGACGCACCTGATGATCGCGACGTTGCCCGGCGTCGTGGAGGCATCGGAGTTGCCTGAGGCGTGGGGGCTGATGGTGTGGCGGGAGGAGCTTGATGGCGACGAGGGCAGCGGCGGGTTTGACGTTGTGCGCCCGCCGCCGACGCTGTCGCCATCGGTGATCGCGACAACTCGGACGCTGCGCGAGATCGCGGCTGTGCTGAGCCGCGCGACGCAGGGAACGCGCGGCGTGCGTCGTTTGGCGCGTGAAACAGTGCCCGAGTCCGAATACAACGACGCGCTCACCACGGCGCGAGTTCTTCGTTGATGTCGGCGGGCTGGCGGTCGTCTTCGATGACTTCGATGGGCACGCCCGGCGGCAGGGCTTTCATGAACGAGCGCCCGTAGCGCGCGGTGAGCACGCGGGCATCGAGGATGACGACCTGGCCGCGATCGCTGGCGGAGCGGATGAGGCGGCCGAAGCCTTGCTTGAAGCGGAGGACGGCGCGGGGAAGGGAGTCTTCGCGGAAGGGGTCGCCGCCGCGCTCGCGGATGCGCTCGCAGCGGGCTTCAACGAGAGGACGGTCGGGCGGGTCGAAGGGGAGCTTGGTGATGATGACGTTGCGGAGGGCGTTGCCCTTGACGTCGACGCCTTGCCAGAAGCTCGCGGCCCCGAGCAAGACCGAGCGATCGGACTCGCGGAAGCGTTCGAGGAGTTGCCCCGGCGTGCCGCCGGCCCCTTGCACCAGCAGCGGGAGGCCGGCGTCAGCGAGCGGGCCGGCGATCTGATCGGCGACGCGGCCCAATGTATCGAAGCTGGTGAACAGGACGAATGCGCCGCCCTGCGTGGTGAGGACGTGTTCCAGAATGCGCGAGCTGAGCACGGCGGCGTAGGAGGCGCTGGAGTCGCCGGAGCGCGCGGGCGCGGCGCGGCCGCGGCCGCGGGGTGAGTATGGCGCGCGGGGCGTCTGCGCCAGCAGGTCGATGATCACGCGAGCCTGCGCCGCGTGATTGAAGGGCGAACCGAGCTGGAGTGTTGAGGCGTGTTCACAGCCGAGGCGGCGCTTGATGTGTCCGAAGGGGCCTTGGTCGCTGGCGCGGCTTTGGGCTGGCGCGTCATCGGGATAGCGCTCGTGGCGCGCGGCGCGCGCGAGGCCAGCCTCTTCGCTGTAGGCGTCGGCGGGGTGCGGCTCGACGGACTCGTCGATGTACGTGAGTTCGTGGAAGTCGGGCTCTGCGGCGTCGGGCGGTGGCGGTGTTGTCGCGTCGAGCGATGGCGATGCAGGTGACGCTGCGTCAGGTTTCGGCGCGGCGCGCCCGGCCTTCGTCGGCGCCGGGACGTCCGAGTGGATCACCTCGCCCACCGGGCCTTGCGAAGTCGCCATCGTCGCGCTCGTCAGCACGAGACCGATGTCCTGTGAGAAGAGATGCTCACGCAGCAGCGGGCCGACGTCTACGGGCGAGCAGGAGAGCTTGATGCGGACGCCGGAGTGGGCCGCGCGTCCAGGCGCGCTGAAGCGCCCGCGATTGGTGGCGCCGGGCGAGGTCGCCGCATCTCCACCTCCCCCACCCCCCCCACTGGCCTCAATCCAATACACCGCGTGCGGGATGGCGTGCGTCACCAGCGCATCGGCGTCGAATGCGATCGCCTCGGCGCGCACGGCGTACGAGTTCAACTCGAACTTGTCCTGTTCGCCGGGCGCGGCTTCCTTGAGAATCCGCAGGCGGGCGCCGAGTTGACGCATGCTGGGTGAGAGCGCGGTGCGCACGAGGCCAGCATCGGGAAGGCGGCCGTTGCGCAGGCGGCCCGAGCGCATCAGGTCCACGAGCTCCTGGAAGAACGCGCGGCTCATGGCTTGGGCTTCGACGGTCGCGTGAACGACGCCGTCAACGAGGCTGGACTTGCCCGCCGCGTCCATGATGACCGCGAGCTGCGGCAGGTAGCCCTTGCCGCTGGAGGCGTTGTAGAGCTGGCTGAGGTAATGCTCGATTCGACCCTCGCTCAGCGACAAGCCGAAGTGATCGCATGCGACATCCTCCGCGGCGTGGGCTTCGTCGAGGATGACGTGGTTGTACGGCGGCAGGAACCCGGCGCCGCTCCGCCGCAGCGAGAGATCGGCGAAGTACAGCGCGTGGTTGCAGATCAGGAGGTTCGCGCCCTCCATCTCGCGCCGGGCGCGTTGATAGAAGCACTTCTCATGGTCCGGGCACTTGCGGCCCATGCAGTTGTCGGAGTCGCTTTGCACGCGGTCCCACACGCCGGGGCGCTCCAGCGGCGGCAGGCTTGCGAGCGTCCCGTCGCTGGTGGTGTAGGCCCAGTCTTCGATGACGTGGAGCGAGCGTTTCTGAGCGGCGTCGCCAAAGAGACGGTCTTGGCGCTGGCTGGCGAGTTTCAGGCGGCGGATGGACACGTAGTTGCCGCGGCCTTTGCAGAGCGCGGGCACGAGCGGCGAGGTGGTCTTCGGATCAAGCCCCCACTGCGCGATCGTCTCCATGAGAAACGGCAGGTCACGCCGGATCAACTGCTCCTGCAGCGCGATGGTGTTGGTCGCGATCACCACGCGCTCCTGATTCGCGATGCAGCGCAGGATCGCCGGCACGAGGTACGCGAAGCTCTTACCGACGCCCGTGCCGGCTTCAACCAGCAGCGCGCCCTTCGCGGCGAGCGTGCGACTCACCGCCTCGCCCATCAGAAGCTGTTGCGGGCGGGATTCGTAGCCGCTGTCGGTGGCGCTGCGCTCGGGCGACTGCGCGGCGCGGGCGCGGAGCAGCTCCTCCATCGCTCGCGCGATCGGGCCCTGCGGACCGAGGATGGCTTCGATCGGGGAGCGCATGGGGAAGGAAGGGCTCAGGGCCGAGGGCCGAGGTTTGAGGGTGTAGCGGGCAGTGCTGAGCGGGGACTTGCGCGAGGTAGCACCTGCGAGAAGCTCTGCGTTAGCGCGGCGGTGGGCGCTTGGTTGGGCGCGGTTGTGGGTTGGAGTTGGGTTGGCGGGCTGGGGGCTTCGCTGCGCCGTTGCGAGGTTGTTGCGTGGGCTTGCCAGTATTGGTCGGCCGCGTGGATTGACGCGGCTTGGCGGCTGCGGTTTGGATGGGCGGGCGCGCCTCGCGCGGCTTCGGTTTGGGCTGCTCAACCGCGAGGCCCAGCGGGCGGCGCTTGGGCTCGCCGTCGTGGCGCGGGTAGACCTTGGGCGTGCGATCGGTCTTCAGCAGCGCGACGACGATGCTGGTGGGTGTAGTGTGCGTGCCGGCGTGTTCGAGCTGGAGCACTTCGAGCGCCTTGGCGGATTCTTCGAGCTCGCGCTGTGCGCGTTCGCCTTTGACGGCGAGGATGACGCCGTCGATGCGCACGAAACCGGCGCTGAGCTCGGCGATCTCGGCGAGGTGGCCAACGGCGCGGACGACCGCGGCGTCGTACTTGTCACGCATCGGCGCGAGGTACGCCCCGCGCTTCTCGGCGCGATCGCAGACCACGTCGACATTGCCCAGGCCGATCGCGCTGACGGTCTGACGCAGGAAGTCGGCCTTCTTGCCGGTGGGCTCGAGGAGCGTGAAGCGTGCGGTGGGTGAGACGATGGCCAGCGGGATGCCAGGCACGCCACCACCGGAGCCGATGTCGATGATCCAGGCGGTCTCGCCGCGCTCGGTCGCGGCGTCGATGACGTCGGCGAGAAAAGGCAAGAGCGTGAGCGCGTCAAGGATGTGCCGCATCCACGCTTCATCAGGCGTCTTGATCGCGGTGAGGTTGAAGCGCTCGTTGGCGGCCAGAAGGTGCGCGAGATACAGCCCGAGCTGGCGGATGTCCTCACCCTCGAACTCGATACCCAGTTCTTTGGCCTTGTCGAGGAAGGTCTGCGGCGGAGCGATCGCTTCGGTGGGCAGCACGAGGACTTCGTGCGGAACCGCGGGCGCCGTTGGTGTGGTTGCGGGGGGCTTGGGCTTGCGTGGCGGATTTTGCGGGTTCGGCGGAAGGGCGCTGGCGGGGCCGCGGCTGTTGGTGTTGACACGCACGCCAGGGCCGGGGCGTGAACCTGGGCCGGGGCGATTGGGCGAGGGCGGGCGGCTGCTGGGGCGTGCGGGGGCGTTCGGGCCGGGTCGCGAGGTGGCGACTGGTCCGGGTCGCGAGGTGCCACTGGGCGTGGGACCGGGGCGCGCCGGCTCGCGCACGGGGACATCGCCCCAGCCGGGGACGGATGCCGTGTTGCGCGGCGCCGCGGCGGGTGCTGGTCGGTTGGGCGATTTGTCGGGGCGAGGGCGACTGGATTCTGGCATACTTGGTGAGTCCGGCGCATCAAGAGAAAAGGCCGCGCGGCGGGGAACTGTTGGGGCAACGGGCGCGAATGAACGAGTCCAGCGAGCATACGCAATCCGGATGCGGGCCCATGGCCGGAGCGTGGTGCTGCACCGAAGCCATGGGACACGTCGCGGAGCGCTGGACATCCAACCTCTGTCATTTCCGCGTCGATGCGGTCGGCGCGGGCAAGGATCTTTGCATGAGACTGCTGACGAACCTGATGGCTGATTCCGACGCAGCGGCACGCGCGATGACGCGCCGCGGGCTGGCCATGGTGGCGATCGTCGCGTGCTCGCTCGGTGTGTGCGTGCCGGCGTTCGCTGAGCCTGATCGACAACTGCGCGAGGTCCGCATCGACGCCAACAAGTCGATCCGCTACTCGATCGTGACGCCGGACGGCTTTGACCCCAAGCGGGCGGCACCGGTGCTCCTGCTCATGCCGCCGGGGACGCAGGACTTCCAGATGATGTCCGCGGCCATGGTGATGTTCGATGACACAACGCTCAAGGACAAGCCCTGGGTCATCGTCTGTCCGGAAGCGCTGGACAAGAGCACGTTCTTCACCGGCTCAGAAGCCCACATGCCCGCGCTCATGGCCGATGTCGAGTCACGCGTGACGGTCGAGGGCGGCAAGTTCCACGTCGTCGGAATTTCCAACGGCGGTATCTCGGCGTTCCGCATCGCGACGAACGACCCGTCAAAGGTCGCGTCGATCACGACGCTGCCGGGGTATCCGCATCCGAGCGATGCGGCAAAGCTCGACAAGCTCAAGTCGATTCCGGTGCGGTTGCACGTGGGGTCGGACGATTCGCTGCCTTGGGTGGATGGGGCGCGTCAGGTGGAGGCGGAGTTGAAGCGGCTCAAGGGCGATGTGCGGCTGAACATCGCGATGACCGAGGGGCACTATCTTCGTTCGATCACCGGGGCGTCGATCCTGAAGGAGTTGGACGCGCTGCGGAAAGTGGAGGGCACGATGACGCCGTCGCACGCGGAGGTGATCACAACGCTGGACAAGTTTCACGCCGCGGCGGCGAAGGCGGATCTCAAGGGGTACTTCGACCTGTTCGCGCCTGAGGGCGTGTTCATCGGGACGGACGCGAGCGAGCGCTGGACGGTCGCGGAGTTCCGCGAATATGCCGAGCCGCTGTTCAAGCGCGGGCGCGGGTGGACGTACAAGCCTCGGGCGGTGGGTCGGCATGTGGATCTATCGCCGACGGGGGACATCGCGTGGTTCAGCGAGATGCTGGACAATGAGAAGTATGGGGTGTGCCGCGGGACGGGGGTGCTGCGGAAGATGGATGGGTCGTGGCGGGTGGTGCAGTATCACCTGACGGTGCCGGTGCCGAATGATCTGATGGAGCGGGTCACGATGCTGATCAAGTCCAAGGCCCCGAAAGAGCCGCGAGAGCCGGCAAAGAAGAAGTAGACGACGAGTTCGGAGAGTTTCGGGGTCTTTTCGGGTTTGATCCGCGTGGGTGAGCGCGCTATATTGCGTCTTCGACTATCGCACCAGGGCCAGGGTTCGGGCGTTTGACCCGAGCCTCAGTGGGCTGACCGTATTTGAGCACGATCCATGATCACCGTTGAGCAGCGCGCCAAGACCGTCAAGACGTACCAGATCAACGCCAAGGATTCCGGCTCGCCCGAGGTGCAGGTCGCGATCCTGACCGAGCGGATCAATGACCTGACCGAGCACCTGAAGATTCATAAGAAGGATCACCACAGCCGTCGCGGGCTGGTTTTGATGGCCGCGAACCGTAACCGGCTGCTCCGGTACCTCGCTCGCGCTGACCGCCAGCGGTACTTGGACCTGATCGCGCGACTCGGCCTCCGCAAGTAATCAACGATTTTTCGCAGGCCCGTGAGTCAACGCTCGCGGGCCTGTTTGTTTTCACTGTTCGCACCAGGGCCACGGGCTTGTCCGGTGGCAGTGGGCACCCGGCTTGTATGTTCGTGTGGCGAGGGCTGTCGAGAGGTTCGACGGGCCATCACCCGGCGAGCCCGATGCCTCTGCTTTCGAGCAAGCCCGATCCGCCCCACGTCGCAGTGGCGCGCGAGCTGAAGATCTTGGGGCCGTTGCCCCGGGCGAGCCGCGCAGCCCGATGGCGTGTAGCGCTGCAAATGCAGCAGGATCGGTTTGTATGAATCACGTTGTTGTGCAGAAAGAAATCGGCGGGCGCACGCTCACGCTGGAGACCGGCAAGGTCGCCAAGCTGTGTAACGCGGCGGTCATGGCCACCTACGGCGGCACCACGGTGCTCGCCACCGTCACACGCGGTGCGCCGCGCGAGGGCACGGACTTCCTGGGTCTGACGATCGACTATCGCGAGAAGACCTCCGCCGCGGGCAAGTTCCCCGGCGGGTTCAAGAAGCGCGAGGGTCCGCCATCGGAGAAGGAAATCCTGACGATGCGCATGATCGATCGTCCGGTGCGCCCGCTGTTCCCCGATGGGTACTTTGACGAGATCCTGATCCAGTGCTTCGTCATGAGCCACGATCAGGAGAACGACGCCGACGTGATCGCGGGCACCGCGGCGTCCGCAGCGCTTGCGATCAGCAACGTGCCGTTCGAGGGCCCGATCGCGACGGTCCGCGTCGCCCGCATTCACACCGATGACGGCACCCGATTTGTGGTGAACCCGACGGTCACGCAGATGGAGTATTCCGATCTGGACCTGGTCATCTCCGGCCACAAAGACGGCCTGAACATGATCGAGGTCGGCGCGGCGGAAGTTCCCGAGCAGGGCGTCCACGACGCGCTGACGTTCGGCTACGACCAGTGCAAGGAAGTCCTGGGCCTGATCGACGAGCTCACCAAGAAGGCCGGCGTGCCCAAGGTCATGGGCGAGATCTTCCTGCCCAGCGAAGAGATCACCGCCTTCACCGCCAAGACCTGCGAGAAGGACCTGATCGCCGCCCGCCAGATCAAGGGCAAGCAGGAGCGCAACCAGAAGGTTGACGCCCTCCGCAAGGCCTTCCTGGACACGCACTTCCTCGAGAAGACCGACGGCAACGTCGCCCAGTGGAAGGACTCGCTCAAGAAGCGCTCGCAGGCCAAGGAGGCGTTCAAGCGCCTTGAAGAGAAGGTCACCCGCCGCCTGATCGCGGAGCAGAAGACTCGCGCTGACGGGCGCGGCCCCACCGAGATCCGCAAGATCATCGGCGAGGTCGGCGTCCTCGCTCGCACCCACGGCTCCGCCTTCTTCCAGCGCGGCGAGACCCAGTCGCTTGTCAGCGTCACGCTCGGCACCGGCAAGGACGAGCAGATCGTTGACGGCCTGCTGCCCGAGTACTCCAAGAAGTTCATGCTGCACTACAACTTCCCGCCGTTCTCAACCGGCGAAGTGAAGCGCGTCATGGCGCCGGGTCGTCGCGAGATCGGGCACGGCGCACTCGCCGAGCGCTCGCTGCTCGGGATCCTTCCCTCGCCCGACGAGTTCCCCTACACGATCCGCGTGGTCAGCGACATCACCGAGTCCAACGGCTCGTCGTCGATGGCCTCGGTCTGCGGCGGCTGCCTCGCGCTCATGGACGCGGGCGTGCCCATCAAGGCCACCTGCGCCGGCATCAGCGTCGGCCGCTTCACCGATGACGACGGCAACAAGGAGATCTTCGTCACCGACATCATCGGCGAGGAAGACTTCTTCGGCGATATGGACTTCAAGGTCTCCGGCACCCGCGAGGGCATCACCGGCATCCAGCTCGACCTCAAGGCCCGCGGGCTGAACCTTGACCAGGTGAAGGTCATCTTCGAGCAGGCCAAGAAGGGCCGGCTGGAGATCATCGACATCATGGAGAAGGTGATCGCCAAGCCGCGTGCGGAAATCAGCATGTACGCCCCGCGCCTGGTCACGATCATGATCAGCCCGGAGAAGATCGGCAAGCTCATCGGTCCCGGTGGCAAGACGATCCGCTCCATCCAGGACAAGTGGCAGGTCACGATCGAAGTCGAAGACGACGGCACCGTCATGGTCGCCAGCAACAGCGGCGAGTCCATGGAAGGCGCCCGCGCCGAAATCGAGGCGCTGGTCGCTGAGATCAAGGTCGGCACCGTCTACACCGGCAAGGTCGTGTCGATGAAGGACTTCGGCTGTTTCGTCGAGCTGGCCCCCGGCACCGACGGCATGTGCCACATCTCCGAGCTCGCGGACGGCTTTGTCAAGAGCGTCAACGAGGTCGTGAAGATGGGCGACATGATCAAGGTCAAGGTCATCCTGGTGGACGATCAGGGCCGCATCAAGCTCAGCCGCAAGGCAGCGCTGCGTGATGACGCGATGGCCGCGGGCGGCGGGAATGCCGGCAACAACGGCGCCGGCGGCAACGCTGGTGGCCCGCAGGGCGGCGGGGCCCAAGCCCCCACTTCGTCGGCACGCAACGACTGATCGACTCGGTCAAGATCGGCCGATTTGACACAGGAACCGCTCACATGGCCCGCCCCTCGGCGGGCCATTTTTCTTGCCACGACGCAAGTCCCCAGTCAAAATACTGGGCTGTCCGAGCGGGCTTTCGCAACCGGGGGGCCTATTCTGCGAATCGAACGATGACCTAGGGCAACAGAGGTGATATCCTGAGGCTGACCCCGCGAAGGAAGTGCAATGTCAGCGAAGAGTCCGGACAAGATTGTGAATGCCGAGGGCGTGGTGAAGTGGTTTGACCCGAAGAAGGGGTTTGGCTTCATCATTGGGCCTGAGGGTCAGGACATTTTCGCTCACTTCAGCAAGATCGAGGGCGATGGCTTTCGTGTGCTGCGTGATGCCAGCCGCGTGATGTACGACGCCGAGCGCGGCGATAAGGGCTGGAATGCCAGCCGGATCGTGCGGGTCGACGAGCCGAGCGAAGATCCGGCCGCGGCGAGGAAGCATTACTCGCGCTCGCCCAGGCGTTAAGCGGGCGCACCGGTTCAAGAACAACTCGCAGCCAAGTCGTTCGGGACGCCCGGACGGTCAACCGACCACGTCGGGCAGTTCTTGCATGCCCTCGGTGAGGTTGCGCGGGCCGTGGTCGCAGATGAGGATGTCGTGCTCGTAATGGACGCTCATGCTGCCGTCGGCGGTGAGGACGGGCCAGTCGTTCTTGCGGGCGTGCTTGGTTTCGCCGGTGCTGACGGCGATCATGGGCTCGACGGCGATGAGCGTGCCGGGCTCGCAGCGATCGGCGGCCTCGGGCCATTCGCCGATATAGGCGGGGACGACGTTGCTGACGTACGGGGCTTTGTGGAGGGCCTTGAGGCCGTAGCCGTGACCGCCCAGGCCGCGAACGAGCTTGAAGCCGAAGTCGCTCTCGACGATGCCCTGCACGCGCCGGGCCCAAGCCAGGTACGTGTTCTTCGGGTGCAGCTCTTTGATGCCCTCGGCCAAGGATTTTTTGCCGCTGTCCATCAGGCGTTTGACGTCGGCCGTCGGCGGGCCGAAGCTGTAGGTCCACGCGGCGTCGCCGATCATGCCGCGATAGTTCACGCCGATGTCGAGTTTGAGCAGGTCGCCCTCGCGCAACGGGCGGGTGACGCTGGCGGCGGTGCCGTGAACGACGCAGTCGTTGAGCGAGAGGCAGGCGTGGCTGGGAAACGCAGGCGAGCGGCCCTGGCGATAGTGGAGGAAACAGCTTTTGCAATCGATGTCGGCAAGCACGCGCGCGACTTCCTGATCGATCTGCGCCAGCGTCATGCCGATGCGCATGAAGGATGACACGCGCTGGTGGACTTCGACGACTTTTTGAGCCGCGGTGTAGGCGAGATCGATCTCGGCGGGCGACATCTTGCCGGCGGTGGTCATGGCGGGGGCTCGGGTGCTGGTGCGCGGTCGCGTGGTCATTCGAGTCCTTGGCGCGCGACGAGATAGTTGGGGGACTCTTTGGTGAGCTGGATGTCGTGAGGGTGATTCTCGACGATCGTCGCGCCGCTGACGCGGCAGAAGCGGGCGTCGCGCTGCATCTCGGCCAGCGTGCGACAGCCGACATATCCCATGCTGGCCCGCAGCCCCCCCACCATCTGATACACGAACTCGGTGAGCGGCCCTCGCGCGGCGACGAGACCCTCGACACCTTCGGGGACGAACTTCTGCTTGCCGATCTCAGCGCCGGCGTTGTCACCGGCGCGTCCGCTGCGCGAGCCGGAGGCGTCAGGTGCGGATGCGGAGCCGGCGCGGTTGGTCTGGCCGTAACGGTCGGCGCTGCCAGCGTTCATGGCACCCTCGCTGCCCATGCCGCGATAGGACTTGTAGCGACGGCCCTGACGGATGACCATCTCGCCGGGCGATTCGTCGAGGCCTGCGAACATCGAGCCCATCATCACGGCGCTGGCACCCGCGGCGATGGCCTTGGCGATGTCGCCGCTCTGGCGGATTCCGCCGTCGGCGATCACGACGCAGTTGGTGCCGGCAACGCCTTGCACCGCGTTCATCACCGCTGAGAGCTGGGGCACGCCGACGCCGGTGACGACTCGCGTGGTGCAGATGCTGCCGGGGCCGATGCCGACTTTGACGGCGTCAGCGCCCGCGCCGGCGAGGGCCTTGGCTCCCTCAGCGGTGGCGACGTTTCCTGCGATGACATCGATGTCGTGACGCTTCTTCAGTTCGCGGACGGTGCGGAGAACGTTCTCGCTGTGGCCGTGGCTGGTGTCAACGACGAGGACGTCAGCGCCAGCGGCGACGACGGCGTCGGCGCGCTCGTACGCATCAACGCCGATGGCGGCGCCGCAGCGCAGGCGCCCGCGTGCGTCCACGCACGCGCGGGGGAACTGGCTGAGGCGGTCGATGTCCTTCATCGTGATGAGGCCAACGAGGTTGCCGGCGTCGTCCACGAGCAGGAGCTTTTCGACCTTGTTGGCGTTGAGGATGCGCTCGGCCTCGAGGAGCGTGGTGCCAGCGGGGGCGGTGATGAGGCCGTCTTTGGTCATGACATCGCCGACGCGGGTCTGCTCGTTCTCGACGAACTTGAGATCGCGCCGGGTGAGGATGCCGCGGACGGCGCCCTTGGCTTCGGCGTTGTGGGTGACGGGAAAGCCGGAGACGTGGTAGCGGCCCATGAGTTGGCGAGCCTTGGCGACGGTGTCGTCGGGGGCGAGGGTCATGGGGTCGCTGATGACGCCGTTGGCGGAGCGTTTGACCTTGGTGACCTCGCGGGCCTGAGTCTCAGGGGGCATGTTGCGATGGATGACGCCGAGGCCGCCTTCTTGCGCCAGCGCAATAGCCAGCGCGCTCTCGGTGACGGTGTCCATGGGGGCCGAGACGAGCGGGATGTGCAGGCGGATGCGTCGCGTGAGCCAGGTGGTCGTGTCCGCGTCGGTCGGCACGACGTTGGAGTAACGCGGCAGCAGCAGCACGTCGTCGAACGTGATGGCGTCCATCACGATTTTCTCGGCGGCGGTTGTCGGTTGGGGAGGGCCGCTGAATCCGTCGGCGAGCGACGCGTCACCCGGGCCGGCGGCGTGAGAAGCGGAGCGGTGAGCGGAAATCGTGCGGGCTTCCATGAGATAGGGTACGCGTACAGGCGACGCGGGCAAGTCCGGCGGGCGCGGCGACTGGAGACGTCACGCGGCTGAACCCTGCTCAGGCGGCTTTGGCGGGCGGGGAAGCGGCCACGGTGCTCGGGTTGACCGGAATGCGGAAGCTTGCGGCGGCGACGCCCAGCACGTCGACAAGCCCCTCGACCGGCGCGGCCTTGCCGAAGTACCAGCCTTGGGCGGCATAGCAATCCATCGCCTGGAGCTGCGTCAACTGCTCGAGGGTTTCCACACCCTCAGCGACGACCCGCATGCCCAAGTGGCTGGCGAGCGCGATCACGGCGTTGACGACCGCGCTGAACCTGCGGTGCTCGGTCATGTTACAGACGAACGCGCGATCGACCTTGACCACGTCCAGCGGGAAACGCTGCAGGCATGTGAGCGAGGACTGGCCGGTGCCGAAGTCGTCCATCGAGAGCGTGACGCCGAGGGCTTTGAGGCGCTGGAGGATCGGGATCGTCACTTCGGGCCGGTCAACGATCATGCTCTCGGTGACTTCGATGTTCAGGTGGCGGCTGGGCACGCCCTCATCGCGAAGCGCGTTGCCGACTGATTCAACGAAGCCGGGTTCGAGCAGTTGGCGCTTGGAGACGTTCACGCCCAGATACCAGTCGGACGGGCAGTTCGGACGATCCAGAAGTCGGCGGGCGTCGCGGATGGCCTGAAGCATGATCCAGCGACCGATGGGAAGAATGAGGCCGGTCTCCTCGGCGAGGTCGATGAAGACGCTCGGGGGCACGAGCATGCCATCGTCGCGGCGCCAGCGGACCAAGGCCTCGGCGCCGGCGCAGACACCGGTGTCGATGGCGACGATGGGCTGGTAGTGCAGTTCAAATGGCGTCTGCACGGCGGCGATGCGGAGGGCGGACTCGAGGCGGAGACGCTCGATCATGCCGTCGTGCATGGATTTGTCGAAGCGGACGACGCGATCCTTGCCAGAGGATTTGGCGCGGTACATCGCGACGTCGGCGTCGCGCATGACCATGGTGGGTTCGGTGTACTCGTGATCGCTGGAGGTCAGGCCGACGCTGGCGGTGGAGAAGAGATTGGTGCCGTCAATCACGTGCGGCAGGCGCAGCGAGCTGATGAGACGCTGACCGAGATCGGTGAGGGTGTCGTCATTGACGACGCCGCTGACGACGATCATGAACTCATCGCCGCCCAGGCGGCCGCAGACGCTGGTGGCCTTGGGGCCGTTCGCGGCGCACCAGGCTTCAGTGATGCTGGCGAGACGGTGCGAGATGCTGATGAGCAGGGCGTTGCCGGCCTCGTGGCCCAGACTGTCGTTGATGATCTTGAAGCGATCAAAGTCCAGCAGCAGAGCGCCGAAGGCGGAACCGTCGCGGGCACGCCGGTCGATCGCCTCGCTGATGGCGGCGCGAATGTGGGCGCGGTTTGCCAGGCCAGTCAGCGCGTCGTGCGTCGCGGCGTGACGCAGGTTTTCGGCCCGCTCGTCGGCGATGCGTTCAAGGTCCGCGAGCTTCAGACCCGCGACGATCGCCTGGGCCCACTTGGCGCTCATGGCGGTGGCGAGCTGGATGATCTCGATTCGATCAAAGGGCTTCTTCACCACAAGCAGTCGGTCGCTGTTGCCAAGCCGCCGCCGGATCTCGTCCCATGAGTGATCACTGAACGCGGTGCAGATGACGGTCTGCACCTGCGCGTCAACTTTCCAGATCTCTTCGATCGTCTTCAGGCCGTCCCATCCCGGGGGCATGCGCATGTCCACGAAGATCACGGCATACGGACAGCCCTCGCTCATCGACTTGCGCACCAGCTCAAGGCCCTGCTCGCCCTGGTTGGCGAAGTCCACGTCGAACACGAGCGCGTCCGCGGGCGAGCCTGACGGCAGGCCCGCGGGACGACCAAAGAGCGCTTGCTCGGCGGCGTCGAGTGAGGCGGTACCGCGTTCGATCGAGCGGCAGAGAATCTTGCGGAAGTCATCGTGAATCGATGGCGTGTCGTCGATCACGAGGATTCGTGGGGGTTGAACGCTTGGCTGGGGCTTCATGCGGCCTGCACCCCCGGTTGGACGTTGCGTTCGGTTCCCGCTTCCAGCGGAAACGAGATCATGAACGTTGCGCCGCACCCGCGACCGTCACTGGAGGCGGTGATCGAACCCCCGAGTTTCTGCAGTGACGTTGCGGCGCTGTGAAGGCCGAAACCGTGACCGTCCGGGCGAGTGGTGAAGCCGTGGGAGAAGACGCGTTGCAAGTTCGCGGCGTCGATGCCTTGGCCGGTGTCAGTCACGCTGATGACGGCGTGTCGCCCAGTGGGCGTGAGCTTCGCAAACGAGCGGAGCGTGATCTGTCGTATCGGCGGTGCCGCGGCGTCGATCGACTGCTTCGCGTTATGCATGACATTGATGAGAGCCTGGAGCGCCAGGTGCCGGTCAGTCACGAACGCGGGGAGGTCTTCGTGCTCCTGAACAACACTGATCGCGTGGCGCTGCAGTGCGCCGAACTTGATGGTCAGCACATCGCTGCACAGGGCCTTGGCGGTGACTTCTTCCCAAAGTGGCGCGCCGGATGCGTGTCGCTGCTGAGCCGCGATGGTTGCCTTGATGTGCTCAAGGCTCTGGGCGATGGCGGAGATTTCACCACCGAGTTTGCGTTGTTCTTGTGCGAGCTGGGCGGAGAGGCCGACGACGTAATCAACCAACGCGGGGCCGCGATCGCTCGAGAAGAAGGCAGGGAGGTTGGAGCGTTCAGAATCCAGGAGCGTTGCGGCGCGTTCGAGCCCGCCGAGGCGGGTGGCGCTGAGGTCGTCTTGAATGATGCTGAGCGAGACGCTGACGCTGTTGAGCACGTTGCCAACATTGTGCAGGACGTCGGTGGCGATCTCCGCCATGCCCGCCATGCGCGAGGCGGCGACAAGTTCGTTTTGCAGCGATTCGCGTGCGCGAGTGGCGGCGGTGATCTCGCCCAGCGAGGCGCGGTGGGCTTCGAGTTGGGCGAGCAGCAGCGATTGAATGGGCAGGACGGTGAACTCGCCGGATTCGTCACGCGAGATCACCGGGTCTTGCCGGCTGACTCTGGGGCGCGCGAGCGCGGCGTCGCACGCGTCGGCGAGCGAAGTCGTGTCCGGAAAAGTCGGCGTGTTCAGCGGGTGTCGAGCGAGGAGGTAGGCCAGCGGACGATTCAGGAACAGCGGTTGACCGAACGGCGTGGCCATCTCGCGCTCGAGGGCTGAGAGCGTGATCATGTGCGTGGCGCACGCGTCCGTCTCGTCGCTCTCATAGGCCAGCGCGGCGGTGGCGTCCGAACCACGCATGTGCTGGATGACTTGGGCGACGGTGTCTGAGACCCGCACGCGGATGGACTCCTGCGCCAGGGGGCGCAGGTCACGGAGCACCAGATTCGTACGCCCGGTGCCGCGTAAAGCAGCGATCAACGATGCGACATTGTCATCGCTCGTTGCGGAAGTCCCACTCACTCCGGTCTGAGGCTCAGCCATGACTCCGAGCATCGGCGCGCGTGGCCAGTGGCTATGGGCGTCGGGGCCGAGATGACGTTGGTGGGCAAAAGTTCACAAAACGGCGGGGATTATCAGACCGCGCGCCGGGGTCACAACGGGAGAACACCCGACTGTGTTTTCGGACGGTGTTACTTGCCTGCGAAGTCGATGACGCGTGCCAGCTCACTGCGGAGTTGGTGGCGAGAGACGACGCGGTCAACGAAGCCGGTTTCCTGGAGGTACTCGCTGCGCTGGAAGCCCTCGGGGAGTTCCTGGCGAATGGTGTTCTGGATGACGCGCGGGCCAGCGAAGCCGATGAGGGCCTTGGGCTCGGCGATGATGATGTCGCCGAGCATGGCGAAGCTGGCGGTGACGCCGCCGGTGGTCGGGTCGGTGAGGACGCTGATGAAGAGGCCGCCAGCGCGATCAAAGCGGGCGAGGGCCGCGGAGGTCTTGGCCATCTGCATGAGCGAGAGGCCGGACTCCTGCATGCGGGCGCCGCCCGAGCACGAGACGACGATCAGCGGCAGGTCCCGCTCCTGCGCGGCCTCGATCGCGCGGGTGATGATCTCACCGACGACCGAGCCCATCGAGCCCATCATGAAGTTCAGGTCCAGCACCGCGAGCATCGCCTGGCGACCCTTGATGAAGCCGACGCCGGCCTGGCAGCCGTCGGTCACGCCGCTCTTGATCTGCTCCGCGATCACACGCTCGGCGTAGGACTTCAGGTCCTTGAACTTCAGCGGGTCATTCGGGCGAAGGTTGGTGAACATCGCCTCAAAGGTGCCTGGGTCGCAGAGTTGGCGCACGCGCTCGACCGCGCCAAGGCGGAAGTGGTGCTGGCACTCGGGGCAGCAGTGGAGATTGGCCTCCATCGACTTGCGATACACCATCTGCTCGCACGACGGGCACCGCAGCCATAGGCCCTCACTGATCACAACCTTGCGCGGCTGCTTGACGTCGGTCCAAGTGCGCGGTGCGGGAGTTGTGGGAGCGACGAGCTTGGCCATGGGCGGATCCTTGAACGCCGGGTGCCGCGGGGCACGGGCGGGGGAGGCGGGGTGAGGGGAGGCTTGAGGCTTGAGGCTTGAGGCTTGAGGCTTGAGGCTGGCCGGTGAAACCTGACGTCTTTTGTATTGCTTCGAGCTCATCCTGCCGCGGTGAACGGCGAGTGTCAAACTTGCACACATCCGAACACAATACAAACCACAGATGCTTGGCGGATGAACACACCGACATCGGCAATGAGGAGTCTACCCCTGTGGATTCTTCGCGGCGATGTTGGCGGCGAGATTCGGTTTGGGATACGTTCTATCGGACGTGACACTTTCTTGGCGGCGCGACCTCATGGCCTATCGCGAATGTCGCTCGCGATGGTAAAGTGCGGTCCGAGCTGGAGTGCCGGAACCGCGGGGCACAGATCCGGAAGACCGGAGCAGTGCCACGGAGCCGCCGAATCTGATGCGCTGCTGCACGCGGGGGTAATTGCATGGGATGGTACTTCAGAAAGTCCATTGGCTTCGGTCCCATTCGAGTCAACCTTTCCAAAGGCGGGGTGAGTACGTCTGTTGGCGTGAATGGGGCTCGGGTGAACGTGGGGCCGCGCGGCACATATGTCAGCGCGGGCGCCGGCGGTTTCTACTACCGTCAGAAGATCGGAGTGGGGTCAACGCCTCGGTCAGCACAGCCAACCCCTGTCGCACCTCTTGACCGTGCCCGAGTCGACGTGGGTACTCGGGAATTTCTCGACGCACATACAGACGAACTCACGCGGGAGATTGATCGCAGATTCCAAATGACGGCTCTAGCGCCGTGGGGAGTTGTAACGACGATCGTCGCGTCTGTGGCGTGCTTCGTTGGCTTTGGCAGGATTGATCCCGTGTATTCGCTCAGCGCTCTTATCCCGCTGATCGGTGGGATCTTAGGAGTTCTATTCCTTCTCAAACGCGACGGGCAACGATGGGTTACGCTAAACTACGACGCGACCGCCGACGCCACTCAAGCATGGAATGTGGTGCTGTCAGAACTTGGGCGAATGTCCGGCTGCGGATCGATCTGGGAGATTGCTGGCGGAGAGAAGTGCTTAGACTGGAAACGCAACGCGGGCGCCTCAGCCACCGTGAATAGAAATGGCGCTTCCGCAGGTGTTGGTGCCCCGCCACGCGTTAAGTGCAACGTCGAAATATGGACTCTTCAAACGCCGCAACAGAAGCTATTTCTTCTGCCAGATCGCGTTCTCCTCTACTGGCAGGGCAGAGTGCATGGGTTCCGTTACCACGAATTAGAGATTGATACTGGTTGCGGGCGGTTCATCGAGGAGGATCCGCTGCCGCATGACGCGCAAGTTGTCGACCACACATGGCGTTTTGTCAACAAGAACGGCTCCCCGGACCTACGGTTCAACGACAATCGAGAGCTTCCAATCTGTATGTACGGTCAGCTTCGCATCCGATCCACGCGGGGGCTTGAAATCGTTGTGCAAACGAGCGACCCACGAGCACCGTTGGCCTTTAGCGAGGCCATCAGGATAGCGGACGGGCTCAATGTCATGGAATCGGGCCACCAAGAGCTCCAGTCGCCAAGGCAACCGACAGCATCTTCTCGCCAACTCCCGGCTCAGGTCTAGTTCGCATCCAAGCACTGAACGCAGAGCCGTTCAGTGGCACGGCGAACGCCGCGCACCCTTGGTCAGCCGGGGCACCGGGTGGATAGGGGCTCGTGGTGGTCGCCGGATGTCCAGCGCCCGCCTTGGAAATGCGGGCCCACCCAGGAGGCGGACCCACGCGATGGCTGGCCACGTTGAACGCACGGCCCGCTACCCTTGCCGCTATGCAACTGAGCAAACGCGTGCTGGGGCTGAAGCCGTCGTCCACTGTGGCCGTGATGAACAAGGCGAAGGCCTTGAAGGCCAGCGGGGTGGACGTGTTGAACTTTGGGGCGGGGGAGCCGGACTTTGACACGCCGGAGCCGGCCAAGCGGGCGGCGATCGCGGCGATCAACGCGAACAACACGAAGTACATCGACACGCCGGGGGACGTGGCCAGCCGCGAGCTGATTGCACGGCTGCTGAGCGAGCGCGGCGTGCCGGGCGTGAGCAAGGACCATGTGATCATCACGGCGGGCGTGAAGATGGCGCTGTACCTGACGTTTCAGGCGCTGTTTGACGAGCCGGCGACGGAGGACCAGCGGCGGGAAATGCTGCTGCCGGTGCCGTCTTGGGTGAGCTTTGCGCCGATGGCGCGCCTGGCGGGCGCGAAGATCGTGGAGATGGTGACGACGCCGGAGACGAACTTCAAGATCACGCCGAAGCAGTTGAAGCGCGCCATCAACCCGCGGACGCGGGTGATCCTGTTCAACAGCCCGAGCAACCCTTGCTCGACGATGTACACGGAGGCGGAACTGCGGGCGCTGGCGGCGGTGATTGCGGAGGCCGCGAAGACGGTGGCGCCGGACGTGTGCGTCGTGAGCGACGAGCTGTACCAGCACATCGTCTTCGGAGAGGTCAAGCACTTTTCGATCGGCGCGTGCCCAGAGATCAGCGAGCGCACGATCACGATCAACGGCCCGGGCAAGAGCTTCGCCATGACCGGCTGGCGGCTGGGCTGGGCCAGCGGCTCCGGCGAGTTCGGCAAGCAACTCATCGGCGCGATGACCAAGCTGCAGGGGCAGTCGATCACCTGCGTGCCCGGCTTCTCGCTCGCGGCCATGCGCTCGGCGCTCACCGAGTGCTCCGCGGAACTGGAGATGATGCGCGGCGAGTTCGCCAAGCGTGCAGAGCTGATCTTCACGCTGCTGAGCGGCGTGCCGGGGGTGAAGGTCGCCCGACCGATCGGGGCGTTCTATGTGTTCCCGGATATCAGCGCGCACCTGGGCAAGACCACGGCGTCGGGCAAGAAGATCGCCGCCGCGGCGGACCTGGCGGCGGCGCTGCTGGACGAGAAGCAGATGGCGGTGGTGCCGGGCGAGGACTTCTCGACCGAAGTCGGGCACAAGCACATCCGCATGAGCTTCGCGTGCAGCGAAGCTCAGATCCGCGAGGGGGTCAAGCGGCTCGGCGAGTTCCTTGCGGCGTTGAAGTAGAACGAGGAAGGGCCGAGGGTTGAGGGCCGAGAGCCGAGTGAGGAAAGGGATCGAGGGATCAAGTCCGGAATCGCCGGAGCGATGCCAGATGTCGCCTACGCTCCGCGACTATGTCACTTGTTGTCACCGGAACTGTCGGCATTGACTCGGTCTATACACCCACCGGCCACGCGGAGAAGGTGCTGGGCGGGAGCTGCACGTACTTCAGTGCCGCGGCTTCGTTTTACACGCCGGTGAAGCTGGTGGCGGCGGTGGGCGGGGACTTTGCGCCGTCGTATCGCGAGGTTTTCAAGACCTTCCCGAACATCGATCTGGCGGGTCTGGAGTCGCGCCCGGCGAGCAAGACGTTCGCGTGGGGCGGCAAGTACCACGAGAACATGGACTCGCGCGAGACGCTCTTCACGGAGCTGGGGGTTTTGACGGAAGCCCCGCCGCCGGTGCCCGCGGCGTACGCCGCGAGCGAGTACGTCTTCCTGGCCAACTCGCACCCGGGCGTGCAGTTGAGCTTCCTGCGCCAGTTCCCCAAACGCAAGCTCGCGGTCGCGGACACGATGGACCTGTGGATCAACATCGCCAAGGACGATCTCAAGGCGCTGCTGAACGAGGTGGACGGCCTGGTGCTCAACTACGACGAGGCGGAGCTGTTCACGGGCAAGAAGAACCCGGTGACCGCGGCAAAGCAGATCATCCGCGACAGCAAGCTGACGTTCGTCGTGGTGAAAAAGGGCGAACACGGCTGCCTGTTCGTACACAAAGACGGCATCGCGATGCTGCCGGCGTATCCCGCTGAGCAGGTCGTGGATCCGACCGGCGCCGGCGACACCTTCGCCGGCGGCATGATGGGCTACATCGCGGCGAACCACGCTGCCCACGCCGTGAAGGATCGCGTACACTTTGAGGTCATTCAGAAGGCGCTGGCCCACGGCACCGTGGTCGCGAGCTTCAACATCGAGTCGTTCACGCTCAGCCGTCTGCTGACGCTGAAGAAGGCGGAGCTGGATGCGCGGTACGCGGAGTTTGCGAAGATGGTCCGGCTCTGAGCCGCAGGCCGGGTGGATCGCGTCAATACGAACCGCACGGCGATCAGATTCCGAACCGCGATGCCGACTCGGATGAGAAATCGTTGAGCTGGCGACCAGATCGCTGGCATTTCCGGACTCTGGCGGTAGAGTCCGGTGTTGGCCGACTGGCGCTCTCTCCGCGCCGGGTCAGCGTACTCGAGGAGGAAGACATGATCCGTGCATCTTTGATCGTCGGCGCGATGGCTGTTTTGAGCACCTCGGCCATGGGCCAGCAGGTGTTCTTCAACGATTTCAATGGGGCTCTGCCCAGCGAGATCAGCGGCGTTGTGAACCCGCAGAGCGTCCAAGGCTTCAATGGCCTGGGCAACGCGGGGAACCAGTTCAGCGGGAACCTGCTGTACAACGCGTCGTTCGGCAACCCCGCCGCGGCGACGACGCTCACGCTGACCAACCTGCCCGCCCACAACTCGCTGTCGATCGGTTTCCTGCTTGCGGTGATCGATAGCTGGGATAGCGACAATGGCGCACCGGCACCCGATCTGTTCAACGTCACGGTTGACGGCGTGCAGGTCTTCCAGGCGACGTTCGCAATCCAGAGCGGCTCGACGAACTACGTGCCCCCGGCCAACGGCGACATCGGCGGCCTGGCGCAGCGCGGCTTCAACAACAGCTTCAACGATCGCGCGTACGACTTGAGCTTGGACAGCTCGCTACAGAACATCGCGCACACCGCAAGCAGCGTGACGATCTCGTTCTTCGCCTCCGGCAACGGCTGGCAGGGCGGTGATGACGAGTCCTGGGGCATCGACAACCTGCGCGTAAGCGTTGCCATCCCGACGCCGGGCGCGACGGGTTTGCTGGCGGTCGCCGGGCTGCTTGCATCGCGTCGGCGGCGGGCGTGAGGGGAAGGGCCGAGTGACGAGTGGGAAAGGATCAAGGGATCCAGAACAGAAGTGCCATTTCAGCCCGCCGTGATGGCGGGCTTTTTCTTTGCCCCGGGTCAATATGTTGGCGGCTTGGGGAGGTTGAGCGCGATGATCGCGACGACGATGACCGCCGCGCTCGCGAGCAGGGCAAGGCGGGTGACCATCGGCACGAGGCCACTGGCAGAGCGCGGCCTCGCGGCGAGGCGAGCGGCGGCCGCGAGGGCGATCGGTAGTACGAAGACGATGGCACTCGCGGGCGTGTGGCTGTCGGTGTAGCGAACGCCTTGGTAGAACAGCATCGCGAGCATCGGGGCGACGAGCATCGCGGCGCCGAACATCGCCAGCCGCGGGCGAAAGAGGGCGATGATGCACGCGCCGCCGGACGCCGCGGCCAGGGCGCCGGCGATCTGGGCGAGCTTGGCGCTGCCGGTGGCGGCGAGGGCGATGCTGATAGCGGTGCAGAGGATGACAAGGGTGAGGCCGGATTCGACGCCGCGGGTGAGTAGGAGCACGCTGGAAAGCGATGCCCAGAGCAGAACGCCGAAGATGACGGCGATCGCGAAGGTCGTCAGGTCACTCCCCTCGGCGGGAAACCTCCAAGCGCCGGCACCGACAAACGACCAAGTGACCGCTGCGAGCGTGAGCGCAAGAGCGGCAGCGACCATGCCGATCACGGAGCGGGCCGCGAAGGTGATCGGCAGGCTCGAAACGATGGCGACGGTGCCGCAGAGGATCGCAGCCCACGGGATCCACTTCTCAGCGCTGGTGATGCGCCAACCGCCCTCAAACACACCCGGCGACCAGAGCACCCACGCGCCGGTGATCACGGCGATGATCGCGAGCGTGGACGCACCGGCGATGCGCGGGAGGATGTCGATCGGCACGGGGTGAATCGCGTCGGCGGGCGCGTCGGGCGGGGCGAGACGGGCTTCGCGGACAGCGGCGGCGTGGGTTGAGCGCCACCAGCCGATGGCCATGAGCAGGACCGAGAGCACCAGCGGCACGACGGCGGACTGGAGAAACGGCAGTTGCAGTTCAGTGGGCATGCACGAGTCTATCGAGGACTGATATCCTCCGACATGCTCCCCCCCGGGTCCGAGGCGAACGCGGCTGCCAACTCACCGAGCAAAGCCATGCGCGAGCCGCCGGTGATCGTCGTGCGCGATCTGGCCAAAGAGTTCGGCGGGCGCGCCGTGCTTGAAGGTATCGAACTCGAGGTTTTTCGCGGCGAGACACTCGTGGTCATGGGCGGCTCCGGCTGCGGCAAAAGCACGCTGCTGCGCTGCCTTATCGGCTCACTCCGGCCGGAGCGCGGCAAGATCGAGATGTTCGGACGCGACCTGGCCACGCTCGATGAACAAGGAATGGACGAGGTGCGGAAGCGCTTCGGAATCCTCTTCCAGTCCGGCGCGCTGTACAACAGCATGACCGTGGCGCAGAACGTGGCCCTGCCGCTGGAGGAGCACACGGACCTCGGCCAGGACATCATCGATATCCAGGTGAAGATCAAGCTGGAGCTTGTCGGGCTCCGTGAGCACGCGGACAAGTTCCCCGCGCAGATCTCCGGCGGCATGAAGAAGCGGGCTGGACTCGCTCGCGCCATGGCGCTGGATCCGCAGGTGCTGTTCTACGACGAACCCTCGGCCGGTCTGGATCCGGTGACCAGCGCGGAGATTGACCGCCTGATCATGCGGCTGAGCAAGGGCTTGGGCGTCACCAGTGTGGTGGTGACACACGAGATGGACTCGGCGTTCACGATTGCCGACCGCATGGTGATGCTGGACAAGGGGCGCGTGCTGAAGATCGGCGATCGCCAGTGGTTTGACGACCTGCGCAAACTCAGCGAGGAAGAGGCAAAGGGCCGCAGCGAGGACGAGCGGCTGATTCGGCAGTTTTTGCGGGGCGATGCCGAGGGACCGATCACGACGCGCAAGACGGTGAACAACTACGCGGATGACTTGCTGGGGCAGGCGCGGACACAGTTGACGCCGATGCCGTCGATTGAAACGACGCGCCGGTTTTTCCTTGGGCGAAAGAAGCCGACGGAGTGAGCGGGCGGGGTTGATCGATACGGGGTAGGATGCGGCCGCGGGCGCGGTGTGCCTTGCGGATGATGGTCAGCGTCAAACACACGACGACGAGCGGAAGTTGAGAACGAGCCATGGCGAATCGTGCATCGTGGAACAACCTGCTGGCCGGCGCGTTCATGCTCACGTTCCTGGTCGTGGGCGTGCTGGTCACGCTCGTGCTGGCGGGCCTGCGTGAGGGCGTGACGCAGCGCGCGGCGTACACCGTCCGCTTCAATCTTTCCGACGGCGCTGAGGGACTTGAGCCCGGCTCGCTCGTGAAGATCGGCGGGCGCAAGTCCGGCAAGGTGAGCAGCCTCAGCTTCTATCGCGCGCCGGGCTCAACGGTGATTTCGGCGATCGACGTGATCATCGCGCTGGACAAGGACGTCACGCTGTATCGCAACGCCCGTGTCTATCTGCAACTGCCGCTGCTGGGCAGCCAGAGCCAGATCAACATTCCGTCAACCGGCGACCCGAGCCAACTTGCACTGAAAGAAGGCGACAGCGGCGTGGTCGAGCCAGGATCACTCGTCGAGGGCCGCTTGGCACCACCGGCGTTCCTGGCGCAAGCCGGCTACGGCGAGGAGCAATCGGATCAATTGCGGATCATCCTGCGCCGCGGGTCGGAGATCTCCGATCGGCTGGCGAAGCTGACGCAGCGGGCCGAGGGCGAGCTGGACACGATCATGCCGACGATCAATCAGACGCTGACAGACCTGCGGGCGATCACGGCGGAGATCCGCGCCGGGGTGGTCAAGTGGCTGCCGATGGTCGAGGCCGCGATCGCGGACGTGCGCGGGGCGACGGGCGAGGCGCTCCTGGGAATCCAAGACGCGCGTGACGTCGCCAAGCAGTTTCGCGACGCGTCCAGCGGCGTGATCAAACGCGTGGACTCCATCACCAAGAACATCGACGAACTGGCCCAGAAGGCCAACACCGAGCTCTACGCCAAGGTGCAATCCACGCTCTCCAGCGGCAGCACCGCCCTGGATGAGTTCGCCAAGATCGGCACCAAAGCCTCATCGCTGATGGACGAACTCACGCCGGAACTGCGGATCTCGATGGCGAACGCTCGCCTGGCCAGCGACCAGCTCAAGCTCGCGCTGACAGAGGTTCGGCGCAACCCCTGGCGACTGCTCTATCAGCCGGGGAAGAAGGAGCTTCAGGAGGAGCTGCTCTTTGACGCGGCACGCACCTACGCGACGGCGGTGAGTAACCTTCGCGGCGCGAGCGCCTCGCTCGAACAGAGCCTGGCGGCGGCGAACGGGCAGCAGAAGGCCGTGGACACCGCGACGCTCAAGTCGATCCAGACGCGGATCGAAGATGCGTTCAACGACTACCGCAAGGCGGAGAAGAAGTTCCTCGATCAGTTGATCAGCGGCGAGCTGCCTCGCGAGAGCGGGCGGTAAGGCGGGGCTAGGCCCGTTTTTCGCTCGTCGATTGAACGGCGATTTGTGTACGCTCATCGCTCATGGCGCAGCGCCGACACCATTACGAGCGAGCGTTCGAGACGTTCCTGCGGCAGCGCCGGATTCCGTATGTCGCCGTCGATGAAGCGCGGAAGGCGCTGCTGCCGCCGGATGCGTCATTTCGCGTCGCGGGGTCGCCGGATGGTGCGGGCGGCGGCGATGAGGCGCTGAAGTCCTTCGACTTCGTGCTCTACGGCGAGGCCTGCAACTTCCTCATCGATGTCAAGGGTCGCAAGGTGCTCAAGCGGGCCAAAGCGCTGCCATCGCCCGAGAGTGATGCAATTTCGATGCTCGCGCGCCTGACCAGTTCTGGATTCGCTGGCTCCGCGACCGGCCGTACGCGCTCATCCGCCTCGCGTCCGACGGGCGTCGGCCGCCTGGAATCGTGGGTCACCGAGGATGACATTCACTCGCTGGACGTCTGGCAACGGCTTTTCGGCGAGGGCTTCGTCGCCGCGTTTGTCTTCGTCTACTGGTGTGACGAGCAGCCGCCCGACGGCCTGTTCCAAGAGATCATGGAGTATCAGGGCCGCTGGTACGCCCTCCGCGCGATCCGTTTGGAGAACTACACACGGGCCATGCGGCAACGCAGCCCCAAGTGGAAGACCGTGGACCTGGCCCGGACGGACTTCGAACGCCTAAGCCAGCCGTTTGTCGAGAGTTGGCTCAGCGGCAGCACGTCCGTCACGGCGCGCGTGTAAGATGATCGGTCGGAACCTCAGGAGCCTCACGATGCAAATCATCACTTCACGCCGCGTGCGGACCCTTGCACTGACCTTGGTCACGCTGTGCGCCGGCAGCGCCACGATGGCCCAGGCGCCGGCGACCGAAGCCGCGAAGGCTCGCTTAGAGCCGCCGGAGATGCGATTCCAGGCCAAGGACCAAGGCGTCTCGTTCCTCACCATCCTCTCGATGCTCGTGGTTGTCGGTGTCGTCGTCGGCGGGAGCTGCATCCCCAGCAAGCGCGGCCACCAGGACTGAGCAAGCCGAACGTGAACGGGAAACGAGCCGTGCGCGTGCCGGTCGCACTGATTGCTGCTTGCGAAAGACTGACCGCTGAAAGGACTTCAATGTCGCGAACGCATCGGTGGTTGATCGGCGTGAACGCGGCGCTTCTGCTGTCGCTCGTCGGCGTCACGCTCGTGCCCGCGCAGCCGCTGACGCCCGCGGCTCAGTCCCGCGCTCGAGGCCAGTACGTCGCGCTGCCAGCCAAGCAACTGGGCAGCCCCATCGGCGTCGTCTACGTCATGGACACCGTCAACGAAGAACTCATCGCCCTGCGGTGGGACCGCGCCGCACAGCGACTTGAGCTCGCCGGTTTCCGTGACATGATCAACGACGCAAGCACACCGGGAAAGGGGCGTTGAGATGAACAACGATCACAACGCAGAGCCCGTGTCTTCAGTCAGTTCGCGCGCCGGCACACTGGCCCTGGTGGCCTCGGCGTTTGTGCTCAGCGGGCTCGTGCTGGCGCAGCTTGGCGCGAAGGACGCCGCGGCTCGACTGGCCGGCCCCGCGGCGTACGCCCAGGCGGTGAATCAGGGCGGCGCAAGTGAAGCCTCGCTCTTGGCGACGGACATCGGCAGTGAGGACGCGTTGGTGGTCGTTGATCAGCGGCGTGAAGAGCTGCTGCTGTATCGCATCACCAATCAAAAGCAGATCGATTTCAAAGGACGCGAGAGCCTGCGCGAGCTCTTCGTCCAGGCCCGCGGCGGTGTCCGTCGCGGCACGCCGACGCAGGCACCCAACATCCCCGGCGCGCCGCCCTCGGTGCCGCTGCCGCGTTGATGTGCGCGTGTCCGCGGCTGGCCCGGGCCGAATGCGTGCCCGAGCGCCCCTACGCTCCCTGCACATGCTTCCTCGCCTCGCCATCGTGGGCCGACCGAACGTCGGCAAGTCTTCGCTCATGAACATGATCGCCTCGCGCCGGGTGTCGATCGTTGATCCGACGCCGGGCGTCACGCGCGATCGCGTGATGGCGATCGTCGATCTGGAGGGCGAAAGCCCCGCGGACCCGCTCATCAAGGCGGAGTTCATCGACACCGGCGGCTACGGCGTGTACACCGCCGAGGGGCGGCAGATCGACAACGCGGGCAAGGACCTTTCCGCGTTGACCGACGACATCGAGAAGCAGATCGCCCGCGCGATCGAGTCGGCGGACATCATCTTGTTCGTCATCGATGCGCAGGCGGGCGTGACGCCGCAGGACGAGGTGGTGGCGAAGCTGCTGCGTGAGGGCGGTATGGGTCAGGAGAGCCACGGCGCGCCGGCGAAGGTGACGATGGTGGCGAACAAGGTGGACGGGCCTCGCTGGGAGATGCACGCGCTGGAGGCCAGCGGGCTGGGCTTCGGCGAGCCGCTGCTGGTGAGCGCGAAGAACAACTACCGGCGTCGCGAGTTTGTGGAGTCGCTGCACGCGCGTGTCGCGGTCTTGCTTGAGGAGCGGTCCAAGAAAGCCGCGAAGCCGAAGGCTCGTGGGCGCAAGCGCGGCTCGCAGGACATCGAGCAGACCGCCCCGCCGGAGATGATGCTCGCGATCGTCGGCAAGCGAAACGCCGGCAAGAGCACGCTCGTCAACACGCTGGCCGGTGAGGAGCGCGTGATCGTGAGCGAGATCGCGGGCACGACGCGCGACGCGATCGACGTGCGTTTCGAGATGGAAGGCCGCTCGTTCGTCGCGATCGACACCGCGGGGCTGCGCAAGAAGAAGAGCTTCCAGGATCGCGTGGAGTGGTACGCGCTGGACCGCATGCAGCTTGCCATCGAGCGCTGCGATGTCGCGATGCTGCTGATCGACGCGACGGACCCGATCAGCCAGGTGGACGAGCATGTGGCCCACGCGATCGCACAGAGTTTTAAGCCGTGCGTGATCGTGGTGAACAAGTGGGACCTGGCCGAGGGTCGTGTGATGTCCGGCGGGCGCGGTCGCAAGGCCAAGCGCGGCGCCAAGGTCACGCCCGAGGCGTACGAGGAATACATCCGCTCCGAGCTTCGCGGCTTGTGGTACGCGCCGATCTCGTTCATCTCCGCCGAGAGCGGGCTGAACGTGAAGGACACGATCAACCTCGGCTTCGAGTTGATGGAGCAGTCGCGCGATCGCACGACGACGGGCAAGCTGAACCGCTTGGTCCGCAAGATCCTCACGCGTCAGGGCCCAGCCAACAAGCTGGGCACGTTCGCCAAAGTGCTCTACGCCGCCCAGGTCAGCACGTCGCCGCCGACGATCGTCTGCGTCGTGAACCGTCCCGAGCTCTTCACGGCGAACTACCAGCGCTTCCTCCTCAACCGATTCCGCGAAGAGCTGCCCTTCCCCGAAGTGCCGATCAAACTGCTCATCCGCGGCCGCAAGAAGGACGAGGACCTGGAGCGGAACGTGGACGAGCGGCTCAAGCAGGAGGCCGAAGCGGGCGAGATCCGGATGTTCAACACCGACGACGCCCCGGCGCTCACGCCCGACCGCTTCACGGCGGAGGAAATCGAGGCGATGTTCGAGGACGGCGCAGTGGACGATCTGGACATCGACGCTGGCGACGATGACGGCGCGGAGGATGGCTCGCTCGTGGTCGGTGGCAAGAGCGCTAGCGGAAAGGCCCGCGCAATGCCGACCGGCAAAGCCGCGGGCCCGGCGCTTTCGCGTCGCGCCAAGAAGCAGCCGCAGCCGCGGCGCAAGGGCGGCCGCACCGATCCGACACGCAAGCCCAAAGAACGCGGCGGGCCGAAGCGCGTCCGTCGTCGCACGTCACCCGGGCGCGGGTGAGTTGTGCCACCGACCTCGCTTCGAGGTCGGTGTTCATCCGCAAACGTCCGGGTTGGAACACACAGATTTCGAAGCGAGGTCGGTGTGGCACGACTCAGGCAGGCTCGCCGCACTCGGGGCAGCGCGATCCGCCGTAAAGGCCGCGCATGTCGTACGCGCACTGCGGGCACAGACCTCGCTCGCGACGGCGCATGGCCCTGTTGGAACTCAACATCGCGGAAGCCGCCCCTCGCAGCGCGTCGAGCAGTTTCCCGAGAACCGTTGCAAGAGCCGCGGCTGGCACGAAGAACAGGAGCGTAGAAACGAACACACCTTGCCACAGCAAAGAGACACGCCCGGTTGCAAAGTCGTGACGAAATGTCAGCACTGGCCACCCGTACGCGCGAGCGCCCTCGCCCACAAGTGCCCATGCGGGAAGCTCGATGACAGGAACATGCCAGAGCTTCGGATCGAAATCGGGGTGGAGCTTTCTCGCTTCTCGATAGTACAGTTCACTGAATGGCGTCGTGTGCATCGTCACAAGTTGATTTGACGACGTGACCGCTTGCACAGGCCAGTAGCGATACCGGTCCGTGGCTCGGTCAGCGAGTTGGCCGGCGATCAAGGTCCATCCAAACGAAATCACCAACGCCGCCACGAGTACAGCGGGAATCTCACGCCTTGACGGCAGGCACCGCCGAAATGGCTTTAGATCGGCGCGAACTCTGAGCCAGGCTGCCGCAACCCATCGAGTCAGTCGTGTTTGTCTCCATCGCGCCATTGTCGCGTCTTTCAAGACTTCAGGATGGGATGCCGAGGGCACCTCTCAATGTCGGACTGTTCGAAGTCGAATCCGGACCGGTTCCGAATGATCCACGCGGTGAGACCGCGCCGTGCCACCGACCTCGTTTCGAGGTCGGTGCTGTTGGACTGGCCATTTTCGAAGACCACCGAGCTGAAGGCAGGTCGGTGGCACGTTGCCCACTGCGAGTTGTGATAAACTCTGCTGCCCGCGGCCCGCGCCCGCGGCACCTGGAGCCCTCGCATGGACATCTGGAAGAAACTCACCGGCGAACTCATCGACATCGTCCAGTTCCTGGACGAGAGCGGCGACACGATCGTCCATCGCTTTGAGCGGCACAACAACGAGATCAAGAACGGGGCGAAGCTCGTCGTGCGTCAGAGCCAAGCGGCGGTGTTTGTGAATGAGGGGCAGATCGCCGATGTGTTTCAGCCCGGCACGCACACGCTGAGCACCCAGAACCTGCCGATCCTCGCGACGCTCAAGGGCTGGAAGTACGGGTTTGAGTCGCCCTTCAAGGCCGAGGTGTACTTCGTCAGCACGAAGCAGTTCACCGACCTGAAGTGGGGCACAATGAACCCAATCATGCGGCGCGACCCGGAGTTCGGGCCGATCCGCCTGCGCGCGTTCGGCACGTACGCCATGCGCGTCAGCGACCCCGCGGAGTTCGTCCGCCAGATCGCCGGCACCAACGGGCGCTTCACCGTTGACGGCATCCACGAGCAGCTTCGCAACATCATCGTCAGCCGCTTCAGCGACACGCTGGGCGAGAGCAAGATCCCGATGCTCGACCTCGCCGGCAATCAGAGCGAGCTGGGCGATCTCATCGGCGGCGTCATCCGCCCGGAGTTCAACGGCTACGGCCTGGAACTCATGAAGCTGCTCATCGAGAACATCAGCCTGCCGCCGGAAGTCGAGGCCGCGCTCGACAAGCGCTCGAGCATGGGCATCATCGGGAACCTCAACGCGTTCAGCCAGTATCAGGCGGCGAACGCGATGGAGCAGGCGGCCAAAAACCCCGGCACCGCAGGCCAGGGCATGGGCCTCGGCATGGGCATGATGATGGCGCAGAACGTCGGCGGCCAAACCCAGCCGCGCGGCGACGGCACGTTCAGCGGCGTGAACCCCACGGGCGCTCAGGGCGGCCACGGCGCGCCGCCGCCGATGCCCCAGAGCGCGAGCTTCTGGGTCGGCATCAACGGGCAGCAAGCCGGTCCGTTTGACATGGCCACGCTCAGCGGCATGGCCCGTTCGGGCCAGCTCACGCCGCAGTCCCTGGTGTGGAAGCAAGGGATGGCGACCTGGGCCGCGGCGGGCCAGGTGCCTGAGTTCACCAGCATCCTCAGCGGGCCGCCGCCGATGCCGTGACTGGCGTCAACATGGCCACATGGCACATCGCCAAATAGCACATGGCTACATGGCACATTCGAACCTTTGCTGAGTTCGCACGCCTGACGGTTGGCACGATCTGATTTGACGTGGAGACGCAGGACACTTCGAACCCGTCGAGCAACCAGCCCGCGGCCGATCTCGGCACGCGGAGCGATCGCGCGGCCGGTGGTAGCACGCCGAAGCACAACACCTTCCCCTGCAAGTCCTGCGGCGCGAAGCTGGTGTTTGAGCCCGGCGCTCACGCGCTGACGTGTCGCTTCTGCGGCGTGGTCAACGAGATTCAGGCCAGCGTCGAGGCGATCGAAGAGCTCGACTTCGCGTCGCACCTTCAAGCGATGCAAGGCGCGCAGGAGACCGAGGACCGCATCGTCGTCCACTGCGACGCCTGTGGCGCGGACCTGCCGATGAAGCCGAACGTCACGAGTCAGAACTGTGACTTCTGCGGCACGCCGATCGTGGCGACGGGGCAGACGCGGAAGCTGATCCGGCCGCGTTCGCTGCTGCCGTTTCATATCACCGAGCGCCAGGCCCGCGACATGTTCAAGTCGTGGCTGAGCGGGCGCTGGTTTGCGCCGAACGACCTGAAGCGCGCCGCGACGGTCGATGGCGCGCTGGCCGGCTGGTATCTGCCGTATTGGACGTACGACGCGAACGCTGACACGCGCTACACCGGCCAGCGCGGCGACGACTACTGGACCACCGAGACCTACACGACCACCGTCAACGGGCGAACACAGGTGCAAACTCGCCAAGTGCGGCGCACGCGCTGGACGAGCGTCAGCGGGCGCGTGTTTGATCATTTCGACGACGTGCTCGTGCCCGCCAGCGCGTCGGTGCCGGGGCCGATGTTGTCGCAGTTGAGCGAATGGGACCTGCCGAATCTGACGCCGTATGACGACCGGTTTCTCTCGGGGTTCAAGGCCGAGAGCTACACCGTGGATCTTTCGAACGGCTTCACGCAGGCACAGGTGGTGATGGTTGAAGGCATCAAACGCACGATCGCGGCCGACATCGGCGGCGATCACCAGCAGATCAGCAGCATGGACCCGCGCTACTCCGCCATCACCTTCAAGCACGTGCTGCTGCCCATCTGGATCGCGGCGTACCGCTACCACGCCAAGAGCTACCGCTTCATCGTCAACGCCCGCTCCGGCCAGGTCGTCGGCGACCGCCCGTACTCGTGGATCAAGATCACGCTCGCGGTGATCGCGGGATTGATCGTGCTGGGCGTGATCGCGGTGATCGTTGCGAACTCGCGATGAGTCCGGCGCGCAGCGTACATCGGGCACCCCCAGCGATCTGCACACACGCGTGATTCGGGGGCGACAGTTCGGCAATCGGCAACCGGGTGAATACAACAGGGTGAGCGGACGACGACGCGGCGTTCGCTCGCGACGCACCGACGTCCGTTTTGTGACTTGCACGATTGCCGATCGCCGATTCCCGATTGCCGTTCCCACGATTTCCGATTGCCGACCCCGCGCACCTTCTGCATCTTCGCCATCTCACTCCAACCCCATGTTCGTCGCCCAAGCCCATTCCTTCACGCAGCAGGCTCGCCTCGCCATCACCTTGGCGTGGGTCGCGGGCTACACCAACGTCATCACGATTCTGGCCTTCGGCAGCGTGACGAGCCACGCCAGCGGCACCACGAGCCTTCTCGGTGAGTTTGTCGCGCAGCGCCAGTGGGCCGCCGCGGGCGGCGCGCTCTACCTGCTGGGCATGTTCATTTTCGGTGCCATGCTCAGTGCGCTCTCGACCGAGACGGCGCGTCGTCGCGGCTGGGAGTCGGTCTACGTCCTGCCCATGGCGCTCGAGGCCGTGATGCTCGCGCTGGTCGCCCTCGGGCTCGAGCTTCACGGGCCGACCACCGAGCCCGGCCTGCAGCTCTCGCTCATGCTCGGCCTCGCCGCGTGCGCCATGGGCCTGCAGAACGCCACCATCACCCGCATCTCCAGCGGCGTCGTTCGCACCACTCATGTCACCGGCGTGCTCACCGATCTCGGCGCTGAGTTCGTGCAGTTCTGCTTCTGGCTCGTTGACCGTCGGGCCGACATTCAACGCCGCAAGTTCGCGGAGCTGGCCCGCTCACTGCACACCAGCCCCGGCGCGCGGCTCGCGCTGCTTGCCTCCATCATCGGCTCGTTCGCGCTCGGCGCGGGTTTAGGCACACTGGTATTCGGCTACCAGGAACGCTTCGCGATGGTTCCGCCGGTGTTGTTTCTGGTCTGGATCATTTATCAAGACGTACACGCGCCGATTGCGGAGATTGAGCCATCACGCTTGGTGGCGGAGAACGACTTCTCGTTGCCGCCGCAGATCGCGGTCTTCGCACTGGCACACGACCCGCGCCGCCCGGGTCGCATTCACGGGCTGCCAGACATGCTCTCCTGGGCCGAGCGTCTGCCGCCGATCATCCGCGTGATCATTCTGGATATGCAGGGCGTGGCGCAGCTTGATGCCGAGAGCGCCCCGCAGCTTCGCGCGCTGCTGGCGATGCTCGAAGCCACCGGGCGCGGTCTGGTCCTCGCAGGCCTTGACAGCGACCGCTACGCCCAGCTCTCCATGATCCTCGGCCCCGGCGTCCTCACGCCTGATCTGGCGCTGCCCGACCTTGAGCTCGCCATCGCCCGCGGCCTCAACCGCCTCGATGAACTCACGCACTGACGCGCTCTCAATCCGCCATCACGCAGCGCTCGTGGGCCCACGCTCGCAACTCCGTCATCCGCTCGCGCATCGTCACCGACAGCGGCTTGGTCCCGGTGATCTCTCGCATCAAACACTCGGTCGTCAGACGGCACGCCTGCCCGGCCTCCACGTTGTTCGCCGATTCGTACAGCGCGCTGAGAATCGCCTGCTCGATCTCCGAGCCGCTGAACCCCTCGCACGCATCGGCCAACTTCGCGAGGTCAAGCGATGCCACCTCCTGCCGCCGCTTGCGCAGGTGAATCTCAAGAATCGTCCGACGTACTGAAGTCGTCGGCAGGTCCACGAAAAAGATCTCGTCGAACCGGCCCTTGCGAAGCAGCTCCGGCGGCAGGGCCTGAATGTCGTTCGCCGTCGCGACCATGAACACGGGTGCCCGGTGCTCCTGCATCCACGTCAGCAGCGTGCCGAACATCCGTCGCGACAGCCCGCCGTCAACGCTCGCGCTGGCCGCAGACGCGAAGCCCTTCTCGATCTCGTCAATCCACAGCACGATCGGTGCCATCGCCTCCGCCTGTGAGAGCGCATCGCGCAGCCGGCGCTCGGACTCACCCACGAAGCGGTCAAACAGCGAAGAAGGGTCCAGCCGCATGAGCGGGCGTTTCCACGCTGTCGCGATCGCCTTGCTGGCAAGGCTCTTGCCCGCGCCCTGCACGCCCAGGAGCAGTACGCCGCGCGGCGGTGAGAGCCCGGTGGCCTCGCGAATCTTCGGGTCAAAGCTCGACTCGCGCGAGCGCAGCCAGCGTTTGAGTTTGTCCAGGCCGCCGATGTCATCCAGCGAGGTCGGCGCGTCAACGAACTCCAAAACGCCGCTATCTTCCATGAGCAGTCGCTTGCCGTGGGCGAACTTGGCCAGGTCGTTGTTGTTCAAGACGCCGTCGGCGCATGCTTCCCGGATGAGCTGCTCCGCCTGACGCACCGTCAAGCCTCGCAGCACCTCCACCGCGCGGCGCTGCCCCGCGCCGTCCATCGGCGCGTCCTTCAGCAGACCCTGCTGCGCGAGGCGGCGGGCGGTGCTCTTGATGACCGCCGCGAGGGCGGTGTCATCGGGTAATGGCGGCGTGTACCGCACGCTCACGGCTCCGATCGCCGTCGGGATCGCGTCCTGATGATCAATCATCAGCAGCTTCGGCCCACTGCGCCGCTGATCGCCCGGCACGCTCTGGCTCGCGAGCGCCCGCCCCTGCACGCGGAAGTTCTCGATCAGCTCGCGCAGCGCCCGCAACGTCGGCGCGTCCTCCAGCCGGTCGCCCAAGTCCAGCGTGATCAATCCAATCGGCTCGCGGCAGCGCTCGATCGCCCACACCAACGCCGCGGCGGGGTTCTCGGTTTTCTCAATCCCCTCGACCGCGACGCCCCCCACTTGCCGTACGCCCTGCACACTCGACCACACCCAGGGCGTAAGTCCCATCGACTGCATGAGACCAATCGCGGCGCTGAGCACCTCACCCTCCTCGTACGTCACCACGCGCACGCAGGTGTTGCCCAGTTCGAACATCGACTTGACCGGATCAAGGTTCACGCGGACCATGATAACGAATCCGCGGCACGCGTCGGTCAATCTCCCGACAAACCTGGGCACCGGCGCCCGCACGCGAAAGGCACCCGGCCCCATGTTCCACATCGTGCTCCACGAACCGGAGATCCCCAACAACACGGGGAACATCGGACGCACCTGCGTCGCGACCGGCTGCTCGCTGCACCTGATCCAACCGCTGGGCTTTGACACGTCCGAGAAGGCGTGCCGTCGGGCCGGGCTGGATTACTGGGCCCGCCTACGCCCTACCGAGCACGCGTCGTGGGACGCGTTCCTGACCACGCAGCGCCCGGCGCGGCTCTGGTTCTTCACGACGCACGCCAAGCGACCGCTCACCGGCCTCGCCTCGCCGTTGCTTCGCGAGGGCGACTACCTCGTCTTCGGCAAAGAGACCCGCGGCTTGCCGCCTTCACTCCTAGCCCAACACCCCGATTCACTCATCACGCTGCCGATGCTCGAGGGCGAACGCTCCCTCAACCTTGCCACGGCGGTCTGCAGCGTCGTCTACCTCGGCATTGACCACCTCCAGCGCGCCGGCCTCGTCACGCTCACGCCCGAAGGACGCCTCAACTCCGTGAAACCCTCGCCCGGCGTGTGAGCTCCGCACGCCCGCCCGATGGCCCTGCCTCCGTGTACACTCACATCTCATGACCGACCTTCGCACTCACGCGCGTTCTCCGGGGGTTCTCTCGCGCTCCATCACTCGCACGCACGCGCTCGGCGTCGCGTGCGCGATCGTCCTCACGCTGAGCGCTCTGCCCGGCTGCGGCCGCCCGCTGCTGGCACCCGATGATGAGCGCTCGCCCTTTGATCGCTACGACACACTGCGAAACCAATCCGCGCCGCAAACGCTGGAAGACCCCTTCGGCCGCAGTCAGCCGAATCTTCGTGGGCGTCTGGCGCCGCGGACAGACTGAGTTGGTGGCAGTTTCTCGGACACTGGCAACGTTGACGCGCGACCCACTAGGCGTTGTGGGGCGTATGAAGACGCCACCTGTGACGCTTGCTTCCCGTTCGGAAGGTCCGTGCCGACGCGGATAACATTTGCTCGGTCCCGGGTTCGACGACTCAAAAACCCACAGGATTTGCGAAGAATCCCTGCTCGCAAACCCGAAATCCGTCGAACGTTATCACGGGGAAAGAACGCATGGCACGACTCCGGACATCCAGATCATCCGCCGCACAGTCTTCGAGCCACCGCGCCAAGATCGTGTGGTTGTCGCTGGTGGCCGCGATGACCTGCGTCGGTGGCCTGCTGGTCGCGATGGACCGCAGCCCGGCTCCTCGCGCAGGCGGCGTGTCCTTGACGCCCCTGGTCGCGGCGGGCACCTCCTCGTCCATCGACTCGATCTTCGCCTCCGCTCAGGCGATCAAGCCCGGACGCTGGAACTCGATCGTCATTCACCACTCGGGCGAACTCGCTGGCGGGCCCATCTCGCTGGAGACCACCCACCGCGCTCAGGGCCTCAAGGGTCTGGGCCATCACTTCGTCATCGGCAACGGCCGCGGCCCGGAAATGTCCGACGGCGAGCTCCACCTGGGCTTCCGCTGGCTCGAGCAGCTCCCCGGCGCCCACACCGTCGGCCCCAAGGGCGACTACTACAACCAGAACGCCCTGAGCATCTGCCTCATCGGCGATGGCAACCGCCAGCGGTTCACCAAGTCGCAGCTCGCCCGTCTGAACCAGCTCGTTGAAGCTCTGCGCGTCAAGCTCGCGATCCCCGCCGATCGCGTGGTGCTGGCGTCTGACGTCTCCAGCGTCAAGAGCCCCGGCACGCTCTTCCCCGAGGCGCAGTTCAAGTCGCGCCAGCTCGCCCGCTGATCAAAATCCGCGATCGCGCCAGGGCGTACACGCGCTCCAGTTCTTCCACCATCGTCTCGGCGCTGAACCGTCGCAGGCAACTCTCACGCCCGGCGCTGGCCAGCCGTTCTCGCTGCGCCGGGTCGGTCCGCAGCTCAACGATCGCCCGCTCCAGCGCTTCGACATCGCCCGTACGGATCAGCCGCCCGGTGACGCCGTCTACGCACACCTCGCCCGTCCCGTCGCAGTCGTACGCGATCGGGCACACGCCCGCCAATAGCGCCTGCGGCACCGTTCGCGGCAGGCCCTCGCGATACGACGTGTGCGCCAACACGTCCATCGCCCGCATCAGCCCCGGCACCCGCTGCGGCGGCACCAAGCCGCGGATCACCACCGTCGGACGCGTCGGATCAACCTGCCTCCGGGCTTCGAGCAACTGCCGCTCCGTCGGCTTCTGAAACCGGTCCAGCTCCAGCACGTTGAACGGGTGCGGCCCTTCACGGGCCGCGCTCACGAGCGCGTCGCGCAGCCAGCCATCACCGACCCACAGCAGCACGATCTTGCCCGGATCGGGCATTTTCCTGACCGCCCGAAGCAAGTCAGCGTGGCCCTTGTGCTCCGCAAGCCTTGCGACGGTGCCGATGACAAAGTGATCGTCGCGCACGCCCAGCGACTCGCGCATCTCGCTGCGAGATTCGCCCGGCGCGGCCCGCGTGTACGGCTCGGTCTCCATGCCCGATCGCACCGTGACATACAGCGCATCCCGCCCGATCCGCCTTCGCAAGAACTGCGTCGTCATCGCGTCCGCCACGCTCACGATGACATGGCAGCGTTCCGCCGCCTTGCGCTCCGCGACCGCATAGACCCAGTTCGTCACGCTCGTTTTCGACCGGCGCAATGCTGAGCCTTCAACAGGCATGAACGGCGGACCGTGGATGGTGTGTACGACGCCGACAGACTGGCCCTCGCGCACGCAATCCCACGCCGCGAAGCGCCCGAGGATGCCGGCCTTGCTGCTGTGCGTATGCACGATGTCGGGCCGCAGCATCCGCACCATTGCGCGAATCGCCAGCCGCACACGTCGATCTTTGAGCAACGACACCTCTCGCACCAGATCATCCACCACGTGCGTGACGATCGGCTTCACCGGCTGGCCCTCCGGTGTGCGTTCCTCGCCCGAGACGCATCGCGCGTTGAACGCGTCCACGCGGCTGAGGAGCGACCCTTCCGGCCCGTAAATCGGCCCGTACGCGAGGTGTACCTCGTGCCCGAGCCGCGCTTGGCCCTCGCACGAGAGCACGGTGTTCTCTTGCGAACCGCCGAGGATCATCCGGGTTGAGAGGTGGAGGATTTTCAAATGGCGAATAGGCAAATGAAGACGGAAATGACGCGACTCATCCCGCGGACTCTGCGTGATCAACGCGCCCGTCGTCGCGATACTTGATCCACTCCAAACACAATCCCTCCGGCCCCAGCGTCGGCCCTGCCTTCCGCCGGTCGCGGCTCTCAATCGCCTCGCGCACGCTCCCCGCCTTCTTCTGCCCCAGCCCCACCAGCATCAACGTCCCCGCGATGATCCGCACCATGTTCCACAGGAACCCCGAGCCGCTGATCTCGATCCGCACACGCTTGGCGTGCGCGTCGCTCCCGCCGCCCTGCGACTCATCCGCCGCACCTGCCCCCGCCCCCGCTACCCCCACCACCATCACCCGGCACGCATGGACCGTTCGCACCGTCGACAACCTCCCATGACCCGCGGCTGCGAACGCCGCGAAATCATGCTCCCCCACGAACATCGCCGCCGCCTCGTTCATCGCCTCAACATCCAGCCCGCGATCACTCCAGACATGATGCACCAGGTGCCGGTCCCACAACGCCCGCTCGCGTGACACATGGAACGTGTACGAGTAGCCCTTGCTCGTCACATCACCGATCGGGTCAAACGTCGGCGCCACCGCCTCAGCCCGCAGCACCAACACGTCGGCCGGCAGGCGCGAGTTCAGCGCCAGCACCAGCTTGTCCACCCCGCGTTCCAGCGGCCAGCCCACGCCCTTGATCGGCGGCGCTCCGTCCTCACTAGCCGCGTCAACGAGCTCCGCCGCGTCTCGAGGTGAGCATGTGAACGCCGCGACCTGCCCGCGTGCATGCACGCCCGAGTCCGTGCGGCTGGCGCCCATGACCTCAACACCCTCGCGGACGACGGCTCGCGCCGCCTGCTCGATCACACCCTGCACCGTGCGCAGCGCAACCCGCCCCTCGCGCACCGATTCCATCAGCGGCGTCTGCGTCGAGTACGCCGGAGTGAACATCGACGCGGCGCTCACCACTTCACCCGCGGCGCCAACCACCGGAATCGGACGCTCCGCGCCGCCGGGGCCGAATGCCGCCGCGGGCTCCTGGCGTTGCCACCCGCAGAAGCCGGTCCCGTCATACGCGATCACAAGCTTGTATCTGGGCATGGCAGCGTCAATCACCAACGTCAGCGCAGCGCCTCAGCGGCGCGGATTGCGATTCGGATTGCGTGGACCTCGCGAAGGCGGGAATGGCGACGGCTTCGCCGCCTCCGGCTGCGGCGGGCGCACACGCAGCGCGGAAGGGCCGCCCTCAGCACTCGTCGCGTTCTCGACACGCTCCTCAGGCGAAGTCGCATCCGCAGCACGCGATGCGCCGTCATCTGCCGCGCCGTCATCGCCCGCATCAGCGCTCTGAGGCTCAAGCTCCCGATCTTCCAACTCAGCCGCGACTGATGCGCCGCCCGCGTCCTGACGCGCGCCTTCCAACGGACGCGCGAAGATCAGCCGGCCCGCCGAGGTCTGCAGCGCCGAGCTCACCTCAACACCCACCGACTCGCCGATGCGGCGCTGCGCGTTCTCGACCACCACCATCGTGCCGTCATCAAGATACCCCACGCCCTGCCCCGGCTGCTCGCCCTCTTTGATGATCAACACGCTCAAGCGCGTGCCGGGCAGCAGCGACGGCTTCAACGCCGCCGCGAGCTCATTGATGTTCAGCACCGAAACGCCGTGGATCTCCGCGACGCTGATCAGCCCGTTGTCCGTCGTCACCAGCGTGCCCGGCAATAGCTTCGCCAGTTCCACCAGTCGCTGATCCACCAACACGCCCTCGGTCGGCGTGTCGTCGATCACCACATCCACCCCGCGCACGCGCTGCAGCCGCGCGACCGTGTCCAGCCCGCGACGCCCGCGCGGGCGCACCAGCCGGTCCGCCGAATCCCCCAGCCTCTGCAGCTCCGCCAACACGAACCGCGGCACCACCAGCGGCACCTGCAAGAACCCCGTGTTCGCAAGCTCCAGCACCCGCGCATCAATCAACGCGCTGGAATCCAGGACCATCGGCCGCGGCCCGCGCACCTGCTTGGCAAACTCCACATACGGAATGACCAGCCGGAAGTCGTCCTGCGTGCGCGTCACGATCGCCACGCCCAGGTAACAGAAGCAGATGCCGAAGATGACCTTGGCCGCGAAGATCATCTCGTCGGACTTGATCTCGTACGTGCGTGCGAGCAGGTCAATCACGAACCCCAGCGCAAACGTCGCAAGCAGCCCCGCGAGCACGCCGAACAGTAGCGCCGAGAGGATGCCGATCCGCTTGGGCGCCAGCACTTCCACGCCGATAACGAACGCCGCGAGAATCAGCGAGAGCGCCAGCGGAATGAACCACCACTCGACAACCGTGAAGCTCCTGCTGTCGCCTGAATTGGCGCCTGCCGTATCCACACGCAGGATGAACAGCAGCGTTACCGTCATCAGCAGCGTGACAAAGGTCATCCGCACCACGCGCACCACGACGCCGCGCGCAACTTGCTGCTCCGTCGTCGTCACCGGCACGAGGAATCCGCCCGCGTCACCGCCGCCGCGCCCGCCCTCGCCTGTGCGAACGTCAAGTTGCGGGTGATCGCCGGTGGGTTTGGCCATAACAGAAGAATACGCCCACGCCCACGCCCCGAAACACGCGACGTCCTGCCGACTCCTTACGCTTGACGATGCCACTCACACCGCCATCCCCGGGCCCGCACGCACCGCTCATACCGAGCCGCTTGGGCTCCGGCGCGTTCATCGCGATCACGCGTGAGGTGCCGTTTGCGTCCGGCCATGGGCCTGGCCTGACGGGCTTTGACGTTCGCATGGCCCCGCTCGAGCCGCGCATGTCCCGCGCCACGCTCTTGGACTTTGTCCGCGGCTGCGCTGGCGCACTGACCATGTTTCACGACACCGTGGACGACGAGTTGCTCGACGCCGCGGGCCCGGGCTTGCGCGTGGTTTGCAACTTCGGCGTGGGCGTTGACAACATTGACCTTGCCGCGTGCCGCGCTCGGGGTGTGGTGGTCGCCAACACACCCGACGCCGTGACCGAGGGTACCGCGAACATGGCCATCGGCCTGCTACTGAGCGTCGCGCGTCGCATCGCCGCCGCGGACCGCTTCGTCCGCACCGGCAACTTCGAGCATCAAGGCAACGGCTTCCCGCTGGGCTGGATGGGCAAGCACCTCACGGGCCAGACGTTGCTCATCGTCGGTGCTGGCCGCATCGGGCGTGCCGTCGCCCTGCGTGCGATGGCCCTGGGCATGCGGACGCTCTACGTCGCGCGAAATCGCAAGATGGACTTCGAGCTTGCGCCGCTCTGCGCCCGCCGGGTAGAGCTTGACGAAGGCTTGGCGCTCGCGCATGTCGTCAGCCTGCACACGCCGCTGACGCCCCAGACGCGCCATCTGATCGACGCCCGCCGCATCGCGCTCATGAAGCCCGACGCCATCCTCATCAACACCGCCCGCGGCCCCGTCATCGACGAGGCCGCGCTCGCCAGCGCCCTGCAATCCGGCCACCTCTACGGCGCCGGCCTCGACGTCTTCGAGCACGAGCCCCGCGTACACCCAACCCTGCTCACGCTGGACAACGTCACGCTCACACCACACATCGGATCGGCGGAGCGCTACTGGCGCGAGCAAATGGCCGAGCTGGCGTTCGCGAACATCGCCAGCGTGCTGCAAGGCGGCGCGGCGCTGACGCCGGTGAGCGAGGGCTAGGGCAAAGTCGCGAGTCGCGAGTTCCGAGTCGCGAGTGAATACCCAGCGCACAACCCCAAATGCCTCGTGACCATCACTCAGCACTCAGCACTCATTGCTCAGCACTCCGGCTATCGAATGAACCGCAGCCGCCCGAAGTCCGGCACCCACCACGTGATTCCCGTGCCCGTCGGCGAGGGGAAGTACACGAAGAACGCCTTGCCCAGCAGCAGGTCGTGGGCGACAACGCCCTCTTGGTGCGCCTTGTCCATGCCGCGTGCGCGCATCAGAAACGACACCCACGCCTCAGGCATGCCCCAGTACCGTCCGTCCAGCGACGCCGGGCTGTTATCACCAAGGCAGAAGTACTGATCCTTCAGCAGCGTCAGCGGCCGGCTCGGCAGCGTCCCCAGCCCCGTCAAGACCGGTCCGGACATTGACGTCTGCTGCACGCTGCTCTGGTAGTGCACGTCGCGGTCCAGCCCGATGCGCGTCAGCGTCACCGGGCGCGAGCAACGAATCTGCACCTGCGCCTGCCAATACGCCGTCTGATTCCCCAGCGGGTGCGGGCTCGCGGCCTGCGCGAGGTTGTCCTCCAGCGTCTGGCGCGTGTGATTCCGCACGCGCTCCACCGGCGTCCAGTCGTATTTGCCCTCGCTCCCGCCGCGCGTCGCCAACCGGCCATCCACCCACAGCTCGACCGTCTGGTCATAGTGCCAGAACTCGACCGGCGTCACCTTCCCCGGCGTCAACGTCACGTTCCCGCGCGCAAGCTCGGTCCAAGGCGTGTCGCCGGACCCGCCGGGGTCCGGGGCCGCGCGATACTCAACCCGCGCCGTCTGACCCTTGATCACGCCGCGGAACTCGTGCCCGCGCGTGCGCAACACCGTGACGAACTCAAACGCCTCATCCACCGGGCCGTCAGGCCGGACGCCGACTCGCATGCGCACGTCACCCACCCTCGCGCGATGGGGGTTCACCCCGACCCGCTCGTTGTACGCGTACCAATCTTCAAGCCCGCGCATCGCCATCGGATATCGCGAGTTCAGATCCTGGTAGAACGTCGCGGTCGTGTCGTACTCCAGCGGCTCGCCGGGGGTTCCGCTGGTGAACACCCCGCGCGCGTCGCTCGTCCAGCCCTTGCCCTTCCAGGGCTGGCTGAACGCACCCATCCCCGGCCCGCCCGTCTGCAAGTCCGCCGGCGTGTACAGCGTGTCGTACACCGGCTGCCACAGCGCCCGCTGCACGTCGTGCGGCTTGCGCTGAATCGCCCAACCCGGCGCCTCCCACAACCGCGCCGCCGGCGCGGGCTCGCCCACGCGCGTGAACACGTCGCCATCAACAATCGCCACCTGCTCCCCGGGCAGGCCGATCAGCCGCTTGATGTAGTTCATGCTCGGGTCGGTCGGGTTCTTGAAGACCACAGCGTCATAACGCGTCGGACTCTGAATCCCGTACAGATACTTCAGCACCAAGATCCGATCGCCCGCCCGCCGCGGCTTCGTCGCCGACTCGATCGTCTGTCCCGACATCGGATCATGCACCGTGATCCCGCCGCTGCGCAGGCCTTGCACCGCAGTCGGGTAGTTCTGCGACGGAAAATCGTCAAACTCCCACGGCGTCACCGCCCAGTTGTACCCGGTCTGCGGCGACTGAAACCGCATGTGCGCCCCATGCAGCGTCGGCGCCATCGACCCCGTCGGAATGATGTACGCCTCCACCACAAACGCCCGGAACACAAACGCCATAATGAAGGCGATCAGCACGCTGATCACCGTGTCCTTCGGCGTCTCCTTGTGCGGCGGAGCCTTCGAGTCGTTCGCAGCAGTCGGCATCGCCAAGCGTAGCGAGGGGAGTCAGGAGTCGGAGCCGCGGGCGCGAGCACGCGGACCGCATGCAACGATCGCGGAGAACGCGGAGGGGAGCGGAGAGGTTCAGTGCGGGAGCGGGCCGCGATGGGATCCGCGGCGCGAGAGGTTCCGTGCCACCGACTTGCTGCTTCAGCAAGTCGGTGCGATCGCCCACTTCATGGAACTTTGGGCCAGCGGTCCAAGAGCGTCCGCAGCGGCAGGACAAACTCGCCCTTCCAGTATGTCGTCGCATGGAAGTGACTCATCGCCAGAGCCTGATCGGATCGAATACGCACCGTCAGACGATCCAAAACGTCCTTCCTGACCTCGCCGTATTCGTCTTGAGCCAGACGGCAGAACTCGTCGACGAGCTCGGATCGACCCCGCCGAGGCAAATCGAGCACGCATCCAGAGCGGAGGACGAGTCGATTGCCGTCCATGACGTCGAATCGCACGCCGATCGCGGGCGGCGGTCCCGCGCTCCAAATGACTTCGGAGTCGAGATGAAAGAAAATCCCGGGCCCATCGGTCGGTCGATCGCTGATCCCCGCCGAGACCGCAGACTCAACAAGCTTGGTGAGCGCCGCGGTCTCCACGGGCGCCAACAACTGTGTCTCGGCGGGGACGACATCGATCGTGATCGCGTGCTTGACGGTCCGCGTGGGGAGGCCGTCGCCGCTGATGGTCGTCTCGAAGCGCAGCGTGTGAAGCCCGACGGGCAGACCCGAAATCTCGTCTTCCCTCGAGCCTTTGTCGGGATTCGAGCTGTAGAAGCCATGAATGTTGGGCGGCAGCGGAGCGAAGACGTGACGCATGAGGAACACGTTGTGCCCGTCGATCGACTTCGTTTGAATCATCCGCTCGCCGGAGATCGGCCTGGACACACCCCCATCGAGTGTGACTACTACCGGTCCGCCCGCGGGCCACTTGGCATGTGTCAGCACGATCGCCGCGATGTCCTCGTCCGTCATCGCCCAGACTTCTCGCGCCGACACAATCCACCTCTGCCAGCCCCAAACGCGATAGTGGCGATACGCCCACGCGTCGAGCATCGCGTTTGGCCCGGGCGTTGACTTCGAAACGCCGTCCACCGGCACCACGAATACGAAGACCGTCGACGGCAGCCACCGCAGCCATCCTTCGCCAGCAGGATCGCGCGGAAGCACAAATCCAAGATACGGCCCCATCGCGAGCAACACGAGCCCAGCACGCGTGAGCAACCACGATGGACGCGTGCGAAACAGCGATCGCTCGCTCCGCGCCACGTGCCCGCACTCCGGGCACTTCAGCCCGCTCAGGCCGGAGCAGTCATACCAGCATCGCGGGCAACGCCGCCGCCCGCGCGAGGGATCCCAAAGCAAACCCCACCCCAACGCCGCGAGCCCGATGATCGGGCAGAGCAGCGCGACGATCGCCAGCATGAGGTTGAGAACGTACATCGAGGAGCTTCCTCACACCGCACGCGCGAGCACTGACCGGCAGCACCGACCTCGAAGCGAGGTCGGTGGCACGTCACGCCCCCGGCCCGCCCCCCGGCGCCGGCGGCCGCAGCGGCTCGCCCGCCCGATTGCCCTCACGAAACTCGCTCGGCGGCACAAGCTTGCTCACACGACGCTGATCACGCTCGTTCACATCCTCACGGCGCGGCGCCGGCCCGCCCGCGCCACCACCACCGCCTCCGGGGCCACCACTCGGCCGTGGTCCAGCGTTGGGCCCGCCGCCGCCTTGTCCACCGCCATTGTTGTTGCCACCGGGTCGTGGTCCGCCTCCGCCTTGACCACCACCACCCGGCCCGCGCCCGCCGCCGCTGGGCCCACCCGG
>VYLL01000024.1_pt1 | contig 81520 bp, 79 predicted proteins | sample 5114301 | NCBI WGS metagenome assembly VYLL01 (sample SAMN12291809, study PRJNA351875) | freshwater metagenome | isolation source: freshwater lake | place: USA: Michigan, MSU2 Lake | collected 2011-08-16 | reverse complement strand
CTCCTTTGTTCATCGCGTAAGGCAACTACCCCTAAAAACGAAGCGTCATTTTAAGACCTAATTCCCCTACGGAAATATGACTTTTTAGACTAGTTTAGTCGGACAAGAATGATACATTATATTGTAAAATAAATCAATTTTTGAATTAAATGTTAAGACACTTCATTTGTTAAAAATTAGTTGCGGCAAATCTCCTACTCTCCATTTCAAAAAACCTCGCTCTTTAAAACGATAACCAACTAATAGCTTAACTGTGGCGCTTGAACTAGTAAAAACAATGTCTTCAAACCGAATATTTCTAGACTGCTGTACGAAGCTGGTACCTGCAAAGAAACGTCTGCTGTTGTACCCAATGCCCACTCTAAAATCGGCAAATGTATTCAGTGTCTGATTGTCTGTTTTTCCATTGACGCCTTGATACGAAATCCAATGTTGTGCGGGCCCTACCGAAAAAGATGAGTTGATAAAAAACCGCTTCCCTAAAATCAGATTGTAGGAATATCCTAGGGCTACGCTTAAGGTCGTGCTAGTGATCTCCGAAAAATTTCCCTTGGCACCAAAAATAGCTTCATAGAAAGAACCATACACCGCTGAGTCTGCCTTTAGATCAAAAAAATTGAGCGTTCCGGACAACAAGAAAGAGCCACTACTTCGCAATTGCCGCTCAGAAAAATTATAAGACGAACGCAAGGAAAACTTACTCTTATTAAATGCATAGATACCGTTAATACCCGTATTGCCTATCCGGATATCTGGGCGCTGCGGAAAAGGCATATCTGCCGGCACGCCTCGCCTGGCATCTTCTCTATAAAAACCTCGGTACGTTTGTGTGAAAAGATCTACACCCCAATTTTTGCCCAACACATTCAATTGTAAATCATTTGCCTTTGACTCACCATACAGACTTTTCTTTTTCTCATCAATCGGCACTGCAAAAACCAACTCAAACCCGATTTCAAATACATACATCCCAAAGCCCATCCCAACTGAGTTGTTTGGGCGATAGGTTAACTTCTCGTTTCCCCCGGGTCTATTCCTGATTTCAAATGTACTGGTTCGCGTCTTGGCAATCGGCCAAATAAAAAAATGATCAGGAAATCTTTCTATATAGATGGAACGAAGCGAGTCCTTCTTTTGCGCCAGCGCGGGCAATGAGAGTAGTATTACTAATAGGTAAACTAATTGTTTCTTCATTGTTAATCGAAGAATACAAGTTACAAAATATACTCACTCAGGTCTTTATTTTTGATCAATCCACTTAATTTTTGTTTCACCATATCTCTGGTCACGACAATTTCTGCAGGTGGTTTTATTTTATCCGGTACATCGAACAAGAATTCATTCAAGAGTTTACTCATCACTGTTTGCAATCTGCGCGCGCCAATGTTTTCGATTTCGGCATTAACGTCAAATGCAGTTTGTGCTATCTCATCAATGGCTTCCTCGTCAAAAGTGACAGTGATTCCTTCGGTAGAGAAAAGTGCTTCGTATTGTTTTGTCAATGCGTTCTTTGGTTCCGTTAATATTCGAATGAAATCGCTTTTGTTCAAACTATTCAGTTCTACACGGATGGGGAATCGTCCTTGCAGTTCGGGTATCAAATCAGAAGGTTTTGAAATGTGAAATGCACCGGCTGCAATAAATAACACATGATCCGTCTTAATCACACCGTGTTTTGTATTCACGGTACTTCCCTCCACGATAGGCAAAAGATCGCGTTGCACCCCTTCCCTACTTACATCCGGGCCACTGCCTCCCTTACGACCACCGCCCGAGGCGATCTTGTCAATCTCATCGATGAATATAATCCCGGCATTTTCGGCTTTTCGAATGGCTTCTTCTTTCACTTCATCCATGTCGATTAGTTTAGAAGCTTCTTCTTCAAATAAAATCTTGCGTGCCTCAGAAACGGTGACCTTTCTCTTTCTTGCTTTTTTGGGCATCATGCCATTAATCATTTCCTGTATATTCATCATTGATGCCTCATCCATCATGCCTGCACCTATCATGCCCACTCCCGATGCACCGCTTTGCTTGATATCAATTTCTATTTTACGATCCTCTAATTCTCCGTTCTTAATTTTCTCGCGAAACAAATTACGGGTGCGTTCATTGAGTTCGACATCCGATGAAGGAACTTCTTCGGTATCACCATTAGGCATTTGAAAGCCTGCCGACTTTCGCATGGGCGGAATAAGTGCATCTAAAATTATCTCTTCCACAGTAGCCGCGGCTTTTTCTTTTACTTCTTCCTTCTTTCGCGTCTTTACCATGTTCACAGACTGCTCTACTAAATCGCGCACCATGCTTTCTACATCGCGACCCACATATCCTACTTCGGTAAATTTCGATGCCTCCACTTTTACAAAGGGGGCGTCTGCTATTTTTGCTAACCTACGAGCAATTTCCGTTTTGCCCACTCCGGTAGCTCCAATCATCAAGATATTATTGGGGATAATATCATCTTTGATATCAGATTTCACATTCATTCGCCTCCAGCGGTTACGCAGCGCAATGGCTACATTCCGTTTGGCGTCATGCTGACCAATGATATACTTATCTAATTCTTTAACAATCTCCTGCGGGGTCAATCCTCCAATTTTTTCCATTTTTCTAATTGTTGATAAGTTGTAAAGGTATAATGTCTCGTATTAATGGAAAAATTTATTCGAGCTTGATTTACAAGGGCTATAACCATTAAATTTCATGCCTTAGTATCATTCGGATAGAAAATGGTATAGATTAAGGACCAGCAAAATATCTGTATCTGAATTAGTACAAATATGACATTCAAATGATTGATTTGTACTATTTAAGATAGCATTTTTAAGAATAAAAGCCTATTTTTACAGAAACACAAAATATTTCCGTCAAGTAACGTGGCTTTTGCCAATGTAAAATGATATCCCGAAACGCTGAAAAATGGTTACGCCTATTGGCAAAAGAGTTTCGCTCTGTGGCAGTAGTAGGCCCACGCCAAAGCGGCAAAACTACGATGGTTAAAAATGTATTTCCTAAAAAGCCTTATGTATCATTAGAAGACCCAGACGAGCGCCTACAAGTAGAAAATGACCCCCGTGCTTTCTTGGCTCGGTTCAAATATGGAGCTATCATAGACGAGGCGCAACGTGTACCTTCTTTGTTTAGTTACTTACAAAAGATCTTAGATAGCACAAAAAAAGATGGCCTATTCATACTAACTGGCAGCAATAATTTTTTATTGCAAGAGTCCATATCACAAACACTCGCAGGTCGCATTGGCTATATCGACCTATTGCCTTTTTGTTACAGCGAGTTGGAGAAATTAAATTTAAAAAATATTCCCACCAATCAATTGCTGTGGAGAGGTTGCTACCCAGAAATCTACGACCGCAACCGCAATCCTTCCATGTGGTATCCTGCCTACGTCCGCACGTATGTGGAGCGCGATGTGCGGCAATTGAAAAATATTACGGACACGATTGCATTCACACGTTTTTTGAAATTGTGCGCAGGGCGAATAGGGCAGCAGCTAAATACAGCCTCGCTGGCCAATGAGTGTGGAATAGATGTGCGTACAGTAAATAATTGGTTGAGCATTTTAGAAAGTAGCTACGTTGTCTTTTTCCTGAAACCCCATCATAAAAACTTTAATAAGCGATTGGTGAAAACGCCCAAACTCTATTTTTACGATACAGGCTTAGCTTGCTCTCTATTGGGCATCAAAAACGAAAACGAAGTAGTGAACTCACACTTTCGTGGGGCATTGTTTGAAAATCATGTAATTGCAGAATGTTTTAAGAATAAATTCAACTCAGGTAGCCAAGTGAATTATTATTATTGGAGAGACAACAAAGGGGTTGAAATCGATTTGTTGATAGAGAGTGGAAAGAAACTATTGCCGGTAGAAATAAAATCAGCACAAACCTACCGAGAAGATTTTCTGACCAACATGCACAAGTGGAACGACTATGCAGGGCAAAAAGGAGGGCTACTTTTATATGATGGTCCACAAAGCTTTACGCGCAGCGATAGAATATCGGTGGCAAATTGGAGAGAGATTGGTTCGCTGAAACGCTTAACGAAATAGATAGAATCTGTTATATAAAAACATTTGTCAAGTACTTGTTCCGAATATCGCGATAGACATAAAAATCCGAATCAATGCTGGCAATTTTTGAGATTCCTTTGGCTTCAGAAGCCACTATCAATGTTGCATCTGCCAGATCCATGGGCACATCGGTAAATTTCTCACTGAGCTCAATCATTCGGATCAAGTGATAAAATTCCAAATCAAAAATTTGAAGACCTCCGCGGTTAATCCATTTAAGAAAATTGATTTGAGTTTTCGTGCTAAAATCAAGCATTTGCGAAACTTCCGTAATCACGGGCCATGTGGTAATCAAAAATCCTTGGCTTTGTTTAAGAAAAGATACGGCTCGCGTGTGGTAGCTATCGCTCTTGTCAAATAATGCGATGAGCGGACCCGCGTCAACGAGCGTACTTTGCATGCAGCTTTTGTTTCAATTTCTTCTTGTAGGAAACGGAGCCATCTGTGGTGCCGCTCCCTTCTTGCCCAAATAGATCAGCACCTGCCTCGAAAGCACTTCGAGTCTTTTTCCTCTGGGCGATGTAAGCCGCTATTGCCTCTTTTACCACTGTGGACTTAGAAACGCCCTCGTCATGGCAATATCTTGCAAGCTCTTTTTCTGCATCACCTGAAAGCCTGACGTTTAGCATATAAATTCAATTTGTAATACAAATGTATTACAATACAGATAAAATGCAATGTTTGGCGAAATTTATTTTTAAGGTCTTAGATACCTCAAAAATCAAAACTTGAAATTGTCTCGCACATTGACATAGGAAAGAGCCAAACTGTTGGTTTGTCTTTTACCAATCCTGAAACAGTCACTGATCTTACCTGACTTTAGACACTAAATGTCAAGATTACAAAAGAGAACGTTACAGCAAAGTGTTTGAACACAAAAACTGATTAAGGTGCTTTTTGATTTTCAAGTATAAAAGTCATTGGCTTCTCTACTTTATCTTTCAAAAGTGCAATCTTCAAAACTTCATCTACTGAATCTACATAATGAAAGGTCAATCCTTTGATGTAGTGTTTTTCAATTTCAGAGATATCGCGTTTGTTTTTCGTGCTAAGAACAATCTCCTTGATGCCGCTTCGCTTGGCAGCCAGGATTTTTTCTTTGATTCCACCAACAGGCAACACTTTTCCGCGCAGGGTAATCTCGCCAGTCATTGCCAGATTAGATTTCACTTTGCGCTGTGTAAAAATAGAAGCCAACGAAGTAAGCATGGTGATACCTGCCGATGGACCATCTTTTGGCACAGCACCGGCTGGCACGTGAATATGTAAATCGTACTGCTGAAATACCCGATGATCAATTCCTAATGACTCTGCGTTTGACTTTAAATAAGAAAGTGCAGCCATTGCTGACTCTTTCATCACATCCCCTAACTGGCCAGATATTGTTAGGGCTCCCTTTCCTCTACTCAAGCTGGATTCAATAAACAAAATATCGCCTCCTACTTGCGTCCAGGCTAAACCGGTCACTACTCCTGCAATATCATTGCCTTGATACAGCTCCTCATCAAAAATCTCAACGCCAAGCACTTTTACCACATAGGCAGATGTAATCTCCTTTTCAAAAACTTCTTCCATCGCCTTGGACTTGGCAATGCTCCGAACCACTGATCCAATCTTACGCTCTAAACTCCTAACGCCCGACTCGCGTGTATAGCTTTCAATTACTTTCAATAAAGCTTCCTTTTCAAATTTGGCTTCACTTACTCCAAGCCCATGTTCTTTCAATTGCTTGGGTACTAAATGTCTTATGGCTATCTGCAATTTCTCTTCAACAGTATAGCCTGTCAACTCAATAATCTCCATGCGATCGCGCAACGCGGGCTGAATAGTATCTAATGAATTTGCCGTTGCAATAAAAAGTACTTTTGACAAATCGTATTCAACCTCCAAATAATTGTCACCAAATGCGTTGTTCTGTTCTGGATCTAAGACTTCCAATAATGCTGAAGAAGGATCCCCACGGAATTCAGAACGTACTTTATCAATCTCATCTAAGACAAACACGGGGTTGGACGATTTTGCCTTTTTTAAGTTAGCTAATACTTTCCCTGGCATGGCACCAATATATGTTTTGCGATGCCCTCGAATTTCCGCTTCATCGTGTACTCCGCCTAGCGACATGCGGATGTAGTTTCTTCCGAGTGCTTTGGCTATTGATTTTCCTAATGATGTCTTACCTACGCCTGGCGGGCCATACAAACACAGAATGGGGCCCCTCATATTTTGTTTCAACTTCAAAACTGCAAGGTATTCAAGAATGCGATTCTTTACTTTTTCTAAGCCAAAGTGATCTTTATCAAGAATCTTCTTGGCATTCTTTAGATCGAAGTTATCAGTGGTGTACTCCTCCCACGGCATATCTAACATGAACTCTGCATAGTTCATCGCTATGGGAAAATCGGGCGCTTGTGGGTTTGTACGTTGCAGTTTATCAAGCTCTTTTGCAAAGTGCTCTGCAGCTGCCTTAGGCCATTTTTTTTCAGCACCTCGCTTGCGTAATTTTTCAATCTCTTTATCGGGCCCATCAAAACCCAATTCATCTTGCAATACCTTTATCTGCTGACGTAAAAAATAATCGCGTTGCTGTTGGTCAATATCGGTGTGAACTTTCTTTTGAATCTCATGCTTGATCTCCAGCATCTGGATTTCTTTCAGCATGTGCTGCAACAAAAGTGTAGCGCGTTCAATGAGATTGTTTGTCTCAAGGATTTTCTGCTTATCCGTGACGTCAACGTTTAAATTGGACGCTAAGAAGTGAACAAGAAAGGCCATGCTTTGCATATTGTCCAACGCAATCTGAGCTTCCTGCGGAATTTCGGGATTTAGTTTTAGAATTTTCGAGGCAGCATCTTTCAATGATTGAATTAATGCCTTTACCTCTTTGCTTTCCATATCCAACTTCATCTCTTGCTGCAATTCTATCTTTGCGGTAAGAAATGGTTCCTCCTGCACGTAATCTTGGATGCCAAATCGATTCTTCCCCTGGATGATAATGGTGGTATTTCCGTCAGGCAGCACAAGCATTTTGATGATGCGCGCCACAGTGCCGAACCGATAAAGATCTTCAATACCGGGCTCCTCTGCTAACTTATTTTTTTGAGCAACAACACCGATGATGCGATTGCCCTGGTACGCTTTTTTAATCAGCCGAATAGACTTTTGCCGAGTAACCGTGATGGGAATAACCACCCCTGGAAACAAAACAGTGTTTTTAATAGGAAGGATAGAAAGTTCCTCAGGAAGGTCTTCCGGTTTGATATCCATTTCCTGCTCGGGATTGATCAACTGGATCAACTCCTCGGAATCTTCCTGCGCCTGTTGTGATGCTAAATTTCTAAACATAGATTCAATGCCAATATGACATAAAAAACGACCGCCTGCAACTAAATGTGAAAGGCAACATAGTTGACAATACCTGTGCCATCGTTTTGGTAATGTGTTAAAATTAACCCAATTTTCGAGGGTGTCAGAACGAACTTTTCATGAGTAGATTGGCCAACATACAGATTGTGATCATTCTATACCTTTTTACAGGATTTGGATTGACTACTTCCTTTGGACAAAGGCAAAAAAAACTAAAAAACGGTGGATCCTACCAATTGAAAGAGGTTGGCTCTGATGGTCAAAATGACATTCTTGATTTTCCCAATCTTGATAAAATCAAGTATTATTCGGATGCTCAAAAGCTGAGCGAGATAAAAACACTTGATACACCAGAAACCCAAGAAGGCATGTATCGTGCTCTAAAAGAGTACGTCCGAAACTTCGGTATTGAAAATTTCGCAAAAAGTGTTCCGATGCTATGGAAACTGGCACAACTTTCTGAAAAATACGGGTCAAAAAAAGAATCTCTTTCGCTTTACAGGCTCGTATTGAAGCACCATCAGCAAGGCATCGATATCAAACAACTTTATAAAAAATATGATGCAGTCGAAACTGAAAAAAAAGAAAATTATGTTCCGCTCGATTTCTATTACAAACTGGTAGATTATAGAAAAGAAATAGATACACTGCGCCCACCCCATTCGGTTTTAGTAAACATGGGAGAACACATTAATTCAACTAAAGAAGATTATGGACCCTCTATGGGAAATGTTGACTATGTTCTCCTCTTTACCTCAAAAAGAAAGCCTCATGAATCACGAAACTATAATGAAGATCTTTTTTATGCACTAAAAGTGGATGGGTACTGGGCACATACGGAAGAGTTTAAAACCATCAATACCAACTATAACGAAGGCAGTGCTTGTCTTAGTCTTGATGGAAAATTTTTGTACTTCTCTCGTTGTGGAGCGCCCGGGTCATTCGGAAATTGTGATCTTTATTTCGCAAAGCTCGGAAAAGATAGTACCTGGACAGATGTAAAAAATCTAGGTAGTTCCATCAATAGCAGCGGTTGGGAATCCCATCCATCCCTTTCACACAACGGAGACACGTTGTTCTTTGCTTCCAATCGCGCTGGCGGTTTTGGTCTGTCTGACATCTATTTCTCGGTTAAAGATAAAACGGGCAACTGGACGCAGGCCAAAAATGCAGGACCGGTTGTAAACACCGTCAACAGTGAAGTCAGTCCGTTTTTTCACCACCGTCATAACACGCTTTATTTTAGTTCAAACGGGCATCCATTGAATTTTGGCGGCTTTGATATTTACAAAAGCTATCAGCAAAAGAAAGGCTGGACTGAGCCCAAAAACATCGGGCCTTTGGTGAATGGAGGTGGCGATGAATATTATTTTACGATCGATTCTAAATCACATGATCTTTACTATGCACGGTCCAATGAGGACGATAAAAAGAACCTGGATCTTTATTCCTTTCCTGTGCCTATGGAGGCGCAACCTATGGCAAGAACTCATTTAAAAGGTTCTCTAATTGATCAGAATGGAAAACCATTGGGTGGAATTGTATCCGTCATCGACCTTGACTCTGCAGTAGAAGTGGCACCTCAATACATTCAAGCAGATGGCTCTTTCGGCTTTGATCTGATTAACAAGCGAAAGTACTTGTTAGTGATACAAGGAGATGACTTTTTTAGAATTGAAGAAGTGTTTTTTTTAGATGGTGAAACTGAAATAAATCGAATCGCTCAGCCGCTAGAATCAAAAATTGCCTTTCGTTCTGTAGAATTCGAAAACGGAAAAGCAGATATCCTGCCACCGATGTATGGAGATTTAAATAAAATCGGCAACTTCCTTGTTGATCATCCAAAGGTGAAACTTAAGATCTCTGGCCATACTGATTCCGCGGGCAATGAGAACTTGAATCTTAAGCTCTCGCAAGACAGGGCAAATGCTATTAAAACCTATTTGATTCAACAATTCAAAGTGCTGGAAGAACACATTATAGCTACTGGCTATGGTAGCTCGAAACCGATTGTAATGCAAGAAGAGACCGAAGAGCACAAGCAATTAAACCGTAGGGTTGAATTCGAAATTGTTAAAGAGTGACCGGGCAAGGTCATGTCGCGAGGTTTCCTTACCTTTGCGCCTCATTTTTCAACTCACATGATCGCAGCTAATAACGTGTCTCTTCGCTTTGGTAAGCGAGTCCTTTTTGATTCTGTCAATCTTAAATTCCTTTCCGGCAATTGTTATGGTGTAATTGGTGCCAACGGAGCAGGTAAATCGACATTCTTGAAAATACTTTCGGGAGACATAGACCCTAATTCAGGGCACGTTTCAATTGATCCAGGTAAGCGGATGGCCGTATTGCGCCAAAATCACTATGAATTTGACGAAGTTCCTGTGCTCGATACTGTTATGATGGGCTATGCCAAGCTGTGGTCAATCATGAAAGAAAAAGATGCCATTTATGAAAAACCAGATTTCTCAGAAGCTGATGGAATAAAGGCATCTGAACTAGAAGCTGAATTTACCGAAATGAATGGCTGGAATGCGCAGTCTGATGCAGCCGCTTTGCTAAGTGGCCTCGGCATCGAAGAAGAAGATCACTTCAAGCAAGTGAAAGAACTAAGTGGGAATCAAAAAGTAAGGGTATTACTGGCGCAAGCTATTTATGGAAATCCCGATATCTTAATCCTCGATGAGCCCACGAACGACTTGGATCTTTTAACCGTAGCATGGCTGGAGGATTTCCTACTTGAGTTTAAAAATACGGTGATTGTTGTTTCGCATGATCGCCACTTTTTAGATACGGTATGTACGCACATTGTAGACGTTGATTTTAGCGCTATTAAACTCTACACCGGAAATTATTCATTCTGGTATCAATCTAGCCAGTTGGCTTCTTCGCAGCGCTCTTCAGCCAATAAAAAAGCAGAAGAAAAGAAAAAAGAATTGCAAGAATTTATCATGCGCTTTAGCGCTAATGCTTCGAAATCACGCCAAGCTACCAGCAGAAGAAAGTTGTTAGAGAAAATTAATGTAGACGATATTCAACCTTCGAACCGGAAATATCCCGCCATCATTTTTACGCAAAAGCGAACGGCTGGCGATCAGATTCTTCATGTTGAAAATCTAACCTACTCAGTAAATGGCACTACTCTTTTCAAAAATCTGGAGTTCTTTGTAAATAAGGGTGACAAAATTGCTTTTCTAAGCAAAGACAGTTTAGCGTTGTCTTCGTTGTTCAGAATTTTGACGAACGAGTTGCAGCCAACTTCTGGAAAATTCACTTTTGGTCAAACCATTACCACTGCCTATCTGCCGGGCAATAATGAAAGCTTTTTTCAATCAGATGACAATCTCGTTGATTGGTTACGCCAATTTGCTGAAGAGGAAAATAAGGATGAAGTATACATCCGAGGATTTTTAGGAAAGATGCTTTTCTCGGGGGAAGAAGTATTCAAAAAGTGCAGCGTGCTTTCCGGTGGAGAAAAAGTACGATGCATGATATCGCGCATGATGATCCCAGGGGCTAACCTTTTAATCTTAGATGAACCAACGAATCACCTAGACTTGGAATCCATTACGGCATTCAACAATGCACTGAAAGATTTTCCGGGAACAGTTTTGTTCACTTCTCATGATCATGAGTTCACCCACACGGTGTCTAATCGCATCATAGAAATCACACCGAAGGGATTTATTGATAAGCTAATGTCTTACGATGAGTACATCGAAAATGAAAAAGTTGCTGAACAGAAGAAGTTGCTTTACAGTTAATCGAAAAGAAAAATGAAACTAATTGGTAGCCCTTCACGTAAATGAAGCGACTACCAATCTATCCGTTTCAATGGAAGTTTTACCCAGCAGTATAAACTACTTTGTAAATCCAGATTGACCGGAGGTTCATTTGGTAAAATGAAGTTTGTAAAAAAGAAAGTGAAGTTGAGTATAGTTAATTTATGAGTTGGACAACCGTATATGTAAAAGGAAAGGTAGGCTTTGAGGGTGAAGTGATCAGGCATCTTGAAAAATCCGGTTTTTCATTTCTACCTGGATCTGGTTCAGAAAATGAATTTTCTCTTTTCTGGATTAATGACAGAGCTCAGCTCCGTGAATTTAAAAAAGCAATTACCGCCAAAACGATATTTAAATACCGTTTGAAGTTTTATCCTGATATGGCGGCAGCAAAAGATTCAGGCGTTGCGGACCTCACACCGAGTGAGGAAGCGCGAGTTAAAGAGATGAGAGAGTGGCAACAAGCGTACAATCACGACTTGCGAAATAGCGCCTAAGGGTACATTTAACCTACCTTTTTTACTTTGTATCCTTCTTTGACAAGAAGATCAAAAATTTTTGTGCGCATATCTCCCTGCACTAAGATAACGCCCTCTTTAGCAGAGCCGCCCACCCCACATTTTGATTTTAACAATTTAGTCAGCATTTCCAAGTCAGCGCTCTTCCCGATAAATCCTGACACTATTGTGACTTGTTTGCCTGCACGCCCACTCATATCTAACTGCACTTTCAAATTTTGTTGCTGGGGAGGCAACGTGTTTGTTTGTTCTGCCGCATCGTATTTAAATTCAAAATCGGGTTTGGTAGAATAAACAACACCCTCGCGATTTTTCCAGTCATTTTTTTTGGCCATATCGTACTAGCTAATGAGAAGCATTATGAGATTGAAAATTCCGAGTAACAAATTTACCACGCCTAAATTAAACCGAAATTCTATTCCTTTTTTATAGAACGAACCAAGTGCAGACGTAATAAGCCAGATCGCGGGAAAGAATAAAAAATTTCCATAGATAGAAACGGGAATCCTATTTCGCGCATCTCCGGATTCATTTTCAACTCGTTTCGCCACCGCCAATAGTGGCGATTGACAAATGAAAACCACATCGTCTTGTCTCAATCTACCGGAGGTATTCTTCCCCAATTTATAGATGGATCCATCGGAGGCTTGCAACTGCGTCCCTATTTGTTCATATTGGTTATAGATTCCATAGACGCCCACCACTTTCTCCCTCCTGCGGTTAACAGGCAGAAGAAAATCGAGCACAAGAATAAAAACACAACACAAAGCGATACGCGATAAAACCATTGCATGCGGTAGGTAGCCCTGCATCAAGTTGATCAGCTCCTTTTTTTTAGTGCTTCGGTTAACTACAAAACCGGGTGGTTTTGGCCTGTAGCGTGTATCTCGATGGTGAGCGGGAGTGGGTTCGGTACAAGGCTGATTATCGCCTTTCAGCAGCCGATCATAGTCTACTTTAGCCTGTGGATCACTTAGAATCTCATACGCCTCGTTCACTTCCCGAAAAATGGTCGCAGCATCTGGTGAAGAATTTCTATCGGGATGAAATTGTAGTGCTAGCTTGCGGTAGGCTCGTTTTATATCGGCCTCTCGCGCATAAATATTTATGCCTAATATGAAATAGTAATTTTTCACAATGGTTGATCGACAAAAGTATAGATAAAAAGAGAGCCCCACAGTGCGGAGCTCTCGAAGGTGTAGATTCGAAAAAAACTAACGTTTAACAACAAAGGTGAGTACGGGTCGGCTTGCCTTGCTAACTACCTCTTCGGCAATACTGCCCGCCAACACATGCGCAAATCCGGTACGTCCATGAGTAGCCATTGCAATCAAATCGGCATTAATACTATCTGCAAAATATAATATACCAGCTTCCTCAGATATGTCATTGTATATGTTAATCGTAAAGTTCTTCAACTGCAGCGATTTGGCGAATTTATTCATATACTCCTTCACTACTTTGTCGCGTTGAAAGTCACCCGGTGTATTTATTCGAACTAAATGAATCGTAGAATCATACAAGCGTTGTGTGGACTTCACTATTCTGGAAAAAACCTCCTCATCCTTTGACATCGCTGTAGCGTACACGATATTTTTGAAATCGACAGAAGTTGGCTTTTTGTGAACAGTTAAGATCGGGCAATGGGAGTGTCGGACAACACGTTCCGTATTCGTACCAATTACCATTGACTCTAAGTTTGTTTTGCCACGAGTTCCCATTACCACTAAGTCAACCTTTTGCTCGGCAATAATTGTATTCATACCATGAAAAGGGTTGCCCAGCCGCAACTCGCCAACTAGCTTAACGTCACTAAATCGAGGATCCATTACCAATTTCTCCAACTGCGCTTTCGCCTTCTCCAGCAACTTAAAGGTGAACAGCCTGTCTTCCCAATTGTCATCTCGCCACTCGCCTGTAATGCTGTACGAATCAGGCGTAGCTTCTTCCACCACATGTAAAACAAAAATGATACCACCCGCCTTTTTGGCAATTTCAAAAGCTGTTTCTAAGGCAGTAATTGATGTCTTAGAGAAATCAGTTGGAACTAATATTTTTTTCATAGTTTTTAAATTTATTTCGGTGAATCCGAGTGTAGTAAAATTAGAATATTTGGCTTATATAAAAAAGGCTATTTGCACTCAATTATAGCACCCGAATCCGCAGCCCGAAATTGATTCGTTTCCAACCCGTGATTTGATACAAACACCCTGGCAATCAATAAAATCCCCGCAACCAAGAAAACACCTGCGCTGATCATCCGAAACGAAAAATTGAACCTATTCAACAATTCACGGACGAGCCAGGTAAACCCAATCATTACCGGCCAGGTGCCCAAACCAAAAAACAGCATAAATAGGAATCCTTCGTTCGCTGATGGCAACACAAAACAATAGGCCAACGCCATGTAGGTAAGTCCACAAGGCAATAAACCATTCATGGCACCCAAAATCAAAAAGGTCCCGGTTCCTTTGCGTGCAAGTTCGTTTCTAAAATGGTTTTTAAACAGAGATACGGCTCGACTTCCATACTTATCGAGAAAAGGTATTCGCACACTTTTAAAAATGCCGAAACCCAGCAGTAAAAAGACGATTCCCATGAGCAGAGACAGCCCACTTTGTTGCCCTTGAAACGGAATTAGACTGCCTACAGCGCCAGCAAAAGCACCTAACCCAGCATACACCAAAATACGCCCGATGTTGTAAACTATTTTACTTTTTAAAAAGGGATTTTGAGCAGTTACCGCGAGCACCAAAGGACTGCACATGCCCGCACAATGAAGGCTACCAGCTAAACCGATCAACAGGGCTGTCCACCACATAGGCTGATTACATTACAATCAATTTCTCGTAATAATAGTCTTTGCCCTGCATTGACCATTGCATAGATACCCGATAGAGCCCCCTCTCCCAGCGTGCCAGTTTGAAACTTTGCTCGGGCTGATTAACCAATTCAAATCGCTGATCTAACCGTTCATCTGAAGGCCTGGCCACACGAAGCTCACCCTTTTCCATTTTTTCCAGCGATTGAAAAAAAACATCTATCTGCGCTTCAGCCATTTTAATTATGGGTCGATCTTTCAAATCGGCCGTATTGCGTTGCTGGTTCATCTTTACCTGATGTACCAGTTCATCTTGGTAGTAGTTAGTGGAGACTAACGCAATATCTTCACGAACACACACAAAAACGAGGATTCCAATAAATAGTGCAAAGAAGACAAATGATGTGATAACCCATTTCATAAAATTATTTTTTAAATGATTTAATCGGCCCGATAAATTTTGCGCGTGCCGTTCCAATTCTCTCGTTGTCGCGGTAGATCCCTAGTTCAACCACTGTCTTCATTCCTTGCAAGTCCTCTTCTCCGAGCTTGATCATAACCACTCCTTTAAGAATACCTTCTTTTGGCACCACGATTGATGGATCACCGATTTTTGTGAGTGTGGCTGCCGCAGGTGACTCCATTTTTAGTACCAAGGGTATGTCTTCGAACGTCTTATTCATGAATTCGATGGTGTACAAGTTCGTAATTTTTCCGTCATCGGTCTTTGTGTACAAGGTGCCAGGAGCCTTTAGAATAGTGGTCTCAATGTCTGCACGCGTGAGAATAAAATACGATAAGAGGCTTAATAGAGCCGTCAGAACCACCGTGTAGCCAATGGTTCTTGGCGTCAATAACTTTTGCTTTCCCTGACTAACAGCGTTGAATGATGAATAGCGGATGAGCCCTTTTGGTTTTTCAACCTTGGTCATCACTTCGTCACAAGCATCGATACAAGCGGTGCAGTTAACACATTCCAGCTGAGTACCATTTCGAATGTCGATACCGGTAGGGCACACGTGGACACACAATTTACAATCAATACAATCCCCCTGCTTCTCAGTTATTTTCTGCTCGTTCTTCTTCAGCCTTCCGCGTGGTTCTCCACGCAGCCAGTCGTACGCTACCACAATGGAATCTTTCACCAGCAAGACACTTTGCAATCGTCCATAAGGGCAAACAACCAAACAAGCTTGCTCCCTAAACCAGGCAAACACCCCATAGAAAATGCCGGTAAAAACAACCAGGCCGATAAAGCCACTTAAATGCTCTGCCGGTGATTGCGAAACAATTTCCTTCACTTGCTTGATGCCAATCAGGTAGGACATGGCCACATGGGCAATCAGAACAGCAATGCCAATAAAGATAATGTGTTTGCTCGTTTTCTTGAAAATCTTGTTGGTCGACCACGGGAGGTTATTCAGCCTGCGTTGCTGGTTGGCATCGCCCTCGATCCAATATTCTACTTTACGGAATACCATCTCCATAAAAAGTGTTTGCGGGCAAGCCCAGCCACACCAGATCCGGCCAAACGCCACTGTGAACAAAATGATGAATACAAAGAACGTGATGGCAGTGATGGCCAATAGAAAAAAATCCTGCGGCCAAAATACATGGCCAAACAGGATAAACTTGCGCTCAAAAATATTCAACAATAAAAACGGTCGATCGTGCCAGGTTAGGAAAGGTCCAATGAAAAAAAGCGTCAATAATACGATCGACACTACAGCTCGCCTGTTATGAAATACACCGCGCGGCTTTTTCGCATACACCCAAACGCGCTTTCCCTGCGCATCTACTGTTCCTATCGAATCCCTAAACTCTTCGTCAAACTGATAATAATTTTCCCCTGCACCAACGCTCATAAGCTTTTCTCATTAATTGGTTCAACTAGTAATCCAATCCTTCCTTTCTTTTCTTCATCTACAATGAAGCTTGCACTTTTACACTATCCATCTTAACGCTATCCGTTTTCACACCGCTCTTCTCGAATTCGATCAGGTTTCCTTGCGGTTTTTTTGGATTGGCTGGATTTGAGCCGCGCATGGTTAGGATATAACTAGAAACATTGCGCATCTTTTCAGGACTGATTACTCCATCCCAAGCGATCATATTTGTGCCTGCCACTCCATGCTTCACCACTTTAAAGACTTCTGTGATTTTTCCCCCGTGTAGCCAATAGTCATCAGTCAGATTAGGGCCAATGTCACCGCCCCCATCTTTGCGATGGCATGATGCGCATGTATTCAGGAACGTTACTTTTCCATCGGCCAATGCCAACGCATCGGTGGTTGCCTCAACACTATTTTCGTCAATAGCCGCTACCGGATTGGAGGCTTGCAACTTTTGTGCTTCTGCTTGCGCGTAAGCTACTTCGTTGTCATACTCTTGTAGTTGGGAAGGCAGCGTATCGAACACATGAAAAACGAACAGATAAACCACTGCAAAACCAATGGTGAAATAAAACAACCATTTCCACCAAGGCGGCAAGTGATTATCCAATTCCTTGATTCCGTCATAGTTATGATCGAGCAAAATATCTGCTTCCTTTTCCATTGGCTTCAACGCATTCCAAGAATCCCAAAGCTTCTGCCATGCTGATGGAGTTGGCTTTATTTCAATTCCCAGACGCGCGGCCTTTTCTTGTTCGGCCTGTCGAACCATGATGTTGAGAACTTGCAACATATAGACGGCCACAAGTAGCACGAGGATCGCGATCACAAAAATGAAGGCCACCACCAAATAGAATGATAACATAGGATCATCTAAAAAGGAGGCTGACTTTGACGCATTGGCTGTTTGTGAGAAAACGCCAGGTGCGATGCCAAGTCCTAAAAAAAGAGTAATCAAAAACTTCTTCATAGTAAATGAGTTAAGTTGTCAGAGGGATTTTTTTCATTGCCATCGCTCAATGGGATTTGGCCCATTTCGTCCACGTATTTTTTGTCTACTTTAATTACCCACCAAAGCAATACGGTGAAGAAGGAAAAGAAAATGACAAACGAAATAGTTGGCCAAATCGCGATGTTATCAATATTCTGCAAAATATTCTTGTACATAACTTTAAGGTTTTTGTTCAGCTACTTCGGTCTTTATTTTGATGTCAGTACCTAGTCGTTGTAGGTAGGCAATCAAAGCCACAATCTCTGCCTCATTCTGGATTTCATAGCCTTCAACCTTCAAGCCGTCCGTAATTTTCTTTGCTTGCGCATCTAAGTCCTCATTCGCAGTCTGCTCATAACCCTCCTCGTAAGGAACTCCAACCGTTCTTAGTGCGCTAATCTTACCTGGTGTTTGCGTCTTGTCAATGATCTGCTCGTACAGCCAAGGATAAGCTGGCATAATGGACCCAGTACTTACTTCCGTTGGCGCCAACATGTGGCGGAAGTGCCAGCTGTCTGCATACTTGCCACCTGTGCGCTGCAAATCCGGACCGGTGCGTTTTGATCCCCACAAGAATGGATGGTCATACACATATTCACCGGCTTTTGAATACTCTCCTCCCTTCGGATCATAGCGTTGTACTTCGCTGCGGAATGGACGAACCATTTGAGAGTGGCAACCTACACATCCTTCGCGGATGTAGATATCTCTTCCATGTAGTTCAAGCGGTGTGTAGGGCTTTACGGTTGCAATGGTTGGGATATTCGATTTGATAAGGAAAGTAGGAACCAACTCTATTACACCACCAATCAGAATGGCTACTAAGGCAAGAGCTGTAAATAGTACCGGTTTGCTTTCCAACGCATGGTGCCAGCCACCACCAGTATTGGCGGTTTTAATCAGCGGAGCAACTTCTACTTCTTCGTTGGCCATGAATTTTCCTGCGTAAGCGGTTTTCACTAAGTTATAAGTCATGATAAACACACCAACCAGATAGAGAAATCCACCAAATGAGCGAAGCATATACAAAGGCAAAATTTTTGTAGTTGTTTCCAGGAAGTTTTGATAAGTCAAAAACCCATCTGGGTTAAACTCCTTCCACATTAGGCTTTGTACCACACCAGCAGTGTACATCGGCAGTGCATAAAAAATAATCCCTAGCGTTCCTAACCAAAAGTGCACGTTTGCCAATTGAGGCGAGTATAATTTGGTATTCCACATACGAGGAACCATCCAATAGAAAATTCCAAAGATCAAGAAACCATTCCAGCCCAAACCACCCACGTGTACGTGCGCCACAATCCAATCTGTGAAGTGAGCAATCGCATTGACATTCTTTAACGACAAGAGCGGCCCTTCTAGTGTTGCCATACCATAGGCAGTCACTGCCACAACCATGAACTTCAATACTGCATCTTCGCGAACGCGATCCCATGCACCACGTAGAGTAAGCAAGCCGTTCAACATACCTCCCCAACTTGGGGCAATCAGCATGATGGAGAAAACAACACCAAGAGATTGAGCCCAACCGGGTAATGCGGTATATAACAAATGGTGAGGACCAGCCCATATATAAATAAAAATCAACGACCAAAAGTGTACGATAGACAAGCGGTACGAATAGACAGGTCTATTAGCCGCTTTTGGCAAAAAGTAATACATCAAACCTAAAAATGGTGTGGTAAGAAAAAACGCAACTGCATTATGGCCATACCACCATTGCACCAGAGCATCTTGCACACCTGCGTAGAATGAGTAACTCTTGAAGAGCGTAACGGGCATTTCAAAAGAGTTGACGATATGCAATACGGCTACCGTGATGAATGTGGCGATGTAAAACCAAACCGCTACGTACATGTGCTTTTCCCTTCGCTTGATAATGGTGCCGATCATGTTCCAACCGAATACGACCCATACTAGTGCTATGGCAATATCAATTGGCCATTCAAGCTCGGCATACTCTTTTGAGGTGGTGATCCCCAATGGCAACGTGATGGCAGCTGCCACAATGATCAACTGCCAGCCCCAAAAGTGAACCCAACTCAGGGTATCATTTAACATCCGTGCCTTCAGCAGCCTCTGAAGTGAATAGTAGACACCTGCAAACATCGCGTTGCCCACAAATGCGAAAATTACCGCATTGGTGTGAAGTGGCCTTAGCCTTCCATACGAGGTATACTGGAGGTCGAAATTAAAAATGGGGTGGAAAAGCTGAATGGAGATCAGCAACCCCACCGTCATGCCAACAATGCCAAAGATGACCGTGGCAATGATAAAGGCCTTGACAATTTTGTTGTCGTACTGAATCTTTTGTAATTCCATAGATAGGTTGGTCTGTTTATGGCCATAAAAGTAGCCTCCGACTCAACCGACTGGCCATGATAGGTGCCAGTCAACTAGATGACTTTCGTCAGGAATTTGAAAAAAAACGCTATTGCGTGAAATCTCTAAAGCCCGCTATAATAGCAACGATTTTGGCTAAATCGCCATCCAACTTGATAGTCGGCTTGTTGTCTGAAATGAGTTTTTCCACCGAGTCCTTTTGATCACTCGTTATTATTTCTCGTATACGCCACCTTTAGATGAATCCTTTTTCTTATCCTCGAACAACATCCTCACAGATGGTCCATAGGTGTCGTCATACTGCCCGCTTTTCATATTCCAGATAAAAGCACCCAAAAAGAAGACTGCAATAGTCAAAGAAATAGCGATTAATAATATAATGATTTCCATTAGTGTTCTTTTAAATGGTTCAATCCACGTGATGCCCAATTAACAGCCAACGTACTAAAACCAACAACACTCACGCTGCTAATGGGCATGAGTATAGCTGCAATCAAAGGTGATAGATTTCCGGTAACAGCAAAGCTCAACGCGATGATGTTGTAGAAGAAAGAAATTCCAAAGGCGATCTTTAAAATTTGTGTAGCGCTTTTACTTAGTCTCAAAAAGGAATTAAAATGAGACAGTTGGCTGCCCTGCAAAATACCGTCACAAGCCGGAGTAAAAATACCGGTGTCATCCGTTACAGCAATACCTACCTGACTTTGTTTCAATGCGCCCGAGTCATTCAATCCATCGCCTAACATCACCACTCGTCTACCCTGCTTTTGCAAATCCGATACGTAATTCATCTTATCATGCGGGTCCTGATTGAACCTTAGGTCAATAGGCAGCGGGAAAACTTCGCGCATTCGCTGCTCTTCACTTTTTTGATCGCCCGAAAGCAACGCGACACATTTCTGCCCCAACGATGCTACTAACTCTTTGATATTTGAGCGAATCGAAGTTTCTACGTTAAAATAACCACGTACTTCCTGATCTATTGAAACAAAAACACGAGTTGAGGTAGTGGTTTTTTCGTCAGTCAGACCTACAAAAGAAGATGAGCCAATCTTTAAACGATGCCCATTCACGTTGCCGCCAACACCTTTGCCTGTCAACTCATAAAAATCACATACTGGATCAGTCGAATGACTTCGAATAGATTGCGAAATTAATTTGCTAAGGGGATGAGACGATGAAGAAGTCAACTGCTTTACCCAAGCCAATTTATCTTCTTCCAACACCCCCACAAATTTTACGTGTGATGCACCATGCGTGATTGTACCCGTTTTGTCAAACACGACAGCGTCAACTTGCGCCAATCGTTCAATGACATCTGCATTCTTAAGGTAAAACCCATGCTTTCCAAAAACCCGTAGCATATTGCCGTAGGTAAATGGGGCTGCCAACGCTAGTGCGCATGGACAGGCCACCATCAATACTGAAGTAATCACCAGCCACATTTGAGCCGGATTGAAGAAATACCAGTACAAGGCCGTCACAACTGCCAATGCCATCACCGCCCACGTGAATGAACGCGCGGCCCGGTCAATTATTTTTTTGTAACCGCTTTCTTCAGATTTCTGAAAGATCTCGTTGTTCCATAAACTGGTAAGGTGGCTTTGTGAGGTTTTCTTTTCAACCAGCAGTTCTACAGGCTGCCCCAACAAACGCCCGCCAGCATACACCAAGTCACCCTTGGCCACCTTTACAGGTTTCGATTCGCCAGTGACGAAACTATAATCGACAAATGTCTCACCATTCAACAACCGGCTGTCCGCGGGAATGATTTCCTGATGACGAACGCGAATGCGATCACTTGGTTGTAATTCGTACACGATCACGGGTGCCCAATCCGATCCCATCCATTTCTGAATAGCTAGTGGAAAGTAAGATTTGTAGTCTCGATCAAAGGCGAGGCTTTCGTAGGTTTTGCTTTGAAACCAACGGCCTATCAATAAAAAGAAAACCAGCCCGGATAGTGAATCAAGGTAACCCGGACCTGTGTTGGAAAAGATATCATAACTGCTACGCAAAAATAAAGCAGCCAAACCAACGGCTATAGGCACATCAATGTTGATTTGCCTTTGTTGAAAACTCTTCCAGGCATTTCTAAAATAATCTTGTCCACTATAGACAACCGCAGGAATCGCCAGAGCAAAATTTAAAAAAGAAAACAATGCTTTCAATACTGGATCCGAGCCGTCCAGTCCCAGATATTCAGGGAAACTGAGCAACATAATATTCCCAAAACAAAAACCAGCGATGGCCAACTTGAGAACCAATGACCGATCAGTAGCAGGTTTATCTTGCGCTTCCAGTCGAATAGTTGGCGCATACCCCAGTGAAGCTAATAGCGTTGCGATTTTTGAAAGTGACAGAAGAGCGGGATTAAAACTAATGGTTACCTGCTTCCGGCTGAAGTTCACTTCCGATTTCAAAACACCGACATCCAATCGTTGCAGATTTTCCAACAGCCAGATACATGAAATGCAATGGATAGCGGGCACAAAAAATTGGACAGTACTGTAAGAATCTGAATCAAACGCCAATAATTTCTTCCGAATGGTGGTCTCGTCTAAGAAGGCATATGTCTCGTCTGCCACAAAGCGCTGGGAAACGCCCGGTGCTTTAGTATACGAATAATATTCACAGAGATTATTCTCATTCAATATCTCATACACCATTTTGCAGCCCTGACAGCAAAACCGTTTTTCATCGGTTATTACCAGGTCCGCTCCGCATTCTTGTCCGCAATGAAAACAGGCTACTTCTGTCTCTACCATTTGATCCCGTGCTTACTGAAAATATTTTTTTTGCTCATCAATCCTTTGCCTGATAAGTCCAGATGGGGCACTCCAAATGGTTGACTACATCTTCAGCAATACTTCCCGACAAAAAATGGTTGAGTCCTTTTCTACCATGAGTTGCCATCGCCACCATGTCAGCATCTATACTTTGTACGAAATTTCTAACACCACTTTCCTGATCCAGATCATTAAACACATTCAACGTATAGTCTTTCAACATAAATCGCTTGGCGAAGTCTTTAAGCGCTTTTTGGGTGATCGTATCTCGTTTAAAAGAACCAGGCGTATTCACATATAACACATGCAACTTCGCGTCAAAGAAATTCTGCAACTCCTTTACTTTCAGCGTTAGTGCCTCCGCCTCCAAGTCTAATTCATTGGCAAATACTATATTCTTTATACTTGCCATTTTTGTTTCCTTCTTTATCGCCAAAACGGGTACTGTTGAGCCACGCACGATTTTCTCAGTATTCGATCCAATCAAGAATTCTTTCGCACCAGAAGCCCCATGTGTACCCATTAACACCAAGTCAATTTCTTTATCAACTACAAACTGCTTGATCGTTTGGGATGTGGCGCCAAATTCAACATGGCAGAAAACGGGAGGTCCGTCCGCTGCCCACTTTTCAACCATCTTCGCAAACTTCTTTTCGGCCGCTGCTTTTGTTTCATTCATGAATGATTGCTCAAAATAGAGGGTAGGCATCACCACCGTCTCATGCATGACAGGCACTTCCACCACGTTGAGTAAAAACACCTGACCCTTGCTTTGTCGACCAATTTCTACGGCCAATTTGAAAGCTTGAACGGCCGGGTCAGAAAAATCACATGGAACTAATATCTTTTTCATAAGGGTTGATTTTTTAGTTGAACCAAAAATAACAGAATGTGGCGCTGTTCCAATTGATTGTGATCATTTTAGAAAATGACTTTTGTCACCTTCCAGAAGAGACTGAAAGCCTTGCTGCCTAGGCCTTTTGAGAACCTGGGTGCGAAAAATGCTGTAGCGCACGCATCGCCAACAGCAAACTCAGAAATGTTAGAAACGCCCCCATGAGCATGGGAGCTCCCGGAAAATATATTGGCGAACTCGATGAGGTGAAATAACTGAACAACTGGGTCATTAACAATGGCCCAGCAATAGAAGTGGCACTCATCAACCCCGTTAATGCGCCTTGCAACTCTCCCTGCTCATTGGCGGGTACTTGGGTAGATATAATTCCCTGAAGTGCGGGTCCGGCAATACCTCCCAGACAGTATGGAATCAGAAACACAAACATCATCCAACCAGCAGTGGCGAAACTGAACAAAACGAAGCCAATTACATATAATCCTAACCCAATGTAAAGCGATCTTTTTTGCCCCCACTTTGGAATGACAACGCGAATCAATCCACCCTGCACAGCAGAGATCAAAACCCCGACAGCCGTCAATGACCAGCCAATCATGGCAGGGCTCCATTTAAATTTCTCAATGGTATAAAATGACCAATTGCTTTGCACCGCGTGTGCCGCTATGTAAATTAATACCAGCGAGGCAACTAGTCCGATGATCAATGGGTAACGTTTTAAGTTGAGTAGCGAATTAATGGGATTAGCTCTTTTCCAATCAAACGCTCTTCTATTTTCGATCTTTAACGACTCAGGAAGAATAAAAAAACCGTACAGGCAATTGACGAGACTAAGCCCAGCGGCTACTAAAAAAGGAATTCTGGCACCATAGTTACCCAAAAGCCCACCGATCGCGGGGCCAACTATAAAACCTAACCCAAATGCTGCACCAATCATTCCAAAATTCTGCGCCCTCTTTTCGGGTTCACTAATATCAGCTATATACGCACCGGCCGTTGTGAAGCTGGCGCCCATACCGCCCGCAACAAGCCGACCTAAAAAGAGCCATCCGATGGTAGGGGCAAATGCCAACAAAATGTAATCAAGTCCAAAGCCTAAAAGTGAGGCAAGCAGCACCGGGCGCCTTCCGTATTGGTCGCTTAGCGCACCCATAACAGGTGAACACAAAAATTGCATCGCTGCAAACGCAAAAAGCAAATAGCCACCCAATCTTGAAGCCTCACTATTCCCCACCTGCCCCAGCTCCATAATCAATGCCGGCATAACCGGGATAATGACTCCAAAACCGATGCAATCAATTAAGATCGTAACGAAAATAAATCCAAGAGCAGGAGTGCGTGAGGTCGTCAAAGCCTATTATTTCAATGCAATAAAACCAAAATAGGCAAAAAACAGAATTCTCTGGTAGTAAGGAGGGGAAGTTTGATGCAACCCATTCGCAAATAAATTCGTCTAATTCACCACATGCAGATGCAACCCTTTCTACTTTCAGCTTGTCTATGCATCGTAACTAACAAATCTTAAAAACTCATTGTATGAAAAAAATGATTCCCTTTCTTGTAATGGCGATGGTTGGGTTCACCTCGGCTTTTGGTCAATCAAAAGAAATTCGCAGTGTGGGCACTTTTACGAAAATTTCGTTTCGCGTGCCAGGCAAATTGGTAGTGCGTCAGGGAAGCCCGCAAAAAGTTGAGATAGAAGGAGATAAAACCACTTTGTCCAAAATTGAAACAGAAGTGAAAGGGGATAGACTGATGATTGGCAATGAGGAAAAATGGAATTGGGGCTGGCGCGATAGCGAGCGGGTCATGGTTTACATTACTGTGAAAGATGTTACAGGTCTTAGTGTTTCAGGTTCGGGTGAATTAATCACCGAAGGACGAATCAACACCGATCAAATGGATTTAAATGTCAGTGGATCAGGATCCCTTCAAACGGACGTGAACGCAACCGGAGAGGTAGAAGCTAACGTTTCAGGCTCTGGAAGAATCGATGTAAAAGGCAATTGCCGCAGTATTGAAAGTGATATCAGTGGGTCAGGTAGAGTCAGTGCCTCGTTGACCATCAAAGAAGACGCAAGTATTGATATCTCGGGATCAGGAAAGTTTGAAGGCAGCGGAACAGCCAACGAAATAAAAACAAACATTAGTGGTTCCGGAAAAGTATACGCTTCCAATCTTGAAGTTGACAAATGTGACATCCGTATCTCCGGATCGGGCGATGTAGAAATAAATGTTAAGAGTGAGTTAGATGCCAATATCTCTGGAAGCGGCTCTGTAAGTTACAAGGGAAATCCAAGTCACGTGCGAGGGAATTCTTCAGGAAGTGGGAAAGTGAGAAAAATGTGACATAGATACCTATTGTAATTCAAAGCGAGCGGGGGTGAGAACCTCCGCTTTTTTGTTTTAGATATTAGTGACTACATTTCTTACTAAAAGAGAATTATGGACTTGAACATAGACATAGAAATGGGTTTGCGATTGTTGCTTTCCTTCTGCATTGGAACAGCTATCGGTCTGGAAAGGGAATACAGAAGCAAGGCTGCGGGGCTACGGACGATGATCATGATCTGTTTGGGTTCTACTATTTTCACCGAACTTTCAATGGTACTCGGAGGAGACACACCCGACCGCATCGCCTCCACACTCGTGACCGGAGTTGGCTTTCTCGGAGCGGGTGTGATATTTAAAGATGGCATGACCATTACTGGGATAACTACCGCGACAACAATATGGATTTCAGCAGCGCTCGGGATGGCCGTAGGAGCGGGCGAGTACTTTATCGCCATTGTAAGTTCCGTGGTTGTGTTAATCGTATTGACTGCTTTAGAAAAAATTCAGACTGTAATTGAAAGTTGGCACCAGTCGCGCAGCTATAAACTAACCATCGCGCCCAAGGGTGACTTTGAAAAACATCTTGAAGATCACTTGAAAAAATTAGATTTGGGCTTCAAGAAAAAACGCGATTTAAAAGAGGTATCCCAATTTGTTCTAGTCTATGATGTCTTTGGAAAAGAAAAAAAGCTCGACCATTTCAATACGTGGCTCAAAGACGATGATCGTGTAAAATCATACGACTACTAATCGCCTTTCTTTTCGTGTGCCAGTGCACCTTCTACAATCAGAAACTGAGCGACACTATACGTTAGCATAACGAGCGCACTCGCAGCAGAAAACGCGTGATGAAATTTGTTAATTGCGAGTAGCGAATCAGAAACCATAAATAGTACAGCACCAATAAATATCAAAAGGAAACTAGTGGAATTTGTTCGCCCATATCGAAACAAAGCTGTCAACGCCATCAGGGTAATAGCCAATGCATAAATCATCACCGGTATTCGCAAAGCACCCAATAACGGATAAAGAATAGTAACCAATCCGGTACCTGCCAGAATAATCGGAAAAGCAAAGCGGACTTTCTGCGAGCCTAAGAGCTCTTTTGATGACGGGATTATCTGCAGTTGACGATAACAAAAGATGTACACAATGTGACCCACCAAAAAACTAGCCAAGCCACCAATGAAAAATAGTGGATCAGTCGATTGAAAGATTAAAAAAACATCACCCAACCAACAAAAAAATAAAGCAACCAAAAACAAACGCGATCTCGCGGGCGACATTACCCAATAATGTGCCATCAATCCAATCATGATCAGTGGCTTGAAAATTAACGAGTGCCCCGGGTAATCAAAAATAGCTGTCCCCAATTCTGCGCTTGCGCCAACGGCAAAGATCAAAACTGGTAGGTCTCTTCTAATTTGCATAGGTTCTCCTTTTTCGCATAAATAAAAATAATAGAGCCACACCACACAAAGCAGCACAGACGCTAAAGGTCATCAAAAATTGCTTTGTATCATTTCCATAAATATAGGATGAAACAAGTGCGCCCAAACCGATGCCCATCTCCATAAAAATATAAAAAGAAGCTATGCCCCTCCCCCGGTGTTGTTCATCACACAAGTCTGTAGCCCATGCCAATAGTGTTGGTGACGTAGATCCCTGCGCTAATCCGTACAAGATGGCGCCAATGATCAGTAGCGTTGCATTGTTGGCCAATCCAAATGTGAGCATCGCGATTAGCATAAGGGGAATTGACAATTTTAACACCGCCACCCGACCATACCGATCAGATGCTTTTCCTGCTACCAACCGAATGACTAAGCTCGAAACGGTTAAAAAAGTAAACAGAAGCCCTTTGTTCTTGATTCCCATCGCAGATCCAAAATCGGGAAGCAACGTAAAGGCCGTTCCATAGGAATAGGCAGTCAATAGCATAACAAAAGCAGGAGCAAAAACGGTGGGTTCGAAGATATCCTGTCTGGATACTTTTAAAACATCCAAAGCTACTTTCCTTCTCTCCTTCAGCGTTTCTCTTACTTGCATCATAATGACGATCGACAAAAAAGCAAAAAGAGAAGACACATAAAACATAACGGAAATACCGAAATTGTTTGCCACCGCTCCGCCAATGGCCGGGCCACCTGCCATGCCGACAGCTCCTGCCGTCCCAATCCATCCCATAGCTTCACCTCTCTTATTAGATGGTATGGTGTCAGTGATGTAGGCCGCAACTCCAGTAGGTGTAAAACCGGTAGAAAACCCATGAACGAGTCGTAGCAAAAGAAATCCCGCGATAGAGGTAAGCACGGGGTATAAAAAACTACAGAACAAACAAACCACGCTTCCCACCAACATAACTGGCTTCCTCCCCCATCGATCAGTTAGTTTGCCGCTGAACGGGCGAGACAACATTGCGGTGAGCGTAAACAAAGAAATAATAAAGCCCTTGCAATCTGCTCCTCCCAGATTGCTCAGAAAATCCGGTAATTCCGGAATGAGCATGTTGAAGCTGGCAAAAAACAATACAGAACTGATGCACAAAAACCAAAACTGTGATGAGTAGGCGTGTGAAGCTAGCTTAGGATTCATTCTTTGTTGCCACCTCCTGGCCTTCTAATAAATACGCTTTAATAAAATCATCGAGGTCACCATCGAGCACACCCTGCGCATCGTGACTCTCCACGCCTGTCCTTGCATCTTTTACTAATTTATACGGATGCAGCACGTAGTTTCTAATTTGCGAACCAAAATCAATCTTCATCTTTCCAGCCTCCACTTTATCGCGTGCTGCGTTGCGCTTTTCCATTTCGCGCTGGTACAATTTTGATTTCAACATTTGCATGGCGCGTTCGCGATTGGCGTGCTGACTTCGCTCCACCTGGCACACAATTACAATTCCTGATGGCTTGTGTGTAAGCTGTACCTTGGTTTCTACTTTGTTAACGTTCTGCCCACCCGCACCACCCGAGCGCGATGTTTGTATTTCAATATCGGCCGGGTTGACTTCAATCTGAATGGTGTCGTCTACTTTGGGATAAACAAAAACAGAAGCAAATGAAGTGTGTCTCCGTTGGTTAGAATCAAATGGAGAAATGCGCACCAACCGATGAACACCTATTTCCGATTTCAATTTTCCATAGGCAAAGGGGCCTTCAATCTCTAACGTAGCCGACTTAATACCCGCTACTTCACCCGACTGATAATCAATTTGAGAAACTTTGTATCCATTCTTTTCTCCCCACATGATGTACATGCGGTTGATCATATCTGCCCAATCATTACTTTCTGTTCCACCTGCGCCAGGATTGATCTCTAACACTGCGCTCAGTTGATCCTCTTCCTGGCTAAGCATTTTTTTGAATTCCAACTCTTCCACAGCTTTCGCTACCTTGGGAAACTCAACATCCAATTCTTCTTCACTCACATCGCCTGCTTCGTGAAACTCATTTAATACTTCCAAATCCTCCACCAGCTTATTGACTTGGGCATACGCATCTGTCCAAATCTTTTTAGATCGGATATTTTTTAGGATTACTTCTGCTTCTTTGGGCTTATTCCAAAAATCGGCTTGGTGAGTGATACGTTCTTCGTCTTGTATCTCTACAATTTTACGGTCGTAGTCAAAGATACCGCCTGAGGGCGGCAACACGGGCTTTTAGGTCTTTTAATTGTTCAGTAGTCATCTCGTTGGTGCTAAAATAAAAAGCAAAAATAAACAATCGAGATATACTTTCATCGATTGAATTGATAATAGGGCGATGTGTAATTAATGGTTCGAATGGATACACCACGAGCCACTTTCTTATATTTCGGTTTAATAAAAGTTAAAACGGCTCCTAACCCCGCCACACCGAGAGCTCGCTGATTGGCCTCATCAAAACCACTTTTGTTGGTACCAATCAAAACATTAAGTTGATCGATGGCAATGTAGCCGATTCCGCCAACGAGCAAAGCTCGTCCAAGTATTTTGGTAAAGCTTCTATTTCTTTGCTTTCGCAATGAAAACTTTGCAATCCGTTGAAAAGGTATTGTGTCAAAGGCAGCTGTGATCAAGGTAAAATCGGTTAGCTCTGTAATATACCCTTCCACCAACCGTTGATCTTTTAACTTAAATTTAAAATAGTCGCCCTCGGTAAATCGCCCAATAACATTTCCTTTTTGCAAGAAAACCATTTGCTTTTGCGAGAACCCACAAGTCGCAATGAAGAAAAAAAATAGGGATAATCTAATCGATGCGAAGTTCACGCAATTTCAACGTAAAGCCTTTCAACACATTTTCCCCAGAAAGCGATCGATCAAAGCCAGTGACATTCTCTATTTCTCCATTGCCCCGATAAATCCAGGCCTTCTCTCTGACCGGGTCTATTAGCCAACCTAACTTCACTCCATTGCCAATATACATTTTCATTTTCTGTTGTAATTCAACCAACGAATCGCTGGACGATTTCACCTCCACAACAAACTCTGGAACTAGCTTAACAAACTTTTTTCGCTCTTCTTGCGATAATTTCTTCCATGATGATTTTGCAATCCACGCCACATCTGGCATCCTTAGAGAATTGTCAGGTAATAAATAACTACCCATTGCATCAATAATAAAACCTGACTTACTTTTCAAATTCCATTTTGAAAGTTGCGCGATAATGATTCCATTTATTATGCTACTTCTGGTAAAATTAGGTGCCATAATATAAATGACTTTGTTGGCGTCACGCTCGATGCGCAAATCCGGATTGTCCTGTAAAAAGCGCATAAACTCCCCGTCCGTCATTCGGGGGGTATTCGCCTTTACTGTTTGGAAATCACCCATGGGATAAAGTTAAAACAATTTCCGAAATTCACTTGAAGTCTACATCCTTGGCTTCCACGGAGCTTCGTCCACCTTTAGCTCTTGCGCCATCATGCGGCATAGCACAAACAAATAATCAGAAAGTCGATTGAGATATTTGATGACTAATGGCTCAACCACTTCGTGTGCATTCAACGCAATGGTTAGTCGTTCTGCCCTTCGGCAGACAGTGCGTGCCACATGCCCAAAAGAAACAGACGGATGCCCGCCTGGCAGCACAAAAAAACGCATAGGCGGCAATTCGGCATCCATCTTGTCCATCTCCTGCTCAAGGAAAAGAACATCCTGCTCTAGTAGAGAAGGTATTTTTACTTTGGTATTGCCTGGCTCTGTAGCTAAAATAGAACCGATGGTAAAGAGACGATCTTGAATCTCAACTAAAACTTCCTTTCTCTTTTGATTGACTTCTTGGTCTCGGACAAGGCCGATATAAGAGTTTAATTCGTCAACTGTGCCATAAGTATCAATGCGCAGATCTGCTTTGGATACTCTTTTGCCTCCGAATAATGAAGTGGTTCCATCATCGCCCGTCTTAGTGTAAATCTTCATCCCTCAAAGTTCGAAGATAAAAGGCGAAAGATCAAACATCAGAATAATCAACAAAAAGCTGACTTCTGGACAAGGATCTTGGGAGTAACCTAAAAGATGATTCTTAGTGTGCGACTGCTACAGAAGCCGGGTTTCGCGTCACTTTTTCATTCTTGCGATCCCATTCAATCAATCCATCGCGCAGGCGGATAATCCGATGAGAGTAGTGGGCGATATCGTCTTCGTGGGTTACTAAAATGATTGTGTTGCCTTTGTCATGCAAATCTTGAAAAAGATTCATGATGTCATAGGAAGTTTTGGTATCCAAGTTACCCGTGGGTTCATCCGCGAGGATGATCGAGGGATTGTTGACCAATGCACGTGCGATCGCGACCCGTTGACGTTGACCACCCGAAAGTTCATTGGGCTTGTGGTGGTAACGATCTCCCAAATTCACGCTTTCCAAAGCGGTCATGGCAATTTCTTCGCGTTCGTCCTTGCTATAGCCTGCGTAAATCAACGGAAGTGCCACGTTCTCAAGCGCAGAGGCTCTTGGCAAAAGGTTAAATGTCTGAAATACAAACCCTATTTCTTTGTTGCGTATAGCTGCCAGTTCATTTTCGGTCATCTCACTTACTTCGTGACTGTTAAGTCTATAGGTTCCACTTGTTGGGGAATCCAGGCAGCCCACAATATTCATAAGGGTAGACTTACCCGAGCCGGAAGGCCCCATAAAAGCCACATACTCGCCCTTGTCTATTGAAATAGAAATCGACTGAAGGGCATTGACAATATTGTCGCCCATTTTATAAACCTTCGAGATTTCGTGGGTTTCGATAATTTTGCTCATGTATCTTTTTTAATGGATGCTACTAGTTGGCCTAAAGTTCTATTGAACTGATCAAACGCCTTTTGGTTTCAAAACAAGGCAAATTTGAGCTAAAAAATTCATTTAATTTCCCAAATACTGGTTTTAAGACGGTTGAGAGGCGGAAAGGTTACCCTTAGCGACCACTGATTTCAAAACTAAACGTCCGATCCTCATACTGAAAGGTGGCCAGATTGTACACTCTCTCTGTGAATTCCACCCTGTTTTCATGGTCGATCAAAATAACCGTTGAACAACGGGTGCCGTACCCATTTGTTTTGATAAACATAGATGAAAGTGCTCGCTCCCGATCTAAACCAATTCCTGTTTCCGGTAATTGTTCATCTGGCGCTCGTTGTTCGTCCATTAGAAAACCAAATAGTTCAGCTGGCTTTAATGCGGGTTGAGCCAGTAGTGTGTTCCATTTTTCCTTGCCCCTCTCCACTTTGGGCCAGGGTGTATCCAACAAATGATTGCTCAATCCGTGGATCCCTTGCTCAATTTTTTCCGGGCTCCCGCTGTAATTCGAATAATAATAAAGATCGCTTCCACTTCCAGCAATGAGATTGAAACCATTATATGTTTTTCCTACTTGCTCAACCTGCTTCAAGTACAAGTGCGGATCCATTTCACCCGCCAAATAGTCGCTGACGAGTTGACCTCTGGATGGTGCCTTAGGGTTGATATTGTGCGGATCGCGATAGTTCGTGACCATACTAATTCTCCCGGTTTTTGTCATAGCCATCCAGGTACCTTTTGCTTCCAAATCGCGTCCGCCTAGAATACTAGGTTGATCTCGCCAAAACGTAGCGGGAGCAGTCTTACGATTGTAAAATTCGTCTCTGTTGGCGGCAACTATTAACTTATAATCCGGATGTTGGTTAACGGAAATAAAAATCAGGCACATCGTATCTATAGACTCATTCTAGAATAATTCCAATTGAGCGGGTAACAGCTGAAACGATCTCCGGTGATAAGGGGTGATCCCCAATAAACGGATTCCATTTCGATGTTGTATAGTGGGGTAGCCCATATTGCTTTCCCAACCGTAACCCGGATATTGATCAGAAAGTTCTGCCATTAATTTATCTCTATATGTCTTAGCAAGAATCGAAGCGGCCGCAATTGATAGATATTTACTGTCGCCTTTCACGATGCATTGATGTTCTATTTCCCGGTAAGTAGTAAAGCGATTTCCATCGATCAACAAAAATTCCGGTACCACCTCTAGTTGGTCTAAGGCAAGATGCATGGCCTTAAAAGACGCATTCAAAATATTGATTTCGTCAATTTCCTCATGGCTGACTTCTGCCACTGCCCAAGCTAACGCGGCACCTTTGATTTCTTCTTGCAATTGCTCTCGGTCCTTTTTCTTTAACTGCTTTGAGTCTGTCAATAACTTGTGTTTATATTTCTTAGGGAGAATAACAGCGGCAGCCACAACTGGTCCTGCCAAACAGCCACGGCCCACTTCATCGCAACCGGCTTCTACAAGGTCTTTAGTGAACGAGGAGCGAAGCATTATTTTCTTTCAACAGGAAGTAATCGAAATCGAAATTTTTCTCCATCAATAGTGAGGAGAGCACCTTGAGAAAGATAATGGGTTATCTGAATTTGATTATTCTTGGTTAACAAAAAGAGCTCTTCAATGGATATCTTCTCTAAACGAAAAGTTAATACTGAAGGGCTTCGCTTTCCAGATAAAGAGACAATTCTACCGTAGTCTAAGTCATGGGTTAAAATAATGTAGTCATTCAACGCGCAATACTCAACTATTTTTGAGTCAGGTTCTCCTTTTAGCCCGATAAATGTTACGTGAGTAGATTGCCAGCCAATGGAACTCAGAAGTTCAGAAAGTGAAGGCGCTATGTTTTCATTCAATAGGAATTTCATGAACTCTTCTCTAGCGGCAAAAAAGTATCTTGCATCATTGCCGATGCAAACCCCATTGCCTCTAAGACATCTTCCTTTGTTATCCAATGAAACTCATCCAAAAAAGCTTCAATGGTCATGCCTCCAGCCAAATAAGCTAAAATGGAAGCTACCGGCATACGGGTTCCTTTTACTCTAGGTTTGCCAAAGCAAATCTCGGGATTGACAGCTATCCGAGGAAAGTCAGGATGAGAATATTCCATACAATTAATTCAATATCAAAGATACGACCTTTTGGTAAATCCTTCTCATATCAACACTTTTGTGTCGTTACAAATAAACCTTTGTGGACAAGAAAAACAAAAACCCCTGGACAACACTTTCCGCTGAAAGAATCTACGAAAACCCGTGGATTAAAGTTGAAGAGCATCAGGTATCAAATCCTGCCGGTGGCAAGGGCATATATGGAAAAGTCCATTTTAAGAACAAAGCTATCGGCATCGTTGCTTTGGATGAGGAAAGGAACATCTGGCTGGTTGGGCAATTTCGTTATCCACTAAACGAATGGAGCTGGGAAATACCAGAGGGCGGTGGGTCGCTTGCATCCAACCCGTTGGAATCTGCCCAACGCGAACTAAAAGAAGAAACAGGCATCACTGCAAAAAAGTGGACACCAATGGTGCGAACCCATTTGTCTAATTCAGTCTCTGACGAAGAAGGATTTGTTTTTCTTGCAGAAGAGTTGACCTATGGAATGGCGGCACTTGAAGATACAGAAGCAGATTTGAAAGTGAGAAAATTGCCTTTTTCAGAAGCACTACAAATGGTACTAGATGGAAAAATCACAGACAGCCTAAGTGTGATGGGTATTTTGCGAGTGGCCAGGGAATTAAATATCTAAAAGAATTCAAGGTCTATAGTCCATAGTCGATTGACCATGGTCTATGGACAATGGACTATCGACCAAAGAATGGAATTAAGAACTTATAAAACACACGCCAAAGAAGGCTTTCATCTAGCCTACCCGGTTATGCTCAGTCAGCTTGGGCACGTAACCATGGGCGTTGCAGACAACATAATGGTCGGCAATTTGGGTGCCGCTAATCTGGCCGGTGCAGGCTTGGCCAACGTGGCTTTCAATTTTCTGTTACTTTTCGGCATCGGTGTTTCTTACGCGATCACTCCATTGGTTTCAACCGCAGACGGAGAAAGAGATGACACCAAAATTGCTTCAATATTAAAACATGGACTATTGATCAACCTTTGTAATAGCTTGATTCTAGTCGTCATTGTGTTGATTGGGATGAATGTGCTCTACCACATCAATCAACCACCAGAAGTAGTTGTTCTTTCTATCCCTTATCTAAGCATTATTACGTTCTCGCTGATTCCCATTCTGGTGTTTCAGACTTTTCGTCAATTTACAGAAGGCTTATCGCTGACACGCATCGCGATGATTATTGTGATCACCGCAAATGTGGTTAACATTGGACTAAATTATTTATTGATTTACGGGCATGGTGGCTTTCCGGCACTGGGTTTAAACGGAGCTGGATATGCCACGTTGACCTCACGCGTACTAATGGCAGTGGTTTTCGCGGGATACGTTTACTTCGCACCACGTTTTAAAAAATTCAGAAATGGATTTTCCATCGGCAATTATTCCAAGGCACTTTTAAACAAAATGTTGCACATCGGAATACCGGCCGGCATGCAATTTATTTTCGAAGTGGCGGCTTTTGATTTTTCGTTGGTGATGATGGGATGGCTAGGAACCCAGGCATTGGCGGCCCATCAAATTGCGATCAACTTAGCCACCATTAGTTACATGACAACATCCGGTTTGGCAGCAGCGGCTACAATTCGCGTCAGCCATTTTCTGGGCAAGAAAGATTTTGGTAATCTTCGGCAAGCCGCGTACTCCCTTCTGGGTGTTGCTTTGTTGATTATGACGGCTTGGGCGATCTTTTTTTTTGTGGGGAGAAATTTTCTACCACTATTGTATGTTCACGATGCAGAGGTTATTGCAATCGCTGGTCCATTACTAGTTATCGCGGGATTTTTTCAATTGAGTGATGGTGCGCAAGTTGTTTGTATTGGTGCGCTAAGAGGATTACAAGACGTTAAAATTCCATCGCTGCTTATTTTCATTTCGTATTGGATCATCGGTCTGCCGCTTGGGTATTGCTTGGCGTTTGTTTTCGGATGGGGCGCTATCGGAATTTGGCTTGGTCTGTTGTTGGGGTTGACGTTAACCGCCACCGCCATGTTTTTACGATTCAAGAAACTGGCTGGTTCTTTAAAAGAATAGTTTTTCTTTCTTATCTTTTGAAAAACTGAAAGCCATCGAACATGATCAAAGTTGAAGCCAAACCCGTAAAGCTCTCCCAAACCACCATCACCGAGTTGATGATACCCGCATACGCGAATTTTGGTGGCAAAATACATGGAGGCACATTGCTTTCATTGATGGACAAAGTGGCTTATGCCTGCGCGAGTAAACATGCCGAAACATACTGCGTGACGGTCTCCGTTGACAAAGTGGAATTTCTTCAGCCTGTAGAAGTCGGTGAGTTGGTTTCGATGATGGCCTCGGTCAATTACGTGGGTAATACTTCCTTGGTGATAGGCATTCGAGTAGAAGCGCAAAACATTAAAACAGGTATTGTGAAGCATACCAACTCTTCCTTTTTTACTATGGTAGCCAAGGATGACTATGACAAACCCACACAAGTGCCGGAATTGATTTTAGAGAACGAAGAAGAAATCAAACGCTTCATCGAAGCTATGCGCATGAAAGAAATCAAGGCCAAAGTCCGAGATGAGATGGACGATGCTAAATCAAAAATTCAACTAAATAACGCACGTAGTATCCTAAATGGCGAGCGATGTCAAATTAAAATCAGGCTTTAATCGACCTCACAAAAAAAACGGCTTGAATCTTGCTAATTCCGTTCAACAATAAAAAAAAATAGTACTATGAAACCAAAAATTTTAACGTTGCTCGTTACGGCTATTTCTATGAATATCTGTGTAGCCCAAGATGAAACGCAAAAAATGAAAAACGATATTGGCTTCAACACCAATATTGTTTTAAATGGCATCTTGAATTCATCCGGTGGCCCATTCGTTTTTATGTACAAGCGCCAATTAGAAGGCAACAAAGCCCTTCGATATGGACTGGCGCTTAATATAAGTCTGAGTTTACCATCTGGAGCTTTAAATAACGGCACAGACCAAGGATCCTTTTTTGTGAATCCAAGCTTTGGTAAAGAATGGTAGTCCACCATCTCAAAAAGATGGATTTGGTACAGGGGAGTGGATATTAGGGGCTCAATTAATCAATATAATTTTACCAACTACATCACCGTTAACCAAGTTAATGAACGAGCTAGTATTGCTTATGGAATTTCTTTTTCCCCCTTGATCGGGGTTAGGTTCGCAATTACCGATCGGTTATATACCGCCACAGAAGCAAATTTCATCATTGGATACACTTTTGAAAAGAACACTGCAAAATCTTTTGTCAATGGCAATCAAACATCGGTCGATGAGTTCTCAAATAATCGATTTAATGTGGGAACAGTTTCTGCCTTTGGAATATTTCTTTTCTATAGATTCTAAATCTCCCTATTGTAAATTTACCTTACGGGCTATATATTGACGGTAAATCAAACTATGCCCATGCAAAAAGTTATAGCTTTAATCTTAATTCTTTTTTTTAATTCAGCGTTCGCCCAGTACCCACTCATTCTCACACAGCGAGAGCAAGCGAAAGTCATTGACGAACTGTTAGAAGATCGTCTGCGCACGGTGCTTCCGAGCATCATGCGAAGAGAGGGCTTTGATATGTGGGTGATCATATCAAGAGAATACAATGAAGATCCGATTATCAGAACCATGCTTCCGGCCACCTGGTTTGCAGCCCGCAGAACCACCATGTTGGTTATTTATGACAAAGGGAAAGACGCCAGAGGGAATGATCTGGGTCTTGAATATTTGGCCGTAGCTCGCTACGATGTAGGCAAAATGTTTAGACGCGCCTGGGATCCGGATCATCAGCCGGACCAATGGGGCCAACTCGCCAAGATTGTAGAAGAAAGAAATCCGAAAAAGATAGGTGTCAACAAGGCGCCTTCATGGGGTCATGCAGATGGATTGACCGCCAATGACTATGATCAGTTTCTGACTGCACTTCCAAAGCGCTTGTATACACACGTGGCCTCTGCCGAAAAATTAGGTGTAGCATGGCTTGAAACACGAACGGAGAGAGAAATGATTATCTACCAGCAGATTTGCCGAATCGCTCACGAAATCATTGCGGAAGGATTTTCAGACAGAGTCATTCAGCCGGGTATAACCACTACCGAAGACGTGGTTTGGTGGTATCGCGAAGAAATCAAGCGACTAAAGCTTGACACCTGGTTCCAGCCATCTGTGTCTGTACAACGACAAGAACCTGAGACCATAACCGCCAAGCGGCCACAACCTTTAGTCATTCTCCCTGGAGATGTATTGCATGTCGACTTCGGCATTACCTACTTGAGGCTTAACACAGATACGCAACAACACGCTTACGTTCTGAAGCCAGGAGAAACGGAGGTACCCGAATATTTACGCAACGCATTTAAGAGAGGAAATAAACTTCAAGATATACTGACAAGCAATTTCAAGGAGGGAAAGACGGGCAATCAAATTCTGGCCGACACTCGCAAACAGGCGATTGACGGGGGAATTACTCCTTCCATTTACACGCATCCAATTGGCTTTCATGGTCATGCAGCTGGCACTACCATAGGCATGTGGGATATGCAAGGTGGTGTACCCTTTACAGGTGACTACCCAATGCATTTTAATACTGCCTATTCCATCGAATTGAATGCCTCTGTGTACGTGATCGAATGGAAAAAGGAAGTACGCATTCAATTGGAAGAAGATGGCTATTTTGACGAGAAGGGTTTTCAATACATCGATGGGCGACAAAATGAAATTATTTTGATCCCCAAGCCAGATACGATAAACCGCTAGCCCAAGAAAAAATACGCGGCAAAACTGACTGTTATGAATTATGTAGCGAATGAAATTGATTAGAGTAGTACATACCATCTACGGCTTTTTTGTTTTTTCCTTCTTGTTTTTCCTTTTTTTGCCACTGCTATTGATTCCAATTTTTTTTCCGGAGAAATTTAAATTAGTCGGTATTTTCAATCGCTGGTGGGCGAGGCTGATGTTTATCTTTTGCTTCCTACCCTTTCGAGTCGAGACTCGTGGGAAATTAGACAGTAGTCGTCAGTATATTTTTTGCCCCAACCATTTCTCCTATCTTGATATCCCAACAATGGGTCTGAATCCGATCAATGCCGTTTTCGTTGGTAAAAATGATATGGAAAAAATTCCATTTTTTGGGTTTATGTACCGCAAACTACATATCACGGTCGACCGAAAAAGTATGCGCAGTCGGTCGGAAACAATGTTGGCTAGCATGAGAGCAATTGATTCGGGAAAAAGCCTTGTGATTTACCCGGAAGGCGGGATGGCAACCAAAAATCCACCCCAAATGGTGCCTTTCAAAGACGGTGCCTTTCGAACCGCCATTGAAAAACAAATACCCATTGTACCCGTCACTATCCCTTATAATTGGATAATTTTGCCGGATCAAAAAGAAATGATTCTTCACGCGGGCAAAGTCAAAGTTATTTTCCATGAACCTATCGAGACAAAAGGAATGACCCTGGAAAATATTTCATTATTAAAACGCCAAGTGTTTTCAGTGATTCAAAGTGAACTATCAAAAAGCTAGCATCTTCAATGAAATTGGACGTAGAAACTCTTCAAAAAATAGCCCACCTATCAAGGTTAGATATAAATGAGAAAGATACCGACCAAATGCTTCGCGACATGAGCAACATGCTCACTTTTGTTGAAAAGTTAAATGAAGTCAACACTGACGGTGTCGCCCCACTCACCACAATGAGCCATGAAATAAATAATTTACGTGAAGATGTCGCGAAGGTCGAGCTAACTCACGATGAAGTGCTATCGAACGCACCAAAGAAAGACGAAGATTATTTTCGTGTGCCAAAAGTTCTGGAATAAGAGATGTCAAACATTCGGTTTTGGGAGAATTGGACCAGTGGCGAGAAACGTCTTTTCTGGCTATTGGCTTGCTTAGCTTTAGCTGGGCTAAGCTTATTTGGTTACATCTATTTTCAAAACCCATCTTTAGTGTATGTATACGAGCAGTTTCAGGAATTGAAACTGATGGATGTCGCCCTGCGAAGTTTTCGTGTTGGTCTTTCTACCATAGAAGTGCCGATTGAAAATATCTTGTTGTATGAAACGTATGTCGGCAGCGACCTTCAACCGGCTTTTTGGATTTATTATCTTTTTTTGGGCTGCCTAACCGTTGGGGTTCTGTTGTTTCTGACCTTCATCACCACACTAAAGCGTTATTCCTTTTTGGGTGGAATAGGTTTTTTTATCCTGATCATTGTCAATTTTCATTGGGAAACGCTTCTGGTAATTGGCTTGTCGAATAAAATCCCGACCATAGTTATCACCATTTTGTACGCGGCACTCGCTTACTATTTCCAATCATTCAGGAGTGATTTTTCATTTCTATTCCGGCTTTCCTGTTTTATTCTTATTACACTCATCATAGCGGTTGTAGTGTATTTTGGAAGTCGTATTAATAGTCCGTTTCTTCATTTGGCAGTCAACGGGCTAACCACCGGCATTATCATGAGTGTGGTATTCATCGCAATGGTCGCACATGAATTGATTGCACTATTTGTGACCATTGTTACAAATTCACAAAAACCAACCCGCTCAGCTGGACACTTCTACCTCATTACCGCCACATACCTCGCCAACTTAATCATTACCTATTTAATCCGGGAAAATTATTTACACTGGAATATTTTCACCGTTGACTCCTTTCTACTTCTCACATTGTCCGCCATTATCGGCTTGTGGGGAGTGCGAAAAAGAGAGCCACTTTATGCTGATGTTGTCAACTCCTTTCCGATCGTCACCTATCTTTACTTAGGTTTCTTCATTGCCACCTACGCAACCATTAGCTTTTGCTTTGCCACGCATAGTACCACCATGATGGAAGGCTTCGATGACATCATTCTTTTCATGCATCTCGGCTACGGAGTTATTTTTACCGCTTATGTAACTGCCAATTTTGGTCCCATGTTATTGGCGAACCTATCTGTACACAAAATTCTTTACCAACCATCTGCGATGCCCTTCTTTACTTTTCGTACGATGGGCTTGATAGCAACGTTCGCTTTTCTCTCCTACTCTTATCCCCTCACAACTTATTTTGATCGGGCTAAGGCTACTTACTACAATGCCTATGGAGACATGTACCTTGCTCTGGCAGATCAACAAACGGCCGAAGCATACTATAAGAAATCAATCTCGACAATAAATAGAAATCATCATGCACACTACGCGCTGGCCAAGTTATACTCAGTACAATTGAATCCATATGATGCGCTTAAAGAGTACAAAAACATTATTCAAACCACGCCTTCAGAAATGGCTTACTTGAATTATGTTGATGCCTATCAAACTAATGGAAAACACGTGGAAGCGGCCGCCCTCCTTAAGGAGGGATTAAGCATTTTTCCTGCCAGTGGATTATTGTTAAATGCACAAGCATTGAACTATTATCAACTAAACCAGTTAGATTCTTCTTTGCTGTTTTTTCAAAGAGCCAGAAAAAGTCAACTAACAAAGGATGCAGCAGAAACCAATCTGTTTGCTTGCAGCGCACAACTTCGATTATCATTTCCGGCTGACTCTTTGCTCAAACTATTAGGGTCGAAAGATTTGGGCACGCAGAGCAACGCCTTCGCACTGGCAACTCTTCAACATATCAACTTGCCGATCGATCCAAAGATACCAAAAGACACAATACTCAATGTGCGCATGGCTGTTGTTATTAGCAACCAGCTAACCAATCAGCTTGATAAAGTAGATACAGCGGCTCTGCGTAATTTTGTGCTCATCGCCAAAAAACCAACAAACAGCAATTTCAAAGAATACGTACTTCAGGCCGCTGCACATGCCTACTACGAACAGGGGATGGTCACTCAAGCACTTGAACTCCTTCGCGAATTGGCATACTTTACTAACCAAGGAAAATATTTTTATCAGCTAGGCATTTGGCTGCTGGAACAAAAAAATCCGGCCACCGCTGCATCGTATTTCAAAGTAGCCGAAGAAAAAAACAGGGATGGCGCTGACTTTATGCAGGCATTATCTTGGACAGAAGCTGATAGCTTGGATGTGGCGTTATCGTTTTGGAATTCTTTAGTCACATCCGATGATTCTTCCAGCCGAAATCAAGCCATACTCTATAGAAAAATCATTGGGTCCGAAAATAACGCAGTGCTGCAGCAAAATGATGAATTCATCTATGAGTACTCCAAAGTTCACGTACCCCTTTCTGATTCGCTTTTGTTCGGTCTGATGGTCGAAAAAATCAGTAATGTAGATTGGAAAACCCGAGCTATCCTGGAGAGAAGTAAAAGGTGGTATGCACTTGACGAACCGAACAGAGCGATCGGTTGTCTGTCATTGTTGAAAGGTGTTACGTTTACAGACAAAGATCTTGCAGACGAAATCATGGTTTTTAATATGATGCTGGCTGCGGAGACATCTAACTGGAGCTACTTGCAAAATAAGATGAATGGTGAGTTACCACCTGCCTATCGAAATGAAAAAATTTATTGGCGTGCAGTCATTGCCGCTCGCGAAGGCAACACAAAAGAAGCATTGCACGACTTCGAGTTTCTAGGAAAAGCTAATGTTCAATTCGAAGAAGCAATGTTGGCCTCGGCTCGATTTTTCCAAAAAAACAGCACCGACAAGCTAAAGCCTTACTCCATTCTGGTAAATGGACTTTTGGCAAAACCCAATTCAGTGAAGCTATTGAAAGAATATGCCGTGCAAGCCATGCTGTTGGGCTTTGAAAGTGAATCAGTACAGGCGATGGCAAAACTAAAGAAATTACTCCCGCTTGACATTTACAACGACTTCGAAAAGACGTTGGCAAAATGACGAAATTGAAGACGTGTGTAGTCGCTTTCCTTCAATTGGGATTCACTTGGAAATTAGTTGATTTATTATCACAAACTGTTCTTACTTTTGAGCTTAAATGTTTTTTCTATGGAGATGAAGTATGTTCCCTTGAATGCAGTACACGAAAAGCTGGGTGCCAAAATGGTGCCTTTTGCCGGATACAATATGCCGGTGCGGTATTCTTCCGATATCGAAGAGCACATGACCGTTCGGAATGGTGTGGGCGTTTTTGATGTTTCGCATATGGGGGAGTTTACTTTTAAGGGGCCCCATGCACTGGATTTGATTCAGCGAGTAACAAGCAATGATGCCAGCAAACTAGTTGATGGGCAAGCCCAATACTCATGTCTCCCTAATGAAACGGGCGGCATTGTAGATGATCTTATTGTTTACAAGGTAAAGGATAATGACTATTTACTTGTAGTCAATGCATCCAACATAGAAAAAGATTGGAACTGGATTTCCAAATTTAATAACAAGGGAGCTGAGATGAAAAACATTTCAGATGACATTTGCCTGTTTGCCGTTCAGGGGCCTAAGGCCGTGGGAGTGTTGCAACGACTCACTTCAACTGATCTTTCAGCGATTAAGTATTATCATTTTGCTGTTGGCGAATTGGCCGGAATACCCAATGTCATTTTAAGCAATACCGGCTACACGGGAGCAGGTGGCTTTGAGGTTTATGTAAATAAAGCAAACGCTGAAAAAGTTTGGCAGGCAATTTTTGATGCCGGTAAGGACGAAGGTATTAAGCCAATTGGCCTTGGCGCGCGGGATACGCTGCGTCTTGAAATGGGCTTTTGCCTTTATGGAAATGATATTGACGACACCACGTCTCCGTTAGAAGGTGGACTAGGTTGGATTACCAAGTTTACAAAGGTGTTTACTAATTCTACGAATATTCAAAACCAAAAAGAAACGGGTGTTTCGCGAAAACTAGTGGGCTTCAAGATGATTGATAAGGGTATTCCACGTCATGACTATCCGATAAAAGATTCAGCTGGCAATGTGATCGGGAAAGTCACATCAGGTACGCAGTCGCCTATGCTTGGCATTGGGATTGGTTTGGGTTATGTAACGACTGCAAATTCTGCAGTAGGGACAGAAATTATCATTGACATAAGAAATAAAGCGCTAAAAGCAATCGTCAGTAAAACACCTCTTGTCTGAACATTGATGCTATTGATATTCGTGATGTATCATGATCAAACCCGAATACCTTTACTCAGAATTGACTGGCAAAATCATTGGCTGTGCCATGGAGGTGCATAATTTCCTTGGGAATGCCCGCCTGCCGGACAGGCAGGGTTTTCAGGAAGTAATTTACCAACGAGCTCTTTCTTACGAATTGGAATTGAATAAAATTCCTTTCAGTCGCGAAGTAGAAATGCCTATCTTTTATAAGAATAAAGACATTGGCACTAGAAGAGTTGACTTCTTGGTTGATGAAAAGATTTGCGTAGAAATAAAGGCTTTGACAAAACTAGAGACTGTTCATTTAGCTCAAGCAATCAATTATCTCGAAGGTTTCAATTTAGAAGTAGGGCTGTTGATCAACTTCGGGAATACCAAACTTGAATTTCATAGACTTCAAAACAAGAAATTCAAAACATCATGAATATCCCACAAATCAAAAAAATCAAAGTTCTGACAACATGAAAACAATCGATGTCTGCTTAAGCCCCGAATTAATGCACCTCTATCCGGTGCAAGATAAAACAGTGGTCGTAGTGGACATTTTGAGAGCAACATCCTGTATGGTGACTGCTTTTGCTCATGGCGTGGAAAGCATTACGCCCATCGCCAATTTGGAAGAGTGCCAAAACTTAAAGCTAAGAGGCTATGTGATTTCCGGGGAGCGTGATGGAAAAAAAGTGGAGGGTTTTGACAAGGGAAACTCGCCTTTCGAATACATGGGCGAACAAGTCCGCGGATTGAAGATTGCATTCACCACTACCAATGGAACTCAGGCGATTGAAAAATCAAAAGGAGCGAAAGATGTTATTATTGGTTCATTCTTGAACCTGAATGCTGTCGCCAAATATTTATTGCTGAATGAACACAATGTTTTGGTCGTTTGTGCAGGCTGGAAAGGAAAAGTAAACCTGGAAGACACGCTCTTTGCCGGTGCATTGGTAGACAAATTGAAAGACTATCTAGGACCGGATTGTGATGCCCCTCTGGCCGCACAGCATTTATATAATATTGCAAAAGACGATATCGTGAGTTTTTTAAACGCCTCCTCGCATGTGAGACGTCTGAACAAGTTAAATATCCATGACGATTTAAAATTTTGTGTTACTCCGGATCAATATACTGTACTACCGAGACTGATCAATGGAGTGCTACGACTTCGATAACTTCGGGTTTTGATGGTGGCGGTCGCTGTCACGAATAGTCTTTTTCTTTAGATTTTTTTCAAAGGCTTTGGTTAAATCTACGCCCGTCTGATTGGCCAGACAAATCAACACCCAAAGAACATCGGCCATTTCATCACCTAGGTCCTTGCCTTTGTCGGATTCCTTTTCGGATTGCTCACCATATCTCCTTGCCATGATTCGTGCCACTTCACCCACTTCTTCTGTGAGAATGGTCATATTGGTAAGTTCGTTAAAGTAACGAACACCATGGGTTTTGATCCATTGATCTACTTGGGCTTGAGCTTCTTCTATTGTCATAAGATCTTATGCGAGAAATAGGAGATTCTAATTTCTGGACACTATTAACACAATGTATGTATAACTTGTCTCACGACTAATGTTTAATCAATCTGCTCAAAATTAATATCCATCACATCATATTTCTGCCATCCCACAAAATCAAAATGCCACCATTCGGCTGTGTAGACTTTAAAGCCATTTTTTTCCATGATAGAAATAAGCGTCTCTCTGTTTTTGGCAATGGCAGGGTCACTTACAGTTGCGTCTGCCCAGCTTTCCTTCGAAGCAGTATCCCATTCGGTTGGCATTTTTAATTCTTCTCTCGTTTTTAAATCAACTAATGTGATGTCAAGAGCGCAACCCCGATTGTGCTTAGATCCTTTGTAGGGACTGGCTACATACATCGTATCCCCTTTCATCACTTCATAAAATTTTACAGTTGCAGAATACGGTCGATACCCATCGTATACTTTTATGCCGTAGCCCAGTTTGTTAAACTCATCTTGTGCCTTTTTTAAAGCTATGGCGACAGGCTTGCGCGAATAAGCCTTTGGCAAATTGTAGATTTTTTCTTTGGTAAAATTGTTGGTAGTGGCATAGCGAACATCCAACACAATATTCGGAATGAATTTCTCTAAGTCAATCAACTCATTATCTGGATTGGTCTTCAAACTATTTTTGTAAGCATCTAGTTTTGTGGGATTCAATCCATAATTGATCTTCATTCCCAATTTTTCGACTGCAAAATTTTCAGCAGCACGCTCGACAGAAAAGATGTCTTTAGAACGAATGTAAGACCCAATCACATGGGTACCGGCTTGAGGTATGGCCAGCGCGACCTTCAACGAATCGGGCGTACCCAATTGTTCATTCATTCTAATGATTGCACTCACGCTAACAGTTGAATCTTGTTCCGCCTCATTTTTGTAATAGTACAGCGATATTGAAGGTGCCTTTATTCTTTTAAAAGTTTGCTCCGTCATTTTATCTTCCAACATTTCCTGCATCTGACCAACGGCCTCAAGGCGGTATTTGTCATTCCAATACTGATTTTGCAGTTTCATATCCACACCGTAAATGGGTTTCGATACATTGTAATTGCCGCCTATCACTTTCCGCGCCAGTTGTAAACCCCAGGGATTGTTGGATAAAAAGGCCAACGGATGAAAGATTTGGATATTGGGTGACAAATTGATCAGCGCATGTACATCCTGTGGATACTCAGCAGCCAACAGCAGTGCCATTGTTCCCCCCGTAGATGTGCTCATAATGATAACTTTATCACCAAGTGCTTTTCCGATAGCTAGCGCCTCTTTGCTGCTTTGCCACCAACGGTCAGGCGTAAACAACAAGAGCTGCTCGGTAGTATCTACACCATGATCGGCAAGGCGCGCCAAATAGAGATTACAATTAAATTTTTTTGCAAAATTAATATGAACTGGATCACCCTCTTCTTGACTTGCTGAAAAGCCATGAAGATAAATGACACTATACTCGGTCTTTTTCCTTGAGCTATCCGCCCAAACGATACGCGCTTCATTGTCTGGTTTTAATTTGTGTTTGCTTTCTTGATCGGCCACGTACTTTTCCAAAGCCTCTGGCTCCTGAGGAACTAAGGGCATTGTCAACTCCCACTTAGGCTTGGCGGGCGCAGGCCCTAAAAAATAAACTCCAGCCAACAAGATGAATGGAAAGGTGAAATAAAGGATTTTTTTGTTCATGCTGATTCGTTTTCCTAAAGATAGGAAGAATTAAAATCCAACACGAAACAAAAAAGCCCCCCGCCAGTGGGCGGGGGGCTTTTCACACTAAAAAATCAACAGACCAGAACGCTGCAAAAAATAACTAACAGCTATTCTAAAAGTCTGGCCTTAAGAAGGCACTCCGGTATCGGCAAAAAATATTTACCACCAACAACCACTACGAATGGAGTAAAACCAGTCATACCGGAAATGCCATGCCTTTTGATTAGAAGTTAGAATTCAGGATATAGAAGTCAGAAGTATTTGCTACAAAATAGCCAATTCTATATTCTGACTTCTCCATTCTAACTTCTGTTCTAATCCACATTGTCATGCAAAAACTTATTATTGCCCAACAAATTATTATCATCATTTAGATTATATCGTGAAATAAACTGTTCAGAAGAATGGGGCACATTATACATCTTAACGCCTCTGCGTAAATAAGCCGGCAATGTCCACTTTTCGTTGAATTCTTCTTTTGTCATTTCTTGCTTGCGATTGGATTTCAATTTCTCTCTTCGCTCTTTGGCTTGTTGCTCTAGTCGTGCTCTTGTTTTACGCACCTCCATCAAGCCATCATTATTGATCACCTGATCTGCAGAAATCTCTCTTCCAATCTGAAACTCATCATCTTCGGCAAACAAGCTTTCTTCACCCTCGTCTTCCTGTTGCGAATCGGTTGCTTCGGTCTTATCAAAAAGGGTAAATGTATAGGCACGTTCTTCCTGCTTCGGGAATTCTTTCTCTACCTTTTCTTCTGTCTTTAGGATAGGTCTGTCAAACGGCTTTTGAACGTTTGGAATTTCCACAGGAACTTCAGCGGGAGGCGTTGTATTAATCGTTTCCGCGTTTTGTGAGCCACTGTTATCCTTGAATTTTAGTTCCAAGTCAGCTCCTCGTTGATTGACAGAATTATCGACCGCTCCAAAAAGAGGGATTTGAGATTTGTCGAGGTCATGTACTTTTTTGTCTTCCTTCTTGACTGTTTTTTGCACCGTTTCAAATCCAGTGGCAATAACTGTCACCCGAATTCGATCACCCAACGCACTGTCGACACCATGACCAAAAATAACTTCCGCTTCGTCACCAGTCTGTTGCTGAATGTACTCTGTAATAGTTGTTAGTTCGTCCATCTGTAGCTCAGCTTCTTCTCCAGAAATAATGGAAAGCAAAATTTTCTTTGAGCCCATGATGTCATGGCTATCCAACAACGGAGAAGCCAGTGCCTGCTGTGCCGCTTTGATTGCTCTGGTGTCGCCCCTTGTTTCCGCGGTACCCATCACCGCAGCACCTGCGTTCAACATTACTGTGCGAACATCTTGAAAGTCCACATTCACATACCCTGCCAGCGTAATTATCTCTGCAATCCCTTTCGCAGCTGTGGTTAGAACATTGTCTGCTTCACCAAATGCTTGCCCAATGGACAAATTGCCATAGATCTCACGAAGCTTGTCGTTTAATATAACGAGTACCGTATCGCAGCTGCTGCGGAACGATTCAATCCCCAACTCTGCCTGGCCTAGTTTTTTCTTTCCCTCAAAAGAGAAAGGAACGGTGACGATACCCACTGTCAGGATATCCATGTCCTTTGCAATTTTTGCGATGACAGGTGCGGCTCCGGTTCCAGTGCCACCACCCATTCCAGCCGTCACAAAAACCATTTTCGTTCCTGCCAGCATTTCGCGGATTTGATCTTTGCTTTCCAAGGCAGCTGCGCGCCCTACCTCTGGATTAGCTCCACATCCAAGCCCCTCAGTTAGGTTGACACCGAGCTGCAATTTGTAGGGAACCGGGCTGCTATTCAGCGCTTGCAAATCGGTGTTTGCTACCACAAATTCGACATCTTTAATTCCTTGTCGAAACATATGATTGACTGCGTTGCTACCTCCGCCACCCACACCAATCACCTTAATGATTGACTTGTGATGTTTGGGGAGATCAAATTTGTATCCTGTTACTGGTTCAAACATGATTATGGTGTTTAGTGGTTTTTCGTTTTTCTGTTTTGACTATTAATATTCATTCTTATCACTCAGATCATCAATTAACAATCCTTTCGTTTTGTTAAGTATGTTCGAAAAGAAATCAGACGCTGGATTTTGCTTTTCCTTTTTTACTTTCACCGTCTTTTGATTCTGATTTTCCTTTGCTTCCTTGTACCGTTCTTCACGTTCATCCAACGAACGGAAGCCAGATAGCACAAGGCCAACGGCCGTTGCATACATCGGGCTCTTCACCACTTCCAGTTTGCTTTTGCCAAGATGTTCATTAGGATAGCCAATCCGCGCATCCATGCCTGTCATGTATTCTACCAACTGCTTCAACGAATTTAGTTGTGAACCGCCACCTGTGATTACAATACCGCCAGCTAATCTGTTCTCGTAACCTGAGCTGATGATTTCTGCATGCGCCATTTCGATCACCTCTTCCATTCTGGCTTGAATTATGTTGGAAAGGTTCTTTACCGAAATTTCTTTGGCCGTGCGATTTCGAATTCCGGGAATAGAAACAATTTCGTTGGGACTTGCCTCTTCGGCAATCGCCTTGCCAAATCGAGTCTTCAATTGTTCTGCTTGCTTTGCCATTACCATCAGACCATGCTGAATGTCAGTAGTCAAAATATTTCCTCCGAATGGAATCACAGCCGTATGCCTGATAATACTATCGTGGAAAATAGCGATGTCTGTAGTGCCTCCACCAATGTCAATCAAACAAACGCCTGCTTCTTTTTCGTCTTCGCTGAGCACTGCGATACTTGATGCCAATGGTTCCAAAATCAAGTCTTGTATTTCAAGACCCGCTCTGCGTACACACTTATTTATATTGTTTATCGCACTGGTTTGTGCCGTGATAATATGAAAGTCTGCTTCTAGCTTTACCCCGCTCATACCAACAGGATCTTTGATGCCCTCTTCATAGTCAACCGTATAGTCTTGTGGCATCACATGAATGATCTCACTGCCCGGTGGGATGACAATTCGATACATGTCTTCCGTCAGGCGATTGACATCTTCGATGCTTACCTCGTCTTCTTTCGAACTGCGGGTGATACTGCCATGGTGTATGGAACTGCGAATGTGTTGTCCCGCAATACCTACATTCACCACACCAATATCTATTCCCGACATATCGCTGGCTTCTTTAACAGCCTTCTCAATGGCAAAAACAGTTTTATCAATGTTGGTTACAATTCCTTTTATTACGCCTTCTGACTCAGCTTTGCCCATTCCCAATACTTCGAGCTTGCCGAACTCATTCTGGCGACCTACAATCGCAACAATTTTTGTTGTACCGATGTCAAGCCCTACTACTATTTTTTCGTGTTCCATGTTGTTCTGTATGTTTAGTGGTTGTTTATATTTTCTCTCTGATTTAAAGAATTTAGTATATAGAAGTTAGAAGTCAGAATCACGCTTTTAAGAACTAGTTCAAACTCGATGTAACTTGCCGTTAATGTTGTGCGTCTACTCATTATACTTCTCAATTTCTATATTCTATATTCTGACTTCTATATTCTTTTTCATTCAGCAATCACTTGCCCCTCATATTCCAAATTCACACGTTCATACCTCGTCCAGCCACGCGTAGGTAAAATTTCCTTATAGAATACCATGAGCTTCTTGAATTTGACTTCTATATTCTCGGGCTTACCAAATTCAACCAACTGTCCTGTCACTTGTGGGTAAATTGAAATCTTCCCGTTCTTTGCAATATCTAACTGCGCCACCTGCGCTTTCCAGAATTTGTCTTCATTGATATATTCGATCATTTCAAGAAGTTGTTTTCCCTCTTCAGATTTATTTAAGTCTTCGCTTTCCAGCAATTGTTTAACGGCTCCACTTATCAATACCACTCGAGAAGTATATTTTTCCGAAACGGGCATAACGACACCATCCTCTGCTATGTAGGCGTCAGGCGCATCATTTTGCACGATGCGAGCAATCGGCCTTCTCAATTCAACATTGACGATTAAGTTTCCTTTAAGATCACCAAAAAGCTCAGCGTCTAAAATATGCTTGTCGTATTTCAATTTCTTTTCTATCTCCTTCAGTTTAATTCGACTAATACCAACACCCTTAATAGGCTCGCCACTTCCCTCCACCAGTTGCAATACATCGGCCTCATCTAAAAAATGATTTTCATTCAAGTTGTCCAAATCAATCACAATATCTTTGCACACCGACCCCCCGCGTTTTCGTTCGCTAAAGGCGATCAAAAACGAAAGCCCCAGAAGGACTACCGCTATTTTGATCTCTTTCCGTATGCTAAAATTTGCTTTCATCTAAACTCAGTTCAATTTGTAAATTTTCAAATCGATTAATTTTCAAATTTCTTCTTCAACATATCCTTGATCGGTTTCACAAACGTATCGATGTCACCCGCTCCCACTGTTGCTAACACTTCCACTTCCAAATCCTCCAGCTTTTGTAACACATCCCCCTTGCTACAACGAATCTTCACTGTACTGGTGATGTTTTTGAACAGCATATCAGAAGTGACTCCTGGTATAGGTTCCTCGCGAGCCGGATAGATGTCCATCAATAAAACCTCATCGGCAATACTCAGACTCTTTGAAAATCCTTCTGCAAAATCTCGTGTGCGCGTGAAAAGATGTGGCTGAAAAACTACTGTCAATTTTTTTCCTGCGTACATTGACTTTAGCGAAGTAAGAAATGCTTCAATCTCCGTTGGGTGATGTGCATAATCATCAATGTAAACCAAATCATCGCGTTTGATGATAAACTCAAATCTCCGCTTCACACCTTTAAAAGATTGAAGTGCTTGGCGAATATGTGTTTCACTTATTCCCAATTTTAATGCAACGAGCGTAGCAGCGATTGCATTTTCCATGTTATGAAAACCAGGGACACCGAGCTGAATTTTCTCAACCTTCTTTCCAAAGCCGTGAAGATCAAATTCAAAAAATCCGCCCCGACCAGTCGGGGTAATATTGCCGGCAAAAAACTGTCCCCGGCTCATGCCATATGTTTCTTTCGAAACTGAAATTCCTTCTGTTAGTGACTCGATTGATTCATGTATAATCAGACTTCCGTTTGCGTTGATCTGTTTGATGAAATCCCGAAATGACTTTAACATGCTTGAATGATCTCCGTAAATATCCAAGTGATCGGCATCGGCAGATGTCACTACAGCTATCTCTGGAAACAAGCGCAGAAAAGAACGGTCAAATTCATCCGCTTCAACTACTACGATGGTCTTATCATTCACCTCGCCCTCCATCACCAAATTTGAATCGTAGTTGGTGGTAATGCCGCCCAGAAATCCAACCATATTTACGCCAGCCGATTTTAGAATATGAGCGATCAATGAGGAGGTTGTGGTTTTTCCGTGTGTTCCCGCCACCGCAACTGTCTTGTAGCTCTTCGTTAACAGTCCCAACACTTCTGAGCGTTTTAGAATTGTGAATCCCAGGTCTTTTAAATAAGCATGTTCTACATGGTTCTTTGGGATAGCGGGTGTAAAAACTACCAATGTCTTTTCCTTACTGATATATCCGGGAATAAATTCAATCTTATTTTCAAAATGAATTTCCATTCCTTCTTCCAATAGTTCGTGCGTAAGTGGGGTAGGCGTACGATCATAGCCAGCCACTCGCAAGCCTTTATGCTTGAACCAACGAGCAATGGCGCTCATGCCAATGCCCCCTATGCCCAGGAAGTAAACGCTATCGTATTGTTCTAACTTCATTCTTTACTTCTATCAGTTTTTCAATTTCATTTACAATCTCTTCAGTAGCATGTGGCTTTGCCCACTTGCCAATATTGACACTCAACTTCTCACTCAACTGTTCATCATAAATCAATTTTAACACCTCGCTAACGAGAGACTCTTTTGCTTCTGAATCTTTTACCATCAATGCAGCGCCTTCATTGGCCAACGCCATAGCATTTTTTGTCTGATGATCTTCCGCAACATTGGGCGAAGGAACTAGTAGGCAGGGCTTTTTGGCAATACACAATTCAGATATCGCTAATGCACCTGCGCGCGAAATGACAACGTCAGAAGCTGCATAAGCCAAATCCATTTGTTTCAGGAAGTCAACTACTCGAATCCTTCTAAGATCTTTGTTTTCGACCTGTGCCTTGATGCCATCATAGTATAGCTTACCAGTCTGCCAAATGACTTGAATCTGAGAATCAATCAATTTGTCTATTCCAGCCAAAATACTTTCATTAATGGTTCGTGCCCCAAGGCTTCCACCTAAAATGAGGAGCGTACGATCGGAGCTAGTAAAGGCAAAATGACTCAACGCCCTTTCACGTTTTGAATCCAAATCGATAATGTCCTTTCTCACTGGATTTCCAGTGAATACTATTTTTGAAGCAGGAAAATATTTTTCCATGCCTTCATACGCTACACAAATCTTAGCTGCTTTGTGGGCCAATTGTTTATTGGTTAAGCCCGCATAAGAGTTTTGCTCTTGGATCACAGAAGTTACTCGTGCTTTCGAAGCCGCCAGCATGATAGGGCCGCTCGCGTAGCCGCCAGTACCAATCACTACATTCGGATTAAAACTTCTTATAATACTTCCGGCTTTCAAATAGCTCGCAATTAATTTGAATGGAAACGAAAGGTTTGAAATCGTTAGTTTTCGTTGTAACCCACTTATCCACAAGCCAATTATTTTATATCCAGCTTCTGGTACTTTGGTCATCTCCATTTTTCCTTGGGCACCCACAAAGAGAATTTCAGCGTCAGCATATCGTCTTTTAAACTCATTAGCAATGGCCAACGCAGGGAAAATATGACCACCTGTGCCTCCTCCACTAATAATGATGCGATATGGTTGTTGTTTGCTCACTATTATGCTGCTTTCATTTCTAAGCCGTTGCTCTCTTTTACTCCTTGTTCACTCGAATCTTTCTGTCCCCAGTTTTCTTCTTGTTCCCCACGGCTCACGCTCAAAATGATTCCAACAGATAAACCGGTGAAAACCATAGCTGTGCCGCCCATACTGATTAAAGGAAGGGGTTGCCCTGTAATCGGGCCCAACCCAACTACTACTCCCATATTAACCATAGCCTGACAGACCAAATCAAAACTTAGACCTGCCGACAACAGACCTCCGAACGCACGCTCGCTATTATAAGCAGCTTTCATTCCTCGATGAAGTAAAACCAAATACAATGCAAGAACGATCACACCTCCAATCATTCCATATTCTTCAATCACAATTGCATAGACGAAATCAGAATAAGGATGCGGCAAAATATTCCGTTGGTCACTATTACCCGGCCCCTTCCCAAAGACACCACCCGTTGCCACTGCTATGCGCCCGTGTTTTGCCTGAAATGGAAGTTCCGTGCCGTTTACAAAAGCAGTAATACGACTTAGCGCTGTAGCGCCACGTGTTCCGAACTTCAATGCAACAGCTCCAGCGAGCAAGCCAACTAAAACCAGCATCGCCAAATACTTAACCGGTACACGACCGATAAACATTACCAGCATACAAGTTGCGAATAGCAACATGGCGGTTGACAAATTGGTAAGAGCAATCAACCCGCATATCACACCACACCATATTAGCATTGGGATGAGGGCTTCTTTTACATCATCAATGTTTTGTTGCTTTTTGGAAAGCATACTGGCGAGGTTGATAATCAATGCCAAACTCGCAAAATCAGATGGCTGAAATGAAGTGTTAATGATTGGCAATGTAATCCACCTAGCTGCTTCGTTGATGGTGGTTCCATTTGTGAACGTATAGATTAATAGGGGAACACTTACCCACAACGCCAATCGGGATATTTTAGAATAATAGCGATAGTCTATTTTATGAGCAACCCACATAGCGCCTAAACCTAAGAAGACCATGAACGTGTGCTTCAGTAAATACGACTCGGTACTGGCCGTTCTTTTGTATGCCAACGTTCCAATAGAACTGTATACAACCAAAATGCTAATAAGCGATAGAGCAAAAACAACAGCCCAAATAACCCTGTCGCCTTGCAGGTTTTTATCAGCCCATTCTTTTATTTTACTCAATTTCATAAGTAAAAAGAATTTAGAATATAGAAGTTAGAAGTCAGAATCATTTTTGAATTGCTTTAATATAAGACTCTAGAAGCCTACCCACTTCGCTGGCCCGCTCCGTCAACGCTGTCGTTTCATAGTACTCTAAATCCTTTGCTAAAATCAAATAATACTCTGTCTCTGATAATGACCCTTGTGCTATGTTAAAGAATCTGAGTTTATCTTTTTTTCCCTTTTTCTTGAATCCTTCGGCAATATTGGCCGCCACGGAAACAGATGATCTCTTCACCTGAGAAGTAGAGCCATATAACTCCTCTTTAGGAAAAGAATTCGTCATTTTGTAGATGCCTAGTACTAGTTGATGTGCCCTTTGCCACACCACTAAGTCTCTGAATGATTGAGCTGGTTTCTTATTTTCCATATTCTACATTCCGACTTCTAACTTCTGACTTCTATTATTCTCCACTTCATCCTTCAATTCCAAAACTGCATTCCTAAATTGTGCGCCACGATCTTCATAATTCTTAAAAAGGTCAAAACTTGCACAAGCCGGTGATAACAAAACAACGTCTCCTTTTTCTGAAACGCGTAGTGCTAGTTGTGCCAATTCCTTTACGCTTTGGGTTTCGTAAATTTCTTTCACTTTGCCACTAAAAGCCTTTTTTAGTTTCTCGTTGTCCTTACCCAAACAAATCAACACACGCACTTTTTCTTTTACCTGATCCTCAATTAACGTGTAATCATTTCCCTTGTCAATGCCTCCGGCAATCCAAACAAGAGGCCCCTTGTAGCTTCCTAGTCCATAAACCACTGAATCAACATTGGTAGCTTTGGAATCATTCACAAACTCAACACCATTGATCGTTGCCACAGATTCGAGTCGATGTGGCGCATTAACAAATGTCTTTAAAGCCATTCCAATATTCTCTATCGAAACCCCAGCTAACACAGCGGCAGAAACGGCAGACATCGTATTGATCAAATTATGCGGCCCCTTCAACGTGGTTTGTGTCTGTGTAAATGAGAAAGATTTGCCATTCAAAGAAAATGTCATTTCATTTCCATTAAAATAAACCGGTACACTCGGATCTGATTTTAATGATACTCTCACTTTAACGGGTGAAATTGATTTGTTAGTAATCTCTTTCTCTATTACCAAATCGTCTGAGTAATAAATAAAAGATCCAGAAGAGCTCATGGATTGAACTAACCGAAACTTTGAATTGATATAATTCTGCATTTGGTACTCATAGCGATCTAAATGATCAGGAGTAATATTTAACAGAATTCCAATATCTGGTCGAAATGTTTTCGTTCCGTCCAATTGAAAACTACTAATCTCAATCACGTACCAATCATAATAAGCCGTTGCTACTTTCCGAGCAAGACTCTCTCCCACATTACCTGCCAACGCAACGTTGACTCCAGCCGACTTCAATAGGTGATACGTTAATAAGGTAGTTGTAGTCTTTCCATTCGTGCCAGTAATAGCAATTACTTTTCCCTTCAAGTAGCGAAATGCAAATTCAATCTCATCAATAATTTCAATCCCTGCAGCTTTCACCTTTTTAATAACCTCTGCTTTATCGGGAATTCCCGGACTTTTTATGACAAGTGATGCACTAAGTATCTTTTCGATCGTGTGCTGCCCCTCCTCAAACTCAATAGAGCTGTCAATCAATTCCTTTTTGAATTGATCTTTGATTACACCTTGGTCCGAAACAAAAACAGCAAGTCCCTTCGCCTTTGCTAAGATAGCTGCACCTGTTCCGCTTTTGCCTGATCCTAATATGACGACTCTCTCGCTCATCGTAACTTTAGTGTTGCCAGACTAACAATTGCTAATAATATCCCCACAATCCAAAATCGTGTTACAATCTTAGATTCATGAATTTGCTTTTTCTGATAATGGTGGTGGAGGGGAGACATCAGTAATATTCTTCTGCCTTCACCATATTTCTTTTTGGTGTATTTAAAGTAGGTCACCTGCATCATTACCGAAACCAACTCCACAAAGAAGATTCCACATAAAAGCGGGATCATCAATTCCTTTCTTACAGCTAGAGCTAACACAGCAATGATTCCTCCCATCGATAAACTTCCCGTGTCTCCCATAAATACTTGTGCAGGGAATGAGTTGTACCATAAAAATCCAAGGCACGCACCCACAAAAGCAGTACAGAAAATTACCAGCTCTCCCAAGTTAGGGATGTACATAATGTTCAAGTATGTACTAAAGTCAACACGACCTGATAGATAAGCGAATATGGCAAGTGTTAATCCGATAATCGCGGAAGTCCCTGCAGCAAGCCCATCAATACCATCTGTAATATTTGCTCCATTTGAAACTGCCGTGATGATGAATATGACAAAGAGTGTGTATACTATCCATGTATAATCAGCATTCCACCATGATATCAAACTGCTATAGTCAAATTCATTGTCTTTCAAAAAGGGTACAGTTGTCTTGGTGGATTTTACATCATACTCTGATTTTACGTCAGCGGGAATTGCAGCTATTTCAACGCTAGCGACTGATGGAGCGGACTTCTCACGGATAACGACATTGTCATTGAAAAAGAGTGTAAGTCCCACAATCAAACCAATGGAAACCTGACCGACAATTTTAAATCGACCAGCCAATCCCTCTTTATTCTTTTTAAATACTTTTATGTAGTCATCTAAGAATCCGATTAGCCCGAGCCAAATGGTGGTGGCTACCAACAAAATGATATAGACGTTGTCGAGCTTTGCCATCAGCAACGTGGGAATCAAAATAGCAGCGATGATAATAATACCGCCCATCGTAGGTGTACCCTTCTTCTGCAATTGACCTTCCAATCCTAAGTCACGAATATCTTCGCCCACTTGCTTTTTGCGCAAGAAGTTGATCAATTTTTTTCCGAATGTGATCGTAATTAACAAGGAAAGAACAGCGGCCACCCCAGCACGAAAGGAAATGTATTGGAACAATCCCGCTCCGGGAACGTCAAAGTTTTGTCTGATATATTCAAATAAATAGTACAGCATTAATTCGCAAACATTTTTAACATTCGTGTTAATACCTCTTTATCATCAAATGGATGCTTGACCCCTTTTATTTCCTGATAATTTTCATGGCCTTTACCAGCCACGATAATAATGTCCTTCTCCTTTGCCAGCATGCAGGCCGTCTTGATCGCTTCCTCGCGATCTACCATCACTAGTGTTTTCTTGGCATCAGTTGGCCCTACACCCGTTTGCATCTCCTTAATAATTTCTAAGGGATCTTCGCTCCTTGGGTTGTCAGAAGTGAAGATTATTTTGTTGGAATACTTACATGCCACGGCAGCCATGAGCGGTCTCTTCGTTTTATCGCGATCGCCACCACACCCGATTACAGCGATTACTTGCTCTTGACCGGTTCTAAAATGTTCTATTGTTTCCAACACATTCTTTAACGCATCTGGGGTATGTGCGTAGTCAACTATAGCTGTGAATTTGGAACCCGGTAATACCAACTCAAATCTTCCGGGAGCGGTAGTCAATGCAGAAAGTTTGAGAAGGACTGTATCTGAGTCTTCATCCATCAAGCACGCAGCACCGTACACCGTAAGAAGATTGTACGCATTAAAGTCACCAATTAACTTAAACCAAACATTGCGTTCACCGATCTCCAACTCTAGTCCTTCGATAGAATTAGTAATGATTTTGGCTTTGTAATCTGCCATTTTCTTCAACGCAAAAGTTTTCTTTTGCGCTTTGGTATTTTGAAGCATGACCATACCTCGCTTGTCGTCAATATTGACTAGCGCAAAAGCATCAGATGACAAACCATCAAAAAATCCTTTCTTAGCTCGGATGTAACTCTCGAACGTACGGTGGTAATCCAGGTGATCATGTGTAATGTTGGTAAAGAGTGCGCCTATAAAATGAAGCCCCGCAATACGACCTTGTGCAACTGCGTGAGAACTAACTTCCATAAAACAATGTGTACAGCCCGCTTCGAGCATACTTACCAGAAGTTCGTTTATTTGAATGGGATCTGGAGTTGTATGCGTAGAAACAAAATCTTTGTCCACAATCTTATTCACAACTGTGGACAACATTCCGCAGCGATATCCTAGTGAAGAAAATAACTTATAAAGTAAAGTTGCAACAGTAGTCTTTCCATTGGTTCCTGTTACTCCTACTAATTTTAATTTTCCGGAAGGGTTTCCGTAAAAATTAGACGCAATAATTCCCAACGCTTGAGCGCTATCCTTGACGGTTACATAGGTTGCCTTATCGGAGATTACCTCGGGAAGTTTTTCCGCGACAATGGCAACAGCACCCAATGAAATGGCCTTGTCAATAAAGCCGTGCCCATCTGATTGTGTACCCTTGATCGCAATAAATAACGAACCTTCTTTGACTTTTCTAGAATCAAAACAGATCGCATTGATATCCACATCCGTGCTTCCTGAAGCAGAGGTGATCGGCACTTTATACAATATGTCTTTTAGAATAGCCATTAACTTAGTCTCAGGTAAATTCTAGCGCCCTTGTTTATCTTTGTTCCCGGTGATATAGACTGAACCGATACTCTGCCTTTTCCTTCATATGATACGCGAAGCCCTGTTTTCTCTAACAAGAAAATAGCATCTCTAAATGTCATCCCCGTCACATCCGGAACATGATCTTTAACAATAGCATTCTTCTTCCACACAATAGCGTTTCCATTTTTAGAAGTTTTGATCCATTCTTCTTCGGTAGCTGTGTGGTTGGAGACACCCAATTCATTGGCGAGCATCGTTAGCTCATCTTGTTTGCCAGCGCGAATAGTTGGGAATACACCGGGCTCCGGCATTTTTGCTTTCTCCATGGCCGTGTGAAGATTAATATCTCTTGAATAAATATTGTCTGCGATGTCTTTAAACACCGGACCCGCCACACTATTTCCATATTGATAGATGCCACGTGGGTTTTTTACTAATACGATGGCTGAGTATTTTGGCGCGTGGGCAGGAAAGAAACCAACAAATGAAGTAACATATCTTTTCTCATATCGGCCGTCTTTTAATATTTGAGCAGTACCGGTTTTTCCCGCAATGCGGTAGTAGCTATTTTTTAAGTTTTTTGCCGTGCCATTATCCACCACACCTTCCAACAGAAGCTGCAATTGCTTCAGTGTTTTTGAAGAACATATTTTTGAATCGATCTTTTCCGTTTCGTATTCTTGTTTGATCCGATCCGCCTCACTGACCGAAGTGACAAAAACAGGTTTAATCATTTTTCCATCGTTGGCTACCGCATTATACAAAGTCAAGGTGTGCAGTGGAGAAATTTCAAACCCATAGCCGTAGGCCATCCAGGGCAGTGTAATGCCGCTCCAGTTTTTGTCTTTGGGGCGCGTGATTTTCGGGTACGACTCTCCGGTGATCTGCAATCCAAGTGGAGCAGATAGTTTCAATTTGTCGACATATTCTAAAAACTTGGAAGGCTTGGTGCCAAAATGTTTATCCATTAACTTGGCCATGGCAATATTTGAAGAGAGTTCAAACGCGCGCTTAATGGTAATTTTTCCATATCCACCTTCGTCATGGTCGCGCACGAGCCGGTTGTAAAACTTGTACTCACCATTACCCGTGTTGATCGTGTCAGTCAGTTCAATGTTTGTTTCTTCCAACAAAGCCATCATCGTCACTAACTTGAAAGTAGAACCCGGCTCGATGGAGCCGCCTACTGCGTGATTAAATTCTTCCTGAAAACCACCTCGCCCATCGGCCGTTAAATTTGAAATAGCCTTGATGTGTCCCGTTTTCACTTCCATCACTACCACGGTACCTTCATCTGCATTGTGTGCTTGCATCGCGTGGTGAAGTGAAGTCTCGGCTACATCCTGAAGATTGATATCAATGGTTGTTTGAATATCCATACCATCAATGGCTTTAATGTTATTTGCATCAAATACAGGCTTCCATGTACCGCCTGCAATTTTTTGAAACAAAGCCTCTCCATCTTGTCCGCCTAACGCCTCGTCAAAACTATATTCTAGCCCTGCACCTTTTCCATCTTCATTTACAAATCCAACGGTTCTTCGGCTCAAATTCGAGAAGGGCCGATAGCGCACATCCATTTTTTCAAAAATCACTCCACCTTTGTAGCGGCCATCGCGGAAGATGGGCCAACTCATCATTTCTTTTTTTGTTTGGTAATTGATCCGCTTGCGATTAATGGTAACATATTGTTTACCCGTGGCCCGCGCATCCTTCAGCATTTCTTTGTACTCCTTTGCAGACCGATCTTTGTAGTACCTGGACAAAAACCAGGAAAGTGAATCAACTCCTTGTTTAAAAATTTCTTCTTTGGCCAAGGTAGGATCAATAGCTACTTTATAGAAGGGAAGACTAGTAGCCAGTAAACTTCCGTTGTCCGAATAAATATTGCCACGAGTGGCCTTTACCTTTTTATAGTCAAAGTTGATTTCTTCACTCATCTTGGCCCACTTCTCTCCCTCCACAATTTGAATATGCCCTATTTTAGCGCCCACACAAATAGCAAAAATGAGAACGCATAAAAATGCGACTCTTACTCTTACTAATATGGATTGCTTTATGTTCATTAGTCTTTCACTACTATTTTAAAGGGTGGGTTAAGACTTTCCTTTAACCCTAATGGCTTTACTCGTCTTGCTACTTCACTTTGTTTACTTGCAAACATGACGTCCGATTTAAGCGTGGTATAATCGGCTCGCAAATCTTGAACTTCCGTTTGGGCACGATCTATTTGACGGGTCGTTTTTTCAGCATAGTGCGTGTTGCTGATGTAGATCAAACTCAACAACACGACAAACAATATTTTGGGCAGGTATTGCACCGGAAATCCATCTTCAAAATAGCTCTCTAACTTCAGCCGCTTCTCTAGCCCCGAAAAAACACTTTTACCATTACCGCTCGCCTTGACTGCAGGCTTCACGCGTGGCTCATTTGCTTTTTGTGGTGGCTCTATTCTGAATTTGTTTTCTGACATAACTCCCATATATTGTTACAAGCCTCAAGCCACATGCTTCAAGCTGTTAGGTTTACTCTAAAACTTACTACCTACAAATTTTCTAAGGGTTAAAATTGGGTGACTCAGCTTGCAGCCTGTGGCATGCAGCCTGCAGCCAAAATCCAATCAAACTCTTTCTGCTACCCTCAACTTCGCACTCCTTGCTCTGTTATTTTCATTTACTTCTTCTTCTGACGCTTCAATCGGCTTTCGATTGATCGCCTCAAAAGGCCTTACTTTATTTCCATAAAAATCTTTCTCCACTTCACCATACATTTTACCACTATTAATGTAGTTCTTCACCAGTCTGTCTTCAAGCGAGTGATAGCTCATCACCACCAGCCTTCCTCCAGTTTCCATCACCTCGCCACATTGGTGCAAAAAATCTTCAAGTGCCTGCATCTCTTCATTCACTACGATGCGCAACGCCTGAAACACCTGGGCGAAATACTTAAACTCCTTTCCTCGTGGAGCAACTGTTTTCAATAAGCCGATCAGATCATTTATGCAATCAAACTTTTTTATAGCCCTCTGCTTTACGATCAAACCTGCCAAGGTCTTTGCATTTTTTACCTCACCATAAATGCCCAACATCTTATGCAACTCACTTTCTGAGTACTCATTCAATATTTTCGCAGCACTCGTTGATCCTTTCTTATCCATCCGCATGTCTAAGGGACCATCAAATCGGGTAGAGAAACCTCGTTCGGCCGAATCAATCTGGTGTGACGAAATTCCTAAATCAGCAAGAATACCATTGACCTTAGTTACTCCATTCAACTTCAAATACTGCTTCATGTATCTGAAGTTCGCCTGACAAAATGTAAAAGAACGACTCTGAATATTATCCGCCTGCCTCTTGGCATCTTCATCCTGATCAAAAGCAATCAACCTGCCTTCCGTTAACTGCTCTAGTATCTTTAAACTGTGCCCACCTCCACCAAAAGTTACATCTACATAAGTTCCGTCTGGCTTTATTTGCAAAGCTTCAATGCACTCTGCTAACATTACCGGTCTGTGGTACATCATTACTTCTTCCTTTTGTGCCACAGGCTGCAAGCCACATGCTGCAGGCCGCGACTGTTACAATTCACTCTCTAGTTTCTCAATGAACTTTGAAATCATACTCTGCTCCTTTCTCACATTATCTATGATCTCATCAATCAATTTTTGTTCTATCCATTTTCTTCTTCCAACTGCCAACATTTGGGTCTCCAATTCAAAGGCAGACCCCAGACTAATCTCCACAAACTTTAATTTCTCCTTCGTGCTACGCTTTGCACTCCCCTCGGCAATGTTACTAGGTATTGATACAGCGCTCCGGGTAATCTGAGAGCGTAATCCGTATCTCTCCTCTTGTGGAAGCATTGGCACTATACCATATACGCTATCAACTATCTCCATTCCCAATTGCCAAATCAAAAGCTTTTTAAAGTCTTTCATTGCTACCTTCGCTTAATGGCCACAGGCTTCTTGCTTCAAGCCGCAGGCTGTAATCAGTTACAATTAACTTTCAGTTTTTCAATAAACGAGCTAATGCTTCATTCGCATTACTTAATTTGCACTAGCAGCGTGTAGCATGTGGCCTGCGGCTTGCAGCCAAAAGCTTCAGGCTACTCGTTCAAATACTTTTCTGCCAGTTTCGACAACTCACTTGGGTCTTGGATCAATTGCTTCTCATAGACTGATGGATTCCAAATCTCAACTTTGCTTCCTGTGCCTACCAACATCGCATCTTTTTCAATCTGCGCGTAGGTGAGCATGTTCTTGGGGATGAGAAAGCGGCCGTTGCCGTCTAACTCGACTGTTACTACCCCCGACAAAAAGTTCCGCTGGAGTTTGCGGTACTCTTCGTTGAACTCGCTGAGACCTGAAATTTTTGAGAAGACTTTCTTGAACTCCACCATCGGATATACGATTAAGCATGGCTCAAAGCCTCTGCGGATGACAAGCTCCTGGCTGTCCTCGCCTGTGGCGGGTAGCTGGGCTTTGATCCGCGCAGGCAGTACAAGCCTGCCTTTGGCATCAAGTTTACTTTCGTATTCGCTAGTGAAGAAAGTCATAGACTGTAGTGGTTGCCTTGCTTGTCACGCCTTTCAGCGTGATTCTCCTAAACAAACGTAAGCATTTTTCATCCACTTTCAACCACTTTACCCCACTTTTTTACATTTATTGTTAAAAAATGACTGAATAGCACCTTTTCGATATAGAAAAGTCATCAAAAACGGGATTTGGGCGGCTGCCCGGCCTGCCATTTAGGGCAATGACGCAACTATGATTTAGAAGAAAAGTGGGTTAAAATGGGAGCAAATTCGACCAAAAGGCAGGCCGAGCACCGGGCTTTCGCTACTCGCCAGCCTTCGGCCCGCCAGCCACAGCGCAGCGAAGGCTGGGCTCAAACAGACCGCTCAATCCCTGCCGCAGTGGATGGAAACAACCAACTGATCCTACCAAAAAGATTTGTGAAAAGTTTTGTACAAGAAAAAGAGAAGGGGTTTTTGGTCGGAGACCAACGATAACTAAGGCTTTTCGGGAAAAAAGTTGTATCAAACCTTAAAACGCATTTTTTCCTTACGACTTTTTATTAAATTTGAAAAAAGTGAAAAAATGAAAGGAATCAAATTCTTAGTGCTATCAGCGTTTTTGTTTGCTCACGTAGTTGTTTGGGCGCAGCTTGAAGAAAAGATAAAAAGCGAAAATGTTATATCAGGAGTTATTTTTCTTGACGGGAAAGAGATACCAGGATATATAAAAAAGATGGGAAAGACAGAAGTTTTTGACAAACCTTTTGATGCTCCTTGGCAATTCCAATCAGAAGTACTTTTTATTGGTAAAGACGAATTTGAGAAAACAGAAAAAATAAAAAATAAAATGTTTCAAAGCTATAGCGCCAAGGAAATTGAGGGATATAAGTATGACACCACATACTATGAAAGTGTTAAATACGCAGATATGTCTGCAGTAGGAATGAATATGATCGCTAAAAAAGTGTTTATGCAAAAGGTCCTTGCAGCCAAGATATCTCTATTCATTTATTATAACTCACCTCCCGCCTTGGTTGACGGATCAAGCTACCAACAAGCCTACACCGAAGCCGCGATTCCAAAAATGGTTTATCAAGTAGGGAAAGAGGGGAAATTAAAGCTTGTAAATAATCTAAATATTAATAAAGAGTTGGCAGATTGTCCGGCTGTCATAGAAAAATATGCGAAGGGCGAGTATAAGTCGTCTAACAGTGCATTGAACAATAAAAATAAATTCCTCAATAATACTTTGTTCCGTGAAGATATGAGGCTTGCTGTTATTCAAGACTATAATAATATCTGCAAATAGCTCCAGCGCCCCTAGTTATTTATTGTTGGTCTCCTACTGGTTATTGTTGGTCTCCGACCAAAATCTTTCCTAAAGCATAGCCGTCTTACCCGTGCCTTATCAAAATAAGCTATTTGCTGGGCATGATCAGCGCCATTACAATGTAGGCAAGCAGTCCCATACCAAAACCAAAGAAAGCAGCCACAAAAAGTATCCTCACAATCGTGGGATCGGTATCAAAGTAGTTGGCTAACCCACTACACACACCAAAAATTTTTCTTTCGCCCTTTACCAATTTTTTTGTCGCAGCCATAGTGATTGTTTTACAACTGAAAATTAATAAAAACCTAGCTTATCTCCATTTCGAAAAAATTCGTTGAAAGGATCTCGCCATCTGCTTAAAAAAATCAAAAAGACCACCTCACCCCCATTTCTAGGTAGAGATGATTAAACCAACCAGGGTCTGTTGATAATAGCTGGCCATTGCTCGTCACGAGAGCCCCACTTCCTGCTAGTGAAGTAGCTTGTTCACCTCTGAAAAGAAAAAAACCGGATTCATCTTTCAAAATGATTCGATTCTGTCGTTCTAGATTAATGTAACAACCTGCATTAAGGTATAACAACTTCAGCCCTCCTATTTTTTTGTCGATTGAAATAGAAGGTCTTATAAAAGAAACTCTTTCGCCCACATGAAAACTCAACTCCTTCGTGTTGATCATCTTGTTAGCAAATAGAATCTCTTCTGTATTAGTGAATGTAGGGAAACTCCAACCGAATTGCTGGATTCCGTATGCCAATGACGGCCTCATCAAAGTTGGTCGCCCTTTTTTATTCAAAAGCACAGAATAACGAGTACCTATTTGAACTGATGAAAACTCATAGTTGTTTGTCAAATCCGTGGAAGATCCGTAGAAAATCTGCCAGCGTCTATTTAGTTTAATCGAGAGTTCCGTTGCAAGCAAAAAGGGAAATCCTGTGCCATTCAGTTCTCTATCAAAATTCAAAGAATTCGATCCAGATAAGTAACTTAACGAAAGATCAGAGTTACTAACTGTATACGGAAGAAGTTGTGTGCCAAAAGTAAACCCAAGCCGTGTTAGCAAAAGGAACAACGGGGGACGCTTCTTCTTTTTTATTGCTTGCACAGCTGTGCCATCCAAACTCTCTGTTGCCTGTTCCAAAAGTTCCTTTCTATTCTGTTCGGTGTGGTAGGGTTCAAGTTGCGTTTGCAAGGTAGAATCTTGAACAAGTACGGTTGTTCCTTTCCAAAAGTCCTCTTCGAAGTTATCCTGAATCTGGGAGAAAATTTGTGTGTAGCCTAACCGATCGTTGAAAGACAGAAGGTTGACTGAATCTGCTTTTACCTTATTCACCACAAATTCTGCTGTTACTACTGTTTTCAGGTCGAGGCCTTTGTTGACATCAATCTGCTGGACATCTACATAATTCAAAAACCATTTATCTCCGATTCTTTTGTAGAATCCTCGTTCTGTGTTTTTTATATGTCGCACGTTGCTCACAAGTCCGTTCCTAAGTGAATCCTTATTATATAGTGTTACTTCTGTGCGCAGGTAAGCCTTGCTTTCTTTTTCAATAAAAAGTTTTCCGCTTTCCTCTCCACGCTTTTCCTTGAATCCTACTATCCAAACTTCTTTGCCTTCATTTCTCGTTACATCGATCAAATGATACTCATACTTACGCTTATCCGGCCTCAACACACCCGCCTTTTGTTTAACCAAATCACCGGTCACACCCAGAAAAGGCCCCCCATAGTAAAGGGCATTAGTTAATGTATCACCGCTGGTAAAATGATTAACACGGGATTTAATGATCTTAGCATTTCCTGTCTCTTCCTCGAACTGATACCCGCTTCCTTGTAACACTAACTGAGCTTCACCAAAATAGAGATACTTACCATCTACTATCCTAAGACTTTCACGATAGAACCCTTCAAATTCATATGGCTTTAGAGCATAGTTCTTTTCAATACTATTGTATGCTTCGCGAAGGAAAACAAGCAATGAACTATCAGGCATGATCACCACTTCGCGTAATTGCCGATCTTCCGCTTTCAGTCGAATGATTTGAACGGATGGATAACTTGCCAACGAAATCTTACGAATGCCATAGCCAATATAAGATACTAGCAGAGTGGATGATCGATACCGAGACGAAACAACGAGTTTAAAATCACCTTCTGCATTGGTACTAGTGCCGATACTTGTTTTTTCAATCTGAAGATTGGCAAATGGAAGCGCTTGATTTGTTTCTTGATCAACCACTTTTCCACTAATCTCAAAATCTTGTGCCAAACAATTGATCGAGATCAGGATAAAAAATGTGCTAACTGCTCGATCTAGCGAACTCATACAAAAACAAACTATTTGTCCGGCATAATCACCGCCATCACCACATAGATTAAAAGTCCTGCTCCAAAGCCCAGAAACGCCACCACAAAAAGAAGTCTCATGATGGTTGGGTCAATATCAAAGTAATTGGCCAGACCACTGCATACGCCAAATATTTTTTTCTCTCCTTTAACCAGTTTCCTTACCATAGTCGTAGTATTTTTTTGTAATCGAAATTTAGCAAAAAGTAACGTCATTCCTTCTTTCCGAAAATGCGCTGAAAGGGTCTCGCCATTTGTCCAATAAAATCGGTTGGGAAATTCTCACCTGCGGGAAGGCCAACGGGCAGATTTTCATCGTCACTCGGCCAGTAGTTGGTTCCAAAAATAAAGTCCCAGATGCTCAGCGTTATTCCATAGTTAAATCCATTGGGGTGCGTTGCGGGCATCTCCTTCGCATGATGCCATAGGTGCATCTGCGGCCCGTTGATAAAATACTTGAGCGGCCCCAGATTGATTTTCAAGTTAGCGTGCCCGAGCTGCCCAACGACCAACGTAAAAATATGAACGATGAAAAAATCAGAAATTCCGAAGCCTATCATGGCCAACGGAATGTATTCTAATGAGCGATACAAAATATTTTCCATCCAATGATAACGCAGTAAGGCTGCAAAGCCCATCTGCTCGGTGCTGTGGTGCACTTTGTGAAACTCCCACATCCAATTCACATGATGATACATCCGATGGATAGCCCACTGCATAAAATCGCGTAGTACAAAAATCAATAGGAGTTGCAGCCAGCCGGGTAATGCACCCACGTGGATGGCCATGATATTCGTCACGCCAAACAAGGCAAGAAAGTCATTGAAAAGTTGAACGCCTACCATTGATAATGCATTGTAGGCAATCATCGAAAACAAAAAGTAATTCCAAAAGAGGTAAAAAATATCTAACCAAAAATACTCTCGAATGGCCGGCTGATTTTTGCGCCAAGGAAATAGTAGTTCAAGAACGTAGATAATCACGGATGCTCCAACTAACCAATAGAAGTAGTTGCGCCAGCTTGGATGTAAAACTTCCTGGACAAAATAATTCCAATACCCTGAATAAGCGTTTGAGATTACTGACCAATATTTATCCATGCCTTTGCCAAAAGGCAAATATCGTGTTTAAAAACAAAACGGCTTCATGTAAAAAGCCAGCAAAGCCCAGAGCCATCTTGGTGAAAAGTGCGGTTATCCAATTACACTGTACTGGTCCCACTAAATGTGAGTTGCGTGTTTGTTACCTAAGATGCCGAGAGCGATGAATCTCCTCCTCAGCACTGCCTGTATTGTTGAATAACTTCTCACGACAGCGCGTATTGAAATGAGCCCCGCATTTAGTGCATTGGCCGGGCAAGCTTTTACTCTAGGGGTTATAAATTTTCTCATCACACGTTCAGTGGCGAGCATAACCCCTGAACAGATAAGAGAAGTGGTTACTAATTTTGAAAATAACACTTTAGCTTAGGGTATTGCTTTTTGCATAAACGTAGAGCGAGCGATGGTAACAAACCTGCCAAAAAGGTTAAAACGCTCGGAAATCGGATGAAGCAACCTGCAAAAATCAAGTAAGCAGGGATTTAAAATTCAAGATATAAGATTTCGCTGCTTCGAGCACACGAAATTTACAACGCATTTCTCTGAGTCTTCACAATGAAAGATTGCCAAGAACTTTATCAACAAGATGCGTTTGGTTTCTATTCGTTCAAGGGTGCCCAGGAGCTTCCGGTATTGAAGGAGAAGCACTGGACGACTTGCCCAGAAGGTTAGCAACCAATGTGCCTACAGCCAGCATCGGCAAAACCTTTAGCAACAGCGGAATTTTTCTTTTGACCTTGAATGGAGCAGTGTTTACGATTTGATCCTGATTCTTGGTGTCAGTGATTTTGAACGAATAACCTTTTCCAGGTTTTACATTTGACGGTAATGTAAATTTGTGATGCCCCACGTTGGCAATGTTAGGAAAGGTAGTGACCTTCTTGCCCTTCCTATACAAGTCAAAGTTCAAAATATTCTGCTGTGTACCTCCACTCCACGTCATATTGTATGGCGTCAGGCGTTTCAATGAATTGTATTGTCCATTTAACCTTACAAAAGGGATGTAAGCTCTACCCCTGACTTCAATTCCTACTTCTCCTTCAAAATTTGCGCCCAGTTCTTCCTTTGCAGCCCATGTGATTTTTTTGTTCCCTCCGGGCTTCACTTCCAAGCCGGCATCGCCTACTACTTTTTCTAAAGGCGAAACGTAGTTGTCGCGCGAAGAAAACAACTTTATCGTATAACCCCTTCCAGCAACAGAGTCCAACAAGTCATAATAAACATTCACGTTGCCACCATCCAACTCTACGCGCTTAAAAGAAAAATCCTGACTCCATGCCACTTGGTTAGCCAGAAAAAAGAAAATAATTAATTTTTTCATATTGGTTTTATCTTAATTTTTTGAGACAAACAAAAAATCACTTTCATTTTTGTCATCGCCAAAACTTCCTAGTCGAGGCTCGGGCTTCAGCTTTTCAACGTATGTTTTGATTTCAGCCAACGTAAGGATTCGGTCGCTTCCACCCCCTTCGGCAAATGCCTGTAGCATTCGCAAGGTAAATGGCGAATGTTTGCCTGGAATACCATCGCTTACATATTCTTTGCCACCGGATGTCAGGTACTTGCGGGTGCGATAGCTTAGTTTTCGCACCATATATTCAGTGTCAGAAGTTTCCATAGCCTCCATGCCACGCGCACTTGCTATCACTGGATCAAACGTGCCGCCAAAACAAACGTCCATCGCCAAGAAAACATGTTCGACAGGAATATTTTGAATAATGCCCCTGAGCCGGTTGTGTGAAATATAACTGGTTCGGGCATTATCATTCTCTAACGAATTTTTTGCCACAACAAATCCCTCTCCAAAGGTTTCGTCAAAGTAGCCGTGTCCAGCAAAAAAAATCATCAACTGATCCTGAGGTTTAAATTTCCGTTCTGCATATTCGCGCAATTTGTTGTACACATCATCTTGATTGGGGTTCTCCAAAATCTCTGTTTCGAAGCCATATTTCTCTTTTAACACTTTGGCAATGCTTTGCGCGTCATCGATAGGGTTTACCAGGTCTGACCAGTGGTCATATTGATCGGTGGCAAAGAGTAACACATAGTCTTTGCGATCTACCGAAATGGCATCCGCAATCGCGTCTTTTCCTACCAATATGGAGCGAGTACTGGTCACGATACCGCCATTTACATTTTCTGCCACCAATCGTATTACATTCTGGCCGTCAAAAAGCTTAACAAATTGTTTTACTCTAACCGACTTTATCGGGTCATTGCCTAAGGACTTTTCGCCCCGCGGGGTGCTGCCATCACTCACCATCATTTTTAGCGACTTAATATCCACATCAGAAGTTACGATGGCTTCAATTTCAATCGTGGAACCTTGTGTGCTGCTGTACTCCTGTTTGGGGGTTACCCATTTGATCATGGGCAAGTTGGTTTTTAACCCAGGGTTTGTGTTTTTAAAATTGAACACAATTTCGTTTGTGCGACCCGAAAAGCTCTGGGCGTGACAAAACGTTGTAACCGCGATGAGAAAACAAGATGTGATTTGTTTCATTTTTATGTAGGTTGATTTACACTTATTGTAAAATAATCTTTCCACTTCTGACAACTCCGGCAGAACTTACAAAACGATACAGGTAAATTCCTTTGGGGAGCTGTGTTCGCTGATCACCCATAACATCCCAAGTTGCCGTGTGCAAGCCGGGTGCAAATTGGCCACTGGCCACCACGCACACGAGTGTTCCCGTCAAATCAAACAATTGCAACCGTACTTCCTCCTGCTGCAGGTGCGTGGCAAAGGGAATCGTTACCGATCCTGAAGTCGGATTGGGATATGGATCACCCACATAGGTAAAATCGGGTACTACATTTTCGTAGGCGCTGTAAAAGAACCGCAGTGTGCGGTTGGTGCGTAGCTCAAATGCATACTCGGTATGCTGCTTCATGTCAACCAATGTGTTGGCTTCGGCATCGAAGAGAAAAAGATGACCGGTGTCGTTTTTCCAAGAGGAATTGTCCCACTGAATGTTGGCATTGCGATCTTTACTATTGCTTTGAATCGAGAAAGTCCAATCGTATCGATCGCAAGAAGGTGCCACATCGATCATCCACTTGGATTGGGTTGCACCCGGATGGTGAGAGCTTACGTCCACATAATTAAAAAACCGCGGAAGAGCCACCTCGTCAAACCTGTCCATTTCTTTCTTTGCTTCTGGGTGCATGCCTATCCCTGCGAGATCGTTCGTTACATCACCAACTTTTGTCGTGAACGGCAGGAACCATTCGTTGAGAGAAATGTTGCTGCCACTGATTGAGCGACCATTGGCAGCTCGGCCATTAAAACGCTTTGCATCAGGAGAAATTGAAATCTGAACATTTTGGGTAGAAGAATTATTGACAAACCCACCGCCAAAAGCCAAAAGGCCATCATATTTTTTGAAACCCGAAGAAGGTGAAATCTGATACCCATATAGGTCTCCTATTTGTGCCACACCACTAACGCTACTGTTTTGGGCAAGCACATCTGACCAGGAGATACTGAAGTCGAATGGATTGCCTATTTGATTCCAACCCGGCTGGAGTACCAGCGAAGTCGCTTGTAAAACAACAATGCCCGCAAGTGTAATGGCTGGAGCAGGGTTCAGATTAGAATTAATCCAGTAACCTTTTCCAGACTGTAGCTGGGTTACGTTGCGTACATCTTCATTTCCGATTTGATCATTTTTGTATTGCATGATTCTCCAGTTTTTTTGAAATGACTCATCGCTGAGTGTAGTACTGGGCACCGCTCCGTTGGGAATTGAAATGATTCTGTAATCGTCTAATTTTCCGCCCGTTGGGAACAGTATGTCACGCGAGAGGTTATAGGCCGTAGTGACGGATACTCCCGCGGAAAGAGGCGATGTTCCGCTGGCATTGGTAGCACTTATCTTGTAGTAGTACCGGGTTTTCTCAGCAAGCGAGGTTAACATGAGTGAATTGACGTTGCCAACCGGTTTGCCGCTATAGGCTGAAAGTACACTACCAAGAGTAAACCCAGGATCTGTTGCCACAGTGATATTGTAATTGGTGGCACTTTTCACAAACGCCCATTTTGCCAAAAAACCAGTGAGTGTTGGATTAGTATCGGCTGGCCCGGATATGGGTGTGGGCGGTATAGTTAAAACAGGTGTGGGACCAGAACTAACGGATGCACCGCTGGCATTGGTAGCGCGTAGAACTACTTTGTAGGTAGTGCCCGCCAAAAGATTATTGACCGAAAGACTTGTTCCGGAAACGGAAAGATTATTGTAGCCACCCAAGGGAAGATTTGCTTCATCAAGCACATCCACAAAATATCCTGTAGCTCCGGTCACGGCAGGCCAGTTGGCCGAAAACGAAGTCTGACTGATGGCGGTAGCCGTGACAGGGCCAGGCACCGCTGGCACGGTCACTACAAAAATCACATTGGAGGAAGGGGAGCTTCCCGTGTCATTGGCCGAGCGCACCCGATAGAAATAAGTAGTTCCTGATGTCAATGATCCAACAGAAAGAGATGTCGCACTGCCCGCCACCATCGAGTTATTGATTTGCAATTGTGTAAACGCAACGTCCCGTGCTACATCGATAAAATAGTTGGTGGCTCCAGCCACAGCAGCCCAGTTGGCGGTGAAACCTTGAGCGGTGATGGAGGTAGCTGCCGTTGCTGTTGGGGTAGCTGGAGAGGTGGAAACGGTGATCACATTGGAGTTCGCTGATGTGCCATTGGCGTTGGTGGCTCTCACCCGGTACTGAAATGTAGTGGCAGAAGTTAGCCCGGTAATGCTCACCGAGTTTCCAGATTGTGGTGAATTATTAAAACCTGAAATAAAGGTGGCGAAGTTGTCGGTGGACACGTCTAAAAAATATCCCGAGGCGTTGCTTATGGCTGCCCAATTTGCATTAAAAGAAACATTGGTAACCGCATTAGCTGCCTGGGCTAGGGTGGGAGGAGGCGTGAATATAGCGATCACTTCCATGGATTGGCCGCTCCCTATAAATGCAAAGTTACCGGACACGCAAACCGTTTGAGGGCCGTTCAAAGAAAGCCCCCCCGCTGCATTGGCTAAACTGGCGGCAGGTACTGGGGTGGCGGGGTCTGTTACATCTATAATCTGCAAGGCATTCGTGGACAAGCTTGGTATGTATGCGTAGTTGCCCGAAACAAACAATGACCTCGGCGTGTTGAGGATAACAGCTCCACCGTTGGTAATGCTGCCTTTATGAGCGGGGGCAGCGGGGTTACTTACATCCACAATTTCCAGTGCCTGGCTTCCATCGCTGGTGACATACGCATAGTTGGCAACAACAAAAACAGCATTCGGCTCATTTAACAATGCCCCGCCAGCACCATTGGCAATACTGCCAGCTATGACCGGTGAGGTGGGGTCTGTCACGTTAATGATTACCAAAGCATTTGATTGCTTTGAGGCGACATACGCGTAGTTTCCCTTCACAAAAACGGCCCATGGACTACCTAATAGTCCACCTACTATCTTACCTTTATGAACGGGTGCTGCCGGATTGGTCACGTCCACAATCTCAAGACTAAAGCTATTGCGACTCACCACGTAGGCATAGCTGCCTTGCACATATACACCGTTGGGCGCAGTCAAGGCTGCTCCTCCCGTACCATCCGTAATGCTTCCAGCATGCACTGGATTTGCTGGGTCAGTTACGTTTACAATCTCTAATGCATTACTCCCTCCACTTGCTACGTAGGCGTAGTTCCCTGAAACAAATACGCCTTTAGGTTGTACTAGCAAAGCACTACCACCATTAATCAATTTGCCCTTTGGCAAGGGAGTGGTGGGGTTGGTGATATCCACAATCTGCAAGGCGTTACCTCCAAAGCTAGCCACGTAGGCATAATTGCCTGAAATAAAAATTGAATAAGGGTCATTTATGGAAGCTCCCCCCGCACCATCGCTTATCCTACCGGCAAAGCCTGGAATGGGGGTTTGAGTCCAGCCATTACTAAAATTGAAAAAAATAACAACTATTATGGATAGGCACTTTTTGATTCGAGTAAGAATTGAATCCATGGCAAGATTTTTAGCCAAAAATAGATCCCTTACACAAGTAACCTGGTTTACAAACCTGCCAAAAAGGTTAAAAGACTCGCCAATGTAATGAAGGAATCTGCCAAAAGAAATGCAAGAAACTCGCCAGTAGCAGTTTTTAAGAGATCACATCATATCCGAAGGCCGCTTGCCAAACCGTGCCTCAAATTGTTTGGCAAAATAGCTCGCGCTCTCGTAACCCACTTCGCTGGCGAGAACCGACAGTTTGGAAACTTTTTTGTCTACCAATAATTGCCATGCTTTTTTCAGGCGCACTTCTTTTATCAATTGGGCGGGCGCCATACCGGTGAGTTCGTGCGACTTGCGATAAAGCTGCCGCTCACTGATGGACAGGTGGTCGGCTAATTGAGTAGTCTCTATGTGTCGATCTGATATGTGCTGCTCTACGTAACTCACCACGATGGCCATAAAGGCTTGCTCTTCAAGATTCACAAGCGGCAATTTTTCTTCGGGCTCTTCTGCCTTCTGCAACCATTCCCTGCGTGCCGCACTGTTCTGCAATAAGTTTTCGACACGGATTTTTAGTTCGGTAGCGTTGAAGGGCTTTACCAAATAATCGTCTACACCCAAACAAAGCCCTTGCAACTTGTCTTCCTCTGCCGCACGGGCGGTGAGTAAAATGACCGGCACTCGTTTTAGCTTTTCGTTGGCCTTCAGGTGCGAGAGAAACGTGTATCCGTCCATCTGTGGCATCATCACATCCGACACAATCAGGTCAGCAACGTTAGTGTGCAACCACTTCAATGCCTCGACTCCGTTAGCCGCTTGCGCAATAGTAAAGCGGTCGCCCAGTATATCGCTTACGTAGCTGCGCATCTCTTCGTGGTCTTCCACCAACAGCACCACCGGGGGTTTTGCAAATTTTGTGTAGGAAAGAACGATCGGGCCTGTTTCGGTTTCAGGTTGTCTATTCAATGGCGTTACCACTGGAAAGGAAAGTGAAAACACAGAACCCTTTCCAATTGTGCTTGCCACGAAAACCTCGCCACCGTGCAGTTCGGTAAATTCTTTTACCAACGAAAGGCCTATGCCGGTGCCGCGTACATCATGTTTTTGCGCCCCCGATCCGCTTTGGTAAAAACGCTCGAAGATATGGGGCAGATCGTCTTCACTAATGCCGCTGCCCGTATCGCCCACTTCTATTTCAATTTTGCTTTTATCATCCGAAAGGCGACAGCTTACTTTTATCAATCCACCTGGCGGAGTAAACTTGATAGCGTTGTACACCAAGTTGTTGATGATCTTCTCAAAATAATTTTCGTCCAAGCTGGCATACAGGGGCAGAGTGGACATGTCGGTAGTGAGCTTAATCTGATTTTTTTCCAGCAGCGAATCGAATGTATTCACGATACGGTCGAGCAACGGCTGCACAAGCAGATCATTTTTTTTCAAAACCACTTTGTTGGCCTCAAGCCTGGTGAGGTCGAGCATTTCCTCCACGATGGCATTTAGCTTGCGGCTATTGCCAAGCGCAATCTTGGCGCGTTCTTTGTCTTTAAGCGACTGGTTACCCTCAACCATCAACTCAAGCATGCCAGAAATGAGGGTAACAGGTGTACGCAATTCATGTGAAATGTTGGCAAAAAACCGCGACTTCATTTTGTCCATCTCCAACAGTCGAAAAGATTGGTCAACGATCAGTGCGCTCGCTTTTTCGATTTCCGCCTTCTGTGTGGCCAGCAATTCATTTTTTGATTTGGATTTTCGGTAGGCCCATGCCAGCAGGAAGGAAGCCAACACGATAATGAGCAACACTACCGTCATCGCTATCATCACAGTACGGTTTAATCTCTCCCTGTTTTTTTGAAGTTCATTTTCTTTGTTCAACAAGTTCAACTCTCTAGTCTTTTCGCTTAACCTGAATTTCGTCTCTGCCTCTGCCAACTTTCTTGACTCTTCCTTTCGGGCAATGCTATCCTGCATAGCCGCGAATTGCCTCTGATAGGCAAGTGACCGACCCAATTCACCGTTTGCTTCATACAACGAAGACAATACCTCATAGCATTCTTTTGAATAAGAAAGTGCGCCTTGTTGCCGCGCCATCATCTCCGCCCTGTGGGCATAATCGAGACCTAACTGCAATTTTTTTGTTCGAAGACAGAGCTGCGCCAACCCGATATAATTTCTAACAGAATAGGAAGGCGTTTGCGTAATACGGTCGTTTATCTGTTGCGCTTTGATCAAGTTTTTCTCTGCCTCTTTGTATTTTTCGATGGCCAAAAAAGAAATACCCAAATTTTGATAGAGGTCAAATATCTTGTGTTTATCGGTGGTGTATTTTTCAATGGAGTTAAAAAAATCAATAGCCTTTTCATATTTGCCCATTTGCATATATGTCTCGCCAATGCCGATGTTAGTGTACTCCAGCATATCCTGATTGCCTTGGCTTTTGAAGACCGTAGCGGCCTTTTCATAATACAAAAGTGCCTCTGGATATTTTTTTTGCAGCACTAGAATATTTCCAATATCAATATAGTTGCCCCCTACAATGGTTTTTAGACCGAGGGAGTCGGCCAATTGATTTGACAAGGTCAGCATATCAAAGGCCCGTGCGTAGTCGGTGAGCTTGGTGTACGTCATCCCTAAGTTGGTATACGTTCGGGTCACGTGGTTAAAATCATTTTCGTTCTTGCCAATCACTAATGATTTCAAGTAATGATCTTCCGCAGCCATATAGTCACCCAACATATACGACTGCATGCCCGCATAGCTTAAGATGGAGCGCTCAAATCGAGCCTGCTGCAACTGCCGGGCGTAGGAAAGAGCTACCAAAAAATAACCAAGCGATTTTTTTCGGTCGCTGTATTCTGTTATTGCCCCCTTCTCAAAGTTGGCCTTCATTAGCCCTTCAGCATAGTCAAGCTTTTCGGATAGAGTGATTGCTTCGTCTACATAATGCAATGCCGAATCTTTGTTGGCAGGAGCAAAGGCGTCCGACAATTTCAGGAAGAGATTTACTTTAACCGTATCGGGCCGCACGACTTCCAGCAGTTGGCGAAGGCTATCCGCATTTTGGGCATTAGCACAAAAGCAAATCAGTAGTAGGGCAAAAAAGGAGATCGGTTTTTTCACGTAGGTGTGAAAATAATAAATGTTAACAACTTCGTGGTGATTATCGAAACAACGCATTACCTCAAAATGAATTTAAGGCAAAAATGCAGAAGAGCAACGTTTGCATCGCGTTAGCCGATAAAACATTGGGTGATGCCGCTTTTGATTTATTGGCTACGGCTTCATCTTCGTTGATTACCCTTGTTAACGGTGAGCGTTTGCTGAACATTGGTGGCAGCATTGTAACTCGCATTGCCTAAAGAATCATAGCGCGCAGAAGAAAAGAAAAGCTCCCCAATTTCTGAAATTAAAGCTGCGCGTTCTATTGGCAACCTTTTCAGCTTCAGCTTACTTTTGAGAGTACCCAACCTCGATTGCGCCAGAATCACCTGTGAAAATGGAATCATTAGCATAATTATAAAACATAGAATACATCTCATAGAAACCCAAAAATAACACTTTTAACAGTTCCACAGAAAAGATGAATCCTTCTGCATTGAAAAGACTTGGATTTAAAATTAACTTTAACCCCACGGATAGCAAAGCATGAAACAGATTCAATTACAAGAAATCAATTTGCCCAGTTTTGGGCAATGCGAAGAGATAACCGAAATACCCACAAGTGAATTCGAAAACCGGATAGCCAATACGCTCCTTCAAATGAAAGCGCTACAACTTGATTTCTTGTTGGTGTTTGCCGATCGTGAACATACGGCTAACCTAACGTACTTGACCAATCTTGACCCGCGATTTGAAGAAGCGTTGTTGTTGCTCGATAAGAACGGAAAACGCAAGATGCTGTTGGGCAATGAGTGCATGGGTTATACAGGTATTTGCCCCATTCCGATGAAATATGAATTATTTCAAGAATTTAGTTTAATGGGACAAGACCGAAGCCAATCAAGATCTCAGGAAACAATTTTAAAAGAGTTTGGCATTCAGGCTGGTTCAAAAATTGGTTGTAGCTATTACAAATATCAACCCCACAACAAACACTATCTTGAGGTACCTTCCTATTTAGCAGATCTATTACGGCAACTAGCCGGGAAAAATGAGTTGGTAGTAAATGCTTCTGCTATTTTTATGGATGTAGAAAAAGGCTTGCGTCATCACAACTCACTTGAACAACTCGTTCGCTTTGAGTGGGCCAGCACGCGTACTTCTGAAAGCGTAAAGAATCTACTACTGCAACTGGAGCCGGGCATTAGAGAATATGAGTTAGCGAAAAACTTTGTGAGCGATGGGCTTCCTTATTCTTGCCACCCCATGGTGTCCAGCGGAAAAAAAGCATCGATGGGATTAAGCAGCCCTTCTGCCAACAAAGTTCAGCTGAAAGATCCGTTCACTTCCGCGCTTGGAATTTGGGGTGCCCTAACAGCTCGTGCGGGTATGGTGGCACAACAGGCGGATCAACTGAACGTTGAAGTCGCTGCCTATTACGAGGAATTTTGGAGAGGTTATTTTAAAACGGTAGTTACGTGGTATGAGCATGTCGGCATTGGTGTATCGGCTGGTGAAATCACTGAAGCCGTTGACGCAGCACGGAATAAGTTGGTGTTTGACTTTGCTGTGAACACGGGGCATACGTTACATTTAGATGAATGGGTGAACTCACCCTTCTACAAAGGTTCATCCATCAAATTATTTTCTGGAATGGCTCTACAGATGGATATCATCCCAGTGAGCAAAGGGCAAACTGTTTGTTGTAATATGGAAGATGGCATTGTGCTTGCAGATGAACAGCTGCGTAGCGATTGGGCACACCGCTACCCAGCCTCATGGGCACGTATTGAAAAAAGACGCGATTTCATGATCAATCAAATCGGGATAAATATAAAACCGGAAGTATTACCACTTAGTAATATGCCTGCCTACTACAATCCTTATTTACTCAATTTCAAGAAAGTGGCAGTGTATAAATAGCCTTCGACTGAAAATCATTGTCAGTTTGAGGCTCTCGAAAACTGACCAAACCAAAACGCCTTCGACAAGCCCGCCTGTCCGGTAGGCAGGCTCAGGCTGACCCGATGTAGAATTAGCTACGGATCAACTTCAATCAACTTAGTGCTGTTGGTGTCCCCGTCTCCATTTCGAATGATGATGATATCTTCGTAGGGATCATAATATTCAATTCTCAATCCGTTATCTTTTATGGCTTGTTTGATAAAATTCGTATCGGGCAGTTCGAACATGTACTCGCCAAAAGGAAGAAGAAATCTAAAATCGTTGAGTTGCTGATTGGTCAGTTTTTCAAATTGCAACAGTTGCCCCGGCTCCAACTCAATCGTGTGCAATACATCTTGTTCGCTAAGGTCTACTTCCAGAGGATTCTTTCGTGCGTGCTGTCGAGTTGAATTCATGTGAGGAAAGGTACATAGGATTGTGCCCATATCTCTGCATCTCGCGTTATACAACAAGAAAAATAGCATCATTTATGTTAGCAAAAGAAAGTTGATCCTAAATCGGTAGTTTTGGCAAACCGTTTCTGAAATGACTCTAGACACAAAAAAGATAATATAGACACTGATTGTCATCTATTCGATAATTACTGTCTTCCATAGCTGCATCCTCTTGAAGATTATTCCCTACGACATCACCTGGGGCGGCCGGCTTCAAAACGACCAAGAGATGTATGTCTTCGAAACAACTTCCATCGCCATCAACCTTTTTTTGATATGGATACTATTGATGAAGGGAGATTTTGTAACGTATAAATTCCCCGTCAAAGTCATCCACATCATACTTTGGATTTTTGTAGTAGTGTTTGCTCTAAATACTGTTGGCAACATCTTTGCGAAAACACTTCTTGAGAAAGCATTCACTCTATTGACTTTGGGTTCGGCCTTAGCAATAGGATTTGTTTTGCGAAGACCATTGACCTCATAATTTCCTTCTACTCTATTGTGAAGATTGTTGGTCGGAGACCAACAATAACCAAGGGCTACTAAATCACCGGCTTCATTTATTGTGTATGGAGCAAAAGGACTATTTTTTGTTCTATCATACGCTCCACCCTCGTGAATTCCTTCATTTTTCGTTTGCACAAATGATGATTCCACCCGGTCTCTTCATCCTTCTCTGCATACTTCCCCTGATACCCATAACGGTATTTCCCTGCGCAACTTTTGGAATAACTTTTCTCAAAGCCCTAGCACTCCTTCAAAGAACAATTTCACCCCGACTGAGTGAAGCCTAAAGATAAGCGTTTTTCCTTT